>ERZ1066123.1762-NODE-1762-length-12286-cov-6.957894_pt1 | contig 12286 bp, 10 predicted proteins | sample MGYA00382770_ERZ1066123 | MGnify/ENA primary metagenome ERZ1066123 (study PRJEB33369, sample SAMEA5778353) | biofilm metagenome | biome: Industrial cooling water; feature: Water cooling tower basin; material: Biofilm | place: United Arab Emirates | collected...
TCGCTATGCTGTATTCTCATTCTTAGCAGGATTTTGGCGCCAGGACTATCGTAGTAGAGTAACAGCAATTCAAAAACCCGTACTTGTAGTAATGGGTGAAGTCGCATCAAGTATAGCTAAAGAAGGCGAACAAGAAAAAGCAAACGAACGTTTAGCCGAGTACTTAGCGTGTTTACCTCAAGCACAAGGTGTTAAAATTCCCGGAAGAAATGTTCTGCCATATGAGTCAACAACAGAATTTGTAAAAGCAATATCATCATTTGTCAAATCTATCTAAAAGTATGGTGGGTACTGCCCACCCTACAGTTACTTACCTTTTTGCTTATTTAAATAATAATGCCAAAGAATCCTTGTAGCTATTGCACGCCACGGGCGCCATTTCTCAGCAATAACTTCTAGTTGTTGTGGTGTTGGACGTGTAGGTAAATCTTTTAATTTCTGATAGGCAAGAATCACACCTAAGTCAGATGCAGGAAAAGCATCAGGACGCTGTAACGACATCATTAAATATATATCTACAGTCCAATTACCAATACCTTTAATTTGTGTAAGTTCCCCACGTAAAATAGCCTCATCACCCAATTCAAGTTTATCCAAATCAAGTTGCTTACTAGTTATTGCAGCAGCTAGCGCGCGGGTATAAACAATTTTTTGACGACTTAAACCTGCTGACTGTAACTGCAAATCATCAAACCTAATAAAATTATCTGGTGTTAACGGATTAACTAAAAGTTCTAACTTCTTAAATATTGCATTAGCCGAAGCAACAGAAACTTGTTGTCCTAAAATAATTCGTATAAGCCCAATAAAACCCTTTTCCCGTACCCAGTTTGGTGGATACCCATAGGTTTGAATAATTTCTGCTAAGTCCGAGTCACGGTTCACAAGTTCTTGTATACCTAGCGCTATCGTTTCTTCTGTAAGAGGTTGCAGTATTAACATTATGTTTTTATTTATACGTAGATACTCTTGCTATAATCAAAGGTAATCCTATGATAGGAAAGTAGTAACATTTGTCCTATCGCTTCCAATATTATTATTACGCAAATGCAAGTCACAGAAAAGAGGTACTATACGGTAGAGGAATACTTAGGTTTGGAGGAAAAAGCCGACTCAAAAAGCGAGTACGTAGATGGAGAGATTATTCCGATGGCAGGTAAAAGTGCAAATCATAATCAAATAGCGCTAAACTTTAGTACTGAATTAAATTTTGCCTTTAGCCATAATCAAATTCCCAAACTCTTCGCTTATTTTGAAGAAAATGGCGAATTTTTTTTAATTCAGGAGTTTATCGAGGGACAAGACTTAGGCAAAGAACTTACTCCTGGAAAACAACTAAGCGAGGGTTACACCATCAAGCTTCTGCGAGATGTATTAGAAGTACTGGCATTTGTTCATAAAAATAATGTAATCCACCGTGACATCAAACCCCAAAACATTATGCGACCCAAACCAGGTGGTCAATTAATACTAATTGACTTTGGGGCAGTTAAACAAGTTGGTACTGTATTACTTAATAAACCACAAGGAACTAGCTTGACTGTTAGCATTGGAACACCTGGTTACATGCCCAATGAACAAGCAGTGGGTAAACCTAAACTCCAAAGTGATATTTATGCTGTTGGAATGACTGCTATTCAAGCCTTGACAGGTATACCACCGTACTCACTTTCAGAAGATAACGATGGGGAAGTGCTGTGGCAAGATAACGTTAAAGTTAGTAATGAGCTAGCATCCGTTATCACAAAAATGGTACGGTATGACTGGCGCCAAAGATACGCAGACGCAAGTGATGTTTTACAAGCTTTAAATACAGCTTTATATAGACCACAACCTTTAATTAATGTAGCATTACCTTCAATACCCTCAGCACTAGTGTTGAAGAAAATTAAAATAGGTCATAAGTATGGTTATATTCAATACATTAATAACGGTGGAGAACTAGTTATTCTTCCTCAGTTCGACTATGCTGAAAATTTCTCCGAAGGGCTAGCTGTCATTAAGCAGAGAGGAAAGTATGGCTATATTAATACGAATGGGGAAATAATTGTTACTCCGCAATTTGATACTGCTAAAAACTTTACTGAAAGATTAGCACTGGTTCAACAAAAAGGAAAGTGGGGTTATATTAATACCAATGGAGAGATAATTATTCCTTGTCAGTATAGTAACGCCGGAAGTTTTTCTGAAGGATTGGCGCCTGTTCAAAAAAGTTATAAAAAATATGGCTATATCAATACTAATGGAAAAGAAATTATTTCTGCTAATTTTGACTATGCGGCAAGCTTTACCGAAAAACTTGGACTAGTCAAGCAAAAAGGTAAATGGGGCTATATAAGCATTGATGGAGTATTTGTTATTTCTCCTCAATTTAATGATTCTTATAGTTTTTTTGATGGCATGGCACTGTTTAAAGGCAGAGACCAGTGGGGGTATATAAACAATAGTGGAAAACAAGTGATTCCTGCTCTATTTGATGATACTTGGGGCTTCTCTGAAGGAATGGCATTAATCCAGCAAAAAAATAAATACGGTTATATAAACCTGAAGGGAAAGCAAGTGATTCCTTCTTTATTTGATAATGCTGGGCACTTTAATGAAGGATTGGCGCCTGTAAAATTAAATGGAAAATGGGGTTACATAGATATTAATAGTAAATTTGTTATCCCTCCTCAGTTTGATTTTATCGAGCAATACGTAGATGAGTTGATGAGCCGCGCATTTTCTAACGGGTTAGCACAAGTTGATATTGATGGGCAAGAGCATTATATTGATAAGATAGGAAAAGTAGTATATTGATGTTAATTAGAGATTTAAATTAGTAAATTATGTCAAACGAAAATAATTTTGAAAAGCGTTTAGCGACTCTAGAAAAGATAGTTGCTGATATACAACGTCAAATAGCTGGTTCTTCAAATTGTAAGAATTGGTTAGAGAAGGTCGGTTGTGTTTCTGATGAAGAAGCTTTTCTCCAAGCTTTGGAATATGGTAAATATTTTCGATATTCTGATAGACCGACTGATGAGATTAATGAGCAATTGTGAAGATTTTTGATGCGTTATGTGGTTATATATAATGCACAGGCATTCCGGACTGTGCTACATGTAATTATTGAAATCTTCGCGCAGGCGCCTCTATTCAACTCTCTTATTTCTTACCTTTGTGTACTTTGTGTCTTCGTGGTTCATTCCTCTTTGCGTGTACTCTGTGTCCCTGTAATCAAAAAATATATGTCACTGTACAGTTCGTATGCCTATGCTACAACATCCCAAAATTAATGACACAAGCCACTATATACCCAAAATTTCAGATTCTTCCCTGCGCTCAGAATGACAATTTATATCTTATCTAAACTTTTGAAACTTTCTCTAATATTTAGATTTTGTAATTTTTTATGTAAATTTTTGACTGCACAGGCAGGGATGCCTGTGCTACATCTTGTCATATTGGTGTTAGAAGTTGTCGAAGTTGGTGATTGCGTTTTTCATTTTTTCGATGACTTCTGTTACTGCTACACTTCCTAGTTCTCCAGATGCGCGCGTGCGGATACTTAAGGTGTTTGTTTCTACTTCTTTGGCGCCTACAACAGCCATTACTGGTATTTTTTGTTTTTCGGCGTTACGAATTAGTTTACCTAATCTGTCTCCACTGATATCTACTTCTGCACGGATACCTACAGCACGCATTTTGGCGGCAGTATCTTTGGCGTAGTCCAAGAATTGTTCGCTGACTGGTAGTAAACGCGCTTGTTCTGGCGCCAACCATAATGGAAAGTCACCTGCGTATTCTTCGATTAAAATACCAATTAATCGCTCTAAGGAACCAAATGGCGCCCGATGTATCATAATTGGACGTTTACGCGAACCGTCTTCAGCAACATATTCTAAATCGAAGCGCTCAGGTAAGTTATAGTCTACCTGTACAGTTCCAAGCTGCCATTCTCTTTCTAAAGCATCTTGGAAGATAAAGTCTAACTTGGGGCCATAGAAAGCTGCTTCCCCTATACCTAAAAAGTGGTCCATTCCCAAATTTTCAACTGCGCGACGAATTGCACCCTCAGCTTTTTCCCATGCTTCGTCTGAACCGATGTATTTGTCGCTTTCTGGGTCGCGAAAACTTAAGCGTGCTTTAAAGTTCTTTAGTTGCAAACTTTTGAACACTGATAATATTAAATCAACGACGTTGAGAAATTCGGAGTCGAGTTGTTCGGGTGTTACAAATAAGTGCGAGTCATCAACTGTAAATCCGCGCACACGTGTTAAACCACCTAATTCTCCAGATTGTTCGTAGCGGTATACTGTACCAAACTCGGCGAGACGCATTGGTAACTCACGGTATGAGCGTAGTTCGCTGCTATATATCTGGATGTGGAAAGGACAGTTCATTGGTTTCATGACAAAACCTAATTCACTGGCTTTCGCTTCTTCATCCTCTGCCATTAGAGGAAACATGTCTTCTTTGTACTTTTGCCAGTGTCCCGAAGTTTTAAATAAATCTACTTTGGCAATGTGAGGAGTAACAACAGGCAAATAACCGCGTTTAATTTGTTCTTGTTGGAGATAATTTTCTAAAAGACTCCGTAACAAAGTTCCCTTGGGTGTCCATAATGGTAGCCCAGGTCCTACTAAGTCAGAGAATATAAATAACCCTAACTCTTTGCCTAGTTTACGGTGGTCACGACGTAGTGCTTCTTCTTTACGTCGCTTGTATTCTGCTAGCTGTTCGGGTGTTTCCCATGCAGTGCCATATATACGCTGTAATTGTGCCTTGGTTTCGTCGCCACGCCAATAGGCGCCTGCTAACGTTTCAAGTTCAATTGCTTTCGGATTTAAATCGGCTGTATTCTCAACATGAGGTCCCCCACACAAATCCCACCATTGGTCACCCACGTGGTAAATTGTTATGGGTTCTTGCTTGATGTCCGCTAGTATTTCTAACTTGTAAGGCTCGTTAATTGCCTTAATTCGACGTTCCGCTTCTTCTCGACTAACTTCTTCCTTGCTGACTGGCAGTTTACGGTTGATAATCTTTATCATCTCCTTGTAGATGGATTTTAAATCCTTCTCAGCAAAGGGTTCTGGACTATCAAAGTCGTAGTAAAAACCATTTTCAATCCAAGGACCAATTGTAACTTGTGCCTTGGGAAACAGCTTTTGTACTGCCATTGCCATGACGTGAGAAGTCGTATGGCGAATTTTCTTCAAGCTTTCCGACTCGCTTGTGCGGGGTAAACTAATTTTTTCGACGGGTTGTTGCTCTGATTGCTCTGGCTGATTATTATCTAGTTGTGTTGCGTTTGGCGACATCGGCTGTTTTACCTTTGGCTTAATTCTTTAATTACTCGTATTTGAACTTGCGCTTATATTGTAAAAAAAATAGTTCCTATAATAACACGGCTTTTTTTGATTATTGTGGTGCCGCTCCTAGGTCGCAGGATTCACAACTTAAGCCATGTGGAGGATGATTTCAACAATATCAAGTCAACAAACTCTAACCTATAGATACTGCTACGGCGCGATATATTCTCTCACGCTTTCTTAATAAAATATTTATATTCTGTTCATCTTTACACAAAGATACCTCCTCTGACACATTGACTTACTACTTAATTAGTACTTAAATGAAAGACTAAATCAATTTGCTTTTCATTACCTGTAATGGTAATTTTAATATTCCAAGCGCAAAATTAATTTTGGTATTGGACTTGTTACAAAATATGATTTTTGCACTTCCGAGGCGCCGAAGAACAGAACATAGGTCTGCATCTATGTTAGCGATTCGGAGTTAGACTAAGGCAAAAAGTCATGTCTTTGTATCACTTGTGTACATATCAAAAGTAAAGCTGCCTGCGTTCCCTATATAGTTCAAGTTTTACAGGAAATTAATCAAATCGACTATAATATAAATTGTAGCCCTTGCTACAGAATGCCAGGTGTGAGAAGTATTTTATGATTCTAGAGTGTTAAGAATCGTTAAAAAAGTTAATATTAATAAGAAAGTTAGAAGTATGCTTCTCATTTATGCGGGACTCAAATCTACCAGAACCGGAATTACTAAAGTCAGTTTTACAGCCTTTATTGGAAGATTTCCAGTACTGGTTTGCCCGTGCCTTGCACTTGCTTGAAACTGAGCGGATTGATTTTATGAGTACACAGCAGCAGTCAGACTTGAAGCAGCGAGTAAAGACCGCGCAAGAACAGGTAAACACTGCGAAGATGATGTTTACCGCGACCTCTGGGCAAGTTGGAATAGATATGGAAGCCTTAATGCCTTGGCATCAACTTGTTACTGAATGCTGGAATGTGGCTATGAAGCATCGCGCTCAACGCGAAGTGTAGGACGTACATTTATATTACTTTACAATTACAAAGAAATGATTTAACAAGTTTATCTTCAGATTAAAGTATATTATGCTACTTAGTATCGATAAAAGATAAGAGTGTAGCCCAATATTTAGCTAAGTAAGTTTTCTTTGCCCTTGTTTTGATTTCATTGCATTTAAATTTCTGTATCAAGTAGAAACTGCAAATCTAGTATCGATTTATAAACCCTTTAATAACACGCTGCCTTGGAGGAAACCCCTATGTTACACCTTATTTACATTCTTGCTTTTACAGTTCTCGCGGTTATTGCTGTTGCGAATTTGATTCGTAACTTAATTATGTTTAGTTTTGATAGAGAGCGAACATATACAACAAGACCACAAGGTGGTAACTACGGTTACACAGCAAGAAAGCAATTTGTGCCTCATCCAGAATTGTTGGATAGTTCGGGCAATTTAATTAAAGAACCTTTATTAGTAATGCGTTCTATTAACGTAGAAGATGCGCGTCAGCAGCTTGATGCAATATTTGAAGCATCACCTGGACACAAAAGCGACGTAGAAGAAAAGTAATGAGTGCGCTCGTGCTGAGTTCTGAGTTCTGAGTAAAGCTTTTCTTACTACTCAGCACTCAGCACTTTCTACTCAGCACTCTCTAGGCTTCAATAACGACACGTAGGTTGCCGCGTTTTTTAGCTACACGGCAAGCTGTTGTGTTACCTGAGCGCTCAAATTCTAGGTCGAGAATAGTTGGGCCTACACGTAAGTTGTGTATAGAAAGGTGAGTAATTGATTCGGGTAAAGCTGGGTCAATAACTCTCAGGCAGTTATTTGGTGCATCTGGAACAAGATTGACAATCATTTGTATTAGTTGGAAGACGCTACCAGTTGCCCATGCTTGTGGTGAACACGCTACAGGATATAGGACTGGAGCGTTATCTCCATCACGTTCGTATCCACAAAGTAGTTCAGGTGGACGTTGGTATGGTTGAACGCTGGTCATGTCAACTAATCCCTGAAAAACTTCGAGTGCTTGGTCTATTAAACCGAGGGAACGTAACCCCATAGCAATCATTGAGTTGTCATGAGGCCATACTGAACCAATATGGTATCCCATTGGATTGTATGCAGGTGATAAGCTGCTTAAGGTACGAATACCCCAACCGTTATACATGTCCGGCGCCCGTAATCTTTCGGCAACGCTGTAAGCTTTTTCGGGAGTAAATATACCGAGTTGTAAACAGTGACCTGGGTTAGAAGTAATACTATCTACATGTTTCCCATCACCATCTAAAGCTAGGGCACAGAAATCTTGGTCTTCCATCCAAAAATCACGGTTAAAACGCATTTTCAGACTACGTGCTTCATCAGTCCAACGGTCTGCTAAATCTAAACGCTTCTTCATTCGGGCAATTTCAGCCAGACGTAATTTAGCAGCATAAACATACGCTTGTACTTCACACAGTGCTATTGAACCATAGGCAAGTTCACCTTTACGGTTAACTATACAATCACCAGAATCTTTCCAACCTTGGTTTGCTAAACCTAGTCTCGACCTGCGGTGATAGCTTAAATAACCTGTTTGTTTCATATTGCGGTCAATCCATTCCATCCCGGAAAGCGCATTATTCCACAAATTTTCTAGGGTTTCAGAGTCATGTGTCCAAGCGTAGTACTCAGCATAAAGCATTAACCATAATGGAGTCGCATCGACTGTACCGTAATAAGGTGTATGAGGTACTTCTTTACAGCGTGCTAATTCTCCAAATCGTAATTCGTGGAAAATTTTTCCTGGTTCTTCTTCGCGCCACTCGTCTTCGAGCTTACCTTGGTATATAGCTAGTAAAGTAAGAGTTTCCTTCGCAATTTCAGGATTTAACATCAAGGTTTGCGAAGCGGTAATTATTGAGTCGCGTCCAAACAGGGTGGAAAACCAAGGTACTCCAGCAGATACGGTTTTATGCTTACCAAATGACTGTCGTAGCAAATACATATCCTGTTCTGCACGCTCGATAACTCGGTTGAATATACCTTTATCAGCGCGAATGCGGGTTATTTGCTGTACCCAGTTTTGCTCTTCCATTACTTCAGCAGCTTTTGCCTGACCTAATGTTACAGGCGCACTGACAATTGAACTCGACTTATTATTTGTAACAGGTCTAGCACGATAACCTATTTTTTGCTTTTCATGCGGCGCCAGTTCAAAGCGCCAAAGTGCTGTATAACCTTTAAAATAATCTGGCTGACGGTGCTGGAACTTAATCCGCGACTCCATTATTATTCCATCTAAACCCTGGTAAGCAAGGAATAAAGACTTTTCGGTTACTTCGTCTGAATTATGATGATGTTCATGGTCTTCTTCTGATGGCACCTCTTCAGGAGATACTCCTTCAGCTAAACGCAATAAGCGACCGCGTTTTTCTCTGCCATGTCCACGTACTTCAAATAAATCGGCAAAATCACCGTCAAAACTAAGACTAAGCTCAAAACTAATTGTTGTAGTACTGTAATTAGATACTTCTATTTCTTCAAATAAGGCGCCGTTTAACACAAGTTCACGACGAATACCAATCGTATCAGGTCGTAAACGCTCATCAATACGCGGATTAGTACATAAAACAGATAATGAAAACCCTTTATCAGCAGTACTGCTTAATAAAACAGGCGAGTATCCGTCAATTTGTAACTCTAAGCGACTTAAAAAGCGTGTATCAGAACAAAATAATCCCATACTTGGGTTGCTGTCACCAAGACCGCACCCAGAAATATTACCTAAAGTATCTGTAACTAAAAATAAATCGTCATCTTTAATAGTTAATGTAGGCTGTGGGCGCGAGCTAGCCACACAAGGCCATTCAGGAATAGGGATTTGGTCGGCAGGGACAAAAGCTTTTCCGTCCAGCAAAATTTTTTCCGGTGCGATTAAGGTATCCGGTGTCATGCTCCAATTTCCAGGTGATAATCCAGGTGATAACAGGTCTAGTTTCTTCGTCAAAAAAGCGTCAACAGGAAAAAAGGCGCCTTTTTTTTAATTCAATTCGTTACTGCCGTGTTGCCGTAGAACCGCAAACAGCACTGTTAGAAATATCTATACCAAGCATTTTGGTATAAAACTTACACAATAAACGCAACGAGTCGCTTTGTTAACTTATGTAAATCTTTTAGAAATTTTATAGATTATAACGCCAGATAGTATGTCAAAGACGATAAAAATGTGTTGATTTCCGTATGATTAAATGTAAATTTCAAGACACAAATCAACCGAAAACATTATTACAGCTTTAAATCATAAATTGCGCCTGACATCAAAAGTTTTTCTATTTGATTAAATTATATATGTTAAAAAACGCCGATAATTGTTCTAAAAGAACAAAATAGTTGAAAAAACTGCTTAACAGGCGATTATCTATCCCGTTAAATCAAGTAAACACCATTTTATACATATAACCTTACCTTATCAAACCCTCTCTTGTGGAACAGGCATCCCTGCCTGTCCCTAATTAATCACCTAAACCATAACCATCGAATAAGCGCGTTCATACTCCGATGCCATAGATTCAACACTAAAGCGGTTAACAACATACTCGCGACAAGTATGACGGTCAAGCTTCATAGCATAAGGAACCATTTCAATCATGGCTTCAAGAGAGTGGCACACGTAACCAGTTTTGTCGTGAGCAATAACTTCGGGTACAGACCCCAGACCCATAGCAACAACAGGTGTACCAGTTGCCATTGACTCAATCATCACTAAACCAAATGGTTCTCGCCAATTAATGGGGAATAAAGTTACAGATGCTTCTGATAGAAGTTTCACCTTTTCTTCGTGAGAGACTTCACCCAAAAACTGAATTTGCTCACCATCGATGAGTGGTTCAACCTGCTCGGTGTAAAAATCTTTATCTACAACGTCAATTTTACCCGCCATTTTTAAGGGTAAGCCAGTTGCACGGGCAATTTTGATGGCTTCGACGGGGCCTTTTTCTGGCGATATGCGTCCAACAAAAGCCAGTAATGGTGGTTGTACAGGTTCTGAGTTGAAAGCGTAGACGCTTGTGTCAATACCGTTATAGACGGTGTGAATGTAATTTAAGCCCAAACGAGGTTCGCGCTGTGCTTCGCTAATACTAATGAACTTTTGCCAAGCAAAGCGAGAGTATATTTTCTCATTTTCTGGAGAAAAGGCGCCGTGGAGTGTGTGAACAGTAGGAGTTTTGACAAAACTGCTGTAAGAAAGAGCTTGGTAGCCAAAGTGAGAGTGGATAACGTCAAAATGATGCGCGTGCTGGAAAACATCAGCGAGGAGCATATGCTCATAAATACCCGGTTCCCTAATATTCGGGTCAAGTCGTAGTGCTTGTGGGTGTACTGTTTTAAGTTTTGCTGCTGTTATTGAATCTCCTGAAGCAAATAATGTGACATCATGACCACGCCGAACTAATTCGTCGGTTAATAACTTAACAATTAGTTCAATACCACCATAACCTTTAGGAGGTACACGTTCCCATAAAGGAGCAACAATCGCAATTTTCATGTTTCACCGCAAGCAGGTAAAGGAAAATGCCTACTACTGTTAAAAATGCAAGACATGATATTGAAGTAAGTGAGTATTTATATACTCACTTTTCTTCAAGGCATAGGGAAATGATTTACCTGCTGTTTTTAAAGTTATTTTCAAACTCATTTCCCCCATCAAAGTCTTTGCTGACAAGGACTCAACTACTTATGATGATAAAGTTACACGTGCAAAACCATCTGAAATAAATAGTTTAGAATTGAGTTTATTTTACATGATTTTGTAATTATATTTTTTAAACAAAGTTATATTACATTCATTTGTAAAATATCGCAATATCTGCATATTGCCAATTTAATCTACTAATTTAATTGGAGTTTTACGTATTACTATTGAGGTGAAATTGTGTTTTTGTATACTAATAAATTTAATTTAAAGTTAACTGTATGAAAATACCATGTGTTCTGATTATCACTTAATATGTTGAATCTGGGTCAAGACTCTTAAGTGTGAATTAAATTACAAATCTAAACTTATGTTAAGGTCTTTGTTAAGGATAGTCATGCGTCTGGAGCGGGTATTGGATATACTGTAAACAAGGGAGTATCAATAAAAATAGGGAATTGAAATACTGAGATAATTTTAAACAAATGTAATATTATTAATACTTTTTTAATATTGCTAATTATACTACTGGAGTGATGGCGCCAAGTTGTCATTATTAGGGTAGATAAAATTTAACTGATGTGCGAATATATAGAGGAAACTAACCATGTATAATAAGAAAAACAAATATCTATAGAGAGGAATCTAAAACTTTCGGCTTCGGCTTTGCTAATCTTTACATATCGCAACCATGTGTTTGGATTGAAAGACCGTTGTAATTTGTACAATGCAGCTGAGAGATGGTTTTTTGTCCAGATTTTTGCTCGAGAAACGCATGAGCATTTCGACTTCGGTACTGAGCGATTTGCTACAGACCTTACCCTACCTACGTCCACAACTGTATTTTAAAGCTTCGCTAACAGCCCTCTCCCATGCGATGGAAGACCAAGTATTGGCGGCAACTCTCGAAGCCCCGCTGGTAATAGCCAGTTTTCAGCGCGAGCGTTTTTATCGCCAAGAGGCACATCGATATGAGCGACTAGCACAACGAAGTGACCAAGTATATGTTTTGGCTGCCCCGGAAACTGATTTCAATAGCAGTTCCGAGTATTACGAAAAAGTAGCTTTTGAACCAGAAGATGCCTTAAGTCTTGAATGGCATCTAATTGTGATTGCTCAAAACTATGCCACTTGTTTGGTTTGTCGAGAGTTTTCACGTTCAACCAGCCGACAAAATAGTCAAGATGAGGAAGACCTACGCGAATTAAGTCCAAGCTTAGATATGGACACAGCGCGAAGGTTTGAGGGAATCTGGACATCGGAGCGAGGTGTTAGCCTCAAAG
>ERZ1066123.1764-NODE-1764-length-12285-cov-8.246116_pt1 | contig 12285 bp, 12 predicted proteins | sample MGYA00382770_ERZ1066123 | MGnify/ENA primary metagenome ERZ1066123 (study PRJEB33369, sample SAMEA5778353) | biofilm metagenome | biome: Industrial cooling water; feature: Water cooling tower basin; material: Biofilm | place: United Arab Emirates | collected...
GTGTCGCCCGGGCCCGCTCTCTTATCCTCTGATCCTCCGAACCTCACACCTTCTGTTCCCTCTCAGATCCTAGTTGGACCCGGCACTTCCCGACGAGGGTCTCGGCATGGCCGACGGCGCTGGAGTCACTGTGCTGTCCGTCGCGGCGGCCGCACTATCCGCCGGCAGACCGAGCCCGGGGAAGGGCACGCCGTTCCAGTCGGGCCGTCCCCAGAGAGCGGGGAAGTCCTTGGTCATCTGCGCACCGTACAGCGGCTTGTAGGCACCGTTGTGGCAGGTCAGGCACTGTGCCTTGGGCGCATCGCCCATGGGACCCAGGCGCACGGCAGGATAGACGGGCTGCAGCGGCGAGAGGTAGTTCTGGTTCACGTCCCGCAGCATCATGATGCCGTGGTAGGCCTTCACGCGGGCCGGCGGGGCCTCGCGCCAGCTCGCGAACTGGCGGGAGTTGTGGCAGTAGGTGCAGTTCACGCCCAGCGACTTCGACTGCGAAATCATGAGGGCGTAGGTCCACTCCGTCTGCTTCACCGAACTGCGGTTCTCGGGCGTGGGGGCCACACTCTGCGTGATGACGCGGGCGCCGTCACGGTCGAGATAGTGGCGCAGATAGTCCGTCTGCTTGTTGTAGAACCAGAGACCGCTGGGCAGCGGCTTGCCGACGTGACAGGTGTAGCAGGTCACCCCGGTGTTGGCCACGTGCTGCTGATACTGCCCGTTGATCTGCCGCGTCATCTGCAGCATGCGACGCGCCACGAGCTTGGTGTAGATGGGCGCGCCGCTGGGCAGGGTGTCGCTGGCCATGTTGGCCAGATTGTGGCAGTAGGCGCAGTTGCCGGTGCCGGCCACCCAGGTGCTCATGGCGATCATGGTGCGGTTGAACTCCGCCACGCTGATGTCGTTGAGCACCTGCACGTTCTTCCAGGGCAGCGGACCCGGCGGCGACTCGCCGGCCGGTGGCGGCGGCGCCGGGATGTTGACCGTAGCAAACTTGGCCTTGAGATCACCGCGGTCATAGCCTTGCTCCATGGCTGTGCCGCGGAATCCGACCTGCACGCTGTCCGTCTTTCCGTCACCGCAGGCCCCGACCAGCACGAGGGCGAGCGGGGCGAGGCGCCGCATCGCCGAAGCACGAGGGAAGTTCACGGAGTGTTGCCTCCAGGAGGCGTCGTCGTGGCGGCCGCGGGCTTGGCCGCCGCCGTGGAATCCGTGCGCAGTGAGTCCGTGGCCAGGGAGTCGGCGGAGAGCGAGTCCGTCATCATGGCGGCCGAATCCGGCATCATGGCCGGCTGCGGCACCACATACGTCGGGAAGCTGTCCGGTGTCGTGCCCTGGTAGCGGCCACGCAGGAAGTCCTTCTGGTCCGGCGCGATGACGTTCTGGTCCGGGTACGAGGACACGAGGCCGTGCTTCACGCCCCAGAGGTACCAGTTGTCAACGACCGTGCCGGTGAGCAGGATGCCGATGCCACCCGTGAACGTGGTGAGCACGGCAAACCACCAGGCCCAGCGATGGATGGACTCCATCGTGGCGTTGAATCCCATGCACCAGCGCCAGAAGAGCATCGAGCGCTCGGCGGCCGTACCGCGATCGGTGATCTGCTCAATCTCGTTCTGTCCGCCCATGCGGGCCACGGCCAGGATGGTGGCGCCGTGCATCGCAAACAGCACGGCCGAGCCGTACAGGAAGGCGATGGAGAGCGCGTGGAACGGATTGTAGTAGAGATTCCCGTAGCGAATGGAGAATGCCGATGTCCAATCGAGATGCGGGAAGAGGCCGAACGGCACCATCTCGCTCCAGCTTCCCACGAGCAGCGGCTGGATGAAGAACGTCAGGTACAGAAAGATGGCGCTGGCAAAGGCCCAGGGCAGGTGCGTGCCCATCTGCAGCGCGCGGGCCCGGCGATAGACGCGGATCCACCACAGGAAGATGCTGAGCGTCAGGAAGAAGCCGGCCATGAGATACCAGCCACCCTGATCAAGCGGCGGCAGGCGCAGCCCGTACTGCGGTGGCGGTGGCTCGAGCGCCAACCACGGGAGCTGGCGGACAAACTCCACCGGATCCCAGCCCACCGACCGCCACATGTTGAGCCCGATGATCTCGAACGCAATGAAGCCGAAGATCAGCGAGAGAATGCCGGCCCAGCCAAGATAGATCGGACCGATCTGCGCATCGCCGAACTTGCCGGCGAGCGAGTTGAAGAAGCCGGTCCCGTATCGCTGGCCCGTGGATTCGTCGATCGGGATGCCCGGATCGGGCACCGTACGAATCTGGACGCGAGTGAAGAGGTTCTGATATTCAAGCACGGTGTCGGCGCCTCACTTCCAGATGGGAAGGTTGAGCCACCAGTTCCACCACTCGGGCCAGCCCTTTGCCCAGAACGGGCCAGAGATGACGATGCAGATGGCACTCCACACCGCCGCGCCGACCGCGAGGAACAGGCCGAGACGGTGAATGCCGATGGCACCGATCGAGTAGCCGACCAGGTCGCGGAAGAAGACGTTCTCCTGTTCACTCGTGCCCACGGGAGTCCCCTTGGGCGGGTTGGTCACCGAGAGAATGAGTGACCCATGCATCGCGAGCGCGAGGCAGTTGGTGAAGAAGAACGTCACGGCGATCATGTGCGCCGGATTGTAGTGGAAGTGGAGGTACTGATACCCCACGTTCGACACCCAATCGAGGTGCGAGAAGATGCCGTAGGGGAAGCCGTGCCCCCAGGCTCCCAGCAACAGCGGACGAACAACAACGAGCGTGACGTAGGCCAGCACCGCGCCGCCGTACGCCCAGGGAATGTGCATGCCCATGCCGAGCTTGCGGGAAATCTCGGCTTGACGCAGCGCCCAGGACCCGAATGCACCGACGGCACACATGGTGATGATTTGCCACAATCCCCCTTCACGGAGCGGGGCGAGCCCCAAGCCGTACTTGAGGTCGGGCGGCGCAATGTTGATCTGCCACAGGTTCCACGTGGGGCCCATGGCCGCGCCCCACACGCAGAGCAGCGTGCCGAGGGTGGCGAAAAAGATCGTCGTGACGCCAAAAAAGCCGACGTAGAACGGACCGAACCAGAAATCAAAAAGATCTCCGCCGATCAGCGTGCCACCACGGACACGGTACTTCTTTTCGAAGCTCAGCATCGCCATGGGCGATATCTCCGGACGCGCAGAGAGGAGGCTGCGGGGGGGAAGTTCCAGCACCAACGCGAAAGGCAGGGTCCTGCGGCGAGTCTGCCGGGGCTGGCGTCGCACTGACACGTGCGAGGCGCCAGCCCGGCAACGACGCGCAACGTGTTATCGGCCGGGCGGCAGAGGCGACATTTCTGCCGCGCTTGCCGGAGCCGATGCCCCGACGGGCGCCTGGTCAGCAGGCAGGGTACCGTTTTCGATCCACGAATACCGTTGCGAGCTGAGCAGGATGAAGTGAATGACCAGCGCCAGCACCGCCAGAAAGCCAACCATGGCCACCATGACGCGCCGCGGGTCAAACATCAACCAAATGCGGTGCATACGACGTTGTCCTCAAAGAAGAGTTGAAGCCCTTCCACCGTACCCGGAGAGTCCGGGCACGCGACGTGGGTAGGCTGACGTGTGGGTCAGCGTACCGACGCCGGAGGTGTCTTTGCCGCGTACTCCATCTTCTTGTACTTCGGCCAACCGGTGATGCTGTACGCCCATACGTGGATGATGAGCGCCAGACACGCGAGGAATGCCCCAAGGGCACCCATGATCACCTGTGGATCGTTACCAACCCAGATTCTGTGCATGTGTTCTCCAGCCTGAGAATCAGAGGGTTAGAACCACGGGCGCCACATCCACGCCAGGAAGTGTGCCGCTGCTGCCACCACGATGTAGCCCATGGTGCCTGTGACGAAGTAGCCGTGGAAACGCCTCGCCTCGTCTTCCGTCATTCCGTCCTTATCGGACATCTCTGCCTCCGGGGAATGTTTCGGTGCGCCGCGCACGTCCCGCGCGGCTGGGATGCCGGCCCGTTATCGGGCAGCGACTTGGTAGGATGAAGTGTAAAGTGTTCCTTACGGTTCCGGGCGTCAAGCAAGATTTACGCTTTTCGGCCAACTTTCTTCCGCTCAGCCGTGTTTTGCCCGTCTCCGAGGTCCCATGAGCCCTCAATCACCCGTCGAAAACCGCCTGCCGGCCCATTGGCCGCTCCGCGAGACCTCGCAATTCGTCGTGGCCGGCGGCTGGCGTTGGCACCTGCAGCGCCTTGGCGCCGACGCGGCCGAGGCACCCTGGTTGCTGCTGCTGCACGGCACGGGCGGCAGCACTCACGAGTGGGCTGACGTCGCGCGCAGCCTCGCACCGCGTGCGCATGTGCTGCTCTGTGATCTGCCGGGCCATGGATTCACGACCCCTGTGCAATCCGGGCGCATGTCCGCAGCAGGCGAAGCGGCCAACGCGCCTGCAAGCGCCGACGCATCACTCTCGGCAGAAGACGCCGCGCAGGCGCAGACGAACGACGCGCCGAATGCATCGGACTACTCACTCATCGGGATGGCTGCGGCCCTGCGCGCCCTGCTCGTGCAGGTGATGGCGTCGGACGCGGCAGCGGCAATGCTGACAGAGCCGCCGCGACTGTACGTGGCTGGGCATTCAGCCGGAGCCGCCGTGGCCCTGCAGCTGGCCTGGATGGCTGCCACCGAGGCCAAAGAGGCTGAACCGGCCGACAACACCATCAGGGGCCAATCGACGGTCTTGAGCCGCCTTGCCGGTGTTGTGGGCGTCAATCCGGCGCTGGTGCCGCCACCGGCTGCCATGGTGCATGGCATCCTGCCGTGGCTCGCGCCACTCACCTCCTCGCCAGTCACACGCGATGTGGTGCAGGCCGCGCAGCGTGGGCTCTCACGCGTGCCGCTGCTTGGCGCCATGCAGGAGGCGCTGGGGCAGGTGGCCCTGACGGCCATTCTCGACTCCACGGGGTCTCCACTCACCGAGGCCTCGCGTCAGGCCTACCGCACGCTGTTCGCCGAGCCCCGGCATGTCTGGTGTGCCATGCAGATGATGGCGCACTGGGGACTTGCAGCGCTCATGCCGCGTCTCGCTGACCTGTCCTGTCCGGTCACGCTTCTGGTGGCACGCGATGACCCGTGGATCCCCGTGCGCGCGCTCGAGGCGTTGCACCGCGAACACCCGGCGTGGACCTGGTGCGAAACCACCGGCGGGCATCTGCTGCCCGAGACCAGTCCGGCGCTCGTGGCGCGCGTCATTGCCGAGCAGTGCTTTCGCACCAATCAATAACAGCTCACGCAGAGAAGAGGAGGGCGCAGCGTGCGCAGAGGCGCAACCCGAGAATTGTCATTTCTTGTTGTTGATCCGTGCCGTTTCCGCCGCATCCGCGTCATCCGCGACGAGTTGGTTCAACCCGGACCGACTCCCTCTGCGACCTCTGCGCCCTCCTTCTCTCTGCGCGAGCTGTTGAACCAATTGGCGGCTGCATTGATGCAAGCGCCCACGCGCCGTACCAGCGGCCAATCCAGCCAACCACCTTGTCGCGGATCACGCGGATTGAACGGAAACGACACGGATGAACAGCCACCACATCCTGTGGTTTCTGTTCACATCCGTGTCTTCCGTGGCAATCAGTTCACTGCGCCTGCGGCGAGCAGTCGAGTCAGCGCCCCGCGCCCTGCAGCGCCCGGCGACTGGCCAACACGTGGTCGCGCGTGACGAGCGTGTCACCGAGCTCCCGCGCATCGGCCTCAGCCGCGTCACGCAGCCGCTTGGCCGCCGAGATGCGAATGAGGATGGGGAAGCCTTCGCAGAGCTCGTCGTACAACGCCTTGGCCTCGTCGTCCCAGGGCAGCTCCTGATGCAGGCGCGACGGGGTGGCGTCGATCTTGTCCATCTCCGTGCCCAGCGGCAGGATGTGAAACAGCGCATCGAAGAGCTGATTGCACACTTCCTGCACCAGATACGTCGCGCCGCTGTAGCCCATGAAGGGCGTACCCACGTGGCGACGGATGATGGCGCCCGGGAACGATGCCGGGATGTACATGGCGCGCGCCCCGCACTCGGCGGCATACATGCGCTCGTTGTAGCTGCCGAAGAGCACCAGCGGCGGCGTGGCTCGGATGGCCTCGCGCACGGCCGCATTGTCCGGCTTGACCCCGGGCCTCCGCGCAAACGAGAAGGTGCAGGGCAGGCCCATCTCCGTCTCGAGGAAATGCCGCACTCCACGTGCGTACGTCTCGTTGGCCACGATGGCAAAGCTGGCCGTGCCGAAGAAATCCTGCGTGACCGAGCGCCAGAGATCCCACAACGGCTTGATGGTGGTGTGCTTCTCGCGCTCAATGAACGGCTCGGGGTCGAGCCCCAGCAGTTCGCCCAGCTGACGGAGGAACTTGGTGGTGCTGTGCAGACCAATTGGCGCCTGCAGATACGGCACCTCGAGGTCTTCGCACAGCATTCGGCCGAACTCACGGTACATGCAGATGTTCACGTCCGCATCGACCAGGCGCGGGACGTCCTGCATGTGACTGCCGAGCGGAAACACCATGTTGATCTCGGCGCCGATGCCTTCCACCAGACGGCGGATCTCGTGCAGGTCGCTGGCCGTGTTGAAGTAGCCGTAGATGGGGCCGATGATGTTGACCCGCGGCTTGTCGCCCGGCTGCTTCTCGCGGCGCTTGGGCCGCACGCCCTTCTTGAGGCCGTACTCCGTCCAGAGCCAGTACATGGCGCGATTGGCGGCCTGCCACTGGTCTTCGTCGATGGTGCGTGGCAGGAAGCGCTGAATGCCCGTGCCTTCGGGCGTCACGCCACCACCAATCATCTCGGCAATCGAGCCGGTGACCACCACGGAGGGCAGTTCGGGGTCGAGCGTGCTGTGCGCGCGCTTCATGGCACCTTCGGTGCCATGCTGGCCAAGTTCCTCTTCACCCAGCCCGGTGACGACGATGGGCAATTCGTGCGGCGGCAGGCCATCGGTGTAGTGCAGCACCGAAGTGACCGGCAGATTTTCGCAGCCCACCGGGCCGTCGATGACCACCTGCAGGCCCTTGATGGCCGTGAACACGTACACGGCGCCCCAGTAGCCGCCGGCACGATCGAGATCGAGAATGAGCGTCATGACGTCATCACCTCAGACCATCTCTTCGGCTTTGCGCTGACGCGCCAGCTTGACGAGGTGTCGCTTGTAGTGCTCACGGAACTCCGGACGGTCCTCGGGGACCTCGCTCCACACACCGGCCTTGAAGCCCTGACCCGTGTCTCCGAAGAACTCTCTCATCTCGTCAAAGCGCGCCTTGTTGCCGATGGCCGCGTTGACCACCTGCGCCAGGGAACCGGCGCCGGCCGGGCCCATGAGGGGACGGGCTGAGATGAGGTTGGTGAAATACAGCGACGGAATGGTGCGCTCCTTGGCCTTCTGCACCACGGGCGTTGTGCCAATGGCAAGGTCGGGCTGGAACTCTTCCATGGCCGCCAGATCCTGCTCGAGTGATGCGCGATACTGCACGTGCACGCCGCGCTGTGCGAGCCAGTCGCGATCGGCTTCGCTGTACGGGGTGCGCGGGCAGGCGGTGCCCACATAACGCACGTCGGCGCCCGATTCCACCAGCAGCCGCGCCACCAGCAGTTCGGAACCCTCGTACCCACTGAGCGTGATGCGTCCCTTGATGGGCGTGGCGCTCAGGGCGCCGCGAATGGCCGGCAGCACGCGCTGCTTGGTGGCCTCCACCTGTGCGGTGGACACGTTGGCTGCCGCGCCGATGGTTTCGAGCCAAGCGGCCGTGCCTTCGTAGCCCACGGGCGCACTGCCCACGATGGGTCGCCCGGCGGCTTCGAACTCCCGATAGCTGGCCACGTAGAACGGGTGGATGGCCGCTGCCACCACGCAGTCGAGGGCGGCATACAGCTCACGCCACTCGCGCGTGGGCACCACCGGGCCTGCCGCGAGCCCGAGGCCGTCGAGCATCATGCCGATGCCCACCGGGTCGGCGGGGAACATCTCGCCAATCAGCGACACCGTGGGCTTCTGCGAGCGTCCGCTGCGCGGCGCCTGCACCGGGCCCTGTTCGGCTTCGAGCCGCGCATAGCGCAGCATGGCACCGGCCAGCACGTCCTTGGCCTCCGCGTGCGTGGGCACGCCAAAGCCCGGCACATCAATGCCGATGATGCGCACGCCGTTGATTTCCTTGGGCAGGATCTGCAACGGCACACCCGAGGCGGTGGGCACACAGAGATTGGTGATGACGATCGCGTCGTAGAGCGCCGGATCGGCCATCTGGTACACGGCGTCGCGAATGTCCTCGAACAGCTTGCCGGTCACCAGGGACTCGGAGTTGAACGGCACGTAACCCACCGTGCGACGCGCGCCGTAGAAGTGGCTGGTGAACGTGAGGCCGTACACACAGCAGGCTGAGCCGCTCAGGATGGTGGCCGTGCGCCGCATGCGCAGGCCCACACGCAGCGAGCCGAAGGCGGGGCACATGCTCTGCGGCTGATCGTGCGGCCCCTTGGGATAATCCTTCGCGTAGCGCTCGAGCACTTCACTCTTGCCGGCCGCCTGCGCGGCGGCCCGCATCTGATCGGCACCGCCGTGGCAACCCAGACCGCCGGCCTGATCGCCGTCGTTCTGCATGGGGGTGGCCACGACCGTGTCGTACTGCACTTCGTTGGGGCTGGACATCAACGGCTCCGGCGCCATCAGACGCTGTCGTAGACGACTTCGAGCGAGGGCTTGGACAAGTCTTCGCGGCCCACCATGTCGAACAGCGTGGCCGGTTCCATGACGAAGTCACGGCCCGTAACCTCCGCCGAGAAGAGGCCCAGCAACTGATCCTGCGACTGCGGACGCGGGCGTACGGGCGGGGCATCGGCCACGTTCTGCGCGAGCTCGGCGAACAGCGACCCCCACTCGCCATCGGGCTTGCCGATGATCTCGTAGCTGGCGCTCTTGCGGCGGATGTCCTCGTCTGCGGGGATGGCGCACAGCACCGGGATATCGACCGCCCTAGCGAAGGCCTGCGCCTCGCCGGTGCCGTCGTCCTTGTTGACGATCATGCCCGCCACGCCGACATTGCCGCCCATCTTGCGGAAATATTCGACCGCCTTGCAGACGTTGTTGGCGACATAGAGCGACTGGAGGTCGTTCGAGCCGACGACGATCACCTTCTGGCACATGTCGCGCGCGATCGGCAGGCCGAAGCCGCCGCACACCACGTCGCCCAGGAAGTCGAGCAGGACGTAGTCGAAGCCCCAGTCGTGGAAGCCCAGCTTCTCGAGCAGCTCGAAGCCGTGGATGATGCCGCGTCCGCCGCAGCCGCGGCCGACCTCCGGCCCGCCCAGCTCCATGGCGAAGACGCCGTCGCGCTTGAAGCAGACATCGCCGATCTGCACCGCCTCGCCGGCGGCCTTCTTGCGCGAGGAGGTCTCGATGATGGTCGGGCAGGACCGCCCGCCGAACAGCAAGCTGGTGGTGTCGCTCTTCGGGTCACAGCCGATCAGCAGGACGCGCTTGCCCTGCTGCGCCATCATGTAGCTGAGGTTCGCCAGGGTAAAGGACTTGCCGATGCCGCCCTTGCCGTAGATCGCGATGATCTGCGCCTGCTTGGCGGACGGCCCCGCGGTGCTGGCGTCCGCGGGCGTGGTGTCCGGACGGCGGGCGAACGCGTTCATGCGAGGCTTCTCCAGTCCAGGACCATCTTGAGGCAGGCGGAGTCCTCGAAGGCGGTGCGGTAGGCCCGCTCGGCCTCCGATGCCGCTTCGTGGTGGGTGATCAGCCCATCGAGCGAGAGCTGGCCTTCGGCCACCATCTCGGATACGGCAAGGAGGTCGGCGTCCCGCCACTCGGCGGCGACGCGCAGCCGCGCCTCGCGCATGAAGGCGGGCGCGAAGGCGAAGGAGAGGCGCTCGGCGTAGAAGCCGGCCAGCACCACCTCGCCGCCCGGCGCCAGGCGCGCGATCAGTGGATCGAGCAGCGCCGCATCGCCGCTCGCGTCGTAGATCGCGCGATAGTCGCGGCGCTCGTCGGAGTCGGGCGAGCGAACGGGATAGTCGCCGGCATCGCCGCAACGCGCGGGATCGCGTTCCCAGACCGTCGGCGGCGGCGCGCCGGTGAGCAGCGTGAGGCGTGCGAGCAGCCGGCCCAGCACCCCGTGCCCCACAATCAGGTCCGGCGGCGCCGCGCCGGGCGCCGCAATCGCGTGCCAAGCCGTCGCAGCCAGCGCGAGAAGAACACCGCGCTCGCCGAATGCGCGGTCGATGCGCAGCGCCCGCGCGCCCGGCACTACAAGGTGCGATGCCGCGCCGCCGAAGAGCCCGCGCACCTCCTGCCCGTCGAGGGTGCCGAAGCAGCGCGCGCCGGGCACGAAGACCGCGTCGCCGACGGACCGCCCGGAGGCGGCGCCCGCGGCAACGACTTGGCCGACCGCCTCGTAACCCGGGACCAGGGGATATCCCATGCCAGGGAAGGACGGCATGCGACCTGACCACAGCAGGCGCTCCGTGCCGGTGCTGATGCCGCTCCACGCCACCTGCACGACGACGTCCGACTCTGTCGCCGGCGCGAGGGGCAGGCGTCGGAGCGCGAGCTCCTGCGGTGCCTTCATCACGATAGCGACGGTGTCCATTCCGGACTCCTGGGTGCGTCTGTCGAATGTAAGCTTACAAGGACAAGATCGACTGTCAACTTAAACTGACAATCAGCGCCGTCATGCCGACCCGTCATCCGGCGGGCCTCTCCGCGAGGACCACCCCGACCAGCAGCGGCACGCGCGTGCGCAGCAGCCGCGGCCGTGCGAAGCCCGCCGCGCGCAGCATCGCCGCCACCTCGTCGGCGCGCCTCGGCCGCCCTTGGCCCATGGCCAACAGGTAGAAGCCGAAATAGGCGGCGCCCATGCGCTCCGCCCCCGGCGTGCCGGCGAAGGGCTCGGCAACGAGGATGCGGCCCCCGGGCACCAGCGCCGCATGGGCGCGGCGCAACAGGTCGAGGACAACCGCGTCATCATGGTCGTGCAGCACGCGTACGAGGGTTGCCAGATCGGCGCCGGCCGGCAGCGCCTCCTGCCGGAAGTCGCCGGCCACCGCGGCGGCGCGCGCGCCCAGCCCGGCCATGGCGAAGCGCTCCCGTGCCCGGGCCGCCACCGGCGGCAGGTCGAACAGCGTCAGCGCCGAGTCGCGTGCCCGCTCCGCGACGGCGCAGAGGAAGCTGCCGTCGCCGCCGCCGATGTCGAGCACGTGGCGGTGCCGGCGCAGGTCGTAGGCGGCGCAGATCTCCGCCGCCACCATGGGCTGCGAGGCGCTCATCAGCCCGGTATAGGCGTCGCAGCGCCCGGGTTCGGCCACGCCCCCCGGCGCGTCGCCGGCATAGGCCCAGTAGGCCCCGAGCGCCTCGCCGCGGCCGCGGCGCAGCAGCGCCACCGGGTCGCGCAGGTCGTCGTAGAGCAGCGCGTGATGCGCCACCATGGCCGCGACGCCTGGGTTGTCCACCAGCGCCGCGCCGAGTGGCCCGAGCGCGTAGCGCCCATCGGCCCGCCGCGCCGCCAGGCCGAGCGCCGCCGCCGCCTCGAGCAGGCAGCGCGCGGAATCGGGCGGCAGCCCGAACCCCGCCGAGAGCGCCTCCAGGTCCTGCGGCCCGCCGCGCAACCGGCCGACGAGATCAAGGCGCAGGCTCGCGGCGAGGACCTGCGAGTAGACGAAGCCGGCGCAGAGATCGAACAGCGCCGCCGCCTCCCGCCGTGCGATCGGCCGCGTCAGCGGGAATTGCGTGGCCCGGGCGCGGAAGGCGGCGCTCGCCGTCAGGCGGGCCCGCAGGGCCCCGATCCCGTCGCGCAGGCGGTCGAGCAGTGCCGCACCCGGCAGTGCCATGCGTGCCGCCGGTGCGCCGTGCCCGGCGCCTCCCAGCATCACGCAGCCCGCTGCGCCAGCTTGGCCGGCAGCAGGCGCCGCATCTCCGCCTGGATCAGCCCGCCCAGCACCACCTGTCCCTGCGCGCAGGGGATCGAGGCGGTCGCCGCCTCCGCCAGTTCGCGCAGCCGCGCCACGGCCCCGTCGAGGCCGTAGGTCTCGACGGCGCTTGGGCGGCCCAGCGCCTTGTCGCGGCCGGCCGGCTTGCCGAGGGCGGCCTCGTCCTCCACGGCATCGCGCAGGTCGTCGGCCACCTGGTAGGCTTCGCCGAGATGCTCGCCGAGGGCACGCCAGGGGTCGGGCTCCGCGCCCGCCGCCGCGGCGCCGGCCATCGCGGCCGCGGCAAACAGCGCGCCGGTCTTCTGGCGATGGTATTCGCCGAGATCGGCGCGCGGCTCGCATTCCCAGGCCTGGCCGGCGACGATGC
>ERZ1066123.1765-NODE-1765-length-12272-cov-10.211918_pt1 | contig 12272 bp, 10 predicted proteins | sample MGYA00382770_ERZ1066123 | MGnify/ENA primary metagenome ERZ1066123 (study PRJEB33369, sample SAMEA5778353) | biofilm metagenome | biome: Industrial cooling water; feature: Water cooling tower basin; material: Biofilm | place: United Arab Emirates | collected...
ACATACTTCTCCACATTTCGCACGCTGGTATCGAGCCGCCGCGCAATTTCTTTGTTCATCAGCCCATCCACCACCAACGCCAACACACTGTCTTCCCGTGGCGTGAGATCCAGTTGAATCGTGCTAGTCGGCGGAGTCAACGCCCCCCGCTGGGTCAACATACTTTTAATATCGGCAATTTGTCGAGCCAGGTCGGCAATATTGTGCACCTCGTCCTCGCCCACAGTTAGCCGTGCTTTTTGTTTTTCGATCAAATTGTTAACGATCGCCACCAGTTCATCCGGGTCAAAGGGTTTCGACAAGTAAGCATCGCACCCCGCATCGTACCCCTGAATGCGATCGGCCGTCATGCCCCGCGCCGTCAAAAACACTACTGGCACCGTTTTGAACTGGGGTTCATCCCGCAATTGTTGCAAAAACTGGTAGCCATCCACCTGGGGCATCATGATGTCGGTAATCACCAAGTCCGGGAGCTTTTGCCGCGCCAAATCCAAGCCTTCGCGGGCATTACTGGCCACATCTACCGTAAACCCACTGTCTTCCAAATAGGCTTGCACCGCTTCCCGTAAGCCTGGTTCATCATCGACTAACAACACTTGCCCCGTCATGCCTGCTCTCCAACCAGTTCGCCCTTTCATTTTATCGACTGTTGTAGCTTGCAAACCATTGTTCTGGTCTGGCGGGATGGCAACGGCCAGGGCCAAAGCCGCGATCGCCCCAAATGCCACTACAATCGGGAAACACGGCCACCAGTCCCGCCGCCCTCCTCGCCTCAGCAAAAGGACATCCCACAGAACATGACCGAATATTTCACCTGTCCGGTTTGTGGAACAGCAGTGCCAGCCAAAGCCAAAGCGTGCCCCGAATGTGGGTCAGACAGCGAAACCGGGTGGTCGGAAACCGCCCAATTTAGCCCGCTGTTCCCCGATCGCGACGACGAGAACACTCCGCCCCAACGCACCCTTTGGCAAACCGTCGTCATGCCGATCGCCGCCCTCCTTTGCCTCATGGGTTTCCTGGCCGCCACCGGAGCTTATTGGATGGCCATCCTGGTGCCCGTGTTGGCCGGGGTGGTTCGGTTCAGCGGGGCATTGAGGCGCTGGCTCAAACATCAGTTTCCCGCCCTCGGTTCCAGCCGCCAAGCCTACCGCCAACTGTTGCGCCGTGCCGGGGGCGATCGCGCCTTAGCCGACCGCCTAATCACTTATGAACAACACCGCACCCCAACCGCCACACGCCTGCAATTGATTCAGGCCGCCATCTTCCGGTGGGATCGCGATCGCCGCAGCTAACCCCCGTTCCCGTCGAACCAGCCCCAATCGGCGATCGCCTCAAACATTGCATTGCGTAACGTTGTAGTTCCTGAATTTCACTTCTCAGTTACCTTTGACTAGACAATTAAACTCTGGTGCCAAATTCTGGAATATCGCAGCAAAACGGCGATCGGCCACCGACCAGGATGCATCTGACTGAGTGAGGACAAGCAAAACCATGCTCCAAGTAACCCAATCCCCCCAAAACCCCGTATTGGTGCAAAAATCCTTTACAGTGCTGGGCATTGCGTCCACAGTATATGCCGGTCAGCGATTGTCAATTTTGGTCGATGGGTTGTACGCCTCAACCGGCCCCCAAGTTGAAGCCGATGGCACCTGGCAAGTTGCCTTTTTGTTCCAAAGTCCCGGCAATCGACGAATGCGCTTTTCCGTCGGCGGCGAAAGCACCGAAATCGTCGTCCCCGTCGTCACCACCCCCGTGTTATACCTGAATTTCACCCAAATTCCGGCCCGGTTGCCAGCTCTAGAGTCTGCCGCAATTGAAGGGAGTGCAGTCAACTATGCCGATGGCACCCAGCTTTTGCTCCGCGCCGACGGGCTGTATGAACTGGCGCGGCCTGTAGTCTCTGGGGAAACATGGCGCGCTACCATTGGCTTTAATCAAAAAGGCATTCGGACGATTGAAATCTTGAGTTTAGATGGCCGCAACCGCGATCAACGACGGCTAGAAGTGACCGATCCCCGGCCCCGCCCACCCAGAGTCGGCTTTAGCGATCCCCCCCAACAACTCAAAGCGGAGCAAACCACCACCTTAGGCGGCCCAGCAGCCGATTATCCCGATGGCGCACAGCTCGTGTTACGGGCCGATCAGCAGTTTGAACTCGCTCGTCCAACCGTTCAAAACCAACAGTGGCAAGCAAATACGGGATTTCGATCGCCCGGTAATCGGCTGATTGAAATCATTGGCTCGGAGCAAGATCGCGCCCAAACCGTGATCGAAGTGGTGCCCAATACGGCGGCCTTCCAAATCCAATCTCGGAGTAGCTGGACAACCACCGTCACCCCGTCTAGCTTGCCCACTCTCTTTCCTCAGCGCATTACGGTGCATCACACCGCCCTCAGCAGCGCCCCCTCCAGTAGTGCTTCCGCCGACCAGGACGAAGCCCGGATGCGCGTCATTTGGAATGGCCACGTTTTTGGCAACGGGTGGGTAGACATTGGCTATCATTTCATCATCATGCCCAGTGGCCGAGTATTTGCGGCGCGGGATGAACGTAAACGCGGTGCCCACGATGTGATTAATGATGGTCTGGGGGTGGCGTTTGATGGGATTTACAGCAGCGCCACGATTAATCAACGCCAGTTTGAAGCGGCAGTGTCGTTATGTACGCTGTTGTGTAAACGGTATGGCATCACGAATACGGTGAATCTGGTAGCAACGGCAACGGCGGATTTTGGTACACGCAATTTGCCTCGCATCCTGGGGCATCGCGATCGCGTCGCCACAGAATGTCCCGGTAGTCCCGGTGGCGCAACGGTACGGCTCAACGATATTCGGGTTGCAGTCAATAATCTGTTGTAGGACGGGGGAAGGGTTGAGTCAATGCGCCGACCAATCATCGGAGTGATGGGGCCAGGAGAGGGGGCTAGTTCGCGCGATCGCGATACGGCTTACGCACTAGGTGGCCAAATCGCGCAGCGAGGGTGGATTCTGTTAACGGGAGGGCGCGATCGGGGGGTGATGGCCGCTGCCAGTCAGGGGGCCAAAGCCGCCGGGGGATTAGCCATTGGGATTTTACCCGGTTCCGATCTGGCCGCTGTATCCGATGCAGTGGATATTCCGATCCTCACGGGCTTAGGCAATGGGCGCAACATCATCAACGTTTTGAGTAGTCAGGTGGTGGTGGCCTGTGGCATGGGTGCCGGTACAGCCTCAGAAATTGCCCTCGCCCTGAAAACCCAAAAACCTGTGGTCTTACTGAATGGCACCGATGCAAGCGATCGCTTTTTTACCAGTCTAAATCCGAATTTAACTCAAATAGCAACCTCTGTAGAGTCAACGGTACAACGCATTCAAATGCTGCTCCAGAAAACCAATCCATCGCGTATTTGTAACGAATAATTTTGTCGCTTTCACTTCCCTCAATTGACTTTTCGTTAGGTAAATTTTTTTGGAAAATTAGCCAGTATGAGCCAATCAACTGGTAAGTTTTGAGTACGTACATCGTAAGCATGGCTCATAATCCAGCACAACGAGAGGAGGAACTGGATCTTGAACCGCAACACGAACACGAGTGCCGCGATCCAATCGCCCGCGCCGCAATCGGCGGGAGGCTTTGTTTGTGCATTTTAAGCCACCAATGCCCAGCATTCACCGCTAAAGTGACGGTATTGGGCGATCGCTCCTCGGCGGGCACGACTGTTGCCAACCTTTGGACGGGCGCACCACGGCCAAAGCTGAAGGACTTAAAATTGCACCCCGTAGTACATCAGTATGGAAAATAGTCTGTTAGCGATTGAAGAACGAGCGCGGCGCTTACTTTCTAATCAATTTCTGATAAGCTTTTACATTGCCATATTATGGATTTTTGAGGAGCCAACAAAATGATTGTTTTTCTAATTTCAGTTGTTATCATCGCTATCAGCTTGCTGATTATTTCTAAACTACCACTTGGAGTCGAGGTTGATAGCCCCATCAAAGCCCTCATTGCAGGCGCAATCATTGGGGCATTCAATGGCTTATGGGGTATATTCCCCAACTGGTTCACGGGTTCGATTGCTTGGCTCAGTTTGGGGATTCTTCCCTTAATTGGTAGCATTATCGTGTTTGGTTTGGCAGCTTGGCTGGTTGACGGTTTTCGCTTGCGGTGGGGCATTGGGAGCGCCATCTTGGGTGCGATCGCCTTAGCTATCGTTAACTCGATCTTAATGTTTATCTTAAGTAGAGTTGGTGTACTGGTACTCTCGTGATGCTTATACTAAACCAAGTATTAAGCTGTTGTGCTTTAACTGTTAACCTTGACCCTGAACGCTGGATTAAAGTTAGCGATCGCTAGTTTTGTGATTACTCTTAACACTCCTCACACTTTATTGCGATCGCAAGAACGCGATCGTTGTCATATTATTTGCTTGCACCATCAAAACTTGCTTTTTACACCTAACTAACGTCTTATTTTGAAGGCCGATCAGGTCAGTCTGAATAAAGATGCCTCTTATTCCAATAGCGTTATTCTGTTAAGCAGAGCCACCTATCAAAGAAAGGAACTTAATCATGGCAGATTTAGTTGTAATTGGGTATGACAACGAGTTCAAGGCGGAAGAAGTTCGCCTTGCTTTGCTCAAGCTCCAGAAAGAGCATTTGATCGAAATGGAAGATGCCGCAGTCGTCGTCAAAAAAGCCGATGGCAAAGTGAAGCTCAAACAAGCGATCGACCTCACTGCCGCTGGGGCCGCCAGCGGTAGCTTCTGGGGGTTGCTCATCGGCCTGCTATTCCTGAATCCCCTGTTAGGGGCAGCGGCAGGCGCGGCGGGTGGCGCACTGAGTGGGGCGCTCAGTGATATTGGAGTTGACGACAGCTTCATGAAAGATTTGGGGCAAACCTTTGCACCAGGCACCTCAGCCTTGTTTGTGCTTGTTCGCAAAGTCACTCCCGACAAAGTCTTAGATGAAATTGCGCCCTATGGTGGCAAAGTGCTGCGAACCTCTCTTTCTAAGGATCAGGAATCACAATTACAGGAAGTTTTGAACAATCGTGGCTTAGTCACTGCTTAGGAAATTTTGAGTCGCAAATTGCCAGCCGTAGAGTGCTTCATTCCCATCACTCTACGGCTGGCATGGTATTTCATGGCCCTCTTTTTAGGGTTTTTATACCAGTCATTGCTTTATCTTTTTGATCTACCCTCACTCCGCTTTGGTAAGACCAGACCTTATTCAGCGATCGGTGGGGGTAGATTTATTTGGTCAATCTAACACAAGTCACACAATATTTTTTGGCCAGTCAAATTATAGCATTAGCAATTACAATAATCTTGTAGCAATAATTTTGTTATTGGTTGCAGTTAGGAGGTCAAGAGAGATAATTGGCCCAATAGTCAGTGTTATCTTTCTTTTGTTTGTGTTTGAAGCCCAATTAACAACCCTACTTCATCAAAAGGAGTTATCCATCCCGTATGGAAACTGCAACCCAAACGTCTGAAGCTCTGAGACTGAAAGAAGCACGGGAAAACACATCACCCTGGAAAAAATGGGGGCCGTACTTGAGTGAACGGCAGTGGGGAACTGTGCGTGAAGATTACAGTGACAATGGTGATGCGTGGAACTATTTTCCCCATGATCAGGCGCGATCGCGGGCTTATCGGTGGGGCGAAGATGGCTTAGGTGGCATTACCGATGACCACAATTTACTCTGTTTTGCGATCGCCCTTTGGAATGAAAAAGATCCCATTCTTAAAGAGCGTCTATTTGGGTTAACCAATAGCGAAGGTAATCATGGCGAAGATGTCAAAGAATATTACTTTTATCTAGACAGTACGCCAACTCACTCTTACATGAAATATTTGTATAAATATCCCCAAAGCGAATTCCCTTATGGCGATTTAATCGAAGGCAATCGTTGTCGCAGTCGCGATGAATTGGAATATGAACTGTTAGATACAGGCGTATTTGATAGCGATCGCTACTTTGATATTTTCGTTGAATATGCCAAAGCTACATCCGAAGATATTTTAATTAAGATTAGTGTGAGTAATCGAGGGCCAGAAGCTGCACCCATTCACCTGCTACCAACCTTATGGTTTCGCAATACGTGGTCTTGGTCTGACGGCGGTGCTAAGCCAGTCTTGCAAAAGATTGAAGGAACAGGAAATAGTGTTGTCAAAGCCTATTTAACGGATACGCTCCTCAATAATTACTTGAGTGAATATTATCTGTATTGCGATGGAACCGTGCCATTGCTATTTACTGAAAATGAAACCAATCAACAGCGTCTATTCGACCTGCCGAATACCAGTGCTTATGTAAAAGATGGCATTAATAATTACATTGTCAATAGACAAAGTGATGCCATTAATCCGGCTTCGGTGGGTACCAAAGTTGCACCGCATTACCAGTTGACCGTTGAAGCTGGAGCTACCCAGGTCATTCAATTACGGCTAACCAACACACCATTTGATCAGTTGGGGCAGCCTTTTGGTGAGGCATTTGATGCAATTTTTGCTGCACGGGTTCAAGAAGCAGACGAGTTTTATGACTCAGTGATCCCGCCCAAGATCAATGCCGATCGCGATCGCGCCAACGTCATGCGTCAAGCCTTAGCGGGAATGATGTGGACAAAGCAATATTTTTACTACGATGTTGATCAATGGCTAGAAGAACATCGAGTCAATCCGTGGGCGGCCCCTGAACAGCGCCACAAAGTCCGCAATAGTGATTGGTTTCACATGGTCAATGATGATGTCATTTCCATGCCAGATAAATGGGAATATCCCTGGTATGCCGCTTGGGATTTAGCCTTCCACATGTTGCCAATTGGCATTGTTGATCCAGACTTTGCCAAACATCAACTGCTGCTGATGCTGCGGGAAGATTATTTGCATCCTAACGGCCAAATTCCGGCCTACGAATGGAATTTTGGCGATGTTAATCCGCCGGTTCATGCTTGGGCGACGTGGGAAATTTATGTGCAAGATCGAGAGCGAAATGGGGGGCAGGGTGATTACGATTTTCTGAAATATGCCTTTTCAAAATTGTTAATCAACTTCACTTGGTGGTTAAACCGCAAAGATGAAGGTGGCAACAATCTGTTTCAGGGGGGGTTTCTGGGCTTAGACAACATTGGAGTGTTTGACCGGAGTTCTTCTTTGCCCACAGGGGGCTACTTGGAGCAAGCAGACGGTACGGCCTGGATGGTGTTTTTTAGTCAGCGGATGTTGCAAATTGCGATCGAATTAGCGTTGCAAGACCCATTGTATGAAGACCTCGCGATTAAGTTTTTTGAACATACCATGTGGATTGCGGGAGCGATGGATCGCATTGGTGACAATCAAGATGAATTATGGGATGAGGAAGATGGGTTCTTTTATGATGTCCTCCGAATGCCAGATGGTAATGCGACCCGCTTAAAAGTACGTTCGATGGTCGGTTTGTTACCGATGATGGCAGTTTCTGTGTTTCCGCAAGAAGCATTTACGCAATTGGATCGTTTTCGGAAGCGGGTGCAACTCTTTATTACGCGCCATCCAGAACTAACAGCGAATGTTCATTTACCCACGAAACGGGGTTGCGGCGATCGCTACATGCTGTCAATTTTGAATGAGCAAAAACTACGCCGAGTTTTAAGTCGGATGTTAGACGAAAGTGAGTTTCTGAGTGAGTACGGCATTCGGGCACTATCCCGTTATCACCAGGAGCATCCCTATGTTTTTTACTACCAGGGACAAGAGTTCAAGGTTGAGTATATTCCGGGGGATTCTAATACGGGGATGTTTGGGGGCAACTCGAACTGGCGGGGGCCGATTTGGATGCCTGTCAATATATTGCTACTGCGATCGCTCCTGCACCAATATACCTACTACGGTGATGACTTCACGATTGAGTATCCCACCGGGTCTGGCCAAGCAATGACACTCTATGATGTTGTCAACGAGATTGCCAATCGGTTAACTAGCATCTTCTTGCCAGATAGCTCCGGTCGTCGGCCTGTGTATGGAGCAACAGAAAAGTTCCAGACCGATCCACATTGGCAAGATCTCATTTTGTTTTATGAGTATTTTCATGGTGACAATGGCGCAGGCATTGGCGCAAGCCACCAAACCGGATGGACGGGGTGTATTGCCCGGATTCTGCAAATGCAGGGGCTATTGAGCAAAGAAATTATCATGACGGTGCTGACTCCCGGCGCGCATCTCCGCACCACCCCTGCCAAAGCAGAACCCGCTGCCACCAAATCAAAATGACCTCACCATGACAGTCTGCGATCGCGCCGCTGGGCTTTTATTCCAACCCAAACGGGGCGATCACAACATAGACTGAGCATAGCCAGTTGCACAATGGCTTGCAAGTCAGTTTAATACTTGCGTTCTTGCGGTTGGAACATCGTAATCGCCACGGGCATTTCTGCCAGGTCAATCCCCGCTGGGGAATAATATGCCAGCGTATGGTGCAAGCAATTGACATCATCGCGATCGGGATAATCCTCACGGGCATGGGAACCGCGACTTTCCTGACGATTTAAGGCCGACGTTAAAATCATTTCGCCGACAATCATCAAGCTGCGTAGTTCTAACGCTTCAATCAATTCCGTGTTCCATTCCGTGCCGCGATCGTCCAGGCGAATTTGGGCATACAACGCTTGCAATTCTTTGAGTTTAGCAATCCCTTCTGTCATCACGGCGGCAGTGCGAAACACGCCACAATACTCGGTCATCGTGTCCTGGTATTGTTGGCGCAGTTGCCCGATCCGATACTCTCCGGTTTGGTCAAGTAAGGCTTGCAGTTGGGCTTTGGCTTCATTGAGATATTGCTGTTCGTTCACCTCAGGCAGTTTGCGGTTTTGCACATATTGCGCGATCGCCGCCCCCGTCCGCCGACCATACACCACACATTCCAGCAACGAATTACTCCCCAAGCGGTTAGCCCCATGCACCGACACACAAGCCGCTTCCCCCGCCGCAAAGAACCCGTCCACCAAATCCCCCGCACTACTCCGCACCCGCCCGTCAGTATTCACCGGAATGCCACCCATCGAATAATGCACCGTAGGCCGCACCGGCATGGGTTGGTGAACCGCATCGATACCCAGTAAGCGATGAGCTTCTTCCCAACAAAAAGGCACCCGGCTCATGATTTTGGCCTGTCCCATGTGGCGCAAATCGAGATAGACAAAGGGGCCACCCGCTCGCCCATCGCGATGGATGCCCCGCCCTGCCCGAATTTCGCGAGTGATAGCGCGGGAGGTAATATCCCGTGGGGCCAGTTCCATACGGCTGGGGGCATAGGTCGCCATGAAGCGATCGCCCTCGCTGTTGATCAAGTAGGCTCCTTCGCCCCGCACCGCTTCAGAAATCAACACCCCAACTGGATACAAACCCGTCGGATGAAATTGGACAAATTCCATGTCTTCCAGCGGCAACCCGGCGATCGCTGTCATCGCCAAGCCATCCCCCGTGGACGCAAAATCATTTGAGGTGGTGTTGAATGCCCGCCCATAGCCCCCCGTCGCAAACATTACCGCCTTCGCCCGAATCACCTGCAACTGCCCGTCTAACAGCCGATACATCACCACGCCCTTGGCTTCCCCATCTTCCAGCACCAGCCGCAGCACATACCATTCGTCATAAATCGTCACGCCCTTGGCCAACAAATTACAGATCAATTCATGCAAAATGGCGTGGCCAGTTTTGTCAGCAGCGTAGCAGGTGCGATTGTGAGAATGGCCACCAAAAGCCCGTTGAGCAATGCGCCCCTCCTCCGATCGCGAGAACAAGACCCCCATCCGTTCTAAATCAACGACCACCTCTGGCGCTTCCCGCGTCAAAATTTCCACCGCATCTTGATCAGCCAAATAGTCCGAACCCTTGACCGTATCAAAAGCGTGGGCCTCCCAAGTATCCTCTGGGTCGGCATTCTTGAGGGTCGCCGCAATCCCGCCCTGCGCCGCTACGGAGTGCGATCGAATGGGATGGGTTTTAGCCACCAGTCCAATGTTTAGATGGGGGGCTTGGCGAGTAATTTCCAGGGCTGCACGCGAACCCGCAAGGCCACCACCAATAATAATTACGTCGTGATCAATCATGAGAGCTGAAGAGCGAAGGTCATCTGCCGCGATCGCACCCCACGGTCTAACCTTGCAACTTGGCGCGATCGCCTTCCACTCTAACAAGCCAAACTAATAAGTTCTGATTCCAATCCGAGTCTTTTAAGAAATGACTTTAGAACCCACACCGCTACCACAATCGCCAAGCTCAAACTCATTTTTCCCACCCCGACCAACTGGGGGCCGCCCCAATCCCAACCTGACAGGCTGAGGTATCCGGCCTTACGTCAACCTGTCTTAATCCCTTGCCCATTGCATCGGGCCAATCGTTGAACGAACAGCGCTATCGCCTAAAAGAAATAGCGGAACCCAAGCTCAATATTGTGGACACCCAACCCGTCCACCTCCAGTTCACCCAACGGCTCAACATCAAAGGATTGCTTTGCCACATTGAAATAGCGATAACCCAGACTCACAGCAGAATTGTCCGACACTTGATAAGCAACCCCAGCCCGGAGCTGATAAACAAAGACGGTACTCCCGCCCGAAATGTCGTAATTGATAGTAGTGCCGGGATAGGAAGCCGACAAGTTATCGGCGCGGGCACCGGAAACCCCAACACCACCACCCACATAAGGCTCAAACCGACTACCAGTGGGAATGTCGTAATACAAATTGACCAACCCAGAGATCGTAGTAATTTTGCCGTCTACTTTTAGGGTCGCGGCGGGAATATCGGGGGTGCGAATGGTTGTCGTGCTACCCGGCACGCCGCCAGTAGTGGTAATGCCAGGGAGCGCCGATAAATCCGTCCCTGCCGGAATGGTAAAGACTCCTAAGTTGATCGGAGTTGCATTGGTGAGCGGTGGGCCAGGATTGAGCACCACACCAGCAGGAATCGTTGTCCCGGCAGGAATTGTGCCAAACCCAGGTACCGCGATCGGGATTGGCGTGGTAATGGGGTTGGCAATGGTCAATGGAATCGCGGGATTTGTGACTGTTGTGGTGATTCCCGGAATCGTCGGCAGACTGACTTCATCCACATTATTGGAACCGTAGGAAAACTCCCCTTCGACGCGCAGATTATTTTTAAAGCGATAGCCAAGAGCAGAGTTGATGCCAAAGCCAGGACTGAGCGAAATCCCTGCATCAATGGGCGAAATGGTTGCCTTCGTCACAAAGCGGGCATCCCCACTCACGGAAAAGTAAAACCCATCACGGGGCCGGGGGTTGGTGGCAATATCGGTTGTCGGGCTGGGGGCCGCGTTTTGGGAGTCGGTTGGCTCTTGCTGGGCGAGGATTGGCTCCGTTAGCCCGTGCAAGGCGGCGGCTTGTCTGTTGTGTTGAATATCTTTGATGCGGGTAACTGTTGCTTGGGCGATCGCAGGCGTTAACCCGTTCAACACCAGCAAAAACCCAGATGTCAGGAGATAAACAGATAACTTTGACATGATTTTAGGTCGTTGTTGTAACAGCTCAGGTGGCTGCTCGCAGCCAATGGCCACGAACTGAAGCCACCCATTCGGTTACAACTATAGACCGACTTTACATAAATTTAAGCTGATCACCTTGACAAAATCCATTTCTGCGGACTTTTCTATGGTTGTGATTGAGTCGAGTCGATACCTCTGGTCAACCGCCCGCTTAAAGTCGCTTCTAGAATTAGGTTCTTCCCAAGAATTTCCCAAGAATTTCCCAATAAATAAAAGGCTCTCGACCATGCCAATGGCGCAAGAACCTTCAAAGAACTTCAAAGAATAACGATCCGAAAAAGTACCTTCAATCAGCTTGGGGTGAAGCAAAAACTGGCATCAAGCCGTCAGACTAAGTCCGGTGTTGTTGGCCGCGATCGCTCCACATCCGGCTTAACCCGCCGCTTGGGCAGGGCGCTGATTAGAGACACTGGCGGTGGGTGTCACCGTACTCTTTGCCGTGGACGGATCTAACGGCAATAACTCAATGTGATTTAACAACGTCGTCACAAAGGCAAACAGTAAAAATGGAATTGTTAATACCAGGATTAACCCCACTGTTGCCAGGGCATAAATTGGTCTGCTGGCTCCCATAAAGGCCATTGCAGCCGACAAGCTGACAAAGATGACAATGAGCCAAACAATAATTTGGCCGTAGATATCACCAAATGACAGCGTACAAACTAAACGGTACTTTGAAATATTGCTCATGACCTGCCTCTAGAGATTTGCAAGTACGACGGGCTGTAAATATATGAATAAGGTAAGGTGCA
>ERZ1066123.1776-NODE-1776-length-12238-cov-23.537881_pt1 | contig 12238 bp, 8 predicted proteins | sample MGYA00382770_ERZ1066123 | MGnify/ENA primary metagenome ERZ1066123 (study PRJEB33369, sample SAMEA5778353) | biofilm metagenome | biome: Industrial cooling water; feature: Water cooling tower basin; material: Biofilm | place: United Arab Emirates | collected...
ATCCCCTGCTCTACCAACTGAGCTACCCGGCCAGGTGAGCGCGGCATGATACGGGCGAAGAAGGCGTTCGGCAAGCCGGCCCGGCGCTGAATCGGGCGCCCCGGACGCTTCGGGGGGATCGGACGAGGGTGCAGAATGCGGAGGCTGGCCGTCGGTTGGCATCCCTCTCTCCCACACCTGTCCAGGGGGTTCCATGAAGACCGGTTCCATGAAGTCATCCTCCATGCAGTCATCCTCCATGAAGTCATCTTGCATGATGTCATCTTCCATGAAGTCGCGTTCCACGTTCTGTCTGCCCGTCCTCTTCGCCGTGCTGCTGGCCGGTTGCGCCACCGGTACCGGCCTGACCAGTGTCGAGAGGCTTGATCTGTATCGCAGCCATGCTGGCGAGCCGGTCGACAGCATCCGCTACCCCGCGCGCTACACCGGCTGGACTCCGCTTGGCGACGGTGCCCTGGCACTGTGGACGCGGCCGAGCGAGGCCTGGCTGGTGGAATTGTCCGGCCCGTGCCAGAACCTCGACCATGCGCTCACCATCGCCATCGACAGCCGCAGCGGCTGGTTATCGTCGCGTTTCGATCGCATCTACGTCAACGACAGTGGCCTGATCCCGATTCCTTGCCAGATCGACACCATCCGTCCGCTCGATGTGAAGGCGATCCGGATGGACGAGCAGAAGCTGAGGGAAGTGCGGCAGCAGGAGAAGGCGGCGGAGACCTCCGGCAGCTGAGGTGGCCCGGCGCGCGTCTGCGCGCATCGCACGTCATGGTGGGCCTGCGGCCCGCGCTGTCGCTTCGCGGCCCGAATGCGCTGCCGCACCGGGCCGTCCGGCCTGCGGCGTCGTGACACGTTGCAAGGCCTGCACCCGGCTCGACGACCTGCGCGCGCCGCGCGTGTCAGGGCCTGTGGCTTGGGGTTGCGTGTGAAGGAGTCCGCGGTGATGTCCGTGAGACGGCCGGGCACCTGCGAGAGTGCGGAGCCGGTTTCGCGCTGGCAGGAATCTTCGCAAGCGATTGATTCCAATGAACAACATCATGGCCGCGTGAGGTGTGCATCGCCGGGCGCGGTGGCACTTCTCCCACCCGTGCGGCGCGCGAGCCTCGGCGAGGGTCGGCGCGCGGTCGCCGAAGCATGGTCAACGGCGCTCCCCTGGGCGATCATTTCGACTTTGTGACCATTCGGGGACAGTGTCATGAACACGGGCGATCAGGTGCAGGCCGCGGCCGGCGGTGGTGCGGGCGCGGCTCTGGCACGTTTCGCGGCGGCGCTGGCCTTCGTGGCGGTCGTGGCGGGCTGGATGTGGTTCCAGTTCGGTCAGGTCAGTCTGACCCTGGTCGCGGCCGGGATCATCGGCGTGTACATGGCGATGAACATCGGCGCCAACGATGTGGCCAACAACGTCGGCCCGGCGGTCGGCGCCAAGGCGATGAGCCTGGGGCGTGCGGTGGCGATCGCCGCCGTCTTCGAGGCTGCCGGCGCGATCATCGCCGGCGGCGAGGTGGTGGGCACGATCAAGAGCGGGATCATCGACCCCGCGCGGATCGATGATGCGGGCACCTTCGTGTGGGTGATGATGGCGGCGCTGCTGGCGGCGGCGCTGTGGCTCAATCTGGCGACGGCTTCGGGCGCGCCGGTCTCCACCACGCATTCCATCGTCGGCGGTGTGCTGGGCGCGGGCGTCGCCGCCGCCGGCACCGACATCGCCAACTGGGGCAAGCTGGTGCAGATCGCCGCGAGCTGGGTGGTGTCGCCGGTGCTGGGCGGGGTGATCGCCGCGCTGCTGCTGTATGTGATCAAGCGCCGCATCACCTATCGCGACGACATCATGACCGCCGCCGGCCACACCGTGCCGCGTCTGCTCGGGCTGATGGGCTGGTCCTTCGCGACCTATCTGCTGCTCAAGGGCGTGAGCCAGCTGGTGAAGGTGAGTTTCCCGGTGGCGCTGGGTCTGGGCTTTCTGGTCGGGCTGGCGGTGTGGTGGTGGACCCGCCAGCGCATCCGCTCGCGGCTGCCGTCGCTGGCGGCCGGCAAGGACAGCGTCAACGCCCTGTTCGCGATCCCGCTGATGTTCGCCGCGGCGCTGCTGAGCTTCGCCCACGGCTCCAACGACGTGGCCAACGCCATCGGCCCGCTGGCCGCGATCAACGACGCGCTGCTGGGCCAGGGGATCCACGAGAAGGCCCAGGTGCCGTTCTGGATCATGCTGATCGGCGCGCTCGGCATCTCGATCGGCCTGCTGCTGTACGGCCCGCGGCTGATCCGCACCGTGGGCGGCGAGATCACCGAGCTGGACCCCATGCGCGCCTTCGCCATCGCCATGTCGGCCACGCTCACCGTGATCCTGGCCTCGCAGCTGGGCTTGCCGGTCAGCACCACGCATGTGGCCATCGGTGCGGTGTTCGGCGTGGGCTTCCTGCGCGAATACCTGAAGGCCAACTACCAGCGCATCCTCGACGACATCGAAAGCCACCACAGCGCGCAGCAGACCGAACACGCGGAGGTCGAAGCCTTCCGTCGGGAATTCGAGGCGGCCCCCATGCGGCGCAAGACCGAGATGCTGCGCGAGCTGAAGGCGCGCGGCAAGGCCGGGCAGAGCCACATCACCCGCAAGGAGCGCAAGAGCCTGCGCCGTTTCCATCGCCAGCAGCTGGTCAAGCGCTCGGTGGTGTTCAAGGTGGTCGCCGCCTGGATCATCACCGTACCGGCCTCGGCCCTGCTGGCAGCGGTGGCGTACTTCGCGATCGCGGGGGCGATGGAGGGCTGAGGCGCAGCATGCGCCGGAGACAAGCGTCGCCTCGGGCCTGAAGGCCCTCCTACGGGTGATGGGTGCTGCACGATCGTAGGAGCGGCTTCAGCCGCGACAGTTCAACTGCGCGCTTCGGCCGTGATTGGCTCAGACACAGGACGGAGGCATGGGGTCGGGCCTGAAGGCTCTCCTACGGGGGCGTATTAGCTCGCCGCGGTCTCTCGCGCTCAGCCGCCTTCGAACCCTTCCAGCCAGACCGGCCCGGGCAGGGCCTTCACCGCGCGGCGCAGGCTTTCGTTCCATTCGCTGCGCACGCTGAGCAGGTAGGGGTCGTCTTCCTCCAGGCGCTGGCGGGTGCCGCCGTCGAGGGCGTCGCGGCGGTAGAGCATCAGGTCCAGCGGCGGGCCGACGGTGAGGTTGGAGCGCATGGTGGAGTCGAACGACACCAGCACGCATTTGCAGGCCTCGGCCATGCCGGTCTGCGGGGTGATGACGCGGTCGAGGATGGGCTTGCCGAACTTGCTCTCGCCGGTCTGGAAATAGGGCATTTCCGGGCTGCTCTCGATGAAGTTGCCCTCGGAGTACACCAGGAACAGGCGCGGCGCTTCGCCGGCGTACTGGCCGCCGAGGATGAAGGAACCGGTGGGGTCCACGCCGTTGTCGCGCAGGTAGGCCTCGTCGCGCTGGCGGATCTCGCGCAGGGTGTCGCCGATGCGCTGCGCGGCCTCGAACATGTTGCGCGCGTCGCTCAGGCCCGCGCCGGGCGTGTCCATGCGCGACTGCAGCAGATTCAGCGCGTTCTGGGTGACCGAGAGATTGCCCGCGGACACCGTGCACAGGGTATAGCGGCCGGGCTCGGAAAACACGCGCATCTTGCCGACGCGGCGGATGTCGTCCATGCCGGCGTTGGTGCGGGTGTCGGAGGCGAGGATCAGCCCCGCGTCCAGATTGAGTCCGATGCAATAGGTCATGCGCGTGCGGAAGTACCGGCGGAGGTCGGGCCGCCATTCTGCCCGCCGGCGACGGGCAGGGCAAAGCGGCGGGCAGCATGCCCGATCGGTCGCGACGCATGTTTCCGCATGTGCGCGGCTCGCACCTGTGCGGCCCGCGCGTGCGCGGCTCGCATGTGTGCAGCTCGCATGTGTGCGGGCGCGCAGGCGTGCGGACGCGCGGCTGTGCCTGCGCGCGCGATGCGTGCGCGCGGGCTCACGCGGGCACCACGTCGGTGGAGGTCATGAACTGGCGATGGATGCCGTCGCCCAGTGCGGTCAGCCGTGCCATCGCCGCCTGCAGCCAGTGTTCCAGGCCGCCGGCCAGGATGTCCTCGATCCGCGCGTAGCGGGTCTGCGCCTCGGCCGCGCCGGCCTGGCGCACCACGTCCAGACGCGCGCTCCCGCCGAGGTCGCGCAGCACCGTGTGCAGACTCTGCGCGCAGGTCTGCAGCGAGCGCGGGCTGGCCTCGCTGAGCAGCATCAGTTCGGCCACACCCGTCGGCGTGACCGCGGGATGGCCGAGGCGGCGATAGGTCTCGAACGCCGACAGCGACTGCAGCAGCGCGCTCCAGCGGAAGTATTCGGCGGCGTCGAGCGCCTCCTCCGCTTCGCCGGCGCCGTCGTGGCTGCCGACCACGTCCAGCAGGCGGATCGCCCAGTCGGCGCGCTCGATGAACACGCCCAGCTGCAGGAACTGGTAGCCCTCGCCGCGGCCCAGCGTGCCGATGGTGACCCCGCGGAACGAGGCCGAGCGGATCTTGATGCGCTCGAGCACCTGGTTGAGTCCGTCGCGGTCCAGCTGTGCCGCGTCGAGCAGGCGGATCTCCAGCCACGAGGTGTTGAGGTCCTCGTACATCTCCGAGGTGATCGCCACACGCTGCGCGCGGGCGGACTCGCGGGCGGCGCGGAAGCAACTGTGGATCGACGCCGGGTTGTCGGGCGAGAGCAGCAGATGCCGCACCACGCCGGCGCCGTCGATGCGGCCGTGGCGGGCGAGGTAGCCGTCGGCGGAACCGAGCGCGTCCAGCGCGCGCCGCCACGGCGCGGCGGAGGCCTTGCCGCGCTCGAAGCGCTCCGGGAGCATCGCCATCCGCTGGGCGAGATCGATCAGGCGCGCGGTGTTCTCCGCGCGTTCCATGTGGCGGGCGACCCAGTACAGGTCGCTGGCGGTTCTGCATAACATGACTCAGGCCTCCAGCACCCAGGTGTCTTTGGTTCCGCCGCCCTGCGACGAGTTCACCACCAGCGAACCCTCGCGCAGGGCCACGCGCGTCAGCCCGCCGGGCACCACCTGGATGCGCCGCCCGCTCAGGATGTACGGGCGCAGGTCGATGTGCCGCGGCGCCAGCCCACTTTCCACGAAAGTGGGGCAGGTCGACAGCGACAGCGTGGGCTGGGCGATGTAGTTCTCCGGCGTGGCGAGAATGCGCGCGCGGAAGTCCTCGATCTCGGCCTTGCTGGCCGCAGGGCCGACCAGCATCCCGTAGCCGCCTGCGCCGTGGACTTCCTTCACCACCAGCTCGTGCAGATGCTCAAGCGTGTAGCGCAGCGCGTCCGGGTCGCGCAGCTGATACGTGGGCACGTTGTGCAGGATGGGCTCTTCGCTCAGATAGAAGCGGATCATCTCCGGCACGTAGGGGTAGACCGACTTGTCGTCGGCCACGCCGGTGCCCGGCGCATTGGCCAGGGTCACCCGGCCGGCGCGGTAGGCGCCGAACAGCCCGGGCACGCCCAGCACCGATTCGGGGCGGAACACCTGCGGGTCCAGATAATCGTCGTTGATGCGCCGGTAGATCACGTGCACGCGCCGCGGCCCGCGTGTGGTGCGTGCGTAGACGGTATCGTCGCGCACGAACAGGTCGGCGCCTTCCACCAGCTCCACGCCCATCTGCTGCGCCAGGAAGGCATGCTCGAAATACGCCGAATTGAACGCGCCGGGGGTGAGCACCGCGACCGTGGGCGTGTCGATGCCCTCGGGCGCGGCTTCGCGCAGCGTGCGCAGCAGGGTGTCGGGGTAGCGTTCCACCGGCGCGATCTGCTGGCGCGCGAACAGCTCGGGGATGAGCCGCGCCATCATCCGCCGGTTCTCCAGCATGTAGGACACGCCGGACGGCACGCGCAGATTGTCCTCCAGCACGTAGTACTCGCCGTCGCCCGCGCGCACCAGGTCGATGCCTGAAATATGCGAATACACGCCGCCGGGCACGCGCAGGCCCTGCATCTCGCTGCGGTAGGCGCTGTTGCCCAGCACCAGTTCGGCGGGAATGCGGCCTTCGCGCAGGATCCTCCGCTCGCCGTAGACATCCTGCAGGAACAGGTTGAGCGCGTGCACCCGCTGGCGCAGCCCGGATTCCAGCATCCGCCACTCCGCAGCCGGCACAATGCGCGGCACCATGTCGAAGGGGATCAGGCGCTCGTTGCCGGAGTCCTCGCCGTACACGGTGAAGGTGATGCCGACCCGATGGAAGGCCACGTCGGCTTCCCGGCGTTTGCCCTGCAGCACCGCCTCGGGCGTCTGTTCCAGCCAATCGGCGAACAGCCGGTAGTGCGCGCGCGGCGCACCCGCGGCGTCGTGCATCTCGTCGTAGCGTGGGCGCATCGGGTGGGGTCCCTGGCGTAGTGGCCTATCGATTTCCCTACCGACATACCATGCCGTATTGCGGATGACTACCCCCCACGCCGCGATGCGCGCGGTGCTCGCGAGGAAAACGTCGTTGCGGCACGGCCTGATCGTGCGGCGTGGGTCCCGGTCCGAGCGTCGCGTAGGAGCGGCGTAAGCCGCGAAATCCTACCGACGGAGCGGCGTATGCCGCGGCATCGCACCCTGGCGAAGCGGCGCAGGCCGTGAACCGAGAGGGGCACTGATGGAGGTCGCGGCTTACGCCGCTCCTACGGCGGGGCGACGGCGCGCTGTGTGTGTGGCTACGCCCGCTCCAGCATCGGCGGCAGCGGGCAGTGCAGCACGCCGCAGACGGTGCGCAGCAATTCGGCTTCGACCACGCGCATCTCGCCGTCGTGGCCGATGGCCGCGGCGACCGCTTCCACCAGTTGTTCCTTGGCGAGCGGGTCCAGTGCATCGAGGACCGGCCACACCGCGTCCAGCGCGGGCATGCCCTCGGCCGGCGGCGCGAAGTCGATATGCCCGTGCGGCAGGATGCGCTGCAGGCCGGCGGCATACGCACGGCGGGCGCTGGCCTCGTCGTCGTGCCCGGCCTGGGCGACCAGGGCGAGCAGCAGGGCGGCTTCGCGGCGCGTGTCGGACAGGCGCCGACGGCCGAACTGGGTGTGCCGCCCCGGCGCCAGCGATTCGCGCAGATGGGTTTCCAGCAGGCTGGCCAGGCAGTATTCGAAAGCCGACACCAGGCCGTCGGTGTGCGCGACCGCGTGTACGGTGTCCAGCAGCGCGCCCAGCTCCGGGCGGGGGCGCTGGCGCAGCACCGGGAAGGCCAGCGAGGCCAGCGGCAGGCGCAGCATCGGGTGCAGCTCGGCCAGATGCTGCTGGCGCATCATCCGCGCCAGTTCCGCGACCGGGCGCCCCAGGCGTGCGGCGATCTCCTCGTCCTGCCGCGCCTGCACCCGCGGGTGCGCGTCGAGCAGCAGGCCGAGGATCAGCGGGATCGCATCGTCGCGGCTGGCGGCCAGCGCGCGCACCGCTTCGGGAATGCCGGCGACGATGGCGTCCGCGCGGCGGTAGTCGTCGGCGGCCGGCTGCGCGACCTGTTTCGAGACTGCGGCCGGCGCGACCCGCAGTTCGGCCGAGGCGGCGGGCAGGGCCTCGGGCGGCGCCAGGCCCAGGCGCACGTCTTCCTCGATGCCCACCGGCGGCATCGCCGCCCAGCGCTCGCGCAGCCGCGGCAGTTGTTCGGCGCGGAACGACGGCTCCAGCGCGCGGATGCGCTCCACCAGCGGCGGATGGGTGGCGAACCAGTCGCCCAGCTTCATGCCGTCGAAGCCCACGCCGTCGCCGAACAGCATGTGGCTGACTTCCTCGGCCTGCCCCGCGTGATTGAGCTTCGCGCCCGCCGACAGCCCGCCGATCTTCTTCAGCGCCCCGGCCAGGCCCGCGCTCTGCCGGGTGAACTGCACTGCCGAGGCATCGGCCAGGTACTCGCGCGAACGACTCACCCCGGCCTTGATCAGCCGGCCGAAGAACAGGCCCAGATAGCCGATCAGCATCGCCGCCAGCGCCAGCCCCATCACCGCGCCCGCGCCTTTCTCTCGGCTGGACCAGCGCCCGTGTTCGAGGATCTTGCGGCCCACCAGGGCCAGCATCAGGATGCCGAACAACACGCCGATCAGGCGCAGGTTCAGGCGCATGTCGCCGTTGAGGATGTGGCTGAACTCGTGCGCCACCACCGCCTGCAATTCGTCGCGGTTCAAGCGCTCCAGCGCACCGCGGGTGACGCCGATCGCCGCGTCGGACGGCGACCAGCCTGCGGCGAAGGCGTTGATCCCGGCCTCGTGCTCCAGGACGTACAGCCGCGGCATCGGCACGCCCGAGGCGATGGCCATCTCCTCCACCACGTTGCGCAGCCGGCGGTATTGCAGGTCCTCACTGCGCTCGGGCACCGGTACACCGCCCAACTGCAGCGCGATGGTGTCGCCGCCGCCGCCGGACAGCATCGCGACCCGGTACAACGACCCCAGGCCGATCAGCCCGAGCGTGAGCACCGTGCTCACCACCAGCGAGGTCACCAGCGCCTGCGGATCGGCGGTGCGGCCGCCGACGAGGATCAGCACCACCAAGTCCACCGCGATCACGATCGCCACCACCGCCAGCGCGAACAACCCGACGAGGCGGGACGTGGTACGGCGGGCGGCGTGCTGGCGTTCGAAGAAGTTCATGCGGACTGGGCGGGATTCGGGATTCGGGATTCGTGAAGCGAAAAGCCGGATTCGGGATTCGGGGTGCGTGTAGGAGCGGCTTCAGCCGCGACTGTGATGTGGCGATGTCGGCAAAGCAGGTCCCTCGCTGTGCTCGGGACGACAGAACACTTGGGGTTCGGGGTTCGGGGTTCGGGGTTCGGGGTTCGGAAATTGGAAGTCGGGAATCGGGAGTCGGGAATCGGGAGTCGGGAATCGGGAGTCGGGAGTCGGGATGCGCGTAGGAGCGGCGTGAGCCGCGACCGTATGGGCTTGCCGCGACCTCGCAACCCGCTGCCTGTTCGCTGTCATCCCGAGGCGAAGCCGAGGGACCTGCTTTGCATGGCGTGTCCGCTTGCAGGCCGTGTCATCTGGTGGCGCTCGGGTTCGAAAGCAGATCCCTCGCTGCGCTAGGGATGACATCGGTGGGGCAGGGATTCGGTGTTCGGGATTCGGGATGCGTGATTCGGGATTCGGGGTTCGTGATGCGTGATTCGTGATTCGGGGTTGGTGAGGCGGGATTGGTGAGGCGGGATTCGGGTTGATGGCGCATGCCTCCGGTCGCCATCACGGATGCGATCACGCGTGCGGTAGTCGGAGGCTCGATGTATCCACACGCTTGTCGTCCCGAGCGCAGCGAGGGACCTGCTTTTTGAGCGGGAGCCTCACAGGTCGCGGCTTACGCCGCTCCTACACGAATCCCCAATCCCGCATCCCCAATCCCGGCCCTCAGAACTTCACCTTCGGCGCCTCGCGCACTTCTTCCAGGCGGTCGGCGGGGATCTGCAGCAGCGCGGCCTGTTCGAAATTGAACGACCCGGCGATCATGCTGGCCGGGAAGACTTCGCGCTGGTTGTTGTAGGCCATCACCGCGTCGTTGAAGGCCTGCCGGGCGAAGGCGACCTTGTTCTCGGTGCTGGTCAGCTCCTCGGTGAGCTGCATCATGTTCTGGTTGGCCTTGAGGTCCGGGTAGGCCTCGGCCACCGCCAGCAGCCGCCCCAGCCCGGCGTTCAACTGGCCCTGTGCGGCGGCCAGCTGGGCCATCGCATCGGGATCGCCGGGGTTGGCCTTGGCTGCGGCCAGGCCCGACTGCGCCGCGCCGCGGGCCGCGACCACGGCATCCAGGGTCGCGCGCTCATGCGCCATGTAGCCTTTCACCGTCTCCACCAGGTTGGGGATCAGGTCGAACCGGCGCTGCATCTGCACGTCGATCTGGGCGAAGGCGTTCTTGTAGGCGTTGCGGCTGCGGACCAGGCCGTTGTACACCGCCACCGCCCATACCGCGGCGATCACCAGAACTGCGAGCAGGATCAACAAATAAATCATAGGAATTCCCCATATTCCGGCCGCTTGCGGCCGCTTGTTCATGCAAGACTCGACACAGGCGCTATGATCAGGCCTTGCCGCCGCCAGACCACAGCATACGCAGGGGGTCCTTCCCATGAAAGACAAGCGTGGAGCCGCCGTCGCTGGCCCCCACTTCCCTCTGTCCCCGGCGGCTCGCCCCGGCTGGGGCGGACACTCCGCCGACGTGCGCGCTCGACCCGCAGCCGCCGGTCGCGTCGACGCGCCGCGCTCGCGCCGCGGCATCGGCATGCGCGTGCTGTCGCTGCAGACCGGCCTGATCGCGCTGCTGCTGCCCATGGCGGCCGGCCTGTCGGCGCAGACGCCATTGCGCTGGGACGGGCAGAGCCCTGCGGTGCAGGGCGTGAACGCCGTCTATTCCCCCCACGCCACGATGACCCGCGTCTATCCGGGGGCCGGTCTGAAGGTGGTGCCGCTGGCCGCGGGCTTCGATGTCGCCGAATTCGAGCGCATCGCCCAGTCGCTGATCGACGACCGCAAGGTCCCCGGCATGGCGATGGCCATCGTCCAGGGCGGCCAGGTGCTCAGCGCGCGCGGCTACGGTGTCACCGACGTGAACAGCGGCGAGCGCGTGGACGAGCACACCGTGTTCCGGCTGGCCTCGCTGTCCAAGTCCTTCGCCTCCACCGCCGCGGCGCTGGCGGTGCACGACGGTGACCTGCGCTGGGATACCCGGGTGATGAATTACGTCCCCACGCTGCAGTTTTCCGATCCCACCGCCGCATCGCGGCTGACCGTGGCCGACGTGCTGAGCCATCGCGTCGGTCTGGTGCGCAACGCCTACGACCGCGACATCGAGCGGAATGCCGACTACGCCTCGCTGGTGCAGAAGATGGCCAACGCTCCGATGCGCTGCGGCCCCGGCGAGTGTTATGCCTACCAGAATGTCGCCTACAGCCTGATCGGCGACACCATCGCCGGCGCCTCGGGCAAGCCGTTCGAGCAGTATGTCGCGCAGCGCATCTTCCGCAGGCTTGGCATGACCGATGCCAGCTACGGCCTGGACGGCATCGCCGCCAGCCGCAGCTGGGCGCGTCCGCACGTGCAGACGCGGGGCGGCTGGAGTTCGGTGTATCCCAAGCCCACCTACTATCGCGTGGCGCCCGCGGCCGGCGTGAACGCCAGCATCAGCGACATGAGCAAATGGCTGCTGGCGCAGTCCGGTTATCGTTCCGATGTGCTGCCCGGCGCGCTGCTGGCCACGCTGCACGCGCCGCTGATCGACACTCCCGGCGAGCTGCATGGGTCCGGCTGGCGTCGTGAGCGCCTCAATGCCGCCGGCTACGGCCTGGGCTGGCGCATCTACGACTACGCCGGGCATCGGATGGTGTTCCATGGTGGCGTGGTGCAGGGCTATCGCGGTGCGATGGCGCTGCTGCCCGAGCGCGACCTGGGCGTGGTGTTGCTGTGGAACGGCGCCACCGCCGCGCCCACCGGCCTGCTGCCGACCATCCTCGACCGTGCCATCGGTCTGCAGGACCGGCAGTGGATCGAAGTCGAGGACGAAGTGCCGGCGCTGTTCGTCGAACAGGGTCTGCCGCCGCTGCCGGTCGGCGAGGCCGACGAGACCGTTGTCGGTGCTGCGGGCTCGGTATCAAACGCCAAGCCGAAGTAAGCCGCCAGACCCGATCCTCCGCGCATCCGCCGGAAGCCCCGACCAAGACGCCGCGCACTGCGCGGCGTCTTCATGTGTGCCGAAGAACTCGACTGATCGAGGGCTCGACCGGGTCCGCCTGTCGAAGCGGGCCTCGCCCCGGGGTGCGGCGCGCAGAGCAGTCGGACTGCGATCCCGGGCCGGCATCCCCGACATTCGATCGCCCCAAAAAAGAAAACCCCCGGTCCGCGTGCGTGCGCGGAACGGGGGGAACATCCGGCAATCGGGGTGTCGCTTACATCATCGGAGCGGGAGCGGCCGGCATCGGCGCAGGAGCGGCCTTCTTGCGCGCACGCTTGGCGGCCTTCTTCGCCGGAGCCTTCTTTGCGGCCTTCTTGGTGGCCTTCTTCGCAGCCTTCTTCGCAGGCGCCTTCTTGGCGGCCTTCTTCGCGGTCTTCTTGGCAGCCTTCTTCGCCGGAGCCTTCTTGGCGGCCTTCTTGGCAGCCTTCTTCACGGTCTTCTTGGCGGCCTTCTTTGCGGTCTTCTTGGCAGCCTTCTTCGCCGGGGCCTTCTTCGCGGCCTTCTTCACGGCTTTCTTGGCGGCCTTCTTCACGGCCTTCTTCGCCGCTTTCTTGGCAGGGGCTTTCTTGGTCGCCTTTTTGGCGGCCTTCTTTGCAG
>ERZ1066123.1777-NODE-1777-length-12233-cov-16.373050_pt1 | contig 12233 bp, 8 predicted proteins | sample MGYA00382770_ERZ1066123 | MGnify/ENA primary metagenome ERZ1066123 (study PRJEB33369, sample SAMEA5778353) | biofilm metagenome | biome: Industrial cooling water; feature: Water cooling tower basin; material: Biofilm | place: United Arab Emirates | collected...
TGCATCCGCTGGGGATCGGCAAGCCAGACCTGTGCACGTGCTCCCGTGATCACCAGCACGAGATGAATGACCGTCGCAATGCTGGCGCTGACCACCGCCAGCAGCACGGCGCCGCCCAAACTGAGCGTCGTCCCGCCCATGAAGCGCGGGGCGACAGCCACGAAGAAGACATAGGCCTTGGGGTTGAGCAGATTGATCAGCGCTCCGGTAAAAAAAGCGCGCCGCACCGTGCTTGCAACCGGGCGCGACAGGCGCCCGTTCCCCGCCCCGCGCCAGGTTTCGATCGCAAGAACGATCATCATCGCAGCGCCGGTCCATTGCAGCGCGCTCCATAATTGCGGGGCAACTTGCAGCAGCGCCGCAAGGCCGAGCGCCGCCAGCAGGCCATTGATCAGCAAGCCCAGCGCCACGCCGGCAACCGCCGCGAGCCCCGCCGCCTTGCCTTCGGTGGCGGCAAGGCCTGATAGCCATGCCATGTTGGGCCCCGGTGTCAGCTCGATCAGCAGCACCGCCAGCGCAAAGCCGAGAATGTCCAAACCAGCCCCCTCGCGCTGCTTGCCCTGCCCTAGCGCCGCTTGAGCAGGCGGGCGATGCTCTGGTGCTGGCCGTGATGGGCGTGATCGGTGCCGACCGATTCTTCGAGCGCGCGGCGGATCGCTTCGATCTCGTGATCGGTGAGATGTTCGATGCCGACAAATTCGTTGCGCGCATTGTGCACCGCGCGGATCAGCTCATCGAGCTTGGCCTGCATCGCGGCGGCATCGCGGTTTTGCGAATTCTGGATCAGGAACACCATCAGGAAGGTGGCGATGGTGGTGCCGGTGTTGACCACCAGTTGCCACGTATCCGACCACCCGAACACCGGCCCGCTGATCCCCCAGCCGACAATGATAAGCACCGCGACCATGAAGGCGGCGGGCTGGCCCGCAGCAAAGGCGGTGCGCGATGCGACAATCGTGAACAGGCGATCCATGGGCCGGTGTCTCCGCAGCAGAGTGGCTTTCCCGGGCCAGAGCGCGCACGAGTCGCGCCCCGGCCCCAGGCCTTGCCATGCCACAGAAGCGCCCGGTTCTTAAACAGGCCTAGGCGGCGAGCTCGTGTTGCACGGCAGCCCGGGCTGCCGGATCGATCGCTTCCCAGCCCAGATTGCCGGTATAACGCTGTGCCATCTGGCCATTTTCATCAAGCGCGATGAGATGCAGCCAGCGGTTGTCGAACAGTGCGCGCACCCCATCGTGACGCGCGAGGATATCGGTCATCGCCTTGACGGGGGCTTCGATGCACACTGTCAACCGCAGCGGTTCGTGCACCAGCTTTTCGCCGTCATGCACCGACTGCCACGGCAATCCGGCGCGCAGCGTGCCGCCATTGCCTTCGACCACGCCAATCCCGCCAATCACATTGTGGATCAGCTTGTTGCCGCCGCCCCAGACTTCCGGATCGACGCTGGAGCCATAGTATTGCAACGAAATCCAGCTCGCGACGACAACCGGCGCGGTCATGATCAGTTCGAGCACGCCGAAGCCTTCGTCCTGCTGCCAGACATAGTCGTGCAGGAAGGCGCGCCCGGCGAGGCTTGTCCCGCCCGTGCGGCTGCGCGGGGCGGCGATAAAGGCCTTGCACCCGGCAAGCGCCCATTCGGGGCGAACCTCGGCCCAATCGCGGCTGCGCCGGGCGATTTCATGACCTGTTCCGGCCCGCGGCAAGCGCAGTGCCCGCTCGGACCGCGCGATCAGACCCGCGCTCGCCATCCACTCGCGCGTCTGGGCAAGGATTTCCGCATGATCGGCCGACGGATGATCCTCGGCATAGATGAGCACATTATCGGCGGTGGTATCGTGCAGCGCGCCAAGGAACAGCGTGCCAGCAGGGATGGCGATACCCGCCTCGGCCAAGCCGGTGCGCACTTCGGGATCATTGAGCAAGCTGGCGAGCAGCCGCGCATTCACTTCGCCCGAATAGCCGCCACAGGCCCCGCAATGCAGGCCGCTCGCATGCGGATTGTTCACGACATTCGCGCCGTGGCCGACGAGCAGCACCAGCGGCGCGAAATCGCGGGTCAACGACATAGCGCCGAGCACCGCCTTGGCGGCACCGATGCGCGCCGCGCGATCCAGCGCGGGCTCAAGCACCGGGGCCGGATCATGCGGCAGCGCCGAGCGCTTCAATCCCAGCGCATCCTTGACCAGTTTGCCGACATAGACCGGCCCGGCGGCCTCGACAAAAGCGAAGGACGACACCGCCGCCAGCTTGAAGCGACCCCACGCGCGCTTGGCCCGTGCGAGATAGCGCGCCGAACGGTCTTTGTCGGCGTGTTCCGCCGTGCCCGCGGTGCTCGACACGCTCGCGTTGAGCAGCACCGGCAGGCGGTGTTCGGCCACATCCGAGGCAAAGCGCCGGTGCGATGCACCAATTCCGAAGAACCCGGCAAAGCCGAGCGTCTGGACCCGCGGATCGAGCGATTCGAGCGCGCGGCGGAACACTTCCGAACGCACATCGATGCAGAAGGCGGCCTGCACCAGCGCGGCCGTGTCAGCGGCAGGCTGTGCGCCCTGTTGCAGGCTCGCCCCCAATTCGCGCTGAGCGGCGCGTTCGGCCGCTTCCTGAAGGATCATGTCGACCACATCATCGCCGCTCGCCTGAGCAGGCGCGGCATGGGCCGCGGCCACCACCCGCCAGCGCGCTGCGATCAGCGGTTCATACTGGGCATAAAGCGCCGCTTCCCACATCAGACGAATGCAGAGGAAATCAGCAGGTGCGCTGTCCTCACCGCCCGCCAGCTCGGCCTGCCACTGGATGTAGCGCGCATATTGCGCCCAGCCGCCCAGTGTGATCAGCAGCGCATGGAAATAGGTCGGCAGCGCCTTGGGCGTCAGATCGAGCCGCGCGACATTGCGTGCCATCGCCTCGATCGCGCTGTCGGGCGCATCGGCCACGAAGGCGCCGAACCCGGCAAGGCCCGCGATCTCGCAGGTGAGATCATGCTGCGCCGCGGCCTGCCATGCGCGGAAGGCGTTGCGACCCTTGGGCGCGGCCCACAGCGCCTGGCCTTCATCGCACCATCCGGCCGCCCAATGGCCAAAACGCTCGGCAATTAGCGCAGGCCAATCGATCCCCGAAACCTCGGCCGCAAGATCGGCGATCGTCGGCAAGGGCTGCGGGGCAGGACGCGCCACCGTTGCCGCCAGCTTGAGCGCTTCCATGCTCGCAGGGCGCAGCGGAGAGGCACAGGCCGCCAGCGCGGCCGCGAGGTCATCATCGCTGATCGCGCCGCTGGCGATCTGGCTGGCGAACCAGTCGCGCGGCATCACGGTGCGCGCCGCGCTCACCCGCGCCAGCAGCGCGGCGGTTTCGGCGAGATCACGCCCGCTCTGCCCGAAATAGGGGTTCACCGCGACACTCGAGGCGAGCGGCCACATCGGCGGGATCTGGCGGGCGGCAGCATCGGCAACGTCCCACAGATTGGCGGTCTTCTTGATCGTCATTTGGGTCACTCCTCGTTGCGATGGCAGTTCAGCGCAGGGCCCAGCCGCCGAGCAGGCGATCGAGCATCGCGTTGGCATAAAGGCCGTTGGAAAGGTGGACGCGCAGGCCTGCGGCGGCCGGGTGATAGGCCCACAGCGGGAACATCGACTGCGCCACGGCGACCACGCCGAAGCTCATCACCGCGAGCCCGATCAGCACCCATTCAAGCGCCTGCGGAGCCGGCGCGGCAGGCAGCGTGCCCGCTGCCAGCGCCATGGCGATGGCGTGGAGCGCGAAGTAGCCCAGCGAGGCCGCCAGCGAATAGATTGCCATGCGCCGCATCAGAGCAGCGGGCGCGGATCCGGCCAGACCCTGCGCCAGCAGATAGGCCACGCCGAAGATCAGGATCGCGCCGAGCGCGCTTGCCTGCGGCGACTTCTCGCCGACGGGCAGACCCAAGCTCATCGCGGCATAGATGCCAAGCGCCGCAAGAAAGGCGAGCGCCACCGCCTTGGCATCAGGCACCGCGACCGGGCCAGGGCGCTTGAAGGCGGCGATCTGTTCTACCGCACCGCCCGAAGCCAGAAAGCTGTGCGCCTTGTAGAGCGAGTGCGCGAGAATATGCATCAGCGCGAGGGGGAACAGCGCGAGGCCGCATTGCATGATCATGAAGCCCATCTGCGCGACAGTCGACCACGCCAACGAGGTCTTGACCGCAGGCTGGGTCAGCATGACAAGCCCGCCGAACAGCGCGGTGAAGCCGCCGATCATCACCAGCCCCGCCATCACCGCCGGGGACAGCAGCATGACATCGGCAAAGCGGATCAGCAGCAGCCCGCCGGCATTGATCACACCGGCGTGGAGCAGCGCGGAAACGGGGGTGGGCGCTTCCATCACTTCGGAAAGCCAGCCATGGAGCGGGAACTGCGCCGAGATGATCACCGCAGCGATGGCGAGGCATGCAGCAGCCAGCGCCGCCGCGACGCCGCCGGTGCCCATCCGGGCCGCTTCGAGGATCGCGGCGATATCATTGGTGCCATAGGCAAAGCTCAGCAGTGCGGCGCCGCTCAGCAAGGCAAAGTCGGCAATCCGCGCGGTGATGAACTGCTTGCGCGCCGCGCGCCGGGCCGCGGCCCGTTCGGGATAGAACAGCAGCAGCCGGTTGATCCCGAGGCTCGTCGCGATCAGCGCGCCCACCAACTGCACCAGATTGCCCGCCCCAGCAAACAGCAGCACGCTGGCAAGCGTTAGCGCGAGCACGCCGGTAAAGCGCGCCCGGCGCGGTTCTTCGGCCAGATAGGTGCGGGCATAGCGCAGCACGATCCAGCCGATGAAGCTGACCAGCGCGATCATCGGCAGGCTCACCGGATCCATCCGGATGCTGAGACCCGCATCATGGAACGTCAGAAGGCCCGCGGTGTAGGCATCGCCCTGCAACACCTGCACCAGCGCGACCAGCGCCGCCGCCAGCAGGCCGAGCATCACGCTTTCGAGCGCAAGGCTGATCACACGCGCGCTGCCATCGCGCACGACCAGCGCCAGAATGCCGAGTGCGAGAGAGGCACCAATCCCGGCAGCGATCAGAAAAGCGATATCCATGATGCATCTTCCCCTGAGGCCTTGGATCAAGGCGTGGTTTCAGGGGGCGGGATAGCGACCGCCTAGCGTTCTGCAAAATTCAATGAAATTAAATGTTCGTTCTGATATAAAGAACTAGGAAACCCCGTGCAGCGCCAGCAGATCATCGACCAGCGGGTGCTGGAACCGGCGCGCCTGCACCACCGCGTAGAAGCTTTCGCTCAGGCCGGGAATGGTCATCAGCTCGTGCAGCAGACCGGCTTCAAGCTCGTCCCGCACAACGATTGGCGGGGCAAGACCAATGCCCGTGCCGGTGCGCACCAGCAGACGCAGCATCGCCATGTCATCGGCCTCGGCGATGATATTGGGCAGGATGCCGAGCCGGTCGACCAGCAGATCGAAATCGGCGCGCACGCCGCTATCCTTGGCAGGCACGATCAGCCGCGCGCGCGCCAGCACATCCTCGAGACTGTCGCCCGTGCGCTCCATCGGCGTGTGGCCGATGAGGCTAACGGGGACTTCATCCAAGAGATGCGCGCGCCACGTGGTCGCGCTGTCTCGGAACGGCAGGCGGTTGGTGAGGAGGATGTCGATTTCATGCGCCTCAAGCGCGCTCACCAGCATCGCCAAGGCGCCGGTGCGGATCACCAGATGGACATCATCGCGCGCCAGCATGGGCGCGAGAAAACTGATCTGGAAGTTGCGCGACAGGTTGCTCACCGCCCCGATCCGCAAGTGGCGGAGCGTCTGCCCTGCCCCGCCCGAAAAGGTTGCCACCATCTCGCTGGCGGTCTCGAAAATGCCGTCAGCGTAATTGAGCGCCACCCGCCCCGCCTCGGTCAGTTCGAGCCTGCGCCCGCGCCGTTCGAACAGATCATGCCCGATGCTCTCTTCCAATTGGCGGATCTGGGTCGAGAGCGCCGATTGCGAGACATTGAGCCGCCGCGCCGCGCTTGTCAGATTGCCTCCGTGCGCAACCGCATGAAAATAGCGCAGGTGCTTGAAATTGAGATGCATCGCGCGAACAAACCCCCAGAGCCTCGGAGGTCATGATAGAGCACCGCGCCGCCGCCCGCCAGTGCGCAAGCGGCTCAGGCAGTGGCGACCGCCGCAAAACAAGCGGCGACTTCGCCGGCATGGAAGGCTTGGGCCTCTGGCCCCTCGCTTGGCCCGGCATAGAGCCCCAGCTCGCGCAGCAGCACGAAATAGCCCGGCGCGGGCAGGCCGCCGCGCGCTTTCGACACCACCAGACTAGCGAGTTGCGGCGCGCCCGCTGCCGCGTGGCGGCGCATCAGCGCCTCGATCAGTTCAGCAGCCTTGTGAATGGTATAGGGCGGCGGCAAGGCGAGCGCACGTGCAACGGCAGCATAGGTCATCACCTGCTGCCCCTGCGCGGCTGTGATCAGCAATTGTTCAAGCCGAACCAGCCCGTCGCTTGCCTCTGCCGCCGCCCCATCCATCGCTACATCTTCACCCTGACGCCCACATAGCCCGCGCGCGGCATCTGCCCGAAATTGAGCGCGGTTTCGTAGCTTTCGTCAAACAGGTTCTCGATCCGCGCTGTCAATTCAAGCTTCTTGCCCAGCGGCATCATCGCGCGGATATCGCCCAGGGTGTATCCGGGCAGGCGGAGCGTGTTGGCCGCGTTCTCGAACGCAGCGCTGACATTGGTCAGGGTAAAGCCCGTCTCCAGCCCGAATGGCCAGCGGTAATCGACCAAGAGGCTGGTCGCGTTTTCAGGGCGACGCGGCAGGCGGCGATCGAAATTGGCCGTACCCGCTGCCCGGTTGCGGCTGTCGACATAGCCGTGCGTCACCTGCACGCTGAGGCTATCGGTCGGTCGCATCGTCACCGCAAATTCAGCGCCGCGCGCGCGGGCAAGTCCGACATTGTCATAGGTCCCGAACGGACGGTTGGTGCAGATCCCGGTAAAGGGCGCGCGGCACCCGATGAACAGGATCAGATCCTCGCTGTCGCGCTGGAAATAGGTGGCCGAGAGTTCAAGCCGCCCGTCCACCAGACTTTGCGTGATGCCCGCATCCCAGCCTTGCGAACGCTCGGGCTGCAAGGTGGTGTTGCCGAAATTGCTGAAAAGCTGGAACAGCGAGGGCACCTTGAACCCCTCGGCATAGCTCGCACGCACCGTCGTGCCGGTGGCGGCGAGGTTGTAGACCGCGCTCGCGCCAAAGGTGGTCGCGCCGCCAAAACGGTCGTGATCATCGTGGCGCACCCCGCCGGTGATGGTGAAGCCCTCGGTGATCGTGCCGACCACCTGCGCATAGCCGCTGTAAAGGCGCGCACGGGCGCGGGCTTCAGGTCCGCCAAAGCTGCTGGAGTTGAAACGCGAGATTTCCTGTTCGAGCCCGAAGGTCACTTCCCAACCCTTGGCAATATCGACAATGCCCTGATATTCCAGCCGCTCGTTGCGCCCTTCACCGCGGAAGGTTTCGGCGGGGGGGCCATCGAGCGCGGTGTTGCGGCGCTTGGTATCTGTGAGCGCAAAGCCGATCCGGTTGCGGAACCGCCCGTCAAACAGGGCCACGTTGAGGCCGGTATAGCCCACCAGCTCGCGGGTGATGCCTTCCTCGTTCACATCCCCGAAGGCGAAGGTCGGCGGGGCAAAGCCATCGAGATTGAGCGTGCCACGCGAATACCACCCGCGCGCATCAAGCGAAATCGCTTCGCTGATCGCGAGGTTGAAATTGGCATTGGCGCCGAAATTCTCATAGCCATCGCGCTCCACACCGCCGCGGCTTTCGGCGAAGTTCGAAATCCCGTCGGTGCGGAACCAGCCGGCACCCACGCTCGCGGAAAGCGGCCCGGCCTTGCCCGATGCATTGGCGACAAGGTTCACCGTATCGCGAAAGCCGTATTCGCCGCGGGCATTGACCTGCAATTCCTCTGTCGGGCGGCGCGTCACCATGTTGACGACCCCCGCGATGGCCTGGCTGCCCCACAGCACCGATTGCGAACCGCGCAGCACTTCGATGCGCTCGATATTGCCGGTCATCAGGTTGCCGAAATTGAAGCCGCCGCCAACGCTGGAAGGGTCATTCAGCTTCACGCCGTCGATCAGCGCCACGGTCTGATCGCTTTCCGCACCGCGGATGAACACCGAAGCGACCCCGCCGATGGTGCCATTGCGCGCAATGGTGACGCCGGGAATCGTGCGCAGGATATCCGCGACATTCTGGGTCTGGCGGCGTTCGATTTCCGCCAGATCAATCACGCTGACCGTCTGGCCGACCTTGTCGAGCGATTGCTCGGTGCGGGTCGCGGCGGTGACGATGATCTCACGCGCCGGATCGGCATTCTCCGCCGCAAGATCCTCTGCTGCGACATGGGCCGGCAAAACCGCGCCAAAAACACCGGAAACAAGCAAGATTGCGCGCTTTTGGCGCAGATAATCAACAAAATTGGTCACAATAACCTCCTGTCTTCACACACAGAAGGCAGGCGCCGGCAGACACGGCGCGACATGACGCGGGCCCGCAATCGGGCCGACCCCACCTTCGCTCATGTCGTCACGCGGAGGCGATGCTCCGATCATGTGGATGGACCCGTCCACACAAAGGATCGACCGCAACAGGCAGGTCTCCTGGCTTCCGGATCATCATGTCCCGCCCCGCCTTCCCAGCCCGTGTGAATGGGCCAGTGGCATTGTGGGGCGAGAACTCCCCGGTCACAGTTGCGGGCACAGCCCCGGCCTCATTCTGGCTTGCCGCATATGACAAGCCGGAATGTCCCGGGTTCCCTTTCAAGCCCCTCGCGGGGCACCAGTTGCATGAAGCGCAATGGACGCAAAAAAGCCCGTTGGCAAGGGGTTAGGTGCGATCAGTCACCCATCACATCCGGGCCAGTGCGCTCGAAATTGCCCGTCAGAATGCCGTTCTGCTCATTCGCGAGGATGCCGGTCACCTGCGTCCACACCGCGACATTCTGGCGCAACTGGACGATGTCGATCTTGTCGAGGGTATCATCAGGCGTGTGGTGCAGATCGAAGTAGCGCGTGCCATCCTGCTGGAGATCGACGAGCGCGCCCTTCTGATCGCGCACCACATTCAAATCCGCCCCGCCGGTGGCGACCAGCGGCGAATTGGCAACGCCAAAGCGCGCCACCGCCCGCGCGAGCCGCGCATGCAGATCGGGATTGCTCTCGCGGAAATTGCTTTCAAAGCGCCAGATGCGATCCGCACCGAAATCGCTTTCAAGGCCCACCGCGATGGGTTCGTTGATATGCGCCTTGCTATAGGCGACCGAGCCGTGGAGCCCGACTTCCTCGGCCCCTGCAAACAGCACGCGGATGGTGCGCAAGGGCTGCCCCGCCGACGCGACATTCTTGGCCGCCGCGGCAATGATCCCGCAGCCCGCCGCATCATCGAATGCACCGGGCGAATTCCACCAGCTATCAAGATGGCAGGCGAGCAGCACCGGCGGCAGCGCCGGATTGCGCCCGACAATCTCGCCCACGACATTGCCGCTCGTCGTCTTGCCCAGCTGGCGCGGGTTCATTTCGAGCCGCAAGGTCACCGGCTTGCCGCCCGCACGGGCGAACATGCGCTCAAGGTTTTCGGCATCGGGCAGGCTCAGCGCGCCAGCCGGGATCGGCTTGACCCCAGCGGCGAAATCCGTGCCGCCGGTATGCGGGTTGCGGTGGTGATCGGTGCCGATCGACTTGATCACGGCTGCCACTGCGCCCTTGCTTGCGGCGATGCCGGGGCCAACCCAGCGCACCGGCCCGGCAAAGCCATAGTGCGAACCATCCTGCGCCTGCCGCATCTGGTGGCTGATATAGGCGATCTTGCCCTTCAGGCTGCCCTCGGGCGCGGCGCGCAAATCTTCGAAGGTGCGGAAGAACACCACCTCGGCCTCGATGCCGCCCTGCGGCGTTGCCGCGCTATCCCCGAGCGGGAGCACCACCAGATCCTGCGCGAACGGCCCGGTTACCCGCGCGCGGGCAATATCCCCCGGCACCCAGGTTTCCATCTCGAACGGCTCGTCCGCGACATTGGCAAAGCCATTGGCCTTGAGCCATGCCATCGCCCAGGCGCGGCCCCGGGCTTCGGCCTCGGTCCCGGCCTGACGCGGGCCGACTTCGGTGGTCAGCCCTTCGGTGAAGCTATAAGCAATGGCATCAGCCGCCAGCGCGCGGTCGGCAACCGTTTCGAGCGCAGCAAGATCGCCCGGTTGGGCCAGAGCGGGAAGAGCGAGCGCGGTGAGCGGCAGCGCAGCGAGCGCGAGAGCAAGGTTTTTCATGGGACGGGGTGCTATCCTTGCGCCTCGTCCCTGTCTAGCCGCTTGCCTCTCCCTCTCCCCTTCCCTATCTGCGCAGCCAATTCCCGATCCTGTTTCTATCGATCCGCATAAGGACCCATCCGATGGCCGCGCAATATGCCTATGTCATGAAGGGCATGACCAAGACCTTCCCCGGCGCCCAGAAGCCGGTGCTGAACAATATCAACCTGCAATTCTATCAGGGTGCGAAGATCGGTATTGTCGGCCCCAATGGTGCGGGTAAATCCACGCTGATCAAGATCATGGCGGGGATCGACAAGGATTTCACCGGCGAGGCCTGGCCGGGTGAGAACATCACCGTCGGCTACCTCGAACAGGAGCCGGAACTCGATCCGACCAAGACCGTGCTCGAGAACGTGCGCGAAGGGGCGAAGGAAACCGCCGATCTCGTCGCGCGCTTCAACGAAGTCTCGGCGCTGATGTGCGAGCCCGATGCCGATTTCGACGCCTTGGGCGCGGAAATGGGCGAGTTGCAGGACAAGATCGACGCGGTCGATGGCTGGACGCTCGACAACCAGCTCGAAGTCGCGATGGAAGCGCTGCGCTGCCCGCCGGGCGACTGGCCGGTGAAAGATCTGTCGGGCGGGGAAAAGCGCCGCGTCGCGCTCACCCGCCTGCTGATCCAGAAGCCGTCGATCCTGCTGCTCGACGAGCCGACCAACCACCTCGATGCCGAAAGCGTCCAGTGGCTCGAAAACCACCTCAAGGAATATGCCGGCGCGGTGCTGATGATCACCCACGACCGCTACTTCCTTGATAACGTGGTCGAATGGATCCTCGAACTCGATCGCGGCTCCTACTATCCGTACGAAGGCAATTATTCGACCTATCTTGAAAAGAAGGCCAAGCGTCTTGAGCAGGAAAGCCGCGAGGAAAGCGGCAAGCAGAAGGCGCTCCAGCGCGAGTTGGAGTGGATCCGGCAGACCCCGGCGGCCCGCCAGACCAAGTCCAAGGCGCGTATCCGCAAGTTCGAAGAGCTCCAGAACAGCCAGGACAACCGCCAGGTCGGCAAGGCACAGATCGTGATCCAGGTGCCCGAGCGTCTCGGCGGCAAGGTGATCGAAGCCAAGAACATCTCCAAGGCCTATGGCGACAAGCTGCTGTTCGAAAACCTCAGCTTCACCCTGCCGCCAGGCGGGATTGTCGGCGTGATCGGCCCCAACGGCGCAGGCAAGTCCACGCTGTTCAAGATCCTGACCGGCAAGGAGACGCCCGACAGCGGCACAATCGAGATCGGCTCGACCGTGCGCCTCGGCTATGTCGACCAGAGCCGCGATCACCTCGATCCGACCAAGAACGTCTGGGAGGAAATCTCCGACGGCCTCGATTACATGAAGGTCAACGGGCAGGACATGAGCACGCGGGCCTATGTCGGCGCGTTCAACTTCAAGGGCGCCGACCAGCAGAAGAATGTCGGCAAGCTTTCGGGTGGTGAGCGCAACCGCGTGCACATGGCCAAGATGCTGAAGCAAGGCGGCAACGTGCTGCTGCTCGACGAGCCGACCAACGACCTCGATGTCGAAACGCTGGCGGCGCTCGAAGACGCGATCGAGAATTTCGCAGGCTGCGCCGTGGTCATCAGCCACGACCGCTTCTTCCTCGACCGCCTCGCCACCCACATCCTCGCGTTCGAAGGCAACAGCCATGTCGAATGGTTCGAGGGCAACTTCGAGGCCTACGAGGAAGACAAGCGCCGCCGTCTCGGCGATGCCGCCGACCGGCCGACGCGCCTCGCCTACAAGAAGCTGACGCGCTGACAGCAAAGCCCAGCCGCTCGAAAGACGGGCGGCTGGACGGCGGGCCTAGGGGGTTACCCAGCGCCCTTCCCAGCTCTCGCCGTCGCGCGTGAATTGCGCGCGCATGTGCCCGGTATGGGCAAGGTAGAGCCAATCGAC
>ERZ1066123.1778-NODE-1778-length-12233-cov-6.891197_pt1 | contig 12233 bp, 3 predicted proteins | sample MGYA00382770_ERZ1066123 | MGnify/ENA primary metagenome ERZ1066123 (study PRJEB33369, sample SAMEA5778353) | biofilm metagenome | biome: Industrial cooling water; feature: Water cooling tower basin; material: Biofilm | place: United Arab Emirates | collected...
CCCTCACCCCCAACCCCTCTCCCCCAAGGGGAGAGGGGAGAAAGAGGACATGTCCACCACCCGCGAAGCCCTGGAAGCCGCCCTCGCCGCCGACCCGGACGACGTGGCCGCCCACGCCGCGTATGCCGACCTGCTCATTGAGGCCGGCGACCCGCGTGGGGAGTACATCCGCCTGCAACTGGCCCTGGAAGACCGCAACCAACCCGCCGACCGCCTCCGCGCGATGGAGCAGGAAGCGTTCGCGTTACGGCGCGAGCACGAAGCAGAATGGCTCGGCCCGCTGGCGGAGTTCGTGCTGCCGAAGCGCGGCCCGAGCGTCGGCGCGATGGTGGCGGACAACGTGGAAGTAACGTGGCGACGGGGGTGGGTGCATGGTGTGCGGATCGAGCGATTGACTCCGAAGATTCTGCGAGCTGTCGCGGGTAACCCGGCCGGATTGCTGCTTCAAGAATTGGCGATCTTGCGTGCAAATCTGCTGGGATTAAGCGAGCTTCGTTACAACCCCGTTGCATTGGCGTTGCAAAGCCCGACGTTCCGGGGCCTCCGTCGAATCGAACTTGGGAGCGCGGAAACTTGGTCATTCCTTGCATTGGACGATGAATATCTCGCACTGATCGAGAACACGCGATGTTTGCGTCAACTAACTGTTCGGGCATCACACCTGAATACGCCTCGGATTTTTGCCACCCCGCTACCACAACTACAGACCCTCGAATTAACGGTCGTCGAGGTGGGATTCGCCTTCCGTGTTCTCGCGATTAACTCCACATTCGGTCAACTGAGAAACCTGCACCTCGATATATTCGAGTACGTCGAGGGAATGGATAATCCGCATGGTCCCGGCGTAACCAATCTGATCGACTCGGACGAACTCCGCATTTTTTTCCGCTCCCCCCACCTCCGCTCGCTCCTATACCTCGGGCTGCGTCTGCCCGGCTTCGGCGACGCCGGAGTGGACGAACTGATTTCCTCCGGCATGATCGCTCGCCTGAAGGGGCTCGATCTGTGCCGGTGCGAGATCACCGACGACGGGGCGCAGGAACTGGCGGCGTGCCCGGACGTGGCGAGGCTGGAGTACCTGCACCTCGACAACAACTTGCTGTCGCCGGTCGGGATCGAGGCGCTGGCCGCCGTCGGCGTGACGGTCAGCGACCGGCAGCTGTTCGGCGGGTGGGACGCGGCCGGCGAGACTTGATTCGCGCGGGGCCGGCCGTAGCCTAACTCGGCCCCCATCCCGCACCCCCACGGACCCATGACCGCCACCGGGATCGCCGCCGTCACGCCGCTCGGATGGTGGAAACCGCTCCTCGCCGGGCCGACCGCCGACCCGGTCGCCGCCCGCGACGTGGTGGGCGACTTGCGCGTCCCGGTCGCCGTCGTGAGGATGCCGAACGCCGTCGGCGTCGCCCCCGGCGGGGAAGCCGTCGTCGGCGGCACCGGCACCCAGACGGACGCGTTCCCGCTTCTCGCGCTGCTTCCCCCGCTGACACCCGACCGCCTCGGCGACCCCGGCTTCCTGGCCGACCACGGGCTGAAGTACCCGTACATGACCGGGGCAATGGCCAACGGCATCGCGTCGTGCGACATCGTCGAGGCGATGGGCCACGCCGGGATGCTCGGCAGCTTCGGGGCGGCGGGGCTGTCCGTCGAGCGCGTCGCGCAGGCCATCGACCGGTTGAAGGCGAATCTCGGGGAAAAGCCGTTCGCGGTGAACCTGATCCACAGCCCGAACGAGCCCGCCCACGAAGCCGCCGTCGCGGACTTGCTCCTCCGCACCGGCGTCCGGCTCGTCGAGGCGTCCGCGTACATCGACCTCACGCCGGCAATCGTTCGTTATCGAGTCGCCGGGCTGACTCGCGGCCCGGACGGCCGGGTGATCCCCCGCAACCGGGTCATTGCGAAGGTGTCGCGGGTCGAGGTGGCGACGAAGTTCCTCAGCCCGCCGCCGGCGCGGATCCTGAAGGAACTCCTGGCGGCGGCGCACATCACCGACGAACAGGCGGACATCGCGGCGAACGTGCCGATGTGCGACGACCTGACGGCGGAGGCCGACTCCGGCGGGCACACGGACAACCGCCCGGCCGTAACGCTGCTTCCCACGCTGCTCGCGCTGCGGGACCGGCTCCACGCGGATTCCCTGTACCCCGGCAAGCCGCGGGTCGGGCTCGCCGGGGGGATCGCCACGCCGGACGCGGTGGCGGCGGCGTTCGCGATGGGGGCGGGGTACGTCGTCACGGGGAGCGTGAATCAGGCGTGCGTCGAGTCCGGGTCGTCCGACGGCGTCCGCAAGATGCTCGCGGAGGCGGGGCAGGCGGACGTCGCGATGGCCCCCGCCGCCGACATGTTCGAGATGGGCGTGAAGCTGCAAGTGCTCAAGCGCGGCACGATGTTCCCGATGCGGGCCGGCAAGCTGTACGAACTTTACCGACAATTCCCGAGTTGGGAGGCGATTCCCGAGGCGGAGCGCGCCCAAGTGGAAAAGAACCTCTTGCGCGGGAAGTTCGCGGACATCTGGGAGTCCACCCGCGAGTTCTGGAAGGGCCGCGACCCGACGATGCTGCCGAAGGCCGAAGCCGACCCGAAGCAGAAGATGGCGCTGGTGTTCCGGTGGTACCTCGGACTGTCCAGCCGGTGGGCGAACGTCGGCGAGCCGACCCGGCAGGTGGACTATCAGGTGTGGTGTGGTCCCGCGATGGGCGCTTTTAACGAGTGGGCGAAGGGGTCGTTTCTGGAAAACCCGGCAAACCGGGGGGTCGTTCCCGTCGCGAAGAATTTACTATACGGGGCGTGCGTTCGCCTGCGGCGGGCGGCGATGCGGCAACAGGGGGTCGACCTCCCCGACGCCGCGTTCCCCCTCCGGCCCCTCCCGGCGGACGAACTCGACCCGCGGGTCTCTTGAGAGCGGAGCATTGACTTGACCGAGAATTCTCCCGCCCCGCTGGCGATCGTCGGCATCGGCTGCCTGTTCCCGAAGGCGGACGGCCCCGGCGCGTTCTGGGCGAACGTCAAGCACGGCGTCGACGGCATCTCCGACGTGCCGACCGACACGCACTGGAACCCCGCGGACTACTTTGACGCCGACCCCAAAGCCCCGGACATGACGTATGCCCGTCGAGGCGGGTTCCTGTCCGCGGTGCCGTTCAACCCGCTGGAGTTCGGCATCCCGCCGCGGGACATCGAGGCGACGGATACGTCACAGTTGCTCGGCCTCGTCGCGGCGAAGATGGCGCTCAACGACGCGGGGATCAAGTTCAAGGATCAAGTTCTTGCCCCCTCCCCCCTTGCGGGGGAGGGTGGGGGTGGGGGGTCTGCGCTCCCTTCCCCAAGCGACCCCCACCCTAACCCGCCCCCCTCCCAGGGGGAGGGAACAAAAGCTCTGGTCGATCGCAACCGCGTCAGCGTCATCCTCGGCGTCACCGGCACGCTCGAACTCGTCGTCCCGCTCGGGGCCCGGCTCGGCCATCCGAAGTGGAAGCAGGCGATGAAGGACGCCGGCATTCCGGACGATGCCGCCGAGGACGCCGCCGCCCGCATTTCGGAAAGCTACGTCCCCTGGCAAGAAAACAGCTTCCCCGGCCTGCTCGGGAACGTCGTCGCCGGGCGGATCGCGAACAAGCTCGACCTCGGCGGCACGAACTGCGTCGTCGACGCGGCGTGTGCCTCGTCTCTGAGTGCCGTCCACCTCGCCGCGCTGGAATTGCAAGCCGGCCGGTGCGATGTCGCCGTCACGGGCGGCGTCGATACGTTCAACGACATCTTCATGTTCATGTGCTTTTCGAAGACGCCGGCCCTGTCGCCGACGGGGAACGCGAAGCCGTTCGACGCCGCCGGGGACGGCACCATCCTCGGGGAAGGGCTCGGCATCGTCGTGCTGAAGCGGCTGGCCGACGCCGAGCGCGACGGCGACCGCGTCTACGCCGTCATTCGCGGCATCGGTTCGAGCAGCGACGGCAAGGGGAACGCGATCTACGCCCCGAGCGCCGCCGGGCAGAAGAAGTGCCTGGAAACCGCGTACAAGCTCGCGGGCGTGACCCCGGACACGATCGAACTCGTCGAGGCGCACGGCACCGGCACGAAGGTCGGCGACACCGTCGAGGCGACCGCGCTGTGCGAGGTCTACACGGTTAGCCGCGAGGCGCAGCCGAGCGGTTCGACCCCGTGGTGCGCCGTCGGCAGCGTCAAATCCCAGATCGGCCACACGAAGGCCGCCGCCGGGTCCGCGTCGCTCATCAAGGCCGCCCTCGCGGTCTACAACAAAGTCCTGCCGCCGACGCTGAAGGTGACGCAACCCGTCGACCCGTTCCGCGCCGCGGACTCGCCCTTCTACGTCAACGCGCAGATGCGGCCGTGGCTGCCGAAGGCGGAGCACCCCCGGCGGGCGGCGCTCTCCGCGTTCGGCTTCGGCGGCTCGAACTTCCACGCGGTGCTGGAAGAACACCGGCCGGGGAAGGTCCAGCCGGACTGGGACGGCAGCGTGGAGATTCTGGCGCTGAGCGGCGATTCAGCCGCATCGATCACCGGCGAACTCGACCGGATTGGAACCCTTCTGACTCCCTCCCCCCTTGGGGGGGAGGGTGGGGGTGGGGGGTATCTTCCCGCCCCAAGCGACCCCCACCCTAACCCTCCCCCCTCCCAGGGGGAAGGAACAAAACGAGGTTTCGTCCTCTTCGCCCGTGCCGCGGAAGCGTCCCGCTCCACCTTCCAGGCCGACGCCCGCTGCCGCCTCGTGCTCGTCGCGCAGCGGGACGCCACCGACCTGCCCAAGCTTCTGTCCAGCGTCAAGGCGAAGCTCGCCGCCGAGCCGGACGCGAAGGCGTGGCACACCCCGGACGGCGCGTTCTACGGCACCGGCCCGGCCCCCGGCGGCGTCGGCGTGCTGTTCCCCGGTCAGGGGTCGCAGGCCGTCGGGATGCTCCGCGATTTGACCTGCCTGTTCCCGGAAATGCTGGACGCGCTCGCCGCCGCCAACGAGCCGATCGGCGACGCCCGGCTGTCCGAGCGCATTTACCCGCCGACCTCGTTCGACCCCGCCGCGAAGCAGCACCAGGAAGCGGCACTGCGGTCCACCGACGTGGCCCAGCCCGCGATCGGGGCCGTCAGCTTCGGCGCATGGAAGGTACTGTCCGAGCGGTTCGGCGTCGAAGCGGCCGCGTTCGCGGGGCACAGCTACGGGGAACTCGTCGCGCTGGCCGCGGCCGGACGGCTCTCGCCGGATGAACTGGTGAAACTCTCCCGGCTCCGCGGCAGGCTGATGGCCGAGCAACGGGCCGGCGATCCGGGCGGGATGCTCGCCGTGTTCGCGCCGCTGGACGATATCGAAGCGGTGATTGCTTCCGCTCAGCTCCAGGTGGTGGTCGCGAACAAGAACGCGCCGAACCAGACGGTGCTCTCCGGGTCGTCGGCGGACATCGCGGCGGCGGACAGTGCGTTCACCGAGCGGCAGATTCGGAGCGTCCGGCTGCCCGTGTCGGCGGCGTTCCACAGCCCGCTGGTGGCGGATGCGGCCGTGCCGTTCCGGGAAGCCCTGGAAAGCGTGGCATTTCCGGACGGGACGCGGCCGGTGTTCGCCAACACGACCGCCACCGAGTACCCGTCCGACCCGGTTGCCGCCCGCGACTTGCTCGGGAATCAACTGGCGAAACCGGTCGCGTTCGCGGACGAAATCCGGGCCATGATCGCGGCCGGCGTTCGGACGTTCGTCGAAGTCGGGCCGGGGTCGGTGCTCACCCGGCTCGCCGAGGCGACAATATCGGGCGCGGGCGGCCCGGAACTTGAGACGTTTTCGCTGGATGCCTCGTCCGGTCGCCGGCCGGGCGTGGTAGACTTGGCACAGTTGCTCGCCCGCCTGGCGGCCCGGGGCCACGCCGTCCGCCTGGCGGCCTGGGAAGCCGGCAGCCGGTGCCGACCCGCGCCGGACCCGAGACCCGGCCCGACGGTCCCGCTGTGCGGGGCGAACTACGTCAACCCCCGGCCGAAGCGGCCGGCCCGTGCCCCGATTGCCGCGCCGGCACCAACTGACAACCGCCCGACGCCCCGCCCTGGTGCTTCCGAAATGCCCGACCCGACGCCCGCCCCGTCGGCGTTGCAGGTGACGCAGCAGACGCTCGCGGCCCTGCAGCGCATGCAAGAAGACACCGCCCGCCTGCACCGGCAGTTCCTGGAATCCCAGGAGCAGGCCCAGCGGACGCTCTTCGCGCTGGTGACCCAGCAGCAGGCCCTGCTGTTCCCCGGCGGCATCCCGGCCGCGCCGGCCGCGGCCCCGGTTCCCGCCCCGTTCGTCCCGCCGGCGGCTCCCGTTCCGCCGGCCCCGCCCGCGTATGCCGCGACCCCGGCGATTCCCGCGGCCGCGATCATCCGCCCGGCGGTCCCGGCCTCGCCGCCGCCGGCCCGCGTCCCCACGCCGCCCCCGCCCAAGGTCGCGCCCGCTCCGGCCCCCGCACCCGTCGCGAAGGCCCCGGACACCAACGGCCACGCGAAGGCCCTGCCCGCGGTCGCCCCCGACGTCGAGAAGACGCTCCTGGCGGTGGTGGCGGAGAAGACGGGGTACCCGGCGGACATGCTGACCCTGGACATGGCCCTGGACGCGGACCTCGGGGTCGACTCGATCAAGCGGGTGGAGATCCTGTCGGCGCTGCAGGAGAAGCTGCCGGCCGCCCCGGTGGTCAAGCCCGAGCACCTCGGCACCCTCCACACCCTCCGCGACGTCGCCAACTTCCTGGCCGGCGGCACGACGAGCTCCTTCCACGAGCTCCCCGGCATCGACTCGTTCACCCGCCCGGACGGCGTCGAATCCCCGTCCACGCTGAACATCGCCGGGCCGATCGAGATGTCCGGCGGCGACTCGATGTACCCGATCGCGTCCGGCGACCCCGCGACGCTCGGCGTCTCGGCCCCGAACGCCGAAGAGGTTCAGCAGACGCTCCTGGCGGTGGTGGCGGAGAAGACGGGGTACCCGGCGGACATGCTGACCCTGGACATGGCCCTGGACGCGGACCTCGGGGTCGACTCGATCAAGCGGGTGGAGATCCTGTCGGCGCTGCAGGAGAAGCTGCCGGCCGCCCCGGTGGTCAAGCCCGAGCACCTCGGCACCCTCCACACCCTCCGCGACGTCGCCAACTTCCTGGCCCGGCCGACCGGGTCGCCGAGCACCGCGAACGTGCCGCTCCAGCGGAGCCCGAGCGAGTCGGGCGCGTCCGCGGCCGGGCTCACCGCGAAGCTGCCGCCGCTGACCGCGTCGCCCCCCGAGCCGCAGTCGATCGCGGCGGACCCGTTCCCGACGTTCGCGGACGCGGTCAACCCGCTGTCGGCCCTGCCCGCCGCCACGCCGGTGAACCTGCCGACGCTCCCGCCCCCGCCGGCGGCCCCCGCCTCCAAGCCGACGCCCGAGCCGCCCGCCCCCGAGTCCCCGCGGAGCGGCCCGTTCGAGACGCTCCGGGCCGGGTCGCAGTCGGTCAACCTCGACCGCGTCGAGCGGAGCATCCTCCAGGCCGTCGACCTCGACCCCGGCAACGCCCGCGCCCGCATCCCGCTGGCCGCCGGCGGCGAGGTCTGGGTCGTCGCACCGGACGACGCCTTCTCGCAGCACATCGCGACCGAACTCGGGAAGCAGGGGCTGACGGCGATCCCGTTCCCGTGGGCCGACCCGGAAATCCTGAAGCCGTCCGGCAACCCGGTGGGGCTGGTGCTGGTCGCCCCGGCCCGGACCGCCGCCGGCATCCCGCTGAACCGCATCGGGTTCCGGTGGCTCCAGAACGCCGGGCCGAAGCTGCGGGCCGCCGCCAAGCCCGGCGGCGCGGCCGTCTTCGCCACCGTCGCCCGGCTGGACGGCGCGTTCGGCCTCGGCGACCTGAGCCCGGACACCGACCCGACCGCCGGCGGCCTCGCGGGGCTGGCGAAGACCGCCCGCCACGAGTGGCCCGAGGTCGCGCACAAGGCGATCGACGTGGCCCCCGAGTTCGCCGACGCGGACCCGACCCAGTCCGCCGCCGCCGTCACGGAAGAAATCCTGTTCGCCGGCCCGGTGGAAGTCGGCGTTTCCGCCGAGCACCGCTGCACCCTCGAACTCGTCCGCACCGTCCGCCGGCAGGGGACGACCGCGCCCGTGTTCGGCCCCCGCGACGTGGTCATCGTCACCGGCGGCGCGCGGGGCGTCACCGCGGAGGCCGCCGTCGCGCTGGCCGAGGTCTACCAGCCGACGCTGATCCTCACCGGCCGGACGCCGCCGTTCACCGGGCCGGAACCCGATTGGATTCGGCCGCACACCGACGAAGCCGCGATGAAGAAGGCGATCGCCGACCACCTCGGGGCGAACGCCACCCCGAAGGCCGTCGGCGAGTATTACGCGAAAGTCCTCGGCCAGCGGGAGATCGCCCGCAACCTCGCCCGCGTCGAGGCGGCCGGGTCGAAGGTCGCGTACTTCCCCATGAACATCACCACCGGCAAGCAGGTCGCGGACCTGCTGCACAAGGTGCAGGTGAAGTTCGGCCCCGTCACCGGGCTCGTCCACGGGGCCGGCGTCCTCGCCGACCGCAAGATCGAGGACCTGTCCCCGGACCAGTTCGACCTCGTGTACTCCACCAAGGTCGACGGCCTGAGGCACCTGCTGGACCTGCTCGGGCACCAGGAACTGAAGGCCGTCGTGCTGTTCAGTTCGTCCACCGGCCGGTACGGGCGGACCGGGCAGTTGGCCTACGCCGCCGCCAACGAGGTGCTGAACAAGACCGCCCAGGTGGAAGCCCGCAAGCGGCCGACCGCCCGCGTCGTCGCGATCAACTGGGGGCCGTGGGGCGGCGGCATGGTCACGCCCGCCCTCAAAAAGATGTTCGAGTCCGAGGGCATCGGGCTGATCCCGCTGCAAGAAGGCGGCCTGTTCGCCGTCCAGGAACTGACCGCGACCGGCCGGGCCGTCGAGGTGGTCGCGGCCGGCAAGCTCCGGTCCAACAAGCTCGCGACCGCCACCATGGGCACCCCCGGAATGCCCGCGTCCCCGGCCATCAGCACCGAGCCCGGCACCAACGGCAGCGGCCCGTCCTCCGGCGGGATGCCCCCGACGCCCGAGCTCGCCGTCGTGTTCGAGCGGCAACTGGACATCCCGTCGCACCCCGTGCTGCGGTCCCACGTCCTCGACGGCCGGGCCGTCCTGCCGATGGCCCTGCACATGGAGTGGCTCGCCCACGCCGCCCTGCACGGGAACCCCGGCCTCGTCTTCCACGGGTTCAACGACCTGCGGATCACCCACGGCGTCATGGTCGAGGACGGCAACACGACGACGCTCAAGGTGCTCGCCGGGAAGGCGTCCAAGCACGACAAGAGCTTCCACGTCCCGGTCGAACTGCGCGGCAAGCGGCGGGACGGCCGGGAGGCGATCCACTCGCGGGCGGAAGTGGTGCTCACCGCGGCGCTGCCGAAGCCCCCGTTCGCGGACAAGACGCCGGACGTGCAGCCGTACCCGCACCCGATCGACGAGGTGTACCGCTACTTCCTGTTCCACGGCCCGGAACTGCACGCGATCGAACGCATCGACGGCCTGACCGACACCGCGTTCGTGGCGACCGCCTACCCCGCCCCCGCCCCGAGCGAGTGGTTCACGAGCCCGCTGCGGTCCGCCTGGGTGGCCGACCCGCTGGTGATCGACGCCGCGTTCCAGATGATGATCTTGTGGAGCTTTGCCCAGCACGGGGCCGGCAGCCTGCCGTGCTTCGCGGGCCGCTACCGCCAGTTCCGCCGGGCATTCCCGGCCGGCCCGGTGAAGGTGGTCATCCGCGTCACCCGCGACAACGGCAGCTTCGCCCGCTCGGACATCGACTTCCTCGACTCCGAGGGGCTGGTGATCGCGCAGATGCAGGACTACGAGTGCGTCATCGACCGGCAGCTGGACCAAGCGTTCCGACGGAACCAACTCGCCCCGCGGGTGCGGCAGTGAGTTAGCCGTACCTTCATTCCTTTTCGGACCACTTCTTCGTTTTGAAGGAGTAGCTTACGGCAATCGGTTCGGATTCGTCGCCGCGGGAAAAGCGGATGGTGAGAGAATTCTCCGTGGCAGTTGTCTTCGGGTTCATAACATAGTTTTCTCTTGCACTACCTTCCTCAGGACGCTTTGGTTTGGGAACCTGTCCTTCGTACACCGCAGTGGGCATGACAGCAAACGGAGAGTCCGATGCCGTCATCGCCTTCACATCCAAGCGTTCGATGTCACGGCTCAGGTCGTTGAGGCCGAACGGGTTGATCTCGTAGATGTTGATTGTGTACTTTATGCCATTGGTCACTAGTTCGATCGCGTAAGCCCGCTTCGTTTCCGGATGGTAGACCATATCCCAACTACCCACTCGGAACAGGCTATCATTATAGATAATCGCCGCCCACTCGATCCGATCTGGCCGCCACTTGAGGGTCAACAGGCTCGTCTCGATCCAGGGAGATTCCGATTGTTTGTCGAGCCGGCGCTTGGACAAAACAAGCACTGGCTTTACGTAGCTCATTTTCGTGGTCGGATGTCTTAGTCCGTCCAAGCTAAATCTTGCAACACAGACATCTTGAGGTTTGTCCTGAGTATGTACTGGTGCGAAACACGAGATCATGGCGACAGCGACGGAGTTGAGAATATGCAGCATGGCCACTCCAGATGAGCAAAAATAGGGTGAAAACACATCGCGTCATCGCACGGATGCATTAGATGATTGGCAAGAACGTGACTTCAGCGACGTTGGGGTTATTTGGCGCGACACGAAGGACTTTGCCGTCCTTATTATCAGGTGCGCCGAACCCCGCGATGGAACCGTTCTCCCAGGCTGCCTCAGTATCGTAATCCGTACCATATGATGGGTCGTATACGCGCTTGTCGTAAATGACAACATGATGCACGGTAAATGTTGAAGGCGGGTTTGCCGTTCCCTGACCAGGAAGCCCTGGCTGTTCTACCACGCTGACTCCTTTGGTGTGAGTATAGTTACCCATTGGGTTTGCGTCGGGAGCATTGAACTTCCAGTTCTTCACGAGAAACCCGGTGGCTCCCAGTCCGACTTTGGGCCAAACAAAGTTGCCTTTTGCCCCTTCGATTCCAATCGTTTCCATCACATCAACAAGCAACGCCGACCAAGCTTGGCAAGGACCAACATCTTTCACTGTAATCATTGCCCCTTTATCTGTCGTGTATTCCCAGCCAGCAGGATTGATTAGATGTTCGGTTTTTCCATGAGCCGTGATCGCACACCCAAGTTCATCGTTCAAATCCGCCTCTTCAACCCAATACTTCATCGCCCTGCCGTCGATGACGTTGACCCCGTCTTTCGCTTTACGTTTAACCCCGCCTGTGGGGTCCTTAAAGTCTTTCGTCCAAATCGCATTGAAGGCATCCTTGGAAGTGTCCGTTCCGTCTGCGTTACGGACTGCAATGTCCACCAAGGATTCGTAGGCCACTTGATCGTTTTTCGGTGCCGCGAGGGTCACATATAGGTGGTTTTCGGTTGGGCCAGGGCCAACAGGGAACCAGTTCGTGCCGTCGAACACTTCCCAGAATATCTGGAATGAAGGGTAGTCCTTCACCTTATTCGGCAGCTTCACTGCATTACCATTTCCATCAGTGGCGGGAATCGGGCCCGCAACTCCGATGACTTGCCCACCGCCGTTCGCTGACTGCTGGAGTGCCGCAGCTGCTTCAAACTTCATCCCCTCTGGGCCTGTTCCACGAACTTTGAGTCCCTGTTTGTCGGCCCAATCGACGGCATTGACTTTCACCTCCACATTGACACTGATTTGGCTATCGCGCACGAATGCTATCGGATAGCGATTCTCATTTACTGTCCAAGCGAGCGAGTCTCCATCGTCATCCACCCAGTCCCCGATTGTTTTGGCCTCATATTTCCCTTGTCCGTTATCACGGTAAACGTCGATCTCTCCATTGCCCGAATACCACATTCTTCGGACACCCATCTCCGGTGTTTTCGCAGCCTTTACACCGCCATCTTTCTTGGCAGCTCCCGCGACGACAAAGAACCCACTGAAGCCGTAGCTGTCGACGTCGCTATCGACATCATCGTCAACGACTGGAGGGCTGCCGATCGTCACGTCTTGGGCTGTAAAGAGCGAATTAGTGGCATCGGGGTTCGCGATCCTCACGCCGTAGTAGTTACCTTCTGACAACCCGTCGAACGAGTACATCCCTTTGCTGTCGGTGGTGGTTGAGCGAAGGATCGTGAAATCACTTCGCTCCAGTTTCACCACGACGCCGGCAATCC
>ERZ1066123.1782-NODE-1782-length-12203-cov-6.682993_pt1 | contig 12203 bp, 10 predicted proteins | sample MGYA00382770_ERZ1066123 | MGnify/ENA primary metagenome ERZ1066123 (study PRJEB33369, sample SAMEA5778353) | biofilm metagenome | biome: Industrial cooling water; feature: Water cooling tower basin; material: Biofilm | place: United Arab Emirates | collected...
GGCCGGAAGCCGGGCTGACGTGGCAGCGGATCGCGTCCGGGCTGTTCCAGCCGCTCGGCCTGAAGTTCCGCGACGGGGCGATCTTCGTCTGCTGCCGTGACCAGATCGTGAGGCTGCACGACCTGAACGGCGACGGCGAGACCGACTTCTACGAGTGCTTCAACAGCGACCACCAGGTGACGGAGCACTTCCACGAGTTCGCGATGGGCCTGCAGACCGACGCGGCCGGCAACTTCTACTACGCGAAGAGCGGCCGGCACGCGCTCGATTGCGTCGTCCCGCACCACGGCACGCTGCTGAAGGTCAGCCACGACGGGGCGAAGACCGACATCCTCGCCACCGGGTTCCGGGCCGCGAACGGCGTCTGCCTCAACCCGGACGGCACCTTCTTCGTCACGGACCAGGAAGGCTTCTGGACGCCGAAGAACCGCATCAACAAGGTGGAAGTCGGCGGGTTCTACGGGAACATGTACGGCTACACGGACGTGACCGACCCGGCCGATGCCGCGATGAAACAGCCGCTCTGCTGGATCACGAACGAGTTCGACCGCTCGCCGGCCGAGTTGATCTGGGTGCCGGAAAAGACCTGGGGGCCGCTCGCCGGGGCGCTGCTGAACACGAGCTACGGCATGGGGAAAATTTACGTCGTCCCGCACGAGACGGTCAACGGCCAGGCCCAGGGCGGGATGTGTGCCTTGCCGCTGCCGACGTTCCCGACGGGCGTCATGCGGCCGCGGTTCCACCCGACCGACGGCAGCCTGTACGTCTGCGGGATGTACGCCTGGGCCGGGAACCAGACCGCCCCCGGCGGGTTCTACCGCGTCCGGTACACCGGCAAGCCGGCCGACCTGCCCGTCGGTCTGCACGCGAAGACCGGTGCGGTCGAACTCACCTTCACGGACCCTCTGGAGGCGGCCGCCGTGGACCCCAAGAACTTCGACGTGAAGGTCTGGGGGCTGAAGCGGAGCAAGAACTACGGCTCCAAGCACCTGGACGAGAAGCCGCTGACGGTGGCGAAGGCGACGCTCGCCGCGGACGGGAAGACGGTCCGGCTGGACCTGCCGGACCTCGCCCCGACGTGGGGCATGGAGGTCAAGTACCGGCTGAAGGGCACCGACGGCCGGCCCGTCGCCGGCACCCTTCACAACACCGTCCACGCCCTCGGGAAGTGACGGCGGTCAGTGCTTGCCGTTCGAGGCGGCCCGGGCGGCGGTGACGAAGTACGGCAGCTTCTCCTCGAACGCGGCGCGGACGAGGTCCTTCTGCTCGTGCTCGTGGACGTAGTGCGAGCCGGTCGCCGGGCTCGCGCTCGGGTCGCGGCCGACGTACCCCGCGGGCCGGCCGAGGTCGCGGAACCGCGGCTCCACGAAGAACCACCCGCCCATGTTGTGCGGCTCCTCCTGGGCCCACGCCACCGCCGCGTTCGGGTACCGGTCGAGGACCGCCTTCAACTGCTCGGCCGGCCACGGGTACAGCTGTTCCAGCCGGACGAGGGCGGTGTCCGTCCGCTTCGCCGCCGCCTGCTTCGCGAGCAGGTCGTAGTACACCTTCCCGGTGCAGACCACGACCCGCTTCACCGCCCGCGGGTCGGCCGCGGCGTCGTCGATCACCTCGCGGAACGCCCCGGTCGTGAACTCGCTTACCGGCGAGACGGCTTGCGGGTGGCGGAGCAGGCTCTTCGGCGTCATCACGACGAGCGGCTTGCGGAACGTCCGCTTCACCTGCCGCCGCAGGGCGTGGAACAGGTTCGCCGGCGTGGTGAAGTTGCACACCTGCATGTTGTCCTCGCCGCACAGTTGGAGGAACCGCTCGAACCGGGCGGACGAGTGCTCCGGCCCCTGGCCCTCGTACCCGTGCGGCAGCAGCAGCACGATGCCGCTGGCCCGGTTCCACTTCGACTCCCCGGACGCGATGAACTGGTCGATGATGACCTGCGCGCCATTCGCGAAGTCGCCGAACTGGGCCTCCCACATGACGAGCGTGGACGGGTCGTCGAGCGAGTACCCGTACTCGAACCCGAGCACCGCGACCTCGCTCAGGATGCTGTCGAACACGTCGAACGGGGCCTGGTTCGGGTCGAGGTTCGCCAGCGGGGAGTACGACGCGCCGGTCTGGTGGCAGAAGTAGAACGAGTGCCGGTGGCTGAACGTCCCGCGGCGGCTGTCCTGGCCGCTAAGCCGGATCGGGTTGCCGTCCAGCACCAGCGAGCCGAACGCGAGCGCCTCGGCGGTGCCCCAGTCGATCGCCTTCCGGCCGCGGATGTCGTCCCGCCGGCGGTCGGCGAGCTTGCGGATCGTCGGGTGCAACTGGAAGCCGTCGGGCACGGCGGCGAGCGCGTCCGCGATGCGGTCGGCCGTCGCCTCAGAAATCTTCGTTTCGACCGGGAGGTGCGTGAACCGGGACGACAGCCCCGCCCAGCGGCCCGCGAACGCCGGCATCTTTTTCGGCTTCGGCGGCGTGGTCTTCACCTCCTTCAGGGCCTTGTCGAGCTGCTGGTGGAACTCGGCGTTGACCGCCTCGGCGACCTCCGGGCGGATCGCCCCGTCCGCGACGAGCCGGTCGGTGTACGTCTCGGGGACGTTCTTCTTCGCCCGGATCAGCTTGTAGTCCAGCGGGCTGGTGAACGACGGCTCGTCCCCCTCGTTGTGCCCGTACTTCCGGTAGCAGACGAGGTCGATGACCACGTCCTTTTTGAACGCCTGCCGGTACTCCAGGGCCAGCCGGGCGGCGTGGACGGCGGCCTCGGGGTCTTCGCCGTTGACGTGGAAGATCGGGGCCTGGATGAACCGGGCGATGTCCGTGCAGTACTGCGTGCTGCGGGCGTCGCGGGGGCTGGTGGTGAACCCGATCTGGTTGTTGATGACGATGTGGACCGTCCCGCCGGTGCGGTAGCCGGCGAGGTTCGACATGTTGAGCGTTTCCGCGACGACCCCCTGCCCGGCGAACGCCGCGTCGCCGTGGATCAGCAGCGGCAGCCCCCGGCTGCGGTCGGCGTCGTTGAACAGCCGCTGCTTCGCCCGGACGCGGCCTTCCACGACGGGGTTCACGACTTCCAGGTGGCTCGGGTTCGGGCTGAGGGACAGGTGGACCCTGCCGCCGTCGGTGGTCTCCACGTCCGCGGAGAAGCCCATGTGGTACTTCACGTCGCCGTCGCCGTAGTCCTCCGCGCCGGGGAGGTACTTGTCCTCGAACTCGTTGAAGATCTGCTCCAGCGGCTTGCGGAGGACGTTCGCGAGGACGTTCAGCCGGCCGCGGTGGGCCATGCCGATGACGATCTCCTGCACCCCGAGCGACGGCGACTTCTCGACGATCGCGTCGAGCATCGGCAGCAGGGTCTCGCCGCCTTCGAGGGAGAACCGCTTCGCGCCGGTGTACTTCGTGTGCAGGTAGTTTTCGAAGTGGGCCGCCCAGTGGAGCGTCATCAGGATGCGGTACTTCTCCCGCAGGTCCAGCCGCGGCCGGTTGCGGGTCGGCTCCATGCGCTTGGCGAGCCAGATGCGGGTGTCGAGCGAGTCGATGTGCATGTACTCGACGGCGAACGTCCGGCTGTACGTGTCCCGGAGGGCGTCGATCAGGTCGCCGAGCTTGGCGGGGCCTTCCATGCCGAAGTACATGGAGGCGTCGATCGTCTTCGCGAGGTCGGCTTCCGTCAGGCCGTAGTTTTCGAGCGAGAGCAACGGGTGCGGCGGGGGCGGGTCGTGGAGCGGGTCGAGGTGGGCCTGGAAGTGTCGGACTTGCCGGTACCAGTTGACGAGCCGGACGACGCCGGTCTGGAGCCGCATCTCCGGCGGGGCGGTCAGGGTCGGGCTCTTCTCGCCGATCCCGTTCCCCGCGAACTCGGCCCCGGCGAAGAACATTTGCCAGTTGGAGTCGACGGCGTCCGGGTCGGTCCGCCACTGCTGATAGGCGTCGTCGATCAGTTCGCGGTTGTAGGGGTCGGCGATATTGACAGTGGGCATGTCGGCGGGCTCCGGTCCGTGATCTCGGGCCGGCGAACGGGTGCCGGGCGAGCGGGGGTCTTCCTGGTATGCTTAGGCGCGGGACGGCGGCGGAACAAGCGGCGGTCGCGGGAAGCCGGCCGGCTTGGACGAAGCCCCCGACCCTGGATACCGTAACACCGGTGGGCGTCTTGCCCGCGGTTGCTTTTTTCCGGGGGAGTCATGGCCGTCGAGCCGATCAAGGTGCCGTCGCCGGGGGAGTCGGTCACGGAGGGCCGCATCGCGCAGTGGTACAAGTCCGACGGCGCGGCCGTGAAGGTCGACGAACCCCTCTTCGAGTTGGAGTCCGACAAGGCCGCCCAGACGGTCACGGCCCAGGTCGCGGGCGTGCTGTCGATCTCCGTCCCCGCCGGGGAGGTCGTCGCCATCGGCGCGGTGGTCGGCGGGATCGACCCGGCCGGCGTCGCCACGGAGAAGAGGAGTGGAGCAGAAGGGGAGAAAAAAGCGGCCGTCTCCGCTTCTCCTTCCCTCCCCGCCTCCGATTCTCCGTCGGCTGAATCTCGGGTTTCCCCCGCCGCCGGCCGCGTGCTCGCCGAGAAGGGCGTGGCCGCGTCCGCCGTGACGGGCACGGGGCCGAAGGGGCTCGTCACGAAGGAAGACGCCGTCGGCTTCCACCCCGCCGCGTTGAAGCCGCCCGCCGGGAACGGCACCGCGCCGGCCCCCGCCCCGGCCCCTGCCCCGGTCGTGACCCGTGCCCCCGGCGAGCGCGAAACCCGCACGCCGATGACGATGATCCGCCGCCGCACCGCCGAGCGGCTGCTCGAAAGCCAGAACACGACCGCCACGCTGACGACCTTCAACGAAGCCGACATGAGCGGCGTGATGGACCTCCGGGCAAAGTACAACGAGAAGTTCGAGAAGAAGCACGGCGCGAAGCTGGGGTTCATGTCCGTGTTCGTGAAGGCCGCCGTCGACGCCCTCAAGGCGTTCCCGATGGTGAACTCCCGCATCGACGGGACGGACATCGTCCAGCAGCACTTCTACGACATCGGCGTCGCCGTCAGTTCGGAGAAGGGCCTGTTCGTGCCGGTGCTGCGCGACGCGGACAAGCTCGGGTTCGCGGACATCGAGAAGAAGATCGGCGACCTCGCCAAGCGAGCCCGCGACGGGAAGATCGGGATCCCGGACATGATGGGCGGCACGTTCACGATCACCAACGGCGGCGTGTTCGGGTCGCTGCTCAGCACGCCGATCCTGAACCCGCCGCAGACCGCGATCCTGGGGATGCACACGATCCAGAAGCGGCCGGTCGCGGTGAACGACGCGGTCGTCATCCGGCCGATGATGTACCTCGCGCTGAGCTACGACCACCGGCTGATCGACGGCCGGGAGGCGGTGCAGTTCCTGGTGCGGGTCAAGGAGTGCGTCGAGAACCCGGAACGGATGCTGTTCGAGGTGTGACCGCGAGGACCGCATGGCCGCCGAGGGGTACTTCGTCCAGTACGGCCGGTCCGCGTTCGTCGGGCGGTTCACGTCCGCCGACCCGCCGGAATTGGAGCGCGGCGACCGGGCCGTCGTCCGCACCCCGCGCGGCGTCGAGATCGGCACGGTCCTGTGCGCGGCGACCGACCGCTTCGCCCGCCACCTCGACGCCCGATCCGGCGGCGACCTGCTCCGGGCCGTCACTTCTGCCGACGACGGGGAAACGGCCCGCCTTGCAGACCTCGGGTCCCGGTTGCTGGAAGCCGCCGACGCCGCAGGGCTGCCGGTCGCGTTCGTGGACGCGGAGCCGCTGCTGGACGGCCCCGTGATCCTGCACGCGATTCCGCTCTCGGCGTGCGACGCGGACCCCCTTCTCGCCGACCTGTCGGCCCGCTTCGGAGTTCCGGTTCAGTTCTTCGACGTGTCCCGCACCCCGGCCGAGAAGGACGTCCCCGAGCCCGCCCCGACGTGCGGCAAGCCCGACTGCGGCACCGGCGGCGGGTGCTCGACCGGCGGGTGTTCGACGGGCGGTTGCTCCCGCGGCGCGGTCAAGTCCGCCGACGAGTTGACCTCGTACTTCGCCGACCTCCGGGCGAAAATGGAGGCCGCCGGCATCGGGCGGACGCCGTTGAATTGAGGTGGAAGCGCATGTCTCAGATGGTGAAATCGCACGTCGTGCCGCGCCCGAGCCGATCCGGACTCTACACCTTTTCCGACTTCTGCTCGCTCGTCGCAGACGGCGAAAAGGCCGACCTCATCGACGGGGTGATCTACATGGCGTCACCCGACAACACGGACGCGGCCGACCTCTTCGTCTGGCTGATGTGCATCCTGTACGACTACCTCGACCGCGAAGAGATCGGGAAGGTCTTCGGCTCACGGGTCGCATTCCGGCTGGACGACAAGAACAGCCCGGAACCCGACCTTGCGGTGGTGCTGAAGAAGAACCTGGGTCGAGTCGAACGCGGGCACGTCGTCGGGCCGGCGGATCTGGCGATCGAGATCGTTTCGCCCGATAGCGTCGAGCGAGACTACGACAAAAAGCGCACGCTGTACGAGAAGTTCGGCGTCCCCGAGTACTGGATCATCGACGAGGAGTTGGAGCGGGTCACGGTGCTGCGACTGGGGCCGGGCGGGTACAAGGAGGTGCGGCCGCGGAAGGGCGTACTGGCGAGCAAGGTGCTGCCCGGCTTCTGGCTCCGACCCGCGTGGATCTGGCAGCAACCTCGGCCGAAGAAGTCGGAGGTCGTCGCCGAGATTCTCGCCGGCGTACCGAAGTAAACCGACTAACCCACTTGTTCGGCCGCAGGTTTCTTCTTCAGGTTCACCTTGCACGCCCCGTGTTCGCACGGGACGAGGTCAAGGCGATTCTTCGCCACCCACAGGTAGACGCGGTTGCCGATCTGCGGGACGCCGGGGATGTACAGGAACGGGGCCATCAAGAACGTGGCCGGGAGCCGCCACAGGATCCAGCGGACCGCCCGGAAGCCGATGTGGACCCGCTTGCGGTCCGGCGTCAGGACGTGCATTTCTTCCAGCATCCGCGTCGGGTTCAGCGGCACCTCGCTGGGCGGCAGGTTGTCGCTCTCGCGGGCGGACCGGTACGCGAGCTTCCCGAGCCAGTCGAGTTTCTTCAGAATCGCGACGGACCGCCGGCACAGGGGGCAGTCGCCGTCGTACAGAACGATTGCCTGGCCGGGGAACGGGTCGGTGGTGGTCATGGGATCCTCCGACACGGCAACCGTCGCGGCCGGCGAAGATTCACAGCGAACCCGCACCGCGCGCGATTCCACCGCGGCCGATGCCAGCATAACCGGAACCCGTCGCCCGGTCACTCGATCTTCACGACCCGGTACACCGGCCCCTCGCACACGGACACGAACCGCCGCGACCGGACCGGGGCCTCGACCGGCAGCACGACGTGCGTCACCCCGGCGGCGGCGACTTGCCCGACGACCCCGGTCGCGTCCCAGTCGTCCGCGGCGTACCACGCGGCGGCCTGCTTCATCCGGCGGTGCCACTCCAACACTTCGACGTCCCGGTACGGGATCGACTTGAAGTCCACGTAGCACGCCGCCCCCGTCCCGAGCCGGAACCGCTGGAGCTCGAAGATCGCGGGCCGGTCGGACGCCTTGACCGGCACGGCGGTGCTCGACGCCGACCCGCGGGCCGGGGGCGGCTTCGGGAAGTCGGCCGGCAGGAGGTAGAGGTCGCCGGGGGACCGAGTCGCCGCCACCTCCCGGAGGAGTTTCTCCTCCGCGGTCGTCTGCTGGTAGCTCAGCCGCTGGGACACGACGAGTACCGAGCCGACGACGCCGATCGTCGTGAGAAGCCCAGACAGAAAAAACAGGCCCCGCCCCGGCACCTTGGCTTCGAGGAGCGTCGCCAGCCCCGCGGCGGCCGCCGCCGTCGCCAGGGGAACCAGCACGGCCGACACCCGCCACGGGAACATCAGCGCGAGCGTGGCGTTCCCGGTGGCCAGTTGTACGAGGGACAGCCCCACCGCCCCCCCGGCCGCGACCAGCAGCACCGGGAACAGCGCGGTTCGCCGGAAGGCGGCGATCCCGCCCGCGATCCAGACCAGTTGCCCCCCCGCGACCCAGTCGAGCCAGCGGCCCACGTCGCAGTGGTGCGGGATGCGGACCCACGCGATCACCCGCTGGGCTTCCGCAAACTCCTCGGCCGAACTCGGGGCGAACCGCACCAGGATGAACCCGATCACCGGCAGGACCCCGAGCAGCGCGACCGCCCCGGTCCGCCACGCCGCGCGGCGGTCCCCCTTCAAAACCAGTGCCGCGATCATCCCGGCGACGAGCAACCCCGCGGGGAGCAAGTACGTCGAGTGAAAGACACAGGCCGCCGCCGCCAGGGTTCCCGCGAGCACCGGCCGGCCGTGGGCGAACGCCCCGAGTGCGGTCAGCAGCAGAACCCCGAACGCGGACGGCTGCAACCCCGGCCCGACGAGGTACTGGTTCGCGACCCCCGCCTGGAAGTACCACGGGTAGTCGACGCCGAGGAACTTCACCGAATCCACCCGCAGGATCGCCGAGTGGAGCACGATCAGCCCCGCCGCGAACGCGGTCCGCCCGGCGAAGGTCGTCGGGAAGAACGGCAGGGCGGACGCGACCCGCCACAGGCTCAGGAAGTACCCGATCAGCAGGCAGAAAAACGCGGCGTGCAGCGGGACGAGTCCGCCGACCCGGTAGCCGGCCGCGACGAGGGCGGAGAACAGGGGCGTGGGGTCGGAGGTGTTCGCGAGCCAGTCGGTGCGGAGGTCGCCGTACCCGGCGGCCGCGAGGCCGTGGAGGTAGTACTGGTTCTGGTTGGAGTAGATCCCCGGCGACTGGGTGTGGGCGACGGCGAACAATACGGCCGCGGCGGCGGGGAGCCACGCGGCGGCACGAGTCGGGGCGGGTGTCATCCCGGCATTGCACGAAAATCGGTCCGCCCCGGAAAGGGGCGAACGGGGGAGCGACGCCGTCACTTCCCCAACCCCGCGGCTTCGGCCCGGAGGTTCTGGATCGTTTGCACCAGCTTTTCGCCCGTGGCCTGGTCCGGGGTGCCGTTGACCTTCATCCGGAGCCGGCCGGCCGCGTCGATCACCGCGAGGTTCGGCTGCCCCGCGCGGAGGCCGAACTTCTCTTCCATCGCCCCGGAAAAGTCCAGCCACACGGTCACGTCCGGGCTCGCCTTCTTGATCTGGTTGCGGATCACGTCCTTCACCAGCCCCGGCACGCTGCCCGCGCACGCGACCGGCACCACGACCACCTCCGGCGACTTCTTCCCCTCCGGGACCCCGGCCAGCGGCACGACCGGGGCCGTGCGGGCCTTGTCCGGCGTCTGCCCCTTCGCGGTCGGGTGGAACAAGACGTGGAGTTGCTCGCCGTACTCCTTGCAGGCGTCGGTCCCCTTCCGGTCGCCGAAGACCAGGACGACGACGTGCCCGCGGAGGGTGCCGAGCTCCGCTCGCCGGCCGAACTGGTCTTCGAGGACGAGTTCCACCGGCTTCGGCTCGGCGACCTTGGACGCGGCCGCGGGCACCACCGGGGCTTGGGCGGAAGCGGCGGTTGCGACCGCAAGGCAGGCGAACACCGTCAGGCTGCGAGTCATACCAGTCCGCGCCGGCGGCGCGCCTCGGAGGTTACGAGTTTGGCGACGGCGACCGCCAGGAACACGGCCGCGAACCCGGAGATGACCGCCGCGTTCGGCAGCGTGTCCAGGAACCCGCGGCCCTGCCAGGTGACGCCGTCCAGGCCGTGCATCGCCCAGGTGGTCGGCAGCGACAGTGCGACGTCGCGCGCCCACCCCGGCAGGACGAACGATGGTAGCCACAAACCGCCGAGCATGGACACCCCAAGAATCGCGAGGATGCAGACGCTCCGCGCCCGCGCCTCCGTCCCGCCGACGGCGGCGACGAGCAGCCCCGTCGACGCGGCCAGGGCGCTGATCCCGAGGGCGATGAGCACGAACCCCGCGACCGACCCGGTGAGCGTGACCCCGAACACCAGGTGGCCGAACCCGAACGTGACGACGACTTGCAACAGCGCGATCGCGGCCGTGGACAGGGCCTTCCCGAGCAGCACGTCCCGCAGCGGGACGGGAGCCGCCCGCAGCCGCGCCCACAGCGACCGCTGCCGTTCGCGGAGCAGCAGCAAGCCGCTCTCCATCCCCCAAAACAGCAGGTATTGCAGGGTCATCCCGCTGAAGCTGTGCGAGTACGAGTTGAACCCGTCGCCCGGCCCGCCGGCGGGCTTGGTCTCGACCGCGAACGGCAGTGACACCGCGCCGTCACCGCCGACCCACGGCGTCAGCCGGTCCCGGGCCAGCCGGCGGACGACCACCTCGGACGCGACGCCCTCGGCCCACTGGCCTTCGCCCTCGGACAGCGGGCTGTGCAGGATCCGCAGCTTCGGCCGGTGGGCGACGGCCTTCCCCGGCGTCCACTCGGTCAGCTTGTCGAACCCCGCGGGGAACACGACCGCGACCCCCGGCCGGCGGTCGGCCACCCGGCGCTCGGCCTCCGCGGCGGTCACGACTTCCGCTTCGACCCGCGGGCTGGCGAGCAGGTCGTCCACGACCCGCCGGGTGAACGGGGTGTCTTCTTCGACCACCACCAAAAGTTGCAGCTTCGGGCCGTCGGACGAGCCGGCCGTCTTGTGGAACACGATCCCGAACCCGGACGCGAGGACGATCGGCACGGCGAAGCACAGCACCGCGGCCCGGCGGTCGGCCAGGAACAGTTGCCAGTCCTTCGCGGCGAGGGCCAGGATCAGGGCGAGGTGGCGGCGCATGGGCTCGGGTTACCTTCGGGGCGGCGCGACGGGCTCGGTCGCGTCGGGTTCGACCGGGACGCCGCGGAGCAGGCAGTCGAGCCGGCCCGGCGGGGTGCGGAAGGCGTCCAGCACGATCCCGTCCGCGAGGACCATCGCGAGCGCCCGGCCCAGGGATTCGTGCGAGTTGGCGGACAGCCGCAGCCGGCGGCCGACGATTTCGATTTCGACGCCGTCGTCCGCCCGCTGTTGGAGCCCCCGCACGAAGAACCGCGGCAGCGCTTCCCGCAGGTGGGCGTACAGCACCGCCCGGTTCCCCGGCTGCCGGCGGATCAGGTCGTGCGGCTTCCCGGACGCGACGAGCTTCCCCGCCTCCAGCACCGCGATCCGGTCGCACCCGGACTCGGCTTCGTCCAGGTGGTGCGTGCTCAAGAGGATCGCGTGGCCGGCGTCGCGGAGGTCGTGCAGGTCCGCGAACAGGGCGTCCCGGCTGGCGGGGTCGAGGGCGGCGGTCGGCTCGTCGAGCAGCAGCACGAGCGGCCCGTGAAGGAGGGCGCACGCGAGGTTGAGGCGCTGCTTCATCCCGCCGGAAAAGGTGCTGACCCGGTCGTCCGCCCGATCGATCAGGCGGACGCGGGTGAGGGCGAGGTCGACCTTCTTGCGGAGGTCCGGCCCGCCGAGCCCGTACAGCCGGCCGAAGAAGACGAGGTTCGATTCGGCGGAGAGTTCGTCGTACAGGGCGGGTTCCTGCGGCACGAGGCCGATCCGCTTCGCGAACCCGCACGGGTCGGCGGTCCGGCGGATGCCGTCGACGGACACGGTGCCGGCCACCGGCTCGATGACCCCGGCGGCGGCGGCGAGGGTGGAGCTTTTCCCCGACCCGTTCGGCCCGAGCAGGCCGACGATCTCGCCCCGGCCGACGCGCAGCGTGACCCCGTCGACGGCCAGGTGGGAGCCGTACCGGACGCGGATGTTGTCGAGTTCGAGAGCAGCGGCCGCGGTCATTCCGGTTCGACCCCGTGCGGTTCATCCATGAACGCCAGCGGGGTATAGCGGCAACCGCCGGCTGGAGTCAATGGGAAGCCGCGGTCGGGATCGGCGGATTCCGCTTGCGTTCTCACCCCTCGTCGGTATGGTTCGCCCCTCTCACGACGGTCCCGCTTTCCTCCCCTGGGGAACGACCATGTTCCGCTCCGCGGTCCTTTCGACGTGTTTGCTGGCGACCGTGCCCGCGCTCGGTTCCGCGAAGCCGGCCGGCGTGCCGGTCGACGTCCACGACCTCGGCCGCGAACGGCCGGGCGTCGACCACGAGTTCTACACCCCGGCGGACGCGACCCCGGTGCTGGCGTTCCCGCTCGCGGTCGTCCGGGCGGCCCCGGTCCCGCCGATGACGCCGCGGGCGACCCCGGACCTGGGCCTGGTGGACGCGGTCCGGGAACTGGTGGCGAAGTGGGTGTTCCCGCTGGGGCTGGCGACCCCGAGCCGGGCGGACTGACGGGCGAGCGGCGGGGCG
>ERZ1066123.1783-NODE-1783-length-12184-cov-220.559815_pt1 | contig 12184 bp, 7 predicted proteins | sample MGYA00382770_ERZ1066123 | MGnify/ENA primary metagenome ERZ1066123 (study PRJEB33369, sample SAMEA5778353) | biofilm metagenome | biome: Industrial cooling water; feature: Water cooling tower basin; material: Biofilm | place: United Arab Emirates | collected...
ATTTCAACGGCACCGTCGAAGAGGTCAACTACGAGCGCAGCCGCCTGCGCGTCGCAGTGATGATCTTCGGCCGCTCGACCCCGGTCGAGCTCGAATTCGGGCAGGTCGAGAAGGCCTGATCCACCCGGCCGGGCTGAGCCCGGGCCGCGCGCCGGACCGCCCCGCCTTGTGCTGGGCCGTTCGGCGCATCGTCGTTCAGAAAGGCGCCGTTTTTCTGCGGTATCCTTTCGGGCTGCCTTTCGGGGCACCGTGAACCCAAGGCACGTGAATTCCTTGGACCGATGGGGAGGCTGCTTCGAGCAGCCGCATGCACCCGGAGAGCAGTCATGGCAAAGAAAGTTGTTGGTTACATCAAGCTGCAGGTGAAGGCCGGCCAGGCCAACCCCTCGCCGCCGGTCGGTCCTGCGCTGGGTCAGCGCGGCCTGAACATCATGGAGTTCTGCAAGGCGTTCAACGCTGCGACCTCCAAGCTCGAGCCGGGCCTGCCGACGCCGGTCATCATCACGGCCTACTCGGACCGTACCTTCACCTTCATCACCAAGAGCACGCCGGCTTCGGTGCTGTTGAAGAAGGCCGTCGGCATCGCGTCGGGCTCGAAGCGTCCGAACACCGAGAAGGTGGGCAAGGTCACCCGCGCCCAGCTGGAAGCCATCGTGAAGCAGAAGGAAGCCGACCTGACGGCCGCTTCCCTCGACGCCGCGGTGCGCACGATCGCGGGCTCGGCCCGTTCCATGGGTCTGGTGGTGGAGGGTTAAGCCATGGCGAAGATTTCGAAGCGTTACAAGGCCCTGTCGGCCCTCGTCGTCCCGGGCAAGCAGTACGCCCTCAACGACGCCCTGGACATCATCACGAAGAACGCCAAGACGAAGTTCGTCGAGTCGGTCGACGTCGCCGTGCGTCTCGGCGTCGATGCCAAGAAGTCGGACCAGCAGGTCCGCGGTTCGACCGTGCTGCCTGCCGGCACCGGCAAGACCGTCCGCGTCGCGGTGTTCTGCCCTCCGGGCGCGAAGGCTGATGAAGCCCTCGCCGCCGGCGCGGAAGCCGTCGGCATGGACGACCTGGCCGACAAGATGCTGGCCGGCGACCTGAACTACGGCGTCGTCATCGCCACGCCGGACGCCATGCGCGTCGTCGGCAAGCTGGGCCAGGTGCTCGGCCCGCGCGGCCTGATGCCGAACCCGAAGGTCGGCACCGTGTCGGCCAACCCGGCCGAAGCGGTCAAGAACGCCAAGTCGGGCCAGGTGCGCTACCGCACCGACAAGGCCGGCATCATCCACTGCACCATCGGCAAGGCCAGCTTCTCGGCCGACGCGCTGTCGCAGAACCTGCACGCGCTGCTCGCCGACCTGGTCAAGGCCAAGCCGTCGTCGGCCAAGGGCCAGTACCTGCAGAAGATCTCGCTGAGCTCGACGATGGGCATCGGCGTCACGATCGACCAGGGCAGCCTGTCGCTCGCCAAGTAACGAAATTTAGAAGGCGCCCGCATCCCGCGGGGGCCATCTAAGACCGCAGGTGCGGTCAGCGCGGATCGACGTCGGGCAGGGATGCACGAAAGGCAAGGAATCGCCGTCGACCCAAGCGGGCCCGCTTAAATGTGGCTGCAAAGCCCGTCCTGCGCAGATGGTGCACCTTCTTCAGGATTCTCTGGAGAGGCCACCACGGACGCCCACGCGTCCCGGCGTGCACGGAAGCCGCCGCCCAAGGTGCCATCGCCTGCTGGAGCAGGTGGTGGATTGAAGTTAGGAGGAGTGCAATGGCTCTCAATCTGTCCCAGAAGCATGAAGTCGTCGCGGAAGTCGCGGCGGTTGCTGCCAAGGCCCACTCCCTGGTCGCTGCCGAGTACGCGGGCGTCACCGTCTCCCAGATGACGGCGATGCGCAAGAAAGCTCGCGAGACCGGTGTCTACCTGAAGGTCGTCAAGAACACGTTGGCTTCGCGCGCTGTCGCGGGCACCGAGTTCGAGTGCACCCAGGACCAGCTCACCGGCCCGCTGCTTTACGCGTTCTCGACCGAGGAGCCCGGCTCTGCCGGTCGCCTGATCAAGGAGTTCGCCAAGGGCAACGACAAGCTGAAGGCGAAGGTCGTTTCGATCGGTGGCAAGGCCTACCCGGCCGCCCACCTCGAAGTCCTCGCCTCGCTGCCGACCCGCGACCAGGCCCTGTCCATGTTCCTCAGCACGCTCGTCGAGCCGGCCACCCGCGTGGCCCGCGCGTTCAAGGCGATCGCCGAGAAGCAGGAAGCCACGGCCTGACCGTCCCGCGACCCCGACTGCATTAGCAACTTTCCAGAGGTAAACAACATGTCCCTGTCCAACGATCAGATCATCGAAGCGATCGCCACCAAGTCCCTGATGGAAATCATGGACCTCGTCAAGGCGATGGAAGAGAAGTTCGGCGTCTCCGCCGCCGCCCCGGTCATGATGGCCGCCGGCCCGGCCGCCGCCGCCGCTCCGGTGGAAGAGCAGACCGAGTTCACCGTCGTCCTGAAGGCCGCCGGCGAGAAGAAGGTCGAAGTCATCAAGGCCGTCCGCGCCATCACGGGCCTCGGCCTGAAGGAAGCGAAGGATCTCGTCGAAGGTGCCCCGCAGAACGTCAAGGAAGCCGTCTCCAAGGACGACGCCGCGAAGTTCAAGAAGGACCTCGAGGCCGCCGGCGCCACCGTCGAGCTCAAGTAAGCCGCACTTGGGTCGCCGCGTCATCGCCGGCGACACCACCAAGGCTGGGGGCGAAAGCCCCCGGCCTTTGGCCGTTTCTTGGGCGCCTGTGCGCCTTGGCGGCCTGATCACCGCGATACCGCTCCATGCACCGAGTGGACAGTGAGAAGCAGCAGCAGAGGGCGTGCTGGTGCCGGCAATACCAGCGGCTTCCCACTGGCCACTTGACCCCCACAGCTCAACGAGCCTGAAGGTCCCCATGACGTACTCGTTCACCGAAAAAAAGCGCATCCGCAAGGATTTCGGCAAGCGCCGCGCCGTCCTCGACGTGCCGTACCTGCTCGCCATCCAGATGGATTCCTATCGTGAGTTCCTGCAGGAGGGCGCCGCGGCCGGCAAGCGCGCCGAGCAGGGCCTGCACGCCGCCCTGAAGTCGGTTTTCCCGATCTCGAGCTACAGCGGCAACGCCGCCCTCGAGTACGTCAGCTACCGTCTCGGCGAGCCGCCGTTCGACGTCCGCGAGTGCCACAACCGCGGCTTGACCTTCGGCGCGCCGCTGCGCGTCACCGTGCGCCTGGTGATCTACGACCGTGAGTCGTCGACCAAGGCCGTGAAGTACGTCAAGGAGCAGGAGGTCTACATGGGCGAGATGCCCCTGATGACCGAGAACGGCACCTTCATCGTGAACGGCACCGAGCGCGTCATCGTCTCGCAGCTGCACCGTTCGCCGGGCGTGTTCTTCGACCATGACCGCGGCAAGACGCACAGCTCGGGCAAGCTGCTGTACAGCGCCCGCATCATCCCGTACCGCGGTTCGTGGCTCGACTTCGAGTTCGACCCGAAGGACATGGTCTACGCCCGCATCGACCGTCGCCGCAAGCTGCCGGTGACCGTGCTGCTGCGCGCGCTGGGCTACAGCAACGAGGAAATGCTGCAGCAGTTCTTCGAGATCAACACCTTCGCCCTGCTGCCGAAGGAAGGCGGCGAGCTGTCGCTGGTGCCCGAGCGCCTGAAGGGCGAGACGCTGAACTTCGACCTCGTCGCCAACGGCAACGTGCTCGTCGAGGCCGGCAAGCGCATCACCGCGCGCCACGTGCGCCAGCTCGAGCAGGCCAAGATCGGCACGCTGGAAGTGCCGGACGACTACCTGGTCGGCCGCATCCTCGCCCACGACGTCGCCGATCCGAAGACCGGCGAGCTGCTGTCGGTCGCCAACGACGAGATCGACGACGCCCTGCTGGCGAAGTTCCGCAAGGCCGGCGTCGCCTCGTTCGGCACGCTGTGGGTCAACGACCTCGACCGCGGCCCGTACATCTCGAACACCCTGCGCAGCGACAGCACGCGCACCCAGCTCGAAGCGCTGGTCGAGATCTACCGCATGATGCGTCCGGGCGAGCCGCCCACCAAGGACGCCGCGCAGAACCTGTTCCACAACCTGTTCTTCACCTTCGAGCGCTACGACCTCTCGGGCGTCGGCCGCATGAAGTTCAACCGCCGCGTCGGCCGCAAGGAAGTGACGGGCGAGTCGGTCCTGTTCGACAGCAAGTACTTCTCGAACCAGAACGGCGAGGAAGCCAAGCGCCTGATCGCCACCAACGGCCAGACCTCGGACATCCTCGACGTCATCCGCACGCTGTGCGAAATCCGCAACGGCCGCGGCGTCGTCGATGACATCGACCACCTGGGCAACCGCCGCGTGCGTTCGGTCGGCGAAATGGCCGAGAACGTGTTCCGCGTCGGCCTCGTCCGCGTCGAGCGCGCCGTCAAGGAGCGTCTGTCGCTGGCCGAGTCGGAAGGCCTGACCCCGCAGGAGCTGATCAACGCCAAGCCGGTGGCCGCCGCGATCAAGGAGTTCTTCGGCTCCTCGCAGCTGTCGCAGTTCATGGACCAGAACAACCCGCTGTCGGAAGTCACGCACAAGCGTCGCGTCTCGGCCCTCGGCCCGGGCGGCCTGACGCGCGAGCGCGCCGGCTTCGAAGTGCGCGACGTGCACCCGACCCACTACGGCCGCGTCTGCACCATCGAGACGCCGGAAGGCCCGAACATCGGCCTGATCAACTCGCTCGCCGTCTACGCGCGTACCAACCGCTACGGCTTCCTCGAGACGCCGTACCGCAAGGTCGTCAACGGCAAGGTCACCGACCAGGTCGAGTTCCTGTCGGCGATCGAGGAGAACGAGTACACCATCGCCCAGGCCAACGCCGAGCTGGACGACAAGAACGCCTTCACCGCCGAGTTCGTCACCTGCCGCCAGCAGGGCGAAGCGCTGCTGAAGCCGCCGGCCGAGATCCACTACATGGACGTCTCGCCGATGCAGTCGGTGTCGGTCGCCGCCGCGCTCGTTCCGTTCCTCGAGCACGACGACGCCAACCGCGCGCTGATGGGCGCGAACATGCAGCGCCAGGCCGTGCCGACTCTGCGTTCGCAGAAGCCGCTGGTCGGCACCGGCATCGAGCGTGCCGTCGCGCGCGACTCGGGCGTCACCGTGAACGCCCGCCGTGGCGGCGTCGTCGACCAGATCGACGCCGGCCGTATCGTCGTGCGCGCCAACGAGGACGAAGTCGGCGCCAACGATGCCGGCGTCGACATCTACACGCTGATCAAGTACCAGCGCTCCAACCAGAACACCTGCATCAACCAGCGCCCGCTGGTGAACGTGGGTGATCGCGTAGCCCGCGGCGACGTGCTGGCGGACGGCCCGTCGACCGACATCGGCGAGCTCGCGCTCGGCCAGAACATGCTGGTCGCGTTCATGCCGTGGAACGGCTACAACTTCGAAGACTCGATCCTCCTCTCGGAGCGTGTCGTCGAGCAGGACCGCTACACCACGATCCACATCGAAGAGCTGACCTGCGTGGCCCGCGACACCAAGCTGGGCCCGGAGGAGATCACCGCCGACATCCCGAACGTCTCCGAGCAGGCGCTGGCTCGCCTCGACGAGTCGGGCGTGGTGTACATCGGTGCGGAAGTGCGCGCCGGCGACATCATGGTCGGCAAGGTCACGCCGAAGGGCGAGAGCCAGCTGACGCCGGAAGAGAAGCTGCTGCGCGCGATCTTCGGCGAGAAGGCCTCGGACGTGAAGGACAGCTCGCTTCGCGTGCCGCCGGGTATGGACGGCACCGTCATCGACGTGCAGGTCTTCACCCGCGACGGCATCGAGAAGGACAAGCGCGCCAAGCAGATCGAGGATTCCGAGATCAAGCGCGTCAAGAAGGACTTCGACGACCAGTTCCGCATCCTCGAAGGCGCGATCTTCGCCCGCCTTCGCGGCCAGCTGATCGGCCGCACGGCCAACGGCGGCCCGAACGGCCTGAAGAAGGCCGACGTCACCGCCGAGTACCTCGACAGCCTGTCGAAGAACGACTGGTTCTCGCTGCGCATGAAGGATGACGACGCTGCGGAAGCAATCGAAAACGCGCAGAAGCAGATCGAAGCCCACAAGGCCGAGTTCGAGAAGCGCTTCCAGGACAAGCGCGGCAAGATCACCCAGGGCGATGACCTCGCCCCGGGCGTGCTGAAGATGGTCAAGGTCTACCTGGCCGTGAAGCGCCGCATCCAGCCGGGCGACAAGATGGCCGGCCGCCACGGCAACAAGGGTGTCGTGTCGACGATCGTCCCGGTCGAGGACATGCCGCACATGGCCGACGGCCGCACCGTCGACATCGTGCTGAACCCGCTGGGCGTGCCGAGCCGAATGAACATCGGCCAGATCCTCGAGACCCACCTCGGCTTCGCGGCGAAGGGCCTCGGCGAGCGCATCCAGAAGATGCTCGAGGCGCAGGCCAAGGTCGCCGAACTGCGCGAGTTCCTCGACAAGATCTACAACCACGACAAGAAGATCTCCGGCAGCACCCGCGTCGACCTGAAGCAGTTCAACGACTCGGAGCTCCTGAACCTCGCCAAGAACCTCACCGACGGCGTGCCGATGGCCACCCCGGTGTTCGACGGCGCGGCCGAGGCCGAGATCAAGCACATGCTCGAGCTCGCCTACCCGAGCGACGACGCGCACACCCAGCTGCTCAACATGAGCGACAGCAAGACCCAGGTCACGCTGTTCGACGGCCGCACCGGCGAGTCCTTCGACCGCAAGGTCACGGTCGGCTACATGCACATGCTGAAGCTCAACCACCTCGTCGACGACAAGATGCACGCGCGTTCGACCGGCCCGTACTCGCTCGTCACCCAGCAGCCGCTGGGCGGAAAGGCGCAGTTCGGTGGCCAGCGCTTCGGCGAGATGGAAGTGTGGGCGCTCGAAGCCTACGGCGCGGCGTACACGCTGCAGGAAATGCTGACCGTCAAGTCCGACGACGTGCAGGGCCGAAACCAGATGTACAAGAACGTCGTCGACGGCGACCACGAGATGGTCGCCGGCATGCCGGAGTCGTTCAACGTGCTGGTGAAGGAAATCCGTTCGCTCGGTATCAATATCGAGCTGGACGAGCAGTGATCGCGCGCGACTGACTGGAGAATCAAGCCATGAAAGATCTACTCAATCTGTTCAACCAGCAGCGCCCGGTCGCCGACTTTGACTCGATCAAAATCGGCCTGGCGTCCCCGGACCTGATCCGCTCGTGGTCCTACGGCGAAGTTAAGAAGCCGGAGACCATCAACTACCGCACTTTCAAGCCGGAGCGCGACGGCCTGTTCTGCGCGGCCATCTTCGGGCCGATCAAGGACTACGAGTGCCTGTGCGGCAAGTACAAGCGCATGAAGCACCGCGGCGTGGTCTGCGAGAAGTGCGGCACGGAAGTGACGCTGGCCAAGGTGCGCCGCGAGCGCATGGGCCACATCGAGCTCGCGTCGCCGGTCGCCCACATCTGGTTCCTGAAGTCGCTGCCCTCGCGCATCGGCCTCATGCTGGACATGACGCTGCGCGACATCGAACGCATCCTGTACTTCGAAGCCTTCGTCGTGACCGAGCCGGGCCTGACCCCGCTCGAGCGCGGCTCGCTGATGAACGAAGAGCAGCTGATGCAGGCGCGCCAGGAGCACGGCGATGACTTCGAGGCCTACATGGGCGCCGAGGCCATCCACGAGCTGCTGCGCACCATCGACCTGCAGTCGGAGCTGCTCCGCCTGAAGGAAGAGATCGCCAGCACCAACTCCGAGACCAAGCTGAAGCGCCTCACCAAGCGCATCAAGCTGGTCGAGGCTTTCCTCGACTCCGGCAACCGCCCGGAGTGGATGGTGATGACCGTGCTGCCGGTGCTCCCGCCGGACCTGCGCCCGCTGGTCCCGCTGGACGGCGGCCGCTTCGCGACCTCGGATCTGAACGATCTGTACCGCCGCGTCATCAACCGCAACAACCGCCTCAAGCGCCTGCTCGAGCTGAATGCGCCCGACATCATCGTGCGCAACGAGAAGCGCATGCTGCAGGAGTCGGTGGACGCCCTGATGGACAACGGCCGCCGCGGCCGCGCCATCACCGGCACCAACAAGCGCCCGCTCAAGTCGCTGGCCGACATGATCAAGGGCAAGCAGGGCCGCTTCCGCCAGAACCTGCTCGGCAAGCGCGTCGACTACTCGGGCCGTTCGGTCATCGTGGTCGGCCCGACGCTGCGCCTGCACGAGTGCGGCCTGCCGAAGAAGATGGCGCTCGAGCTGTTCAAGCCCTTCATCTTCTCGAAGCTGCAGCGCCGAGGCCTGGCCACCACCATCAAGGCCGCGAAGAAGCTCGTCGAGCGCGAAGAGGCCGTGGTGTGGGACATCCTCGAGGAGGTCATCCGCGAGCATCCGGTCCTGCTGAACCGCGCCCCGACCCTGCACCGCCTCGGCATCCAGGCCTTCGAGCCGGTGCTGATCGAAGGCAAGGCGATCCAGCTGCATCCGCTCGTCTGTACGGCCTTCAACGCCGACTTCGACGGTGACCAGATGGCCGTCCACGTGCCGCTCTCGCTGGAAGCCCAGCTGGAAGCGCGCGCGCTGATGATGTCGACCAACAACATCCTGTCGCCGGCGAACGGCGAGCCGATCATCGTCCCGACGCAGGACGTCGTGCTCGGTCTGTACTACATGACCCGCGCCCTCGAGAACAAGAAGGGCGAGGGCATGGTGTTCGCCAACGTGGCGGAAGTCCGCCGCGCCTACGACAACCGCACCGTCGAGCTGCACGCCAAGGTCAAGGTGCGCGTCGCCGAGACGGTGAAATCAGAATCGGGCGAGACCAGCCGCAAGTCGACCGTGTACGACACGACCGTCGGCCGCGCGCTGCTGGCCGAGATCCTTCCGGACGGCCTGCCGTTCACTCTGGTCAATATCGAGCTGACCAAGAAGAACATCTCGCGCCTGATCAACGCCTGCTACCGCCAGCTCGGCCTGAAGCACACGGTCGTGTTCGCCGACAAGCTGATGTACACCGGCTTCTCGAACGCGACCCGCGCGGGCGTGTCGGTCGGCATCGACGACATGACCATCCCGAACGAGAAGAAGGAGATCCTCGCCAAGGCCGAAGCCGAAGTGCTGGAAATCCAGAACCAGTACCAGAGCGGTCTGGTCACCTCGGGCGAGCGCTACAACAAGGTCGTGGACATCTGGTCGCGTACCAATGAGCAGATCGCCAAGGCGATGATGGACACCATCGGCACCGACAAGGTGAAGAACGCCAAGGGCGAGATGGTCGACCAGAAGTCGATGAACTCGATCTACATCATGGCCGACTCCGGCGCCCGTGGTTCGCAGGCGCAGATCCGCCAGCTCGCCGGTATGCGCGGCCTGATGGCCAAGCCGGACGGCTCGATCATCGAGACGCCGATCACCGCGAACTTCCGCGAGGGCCTGAACGTTCTGCAGTACTTCATCTCGACCCACGGCGCCCGCAAGGGCCTCGCGGACACCGCGCTGAAGACGGCGAACTCCGGTTACCTGACCCGTCGTCTCGTCGACGTGGCGCAGGACGTCGTGGTCACGGAAGTCGACTGCGGCACGCTGAACGGCATCACGCTGACGCCGATCGTCGAAGGCAGCGAAGTGACCGAAGCCCTGCGCGATCGCGTGCTGGGTCGCGTCGTGGCCGAGGACGTGTTCCTGCCGGGCAACGACGAAGAGCCGATCGTCACCCGCAACACCCTGCTCGACGAGAAGTGGGTCGACAAGCTCGACGCCGCCGGCGTGCAGAGCATCAAGGTGCGTTCGGCGATCAACTGTGAAGCGGCGTTCGGCATCTGCGCCATGTGCTACGGCCGCGACCTGGCCCGTGGCCATCTGGTCAACCAGGGCGAAGCGGTCGGCGTCATCGCCGCGCAGTCCATCGGTGAGCCGGGCACGCAGCTGACGATGCGCACCTTCCACATCGGTGGTGCGGCGTCGCGAGCGGCGGCGATCGACAACATCACGGTCAAGACGACCGGCTCGATCAAGTTCACCCACCTGAAGACGGTCGCCCATTCGGCCGGCCATCTCGTGGCGGTGTCGCGCTCGGGCGAACTGTCCGTGCTCGACCCGATGGGTCGCGAGCGCGAGCGCCACAAGCTGCCGTATGGCGCGACGATCAACGGCAAGGATGGCGACGCCATCAAGGCCGGCCAGGTCGTGGCCACGTGGGATCCGCACAACCACCCGATCGTGTCGGAAGTGAAGGGCTTCGTGCGCTTCATCGACTTCGTCGAGGGCGTCACCGCCATCGAGAAGACCGACGAGCTGACCGGTCTCACCGCGATCGAGATCACCGATCCGAAGCGTCGCGGCCAGGCTGGCAAGGACCTGCGTCCGATGGTTCGCATCGTCGATGCCAAGGGCAAGGACCTGCAGATCCCGGGCACCGACCTGCCGGCCCAGTACCTGCTGCCGCCGCGCGCCGTCGTGACGGTGCAGAACGGCGCCGAAGTGGGCGTGGGCGACGTGGTCGCCAAGATCCCGCAGGAAGCCTCGAAGACCCGCGACATCACCGGCGGTCTGCCCCGCGTCGCGGACCTGTTCGAGGCCCGCAAGCCGAAGGATCCGGCCGTGCTGGCGGAGCGCTCGGGCATCGTCAGCTTCGGCAAGGACACCAAGGGCAAGCAGCGCCTCATCATCAAGGATGCCGACGGCAACGAGCACGAAGAGCTCATCCCGAAGTACCGCCAGATCGTCGTGTTCGAAGGCGAGCACGTCGAGAAGGGTGAAGAGGTCGTCGCCGGCGAGCCGAACCCACAGGACATCCTGCGCCTGAAGGGCGTCGAGGAGCTGGCCGCGTACCTGGTGAAGGAAATCCAGGACGTCTACCGCCTGCAGGGCGTCAAGATCAACGACAAGCACATCGAGACGATCCTCCGCCAGATGCTGCGCAAGGTCGAGATCACCGACGCCGGCGGCACGCGCTTCATGGCCGGCGAGCAGGTCGATCGCTTCCGCGTCGCCGACGAGAACGCCCGGGTCGTCACCCGCAACGAGCTGCCGGCCCGCGTCGAGCCGGTGCTGCTGGGCATCACCAAGGCCTCGCTGGCCACCGAGAGCTTCATCTCGGCGGCCTCGTTCCAGGAGACCACGCGCGTCCTCACCGAGGCGGCGGTTCGCGGTACCCGCGACACCCTCCGCGGCCTGAAGGAAAACGTCATCGTCGGCCGCCTGATCCCGGCGGGTACCGGCCTCGCATACCACGCGAAGCGCCGTGCCGCCTCGACCGAGCTGACCGACGCCGACCTCGAAGCGCTGCGGGCCTTCTCGCCCGTGGCCGAGACCAGCGCGGAAGCGGGTTCGGACGAGTGACCGACGACCGGCACCGCACGTGCGGTGCCGGATTCCCGACTCCGCCCTGAACAGCGGGGGGAGGGAGGGGCCGGAGTTCGAGAGAACCCGGCCTCAGCTTGGCAAGCGGCCGCCGAAGCGTGTATAGTCGGCGGCTCTTCGGTGGGCTCGGCTCACCCAGATCACGAAATGAGGTCGCACGGAGGCGTGCCTCGTATTCGGGCCCGGGATGGGCAGGAAAGTCCGGTGTGCGCGCCTTCCGAGGCGTCCGTCGGGACCGCATCGGCTTCACGGGGCCGCCGCGGGCAAAGAATGCGTGTCGGCAGATCGGGATACCGGTCTGCCGGTGTTTTTTTTCGTCGTCGGCCAGCGGTCGGCGGCCCGGATCCAGAACCCAAGCAGCGACCCTACTGATGGCAACGATCAATCAGCTCGTCCGCAAGCCGCGGCAGCCCAATACGTACAAGAGCGCCTCGCCGGCCCTCGCCAACTGCCCGCAGCGCCGCGGCGTGTGCACCCGCGTGTACACGACGACGCCGAAGAAGCCGAACTCGGCCCTCCGCAAGGTCGCCAAGGTGCGCCTGACGAATGGCTTCGAGGTCATCTCGTACATCGGCGGCGAAGGCCACAACCTGCAGGAGCACTCGGTCGTTCTGATCCGCGGCGGTCGCGTCAAGGACCTTCCCGGCGTGCGCTACCACACGGTTCGCGGTTCGCTCGACGCCTCGGGCGTCGCCAAGCGTCGCCAGAGCCGCTCCAAGTACGGCGCGAAGCGTCCGAAGAAGTAATCATCGAGGCAGTCACACATGTCCCGCAAAGGTCAGACCCCCGTCCGCGAAATCATCGCGGACCCCAAGCACGGCAGCGAAC
>ERZ1066123.1784-NODE-1784-length-12182-cov-5.397955_pt1 | contig 12182 bp, 13 predicted proteins | sample MGYA00382770_ERZ1066123 | MGnify/ENA primary metagenome ERZ1066123 (study PRJEB33369, sample SAMEA5778353) | biofilm metagenome | biome: Industrial cooling water; feature: Water cooling tower basin; material: Biofilm | place: United Arab Emirates | collected...
TGGATCGGTGCCGCTCCTCGCGAGGCAGACGCCTATCGCCCCAGACCCGGTCGTTCCCGATGAGCCACGGAAACGTCTGCTTCCGACGGATGCTGCCATCGCGAGGTTCTGACAAGGCTTCGCTCCCACTCGTGACAGGAGCCGGCCGGGAAAGCGAAAGGCGGATTTGGCGGGGTCGCATGAAGCAACAGGCTAGGAGATGATCGGTCCGAACCGCTCCTGATAGGCCTGCGGCGCAACGCCATAGGCCGCGCGGAACTGGCGGCGCAGGTTCGCCACGTCGCCGAGGCCCGATCGCCGGGCGATGGTCTTGAGCGGCACGCCGCCCTGTTCCAGCAGCGCGCGCACCTGTTCGAGCCGCAAGCGCTGAAGCAGCGCGAGGGGCGTTTCGCCATAGGTCGCGCGGCAGCGGCGATGGAAGTTGCGTTCGCTCATGCCCATCGCCGCGGCCATATCGGACACGTTGACGCGCTCGGCGAGGCGGGCTTCAAGCCAGGCGGGCAGATCCTCGAGGCCGCTCCCGGCGCCCTTGCCCTGCAGTTCGAGCGGGGCCGAGAACTGCGCCTGGTCGCCGGGCCGGACCAGGAACAGCACCATCTCGCGCGCGACCGCGAGCGCCGTTGCTTGTCCCAGATCGCGCGCGACGATCGCCAGCGCCATGTCGATCCCGGCAGTCACCCCGGCCGAGGTCCACACGCTCCCGTCCTCGACGAACAGGGCGCCGTCCACCACCTCGGGCGCGAGGGACCCCCGGGCGAGTGCGCTTAGCCCGCGCCAATGAGTCGTCGCCCGGCGGCCTGCCAACGCGCCTGCCTCACGCAGAAAGAATGCCCCCGAACAGACCGAACAGACCCGCTGCGCCGCCCCGGCCGCGGCCGCGACCCAGGCAATCAGGCTCTCGTCGGCAAGGGCCGCACCCAGCGGCTCCTCGTCGGCGCCGGGCACCAGCAGCATCCGCACGCGGGACGGCGCAACGTCCGCGAGCGGCTCGCCGGTAAAGCCCATGCCGTTGCTCGCCCGCACTGCCCCGCCGGGAGCGACATAGCGCAGGCGGTAAGCTTCGCTGCCGGCCTGCTGGTTGGCGGTCAGGAAGACGTCGGCGGGCCCCACCGCATCGAGCGCCGCGAAGCCTTCGAACAGGAGAATGGTGATCTCGCGCGGGATCATGGCAGGATCTGCTCTATCTTTGTCAGTGCTGCCAAGCCTGACTTGCATCATGCTCCCGGTCAAGCCGCCGGACGATCGAGGAGCCGCCCCCAATGACACCCCCTACCGCCCCATTTGCCGTGACGATGCTGCTCTATCCCGACTGCACCCTGCTCGATCTGGTCGGGCCGCTCACCGTGCTTGCCGCGCTTCCGGGCGCACGGATCGAGCTGTGCTGGAAGACCATCGGCCCGGTGCAGACCGATACCGGCACGGCGGTGCTGGCTGACACCACCCTTGCCAGTGCGGACACGGCGCCCACGGTGCTGTTCGTTCCCGGAGGGGCGGACGGCACGCTCGCCCTGCTGAACGACGCGGAGGTGCTGGCCTGGTTGAGGGACCGCGGCACGCGGGCGCGGTGGGTGACGAGCGTGTGTTCGGGTTCGCTGCTGCTCGGGGCGGCGGGGCTGCTCGACGGATACGCGGCGACATCGCACTGGGCGGTGCGCGATGCTCTGAAACATTTCGGGGCCCGACCCCTTGCCGAACGGGTGGTGACCGATCGCAACCGCCTGACCGGAGGCGGCGTCACCGCCGGGATCGACTTCGGATTGGTGCTGGCCGCAAGGCTGGGCGGCGAGGATCTTGCCCGGCAGATCCAGCTGGCGATGGAATATGCCCCCGCGCCGCCCTTCGCTGCCGGAACGCCCGAGGAGGCCGGCCCGGAACTGACCGCCGCGGTCCTCGCCACCTACGACATGACCGCGGCCTGGGTCGCGATTGCGAGAGCGATGACCCGCCTCGGCGCCGCGAGGGATGCAGGCGAGGCGCCCGCCTGCCGCTTGGTCAACGCAGCCGAGCCCCGGCAATGAGCGGCTGGCTGCTCGCCTCGGCGCATCACCTGCTCGCGTTTCTGCTCGTGGCGATACTGGCGATCGAACTCACCTTGTGCCGGCGCGGGATGGACGGCCCGGCCACGCGGATGCTCGGGCGGATCGACATCGCCTATGGCGTCGTCTTCGTGCTGCTGCTGGCGGCGGGCATCGCCCGCGCCGGGGGCACGAACTGGCCGCTCTACCGCGACAACCCTCTGTTCTGGACGAAGCTGGCCCTGCTCGCGCTGGCCGGGATGATGAGCCTGCCGCCGACCATCGCGATCCTGCGCTGGAACCGGTCGATCAGGCGCGGGGGAGAAGGGCCGGAGCCGGCGGCGATCCGGACCGTGCGCCACTGGATGCATGGCGAAGCGGCCGTGCTGCTGCTGGTGCCGCCCGTCGCTGCGGCGCTGGCGCGCGGGATGTGATCGTGGCCGGGCCCGTCCGTGGGGCGCGATGATTGATGTCGCTCAAGGAAGGGATCGGTCGAATCGGCGATCATCAGAATGATTTTGGAAGGAGGTCAGGGACATGAACGCATTTTCTATGGTGGCCGTGATCGTGCTGGCGAGCGCGGCGATCCCGATCCTGATCGTCTGGCTGGTGCAGCGCGGCAAGCTCGCCCGGGCGCTGGCGAGCGCCGAGCGCGTGGCGGCCTCGGACACCCGTATGGCCGCGATCGAGGCGCGCCTCGCAGCGCTCGAGACCATCGCCACAGACCCGGCCCAGCGTCTCGCGCACGAAATCGCCCAGCTTGAGAGAACCGCAGCGTGAGTGCCCCCGACGGCGCGTCGTGGGACGCCATCGTCATCGGTTCGGGCATGGGCGGGATGACCTTCGCCAGCCTCGCAGCGCAGGTGCTCGGCAAGCGGGTGCTTGTGCTCGAGCAGCACTGGCAGGCGGGCGGCCTCACCCATGCCTTCCGCCGCGAGGGTTGGCGTTGGGACGTCGGACTGCACTACCTCGGCGGCCTCGCGCCCGGCGGTTCGACCCGGCAGGTGTTCGACCTGGTGACGGGCGGGGCGGTGGCGCTGGCGCCGCTGCCCGATCGCTACGACGTGATTCATGACGGCGCGCAGAGTTACGGCGTGCCGGGCGACCTTGCCCTGATGGAGGCGGAACTCGCCCGCCGCTTCCCCCACGAGGCGAAGGGCATCAGGCGCTACTTCGCTCTCACCCGGCGGATCAACCGCGGGCTCGGCACGGCGCTTTTCGCGCCCTCGGCACCCGGCTGGATGGGCGGGCTGATCCGGCTCGTCAGCTGGCGCACCCTGCGTCTCGCGCGGCGCACCACCCGGGAAGTGATCGCCGAATGCGTCGCCGACCCGGCGCTGCGCCACATCCTCGCCGCGCGCTGGGGCGATTATGGCGTCCCGCCCTCCGAGAGCGCCTTCGGCTATCACGCGCTGATCCTCGGCAGCTATGGCGAGGGCGCCTGGTATCCCGAGGGCGGCGGCGGCGCGATCGCCCGTGCGGTCACCCGCGTGCTGCGCGCCCGCGGCGGCGAGGTGCGGCTCAACACCGCCGTGCGGCGCATCCTCGTCGAGAACGGGCGCGCGGTCGGGGTGGAGGTTGCCGATGCACATGGCAAGGTGTCGCAGCTGCGCGCCGAGGTGATCGTCTCCAACGCCGGTATCGCCCGAACCGCGGCGCTGGCGGGCTTCGCCGCACCTGCGCTGGCGCCCTCGCCGTCGGCGGTGACGCTCTATCTCGGACTGTCGGACGATCCGCGCAAGCTGGGGGTGGACGGGGCGAACCACTGGTTCGTGCTCCCCGGCGCCGAGGGCGAGCGGCTGGCGAGCCTTGCCGACCTCACCTCCGATCAACCTCCGATGGCCTTTGTCTCCTTCAGCTCGGTCGTCGAGGGCGCGACGACGAAGCACACCGCGCAGGTCATGACCCTCGCCGAGCCCGGCGCCTTCGCCGGATGGGAGGGGACGCAGTGGCGCGAGCGAGGCGATGAATACGCCGCGCTCAAGGAGCGGATCGCCGCGGCCGCCATCGCGAGGCTCGACAAGGCCTTCCCCGGCATCGCCGCGAGCGTGGCGATGCACGAGCTCTCGACGCCGCTCACCGTCGAGCGCTTCACCGGCCAAGCCGGGGGCAGCATCTACGGCGCAGGGGTCACACCCGCGCGGCTCGCCGCCCGGATCGGGGCGCGCACCCCGCTCAAGGGCCTGCTGCTGACCGGCGCGGACGTGTGCACCCCGGGCGTCCAGGGGGCGATGATGGGCGGGGTCTTTGCCGCCGCCGCGCTAGGCGGAGCCGCGGGCCTGCCGCGCATCATGGCCGCCGCCGCGAAAGCCGCGCGCCGCCCCGCATCGGCCGTGCCGAACCCCGCCCCCGCGCTCGCATCCTGAAGGCAAGGAGACACCGCATGGAAAGCCGCCCCACCGTCATCGTCACCGGCGCCTCGAGCGGCATCGGTTCGGCCATCGCCGAAAGGTTCGCCGCCGAGGGCTGGCGGGTGTTCCCGACCATGCGCCGCCCGGGTGCCGAGGCGGGCGCGGACTGCCTCGCGCTCGACGTCACCGACGATGCCAGCGCCGCTGCTTGCGTCGCCAAGGTCATCGCCCGCGCCGGGCGGATCGACGCGCTGGTGAACAATGCGGGCATCACCCTGATGGGCGCCGCCGAGGAGACCAGCATGGCCGAGGCCGAGCGCCTCTTCGCCACCAATTTCTTCGGCGTCCACCGCATGGCCCGCGCGGTCCTGCCGCACATGCGCGCGCGGCGGCAGGGGCGGATCGTCACCATCGGCTCGATCGCGGGCTTCCTGCCCAAGCCCTTCGAGGCCTTCTACAGCGCCGCCAAGCATGCGCTCGAGGGCTATGTCGAAAGCCTCGATCACGAGTTGCGCGACTTCGGCATCCGCGCCCTGCTGATCGAGCCGGGCTTCGTGCAGAGCAGCCTTGCCACCAACATGCAGCACGCCGCCGCGCGCATTGCCGACTACGCTGCCGCGCGTGGCCGGGCCGAGGCGCTGTTGGCGCAGGATGTCGGCGGGGGCGTGCCGCCTTCCGCAGTCGCCGATGCGGTGCTGCGCGCCGTTAGCCAGCCGCATCCGCCGCTGCGCATCCGGGTGGGAGGCGATGCGGCGCAGCTCCATTTCCTCCGACACTGGGCCCCCGGCTTCGTCTTCGACCGGGGCCTGCGCCAGCGCTTCGGATTGGAGGTCTGACGGGGCTGCGGACCGCCGGGTCAGCCGCCTTCGAAACGCTCGTCCTGTTCGATCCGGTTGCCGCGTCCCGGCGGCGCTATGTCGACCGCGGGACGCGCATCGCAGGCCGGATCGGGCGCGAAGGCGTACCAGTGGACCGTGGTGCGCTGCACCGGCCGGCGCCGCTCCGCGCCGCTACGGCGATCGATCATGACCGCCTCGAACCGGCCCGTGGTCGCGATGGTCGCGTGCCATTCCGTCATCGGCACGCGCAGGCCCGCGCGCGCGGCATCGGTGTAGTGCGACTGGATCCACGCCGGTTCGATCTGCGCCACGACCTCACGTCCGGCCATGATGTTGACGAAGGTCGTGGAGGCGAATTCCTCGACCGACCAAGCCCCGTCCGGTGCCGCCTCGCCCCACCCGACCGCACCGGGCTGCCGCGGCGCATCGCCGACAGGAGGTCCTCCCGCTTGCCGGCAAGCGGCTCGCCATCGGGGGCATTGACGAACATCAGCCGCCAGTTCGCAGTCGTCTCGCACGCGGCGGCGGCGGGGGGAGCCAGCATTGTGGCTGCAAGCAGGAGAGCGAGTTTCATTCCGGTCCTCGGTTCGCGGGCGAACCGATTGAACAGCGCATCGTGCAAAACTCAAGCGGGACAGACGGCTGTTGTCGCAATTCTCGCGGCCCGCGTCGTGACCAAGGCACCGACGCTGGTTGTTCGGTTATGCGCGCACCCGGGCCGGGATCACAAGGCGTTCATCATCGCCGCGCTCGTGTCGTCGGCCGGCACGAACGTCTCGATCCGGACTGCGGCGAGTTCCACTTCGCCCGGCGATGCAAGATGGGACATGATCGACACGACCGAGAGGATGCTGCGATCGATCTCGTAGCGCTCGATCAGCACAGAAGGCGGCATCACCGGCGTGTATGCATGTCTGACGGCGGCAGGATAGGCTTCCAGCCTGCCCACAACGGGACCGATTCTCGGATCGGCCACGGCCTCGATGCGTAGGCGACGCAGCGTTTCCGGCACGACTTCTGCTGGATTGACCATCCATCGCGTCAGGCCCGCAGGATGAAGTGCGAGGTCGTAGATGTTCGGCCCCTTCGCCGGCGCCGTCGCGTGCAACAGATCCTCTCCCGGGGCCGCATGGGACAACAGCCGATGCAGTGCTCGGTTCGCGAAGATCAATGTCCCGTCAGGATCGAAGACATAGGTTGGCCACGGTGACAGCGTTGCGGCCAAACGTTCAAGAAATGCAGGATCGTATGCGACGGTGGCCGCCCGATCCGAACAAGGCACGAGCGCGGCGAGGAGCTGGCGTTGTTCCCAGCCGCGCAGCGCCAGCGCCGCCATCAGTTTTCGTAGGCTCGCGTCACCCGGCCTTGCCCGCCCGGTCTCCAGGAAACTGACATGGCGCTGCGACAGGCCGGCGCGAAGGGCCAATGCCTCCTGTGACCAACCACGATCACGGCGCAAGCGCGCGAGTGTGGACCCGAAACTCATTCAACCGCCATTTATGATGTTGAGGTAATTGTGTCGATTACCTTCTTTGCCGAAACTTCGGCACAAGGAGGACAGGCACATGATCGATATCTGGCGTACATGGATTGCGGCATTTGACCACGCTGTGGCGACGGGGGACTGGGAGAGCCTGCGCCCGCTCCTAGCGGAGGATGCGACCTACACGGTTTCCGGGGTCCCCTTTGCCTGCCACCTGGCAGGTGCGGACGCGGTGATCGCCGGATTCCGCAAATCCATCGAGGGCTTCGACCGTCACTTCGATCAGCGCTCGTGGTTCGGGGTCGGCGTTCGCGAGTTCGGTCCGGATGTGGTCGGCGCACGGGCGATGGGGGTCTACCGGCTGGGCGATCGGCCGCTGCTGCATTTGTCGGCACCCAGCCTTTGGCGATTTCGCGATGGCAAGGTATCGATGATGCAGGATTGCTATGATCTTGCCGAAGCCGATGTCCAGGCGGCTCTGAACTGGCTGGCTAACCATGCGCCCAACCTCGACGCCAGTTACGTTTAGCGCGGCCGCTCCGCAGGAACCGTCGAACGGATTACAACGGGGCGCCGGCTGCCGATCCAAGGTCGGCCATTCAAGAGCGCGCTGGAACGGTTCTGGTTCGCCGGTTCCGTTTGGCCGCCGCGCGAGCGCTCAGCTGCCGGGCCATGTGGGAGCAGGGTCGCGCAAGACCGTTTCGCTGCCGCCGAAGGCATAGGCAGCCATCGAGAGCGAGCCGTAGGACCAGCTGTCATGCAGTCGCACCGCGCCCGCGGCCTCGCCGCCGGCCCCCAGCGCAACGAACAGCGGCATGAGGTGCTCGGGGGTCGGATGGGCGGCGTGGGCGGTGGGCGGCGCGGCGGGAAACTGGCAAAGCGCCTCGCGATCGCCAGCGGCGAGCGCTTCGGCGAGCCACGCGTCGAAGTCCCGGGCCCAGGCGGGAGGCGGGGTGCCCTCAAGCGTCAGCGCGCCGAGATTGTGCACCGCCGCGCCCGATCCCAGCACCAGCACGCCCTCGCCCCGCAAGGGTGCAAGCGCGCGGCCGAGGGCAAGGTGCGCCGCCGCATCGCCTCCACGGATGAGCGAAAGCTGCGCCACGGGAATGTCCGCGGCGGGCCAGCCCAGCCGCAGCGGGACCCACGCCCCGTGGTCGAGCCCGCGCAGCGGGTCGGTGGCAAGCGACAGGCCCTGCGCCGCCAGCAGACCGGCAACCCGCCCCGCCAGCCACGGCGCACCAGGCGCGGGGTAGCCCAGATCGTAAAGCGCGCGCGGCCATCCCGCGAAGTCATGGATCGTCACCGGTGACGGGCTGGTGGTGATCGCAGGCGCGTGGCGCTCCCAATGGGCGGAGACCACGAGGATCGCCTTCGGGCGCGGCAGGGCAGCGCCCAGTTGCGCGAGGAAGCTCGCCGCTGGGTGTTCGGCGAGCGCAAGGTCGGGCGCGCCGTGGGAGACGAACAGACTGGGCAGCTTGGTCATGGCGCGCACCTCCTTCAGGCGGCGAAGGGCAGGACCGGGCCGACCGGCACGATCCCTGACGGGTTCAGCGCCTTGATCGAATAGTAGCCCTGCTTGATGTGGTCGATGCTCACCGTCTCGGCGATCCCCGGCAGCGCCAGCACGCGCGCCAGAAATTCGCTGAGGCGCGCGTAATCGGCGAGGCGCCTGAGGTTGCACTTGAACAGCCCGTGATAGGCCGCATCGAAGCGCACCAGCGTGACGAACAGGCGGATGTCGGCCTCGGTCAGGCGTGAGCCGAACAGGTATTCGCGCCCGTCCGACAGGCGTGCCTCCAGCGTGTCGAGCATCGCGAAGACGCCCGCCACAGCTTCCTCGTGCGCGGCCTGGGTGGTGGCGAAGCCCGCCTTGTAGACACCGTTGTTGAGCTGGTCGTAGAGTTCGCCCGCCAGCGCGTCGATCTCCCCGGCGATGTCGGCGGGGTAGAGGTCGATGGCCGCGCCCGTCAGGTGCCGGAAGGCGGTGCCCAACATGCGGATGATGTCCGCGCTCTCGTTGTTGACGATGGTGCCGCGCTGCTTGTCCCACAACACCGGCACGGTGGCGCGGCCGGTGAAGGCGGGATCGGCGCGGGTGTAGATCTCGTGCATGAAGCGCGCGCCCATCAGCGGGTCCTCGCCCGCGCCGGGATAGGTGCCGAAGCCCCAGCCCTCGTCGGTGAGGAAGGGTTCGACCACGGTCACGTCGATGATCTCCTCCAGCCCCATCAGTGTGCGCACCATCAGCGTGCGCGAGGCCCAGGGGCAGATCAGCGCGACATAGAGGTGGTAGCGCCCGGCCTCGGCGGCAAAGCCGCCCTCGCCGGTCGGGCCGGGGGCGCCGTCGGGGGTGATCCAGTGGCGGAAAGACGAGGTCTGGCGGATGAAGCGGCCCTGGTCGTCCTTCGCCTGGACGGGGTCCCACTTCGCGGTCCATTTTCCGTTGACGAGCATGGCGGGGGTCCTTTGTGCGGGGGGTTGGGGAGGGAAAGGGGGTGCCGGCCCGGCGCCGGGGGAAAGGTTGGCGCCGGACCGACAGAAGGGCCGGGTCAGGCCGCAAGGCTCCGCGTGCGTGCGTTCTCGCCCAGCGGCAGGCGCAGCGCATAGGCGCCCGCGCCGAGCAGCGCCTGAACCACCAGCGCGGCGGCCCAGAAGGCGGGGAATTCCCAGCCGCCGTTCTCATTCGAGAACAGCCAGCCATTGGGCCCGTGCACCAGCGCGATCGCGCCCAGCAGGATCGGCAGGGTGGCGAGCGCCACCGCGCGCACGCCCACGCCGAGGATCAGGGCGATCCCGGCAGCCGCCTCGGCGGCCATTACAAGGTAGGCCAGCGCGCCCGGCAAGCCGAGCGAGGCGAAGAAGCCCGCTGCGCCCTCGGGGGTGAACACGAAATACTTGAGGCCCGCATGGGCGATGAACAGCGCTCCCAGCGAGGTGCGCAGCACGAGCGCGGCCAGAGCGGCGCGATTGGTGTCGGTCATTGGTATCTCCATCGGTCAAAACATCAGTGCCGTAGCGAGGCCCTATCTGGCCCTGTGTGATGCGGAGATAAATCCGGCTTCTCAGACAACTCTATAAACACTACGTTGATAATATGGACCGGATCGAAACCCTGCGCGCCTTCATCACCGTGGTCGATACCGGCTCCTTCTCGCAGGCCGCCCTGCGGCTCGGCACCTCGCCGCAAGTGGTGAGCAAATATGTCAGGGAGCTCGAGGCCGAGTTCGACCAGCAGCTGCTCTACCGCACCACCCGCAGCCTTTCCCTGACCGAGGCCGGACGCGTCCACCTGCCGCGCTGCCGCGCGCTGGTCGAGGATTTCGACGAGTTGCGCGCCGCCGCCCGCGCCGAGGACAGCGAGCCGCGCGGTGAGTTGGTCATCACCGCGCCGGTCACCTTCGGCGAGCGGGTGCTGAGCGGGGTGGTGTCCCGGTTTCTCGATGCGCACCCACAGGTCGCGATCGAACTCAAGCTGACTGACCGCCGCCTATCCTTGGTGGATGAGGGGATTGACCTTGCGATCCGGATCGGCGCGCTCGACGATTCCAGCCTCATTGTCCGAAAGCTCGGCAAGGTGCCGGTGGTGTGCTGTGCTGCGCCGGCCTACCTGGCGCGCGCAGGACGACCCGAGCGGCCAGAGGATCTGGCTCACCACTCCGTCATTCTCGACACCAATTTCCGCGAACCCGGGCTCTGGAGGTTCCGCACCGAGACCGGTTCCGCCGCCGTGCGCGTGAGCGGACGAATAACGGTCAACAGCGCCGAAGCGGCGGGGCAGCTTGCCGTGGCCAGTGTGGGCGTTGCGCTGATCCCGGCCTATGTTGCCGCTGGGCCGCTGTCGCTGGGCCAGCTCGACGTGCTGTTCGAAGGCGGGGCCGATTACGACTTCGGTCTATATGCCGCCTACCTTCCCAGCCGGCACCTTGCCGCCAAGACCCGCAAGTTCATCGACTTTCTTGCCGACGAGTGGTCCGGCACGGCGGCATCTAGCCTGTTCCGATGAAGCAGTCTGTGTGGGGGCAACGGGCAAGCGCCGCGAATTCTGACGGCCGAAATCGGGCATGAGGCTTTTTCCTTTACACGTCCAATGCCTGCGTTTGGGCAGGCAGAAGACTTACTTGGTTCTGAATGGTAACGACCGCCTATGGGTCGAGAATTGAACGTCCGTTTTCAACCGAAGCCGGCACATCGCTATCAGGAATTAGCCTTGAACTCGCTGGCGACCCAGTCTCAATCATTGCCAAGCATCAACGACAGCGTCCGTTTCCAATATGAGTCGCTGAATGGCTTTCGGGATTGACCCGGACCCTGCCTCTGCGTGCAGGAGGGCGGAGAGTGACTCCATCCCTTACAATCTCAGCTCCCCTACTGGTCAGTCTGCGGCGGGCGTTCGAAGCGCTCATGCGGGCTGTTGCCGCACACGTCCTCAAGCCACAGGGCTACCTTGAGGCGTATCACATCTGACCAGGGCGCCGCCGGCGCGGCGGTGATCCTGGTGCCCTCGGCGTGCAAGGTAACCGCGTGGGCGCGCTATGCTGCTGGTATGCGGCGGCGTCCAACACCAGCGCGCCGGATCGAGCCCGCGTGTCTTGGCCGGGCCGATCCGCAACGGCACCTGCCGCGTCGCGCCGACAGTGCGGCCGTCCTCACCCATCAGCCCTGCTCCGATCACGAGGCGGTAGTCACTCACTGCCACCAGCGCCCGCCCAAGCGCGCGGTGGGCGGCGAGGCCCACTTGACCCGCCTTGGGGGGAACAGCAGCGTCAGCACCCTCCCATCGGGCGATACAGCCCGTCGGGGATGTCGCCCAACGGCCCAGCGCCACAAAGGCATCGCGATGGTGTTGCATGATTCTCTTCTTCGCCTTGCCCGGGCAACGCGGCCCTTGCTGTCGTGCTTGTCAGCGGAGCAGATGGCGCTGGGAGGCCCGAACAGAACGGCTGAAACCCGGTTAGGATCGTTGCGCCGAGCGAAACAATGGGCCTGGACTGAATGATCACCCTGGCTCCACGCGATCCTGCGCTGTGAACCAATTCGGCAAGCGACGCGCCATCGCAGCAAGCTCTGCAAAGCAATTCTCGGCCGAGACGCGTTAGCCAGCAACCTGAACGCGCAACCCGTGAACGGTTGCTCGTCGGGATCGCAAGGCACGGGAGTAGCGCGAAGGATTGGTTGATGAATGCCCCATTTCCCATTGCCGCTCAACGGTCGCCCTCGGCGATTGAGCTTCAGACGACCGAGGGGCAACGATGTGTCCTCGCGCCCCGGCCGAACCATGACATGATCATCATTCCCCGGACCGTAAGCGATCTCGCGGCCTTTCCGGGCGCTTCTACGAAGGTCAGCCTTGGCAGTGTGTTGTTCGTTCCGGCCGACACCTGCAGCCGTATTGGCTTTGGGGATGGTCACAGCGCGATTGCCCTCTCGGTCTGTGCCTCGCTGCGGCGAGGGGTGCATCTCCGGCTGCATCAAGGCCAAGGCACGGTGCTGACCA
>ERZ1066123.1791-NODE-1791-length-12129-cov-19.412539_pt1 | contig 12129 bp, 6 predicted proteins | sample MGYA00382770_ERZ1066123 | MGnify/ENA primary metagenome ERZ1066123 (study PRJEB33369, sample SAMEA5778353) | biofilm metagenome | biome: Industrial cooling water; feature: Water cooling tower basin; material: Biofilm | place: United Arab Emirates | collected...
GCGAGCTACGTGACCGGCACGACGCTCACCGTGGACGGCGGCTACCTCGCCTGAGCGTTCCGCCAGCGCGCCTGCCTTCGCGTGCCGGCAGGCCGCTCTCCGCGGGCGCGGCACGCTGGCCCACCCCGCAGGCCTGCGCCACAATCGCACGACCACACTGGACGTGCCCCGCCGTGACGCCAGAAGCGAAAGCCCGGCAACTGATCGACGAGCGCCTGCACGCCGCCGGATGGCAGGTACAGGACATGAAAGCGTTCAACCTCGGCGCCGCCCGTGGGGTGGCTGTTCGCGAGTACCCCACCGACACCGGGCCGGCCGACTACGTGCTGTTCGTCGATCGCCAACCCATCGGCGTCATCGAGGCCAAGCGCGATGAGGCCGGCGAAGCGCTGGTGGTGGCAGAAACCCAGACCGAGCGCTACGCCGCCTCGGCGCTGAAGTGGCGGAAGGACAACGCGCCCCTGCCCTTCCTGTTCGAGGCCACCGGGCAGATCACCCGCTTCACCGACGCACGCGACCCGGCGCCGCGCTCGCGCGAGATCTTTCACTTCTTCCGCCCGGAGACTTTGGCCGGCTGGCTGGCCGAAGGCAGCACCCTGCGACATCGGCTGGCCAAAGCCATGCCCGCCTTGCCCACCGAGAACCTGCGCGACTGCCAGATCCGCGCGGTCACCGGCCTCGAAACCTCGCTGGCCGCGGCCCGCCCCCGGGCGCTGATCCACATGGCGACCGGCGCCGGCAAGACCTTCACGGCCATCACCGCCATCTACCGCTTGCTGAAGTTCGGCGGGGCCAAGCGCGTGCTGTTCCTCGTGGACACCCGCAACCTCGGCAAGCAGGCGCATCAGGAGTTCATGGCCTTCACTCCGCCGGACGATGGCCGCAAGTTCACCGAGCTGTACAACGTGCAGCGCGTCGGCCCCGGCGGCGTGGACCGCCATGCGCAGGTGTGCATCAGCACCATCCAGCGCCTGTACTCGGCACTCAGCGGCACGGCGCTCAATGAAGCCGATGAAGACCTCGCGCCGGAGGACGTGGCGCGCGCGCTGAAAGAGGGCCACTTCGTGCGCTATGCGCCTGAACTGCCCATCGAGACCTTCGACGTCATCGTCATCGACGAGTGCCACCGCAGCATCTACAACCTGTGGAAGCAGGTGCTGGACTACTTCGACGCCTTCCTGATCGGCCTGACGGCCACGCCCGACAAACGCACCTACGGCTTCTTCAACGAGAACGTGGTGGCCGAGTACAGCTATGAGGACTCCGTGGCCGACGGCGTCAACGTGGGCTACGACGTGTACGAGATCGTCACCGAGATCACCCAGAAAGGCGCCGAAGTGAAGGCGACCGAATGGGTGGACCACCGCGACCGACAGACCCGCAAGAAGCGCTGGGCCGAAGCGGAGGAAGACCTGCCCTACACCGGGCGCGACCTGGACCGCTCGGTGGTGAACCCCAGCCAGATCCGCCACGTGATCCAGGCGATGAAAGAGGCCGTGGAGAAGAAAATCTTCCCAGCGCGCAAGGAAGTACCGAAGACCCTGATCTTCGCCAAGACCGACAGCCATGCCGACGACATCGTGCAGACCGTGCGCGAGGTGTACGGCGAGGGCAACGCCTTCTGCCGCAAGGTGACCTACAGCGAAAACGAGGCCGACGCCGTGCTGCAGGCCTTCCGCAACGACTACCACCCGCGCATCGCCGTGACCGTGGACATGATCGCCACCGGCACCGACGTGAAGCCGCTGGAGGTGCTGCTGTTCATGCGCGACGTGCGCAGCAAGGGCTACTACGAACAGATGAAGGGGCGCGGCGTGCGCAGCCTGTCGGCCGATGGCCTGAAGCGCGTGAGCGCCTCGGCCGAAGGGGCCAAGAGCCGCTTCGTGCTGATCGATGCCGTGGGCGTGGAAAAGTCGCTGAAGACGGAAAGCCGTCCGCTGGAGAAGAAGCCCGGCGTGGCGTTGAAGGACCTGCTGAACGGCGTGGCCTTGGGCCAGCGCGACGACGACACCCTGCAGTCGCTGGGCAACCGGCTGGTGCGCCTGGGCAAGCAGCTCGACGACAAGGCGCAGGCGCGCATCGCCCAAGTCAGCGGCGGTTTGCCGGTGCGCGAACTGGGCAAGGCCCTGCTGCAGGCCTTGGACCCGGATGCCATCACAGCCGATGCTCTCGCTACCGCGGCCGCGAAGGGCATCACCCGCGACGCCGAAAGCTTGACCGCCGAGGAACGGGCCGCCGCCCGCGACGCCCGCGTGGAGGCCGCCTGCGCGCCCTTCGACCAGCCGACCCTGCGGGAATGCATCGAAGGTGCGCGCCGCGAGCACGAGCAGGTCATCGACGGCATCAACATCGATACGGTACTGGTGAGCGATTTCAGCGAGCAGGCCGAGGCCGCCGCGCAGCGCGCCGTGCAGGCGTTCGAGGCCTTCGCCCGCGAGCACAAGGACGAACTGCTGGCATTGAGCTTCTTCTACCAGCAGCCCTACCAGCGCCGCGCCCTGACGCTGGAGGCCGTGCAGGAATTGCACGACGCGCTGGCCCGGCCGCCGCTGATGCTCACCACCGAGCGCCTGTGGCAGGCCTATGCGCGGGTGCAGGCCGGCAAGGTGAAGGGCGTGGACGCACGGCGACAGCTCACCGACCTCGTGGCCCTGCTGCGCTTCGCGCTGGGCTTCGACGCCGAGCTACAGCCTTTCGCCGATACCGTAGACCAGCGCTTCGCAAGGTGGATCTGGCGGCACAACAGCCGCCGCGCCACAGCCTTCACGCCGGAGCAGACCGAGTGGCTGCGATTGATCAAGGAGCACATCGCCAGCTCCTGCGCGATTGCGCGAGAGGATTTCGACTATGCCGAACTGGCGGCGCGCGGCGGGCTGCAGAAGGCGTGGTCACTGTTCGGGGCGGAGCTCGACCCGCTGCTGGCGGAGATGAATGAGGAGCTGGTGGCGTGAGTGATGCGCTTCGTCAGCTCTGGCCGATTCCGCAAACGTGGCGCTGGGTAACCATGGGCGACATCTCCACCGTCATCGGTGGCGGAACCCCTGCAACAAACGACCCTTCAAACTTCGGCGGCGCTATTCCCTGGATTACGCCGGCCGACTTGACCCATTACACCGAGAGGCGCATTCGACAAGGTGCCAGGTCAATTTCCGAAAAAGGTCTAGCGAACTCCGGTGCACGCTGGCTACCAGAAGGAAGCGTACTCTTCAGTTCGAGAGCGCCCATTGGCTACACGGCTATTGCCGCACAGAACCTCACCACTAATCAGGGCTTCAAGAGCTTTGCGCTTTATGCGGGCGTCTTCCCGGACTATGTGTACCACTGGTTGTTTAGCTCAAAGCAGCTGGCAGAAAGCATGGCCAGCGGCACGACATTCCTTGAGCTCTCTGGTGCGAAGGCTTCCCAGATTCCGATGCCTTTGCCGCCGTCAAGAGAGCAGGACCGCATCGTCGCCAAACTCGACGAACTGCTCTCCGACCTCGATGCCGGCGTCGCCGAACTCAAGGCCGCGCAGCAGAAGCTGCAGCGCTATCGTCAGTCGCTGCTGAAGGCTGCCGTCGAAGGCGCGCTGACCGCGGAGTGGCGGCAGAAGAACCCGCCCACGGAAACCGGCGCCGAGCTGCTGCAGCGCATCCTGCGCGAGCGTCGCGCGCACTGGGAGGAGCAGCAGCTCGCGAAGTTCGCCGCGCAGGGCAAAGCGCCGCCGAAGGGCTGGAAGGACAAGTACCCCGAGCCGCAGCCGCCCAAGACGGAAGGGTTGCCGGAACTGCCGGAGGGGTGGGTGTGGGCGAGCGTGGAGCAGGCCACTGCGGAAGCTCTCATCGGCCTCGATCGCGGAGCAGAGCATCAGTGCAAGGGTGGCAGTGGAACGCTCTACCTGAAGATGAACAACATCACTCTGGACGGAAGTATTCTTCTTGATGATCTCGTCCGGGTTGATGCCTCAGCGAGCGAAATCGAGCGATTTGCCGCCTTGCCCGGAGACATCCTTTTCAACACTCGGAATAGCAAGGAGTTGGTCGGGAAGGCCGGCCTGGTGCAACCGCATGCCGAGGCCCTGATCTTCAACAACAACCTGATGCGGCTGAGATTTGTCGATGCCGTCACCCCCAGCTTTGGGATCTCGACCCTCTGCTCTCCTGCCTTTCGCGTGAGGATGGAGGGCATCAAGAAGGCAACAACAAGTGTTGCCGCCGTTTACGCAAGGGACCTTTGGCCGCTCGCTATCGCCATTCCACCCCTCACGGAGCAGCGCCTCATTTGCAGCCTTCTCGAAGATCAGCTGCAAGCGATTGACCAGCAAGAGGCCTTAATCCGCCGCATGACCCGTGGACTCGACGCGCAACGTCAAAACATCCTCCGCGCGGCGTTCCGCGGTGAGTTGGTGCCGCAAGACCCGAACGACGAACCCGCCAGTGTCTTGCTGGCGCGACTTCGGGCGGAGCGGAGTGGCACCAAACCCGCGAAGACCGAACGCAAGGCGCGCAAAGCCAAGGGGGCGGCATGAGCGGCGAAACCCACCACTTTGACCGCAAGTCCCTGCGCGTGGTGCAAGGGAAGAAAGCCGACTGGAGCGCCGTGGCGCAGGACTGCGTGTGCTTCGCCAATGCGGCAGGCGGGTCTCTGCACATCGGCGTGGAGGATGGGCAGGAGCTGCCGCCCGCCGACCAGCGCATCACGCCCTCGCTGCTCGACGAGCTTCGGAAGCGGATCAGCGAACGCACGGTCAACGTCACCGTCGCGCCGCAGATCGTGACGGCGAGCAACGGTGGCGAGTACATCGTCCTGAGTATCGTGCGCTCCACCGGCGTGGCATCCACGCGGGACGGCCGTTACTACCTGCGGGTGGGTGATCACTGCCGTCCCATCGTCGGCGACGAAGTGATGACGCTGTTGGGCGAGCGCCCGCAGGTGCCGTGGGAAGCGCTGTGCAACTTGGACATCCTGCTGGCAGATGCCGATGGCGCGCAGGCCTCCGCCCTTCTGACTCGACTGCGGGCATCGGACCGGCTCAGTGGGCGCCTGAAGCAGAGGAGCGATGCGGATCTTCTGAAGCATTACGGCCTGATCGATGCCGGCAAGTTGACTAATCTCGGCGTATTGATGATCGGCACCGCGACGCAACGCGCGAGGCTGGGAACAGCACCATCGATCCAAGCCGTGAAGTACGACGAGCTCGGCCAGAAGGTGAACAAATGGCGCTGGGACGACTACACGCTCTCACCCGCTGATCTCGTCGATGCGATTTGGCGCGGCATCCCGGACTTCCACGAGAGCTATGAGCTGCCTGATGGCCTTCTGCGGCAGAAGCTGCCCGCGTTCGATCCTCGCGTCGTGCGAGAACTTCTGGTCAATGCGCTGGTGCATCGCCCCTACACCTCGGGTGGAGACATCTTTCTGAATCTCCATCCAGACCGCTTGGAAGTGGTGAATCCCGGTCGTCTTCCGCTCGGCGTCACGCCGCAGACCATGCTGCACGAGAGCCGGCGCCGCAATGAGCGTCTGGCCACGCTGTTCCACGACCTGCAATTGATGGAGAAGGAAGGCTCGGGCTTCGACCTCATTTACGAGGTTCAGCTGTCGCAGGGCCGTTCGGCCCCCGTTCCGAAAGAGGGGCCGGATCGTGTCTCAGTGACCGTTGGCCGTCGCGTGCTTCGGCCGGAAGTCGTCAAGCTGATGACCGAGGTCAGCGAGCGCTTCCAGATCACATCGAGTGAGCGCATTTGTCTCGGCTTGCTCGCGTCCAGCGACGGGCTCACGGCGCGGGAGCTCGCAGAGAAGATCGAGATCACTGACACCAGCGACTTGCAGACGCGATGGTTGGGGCGCTTGCTTGAGTTCGAGCTTGTGCAGGCCACTGGCAAGACGAAAGCGCGACGCTACTTCGTTAACCCGGCCCTGCTGCGCCGAGGCGGCTTGGACGGAAGGACAACGCTGAAGCGCGTCGAGCCGCATCGGCTGAGGGCGCTGATCGTGGAAGACCTGCTGCGCTACCCGGCGTCACCCTCGGGCGACATCAACCGGCGGGTCGGGACAGAAGTCCCGTATCGCACGCTCAAACGCGCCTTGGACGACCTCGTGAATGCCGGGCGCGTGCGGTATGAGGGCAATGCCAAGGGGCGGCGGTACTGGGCTAACCCGTCGTGACCGATAGCTGCCAAGTGGCGCGGAATGTCTGGCTTACCGCATCAGGCTCGTGAGAATAATCGACATAACCCTTTGATTTTATGGGCTCGATATCTGCCACATCAGGGCTTTTTGGCAGGTATCTGGCAGACAAGTACACGGACGGATACACGCGCATTGAACACCTCCACCCTCATCCAGCGCGTCTGGAACTTCTGCCACACCCTGCGGGACGACGGGGTGGGCTACGGCGACTATCTGGAACAACTGACCTACCTGCTGTTCCTGAAGATGGCCCACGAGTACGCCCAGCCGCCGTACGAGCGTGACCTCGGCATTCCGAAGAAGTACGACTGGGCCAGCCTTCGCCGCCTTTCCGGCGAGCCGCTGGAAGCGCACTACCTCGCCGTGCTGCATGAGCTGGGCCGCAAGGGCGGCATGCTGGGCGCGATCTTCTTCAAGGCGCAGAACAAGATCCAGGACCCGGCCAAGCTCAGCCGCCTCGTGCAGATGATCGACGAGCAGGACTGGGTGGGCATGGACGCCGACACCAAGGGCGACCTCTACGAAGGCCTGCTGCAGAAGAACGCCGAGGACACCAAGAGCGGTGCCGGCCAATACTTCACCCCCCGCCCGTTGATCCAGGCCATGGTCGCCTGCATGCGCCCGCAGCCCGGAGAGAGCATCGCGGACCCGTCCTGCGGCACCGGCGGTTTTTTCCTCGCCGCGAACGAGTGGCTGGTGGGCGGCGTCAGCTGGCTGAAAGCGAATGCCGATTGGTTGGGGCACGAGGGCCGCGCGCTGAACGCCAAGGAGAAGAAAGCGCTCAAATCCGGCACCTTCCACGGCAACGAGATCGTGCCCGGCACGCGCCGCCTATGCCTGATGAACCTCGTGCTGCACGGCATCGGCGACCTGCAGGGCGAGCCTGCTGTCGAGCGTTCGGATGCGCTGATCGCCGAGCCCAAGACGCAGGTCGACCTGGTGTTGGCGAACCCGCCCTTCGGCAAGAAGAGCAGCATGACCATCACCAACGAGGAAGGCGAAGAAGACCGTGATGCGCTGACCTACGAGCGCCAGGACTTCTGGGAGACCACCTCGAACAAGCAGCTCAACTTCCTGCAACACATCGTCAGCCTGCTGAAAGTGAATGGCCGCGCCGCCGTGGTGCTGCCCGACAACGTGCTGTTCGAGGGCGGGGCCGGCGAGAAGATCCGCCGCAAGCTGCTCGACACTTGCGATGTGCACACCATCCTGCGACTGCCCACCGGCATCTTCTACGCACAGGGCGTCAAGGCGAACGTGGTGTTCTTCGACAACGCGCCGAAAGACGGCCGTGTGCACACGAAGGGCATCTGGTTCTACGACCTGCGCACGAACCAGCATTTCACGCTGAAGACGCGGCCGCTGAAGCTGGAGGACCTGCGCGACTTCGTAAGCTGCTACCACTCTGCCAACCGACACCAGCGCGAAGAAACCGAGCGCTTCCGCTACTTCCCCTACGAGCAGCTGGTGGCGAGAGACAAAGCCAGCCTCGACGTGTTCTGGTTGAAGGACGACAGCCTCGAACGTCTTGATGACCTACCGCCGCCGGACGTGCTGCAGCAGGAGATCATCGAGCAGCTCGAAGCCGCACTGTCCGCGTTCCGTGACGTCGCGGCGGCGCTGCCGCGCTTCCCGCAGCGCGAGCGCTGAGTGAGCGCGCCGCGCCCGCGGGGCGGCGGGCCAGCGACAAGCGAGCCAGGGATGGCGAGCGCGCGGCTCGGGGCAGGAGAGCCCCGAGTCCGCGAAGAGCGGCCCGCCACACCGCGAGGCAGGCGCATGCGCCATACGTGCACCGTCGAGGCGCTAAGCTCGCTCCCTCGCTCCGCGACGTCGCCCCCATGATCGACCTGCACTACTGGCCCACGCCCAACGGCCACAAGATCACACTGTTTCTCGAGGAGACCGGCCTGCCGTACACCCTGCAGCCGGTGAACATCGGCGCCGGCGAGCAGTTCCGCCCCGAGTTCCTCGCCATCGCGCCGAACAACCGGATGCCGGCAATCGTTGATCACGCCCCGACGGAGGGAGGCGCGCCGATCAGCGTGTTCGAATCCGGCGCGATCCTGATGTACCTCGCCGAAAAGACCGGCCGATTCCTGCCGGCCGACGCGCGCGGCCGCGCCTTGGTCAGCGAGTGGCTGTTCTGGCAGATGGCGGGCTTGGGGCCGATGACGGGGCAGTACGGCCACTTCCACGTCTACGCGCCGGAGGTGATTCCCTATGCCCGCGAGCGCTACGCGCGCGAAGCGCAGCGCCTGCTGGGCGTGCTCGATCGTCGGCTCGAGGGCCGCGCCTTTATTGCTGGCGACGACTACACCATCGCCGACATGGCCTGCTTCCCGTGGATCTCGCCGTACGCGAAAGCGCCGCTTGACCTCGAACCGCACGCGAACGTCCGCCGCTGGCGCGAGAGCATCGCGGCGCGGCCGGCCACGCAGCGCGCCTACGCCATCGCCGACGAGCCGCGCTTCAAGCGTCCGGCCGAGTTGACCGACGAGCAGAAGCGCGTGCTGTTCGGCATCGCGCCGAAAGCGTGATGGCCTGCGCCGGACCGGCAAACTTCTCCGAGCACACCCCACGCCGCCCACGGACCCTGCCGCGCATGCGCCTTCCCGCCACCCTGCTGCTCGCCGCCTGCGGCGCTTTCGCCTTCCCCGCCATGAGCTCGACGCCTGCCTCGCCCTCCGCTTCTGCGACCGCCGCCCCGCAGCGCCTCACGCTCGAGGCCATCACCGGCGACACGCCGCTATCCGGCCCGACGCTGGTGCAGCCGAAGTTCTCGCCCGACGGTGCGCGCATCACCTTCCTCAAGGGCAAGGCCGAGAACCGCAACCAGCTCGATTTGTGGGCTTTCGACGTTGCAACGGGCAAGGCTGCACTGCTCGTCGATTCGAAAGCGCTGCTGCCGGACGGCGAGGGCGAGCTCAGCGATGAGGAGAAGGCACGACGCGAGCGCCAGCGCACCGCCGCGCTGTCCGGCATCGTCGAGTACGCGTGGTTCCCGGATTCGCGTCGGCTGCTGTTCCCGCTCGGCGGCGAGCTGTATCTGTTCGATCTCGCCGCGCCGGACGCCGGCGCGCGCAAGCTGACCTCGGGCGAGGGCTTCGCCACCGATCCCAAAGTGTCGCCGAAGGGCGGCTTCGTCAGCTTCATCCGCGGCCGCAACCTGTGGGTCGTGGACGTCGCGACCGGCAAGGAAGCGCAGCTGACGCGCGATGGCAGCGAGGTGATCGGCAACGGCGTGGCCGAGTTCGTCGCCGACGAGGAAATGGGCCGCCACACCGGGTACTGGTGGGCGCCCGACGACAGCGCGATCGCCTTCGCGCGCATCGACGAGACGCCGGTGCCGGTGCGCGAGCGCTTCGAGATCTACCCCGACCGCACCGAGGTGGTGCGCCAGCGTTACCCGGCCGCCGGCGAGCCGAACGTGCTGATCCAGCTCGGCGTCATCGCGCCCGTCGCCGACGCCAAGCCGCGCTGGCTCGACCTGGGGCCTAACCCCGACATCTACCTGGCGCGCGTCGACTGGGCCTCGCCGACGCGCGTGCTGTTCCAGCGTCAGAGCCGCGACCAGCGCACCCTCGAGCTGATCGAAGCCGATCTCGACAGCGGCCACCAGCGCACGCTCGTGACGGAGCGCAGCCGCAGCTGGGTCAACTTGCACGACCTGCTGCACGTGCTCGACGACGGCCGCTTCCTGTGGGGCAGCGAGCGCAGCGGCTTCATGCAGCTGTACCTGTTCGACGCCGATGGCCGCGACCCGCAGCCGGTGACGCGCGGCGACTGGATGGTCGAAGACCTGCTCGCCGTCGACGAGGCGCGCGGCGTGGTTTTCGTCAGCGGCACGAAGGACGGCGCCCTGGAACGACACGTGTATCGCGTGCCGCTCGACGGCGGCGACGCCACGCGAATCACCCGCGACGCCGGCCTGCACGCGGCGCGCTTCGATTCCAGAGCCGAACGCTTCGTTTCGCTGTGGTCGAACGCCACCACGCCGCCGCAGACCCAGCTCTTCGACCGCGATGGCGCGAAGCTCGCCGACCTCGTCGACAACGCGCTGGTCGAAGGGCATCCGTACTTCCCGTTCCGCGCCATCCATTCACCCGTCGAGTTCGGCACGATCAAGGCCGCCGATGGCCGCACCGATCTGCACTACAGCCTGATCAAGCCGCCGGGCTTCGATGCGAAGAAGCGGTACCCGGTCGTCGTCTACGTCTACGGCGGCCCCGCGGCGCAGACGGTGACGAACAGCTGGCCCGGCCGCGGCGACCATTTCTTCAGCCGCTACCTGGCGCAGCAGGGCTACGTCGTGTTCTCGCTCGACAACCGCGGCACGCCGCGGCGCGGGCAGGCCTTCCTCTCGGCCCTCTACCGGAAGCAGGGCACGGTGGAGGTCGAAGACCAACTCAACGGCGTGGCGTGGCTGCGCGCGCAGCCCTGGGTGGACGCCCGCCGCATCGGCGTGCACGGCTGGAGCAACGGCGGCTACATGACGCTGATGCTGCTGGCTCGCAGCCGCGGCGCCTACGCCTGCGGCGTGGCCGGCGCGCCGGTGACCGACTGGGCGCTGTACGACACGCACTACACCGAGCGCTACATGGACCTGCCGAAGGCCAACCCCGAGGGCTACGACCAGGCCCGCGTGCTCGCGCACATCGACGGCCTCACCGAGCCGCTGCTGCTGATCCACGGCATGGCCGACGACAACGTGCTGTTCTCGAACGCGACCGTGCTGATGTCGGCGCTGCAGCAGCGCGCGCAGCCCTTCGAGCTGATGACCTACCCGGGGGCCAAGCACGGCCTGCGCGGTGCGGATGCGCTGCACCGCTACCGCGTGACCGAGGCGTTCTTCGCGCGCTGCTTGAAGTAGCGGGCGGCGCGCGCCGCGGCGGCGCGGGGGACGCTCGCGCGGTCAGCGGGCGGTGCCGCGCGGCGACGACGGCGTGGCGAGGGGCGCGCACGATGGCGGCACGGGCCGCGAGCGCCGCGAATCAGGAGCCCCGGCGCGATCATCAGGCGACAGCCCGGAGGGCGGCGCAGGACGCGCCGCCGCTCGAGGTGCATGGACGCACCCTTCGAGCGGGCCGCCGGGCAGATTTCGACGGACGGTGACGGGGCGGGCCAACATCGACAGCGCTCGCCATGCCGTGCATCGCTGGACGGTTCACCGGTGACCACGCAGCCGCCCGCTACAATCCCGCCATGGACGTTTCCCACCTCCTCGACGGGCTGAACGAAGCCCAGCGCGAGGCCGTTTCCGCGCCGCCCGGCCACTACCTCGTGCTCGCCGGCGCGGGCTCCGGCAAGACCCGCGTGCTCACGCACCGCATCGGTTGGCTGCACGCGGTCGACGGCGTGCCGCTGTACGGGCTGCTGGCGGTCACCTTCACCAACAAGGCGGCGCACGAGATGCGCCACCGCATCGCGGCGACGCTCGGTGTCGAGACGCGCGGGCTGTGGGTCGGCACCTTCCACGGCATCGCGCACCGGCTGCTGCGGCTGCACTGGCAGGAAGCGGGGCTGCCCGAGGGTTTCCAGATCCTCGACGCCGACGACCAGCTGCGCCTCGTCAAGCGCGTCATCGCCGATCTAGACCTCGACGACTCGCGCTTCCCGCCGCGGCAGGTCGTGTGGTGGATCAACGCCCGCAAGGACGAAGGCCAGCGCCCGGAGCACATCCAGATCGGCGCTGGCGACTACGTAGGCAAGGAAATGCTGCGCGCCTACGCGGAGTACGAAACGCGCTGCCGTCGCGCGGGCCTTGTCGACTTCGCCGAGATCCTGCTGCGTGCGCACGAAACGCTGCGCGACCACGCCGCCCTGCTCGCTCATTACCAGCGCCGCTTCACCCACCTGCTGATCGACGAGTTCCAGGACACCAACGCGATCCAGTACGCCTTCGTGCGGCTGATCGCCGGCGAGCGCGGCCAGGTGTTCATCGTCGGCGACGACGACCAG
>ERZ1066123.1792-NODE-1792-length-12128-cov-5.908059_pt1 | contig 12128 bp, 9 predicted proteins | sample MGYA00382770_ERZ1066123 | MGnify/ENA primary metagenome ERZ1066123 (study PRJEB33369, sample SAMEA5778353) | biofilm metagenome | biome: Industrial cooling water; feature: Water cooling tower basin; material: Biofilm | place: United Arab Emirates | collected...
GGAGAGGTCGGGCCGGGCGCCGCCCCTGACCTGGATCAGCCGCACCCGCGCCGGGTCGCCATCCGGCGCGAGGAAGGCGCGCAGCGGGGCGGGGTCGGCGACGGTGGCGGAGAGGCCGATGCGCCGCGCGCCCGGCGCCAGGCTCGCCAGCCGCGACAGGCCGAGGGCGAGCTGGTCGCCGCGCTTGGTGCCGGCCAGGGCGTGGATCTCGTCCACCACCACCGCGCCGAGGCCGCGGAACATCGCCACCGCCTCGGGCAGGGAGAGCAGCAGCAGCAGGCTTTCCGGCGTGGTCAGCAGGATGTCGGGCGGGTCGCTGCGCTGGCGGGCGCGGCGGTTGGCCGGGGTGTCGCCGGTGCGGGTCTCGATGCGGACGGGCAGGCCCATCTCGGCGACCGGCGCGGTGAGGTTGCGCGCGATGTCGACGGCCAGCGCCTTCAGCGGCGAGACGTAGAGAGTATGCAGCCCACCGGCCGGCCGCGCGGGATCGGCCAGCGCGACGAGGCTCGGCAGGAAGCCGGCCAGGGTCTTGCCGCCGCCGGTGGGCGCGACCAGCAGGGCGGAGCCGCCGGCGGCGGCGGTCTCCAGAACCGCAAGCTGGTGCGGCCGCGGCGACCAGCCGCGCGCGGTGAACCAGGCGGCAAAAGGTTCCGGCAATGTTCCCATGCGCGGGCACTATGGCGGCGTCCCGCCGCGGCGTGAAGCGCCCCCGGATGCCCGGCAAGCGCCCGGCGCGCGGCGTCGCGGCGCGAACGCGCCAACGGGCTGCCAGCCGGTCCTCCGTCGCCTTGCTGTCCTGCCGCGCCGCCCGGTTTCACCAGGTCATGATGGCGATGGCGATGGAGATCAGCCCGCCATAGGAGATGAAGACGATCACGCTGGTGACGCTCTCGAGGTTGAGCAGCCCGGATAGGCGGCGGGCAGATCCTTCCCGCATGACCGGCTTGTCGGGTTTCGATGCTGCAACCTGGGACGTCATCATGCGTCTCCTACGCTGACTGAGGCAACGCCGGAAAACGTCAAAATTGCAATAATGAGCGACGCGGCGGGTTTATGGCTCTCATGCTGCCGCAATTCCCCCCTTATTTCACAGGTCCACTGTTATTTCACACGTCCCCTGTCGGGTCCGGAACACTCCGGGCCGCGGGTGCGTCCCGGCAGGGGTGGCGTGACCATCCCGCCCCGGTGCCAACGGGCCGCATTGCCCGGACAGGGGCCCGGTGCATTGGCTTGCCTTTGGGGCCTGCCGTTGGATGATGCTGTCCCCGGCCGGCAGCGGGTCGGCGAATGCCAGGGGCATCTCCGCCGGCATGCCCGCCGCAAGGGAGGGCCCAACGCCGATGCCGCCGCCGCACCCCGAGACTTGGCTGCGCGTGACCCCCACCGGGCTCCATTGCGAGCCGGGAGGCTTCTACGTGGACCCTGGCCGACCCGTGGACCGCGCCGTGATCACCCATGGCCATGCCGACCACGCCCGCCCCGGCCACGGCGCGGTGCTTGCCACGCCCGAGACCCTGGCGATCATGGCCGCCCGCATGGGCGAGGCCGGGGCAGGCCGGTCGCGCCAGGCACTGGGCTATGGCGAGGCACTGAGCGTGGGCGGCGTCCGGATCGGCCTGCGTCCCGCCGGGCACGTGCTCGGCTCCGCCCAGGTGGTGCTGGAATGGCAGGGCAGCCGCGCCGTCGTCTCCGGCGACTACAAGCGCCAGCGCGACCCCACCTGCGCCCCCTTCGAGCCCATTGCCTGCGACGTCTTCATCACGGAGGCGACCTTCGGCCTGCCGGTCTTCCGCCACCCTCCGCCCGAGGGGGAGGTGGCGAAGCTGCTGCGCAGCCGCGCGCTGTTCCCGGAGCGCACGCATGTCGTCGGCTGCTACGCGCTGGGGAAATGCCAGCGGCTGATCCGGCTGCTGCGCGAGGCGGGCTGGGACCGGCCCATCCACATCCATGGCGCGCAGGCCACGCTGTGCGCGCTGTACGAGAGGCTCGGCGTGGCGCTCGGCGAGCTGCGCCCGGCGACGGTCGCCAACCGGGCGGAACTGCGCGGCGCCATCGTGCTGGCGCCGCCCTCGGCGGTGCAGGACCGCTGGGCGCGGCGCCTGGCCGATCCGGTGGTGGCCTCGGCCAGCGGCTGGATGCGGGTGCGCCAGCGCGCCAAGTCGCGCGGCATCGAGCTGCCGCTGGTGATCAGCGACCATGCCGACTGGGACGACCTGCTGCGCACCATCGACGAGGTCGGCGCGCCCGAGGTCTGGGTGACGCATGGCCGCGACGACGCGCTGGTGCACGCGATGGCAGGCCGCGGCATCCGCGGCCGGGCGCTGCACCTGGTGGGCCTCGGCGAGGACGAGGACGAGGCGGCGCCGGCCGCCGCCGGAGGCGGCTCCCCGGCGCACGGGGTTGGCGAGCCGGCCGCGCGTGGGGGCGAATAGCGTCATGTCCGTCCCGGCCTTCGCCGCGCTGCTGGAACGCCTGGTCTTCACTCCCGGGCGCAACGCCAAGCTCGCGCTGCTGCGGGACTGGTTCGCCACCCAGCCCGATCCGGACCGCGGCGTCGGCCTCGCCGCGCTGACCGAGGAGCTGGTCTTCACCGCCGCCAAGCCCGCGCTGGTGCGCGACATGGTGGCGGCGCGCACCGATCCGGTGCTGCTGGCGCTCTCCCACGACTATGTCGGCGACTTCGCGGAGACGGTGGCGCTGATCTGGCCGGAGCGCGAGGGCGTGAATGCGGAACCGCCGTCGCTCGCGGAGGTGGTGGAGACTTTGGAGCTGACGCCGAAGGCGGAGCTGCCGGCGCTGATCGCCGGCTGGCTGGATACGCTCGACGCCGGCGGGCGGCTGGCGCTGATCAAGCTGGTGACCGGGGGGCTCCGCGTCGGCGTCTCGGCGCGGCTGGCCAAGACCGCGCTCGCCGCCTGGTCCGGCACGGCGGTCGAGGAGATCGAGGAGGTCTGGCATGGCGTCGCGCCGCCCTACCTGCCGCTGTTCCGCTGGCTGGAGGGCCGGGGCGAGCGGCCGGATCCGCGCGACGCGCCGGTGTTCCGCCCGCTGATGCTGGCGCATCCGCTGGAGGATGCCGAGGTCGCGGCGCTGGACCCGGCGCAGTGGCGCGCCGAGTGGAAATGGGACGGCATCCGCGTGCAGCTCACTGGCGGGCCGGGCGGCGCGCGCATCTGGAGCCGCGGCGGCGAGGACGTCTCCGGCGCCTTTCCCGAGATCGTGGAGGCCATGCGCTTCCACGCCGTGCTGGATGGCGAGCGGCTGGTGATCAGGGAGGGTGCCGTCGCCCCCTTCCCCGACCTGCAGCAGCGGCTGAACCGCAAGGTCGTCTCGGCGAAGATGCTGCGCGACTTCCCGGTGGGGGTGCGGCTCTACGACATCCTGTTCGACGGCGCGGAGGATCTGCGCGCGCTGCCCTTCGATGCGCGGCGCGCCCGGCTGGAGGCCTGGATCGCGCGGGAGGCGCCGGCGCGCATGGACCTCTCGCCGCAGATCGCCTTTGCCTCGGTGGCGCAGCTCTCCGCCATCCGCGATGGGGCCCGCGCGGCCTCGATCGAGGGGCTGATGCTGAAGCGCGCCGACAGCCCCTATGTCGCGGGCCGGGTGAAGGGGCTGTGGTGGAAGTGGAAGCGCGACCCGCTCTCGATCGACGCGGTGCTGATGTACGCGCAGCGCGGCCACGGCAAGCGCAGCAGCTTCTATTCGGACTACACCTTCGGCCTGTGGCGGCCGGACGGGCAGGGGGGCGAGGAGTTGGTGCCTGTGGGCAAGGCCTATTCCGGCTACACGGATGAGGAGCTGGCCTGGCTCGATCGCTGGATCAGGAACCACACCACGGCGCGCTTCGGACCGGTGCGCGAGGTTGAGAAGGCGCTGGTGCTGGAGGTGATCTTCGATGCCGCGCAGCGCAGCACGCGCCACAAGTCCGGCGTGGCGCTGCGCTTCCCCCGCATCGCCCGCATCCGCCGCGACAAGCCGGCGGCCGAGGCGGACCGGCTGGAGGGGCTGATGGCCTATGTCTCGGGCGAGGCGGCGGAGGAGGAGGGCGCGCGCAGCGCCTCCGCATCGAGCCCGTCGTAGAGATCCTCGAGCGCGAGGGCGATGCCGGCTTCGGGCAGGTCGATCACGTCGCCGGCCCAGAGCACGCGGCCGGTCCAGCGGCCGTCCTGGCGCGTGTACGCGGTTGCTGACATCCCCTCCTGCTCGATGATGACGTAGCGGCGGATCGACGGGGTGTTCCAGTACTCCCGCATCTTGTCCACGCGATCTGTGCGGGCGGTGGAGGGGCTGATGATTTCGAAGACCACCACGGGGTCGTCACGCACCGTCGCACGAGGATTGAACGGGCCGCAGGCGATGAAGGCGTCCGGGTAGCGGATGCTCCCGCCAGCCTCGACCTTGAGGCTGCTGCCGTGGGAGCGACAGGGCGTGCCGCGCAGCCGCGCAGCGAGGGCGGTGACGAGGTTGCCCTGGATGATGTCATGGGCAATCGTCCCGCCTTTTATCGCCGTGGGTGCGATGCCGTCGAATTCCCAGCGCAACGCCTGCGTCTCCTCCCAGGCGAGGAATTCGGCGACCGTCATCGGGGGCGGGACGCTGCGGGCAAGCGACATGACGTCACCCTAGCACGCCCGCCCGCCGCCCCGCACGCCCCCGCCAGCGGCTACAGCCGCTCCGGCGCCGGCGGCGCGCCGCCGAACCAGCTGCGCTGCAGCATCGCCCGCGCCTCCTCGGCCGTGGCGCCGTCCTGCCGTGCCTCGTCTGCGCGCAGCAGCCCGGCGGCGGCCCAGCCATTGTTCGGCGTGTGGCGCAGCGCGGCGCGGAAGGCCGCGGCCGCTTCCTCGTGCCGGCCCTGGGCCAGCAAGGCTGTGCCCAGCGATTGGCGAACCGGGTAGTACCAGAAGGGCGGCTCCATGTAGGGCAGCCGGTCCTGGATCTCGGCGGCCTCGGCGAAGAGGCGCGCGGCGCCCGCGTGGTCGCCGGCCGCCTGCGCCGCCCGCGCCGCCGCCACGCGCCGGGCGATGGCCAGCACGTCGGGCGCCGGCACGCCCTGCTCGGGCAGCGCGACGATGGCCGGTGCGGCGAGCAGCGCCTCGATGGCGCGTGCCTCGGCCTGCGCCGCCTCGGCCTTGCCCTGGCGCGCCAGCGCCTCGGCCCGCGCATAGTGCCAGTGCGCGCGGATATAGGGGAATTCCTCGGCCGGCGGGGCCAGGGCCAGAACCGCCTCGGGCGCCGAGAAGCGGGCATGCGCGACATAGGGCGCGGCGGCGACCGGCTGTGCCAGGCCTGGCAGCGCCCGCTTCGCCTCCTCCGGGATCAGCGTGGCGAGGCGCGTCGCCGCCTCCACCGCGCGCGGCCCGTCGCCGCCCATCAGCGCCGAGGCCATGACGAAGTGGACGTTGTGCGCGAAGTAGCCGCCGGCATAGAGCGGGCTGGCGCCGCCGCGGGCAAGCTGCGCCTCGTCGGCGGCGACGGCGCGCAGGTTCGCCTCCAGGCTCTCCCGCCACTGGCCCAGCCGGTACCAGATGTGTGCGGGCATGTGCACGATGTGCCCCGCGCCCGGCATCAGCGCCCCCAGCCGCGCCGCGTGCGGCGCCGCGCGCTCCGGCCGGTCCGAGGCCTCGACGGTGTGGATGTAGAGGTGGATGGCGCCCGGGTGCAGCGGGTTCGGCGTGACGGGCGTGGCGCGGTCGCCGAGCACGCCTTCGAGCAGCGTGACGATCTCCGCCGTCGCGCCCTTGGGGCGCCGGCCCGCGTCCTCCCAGTAGTCCCAGGGCTGCAGGTTCATCAGCGCGTCGGCGGTCAGCACGGCGATCTCGGTATCGGCGGGGAAGCGTGCCTGGACCCCTCGCATGGCGTCGGCGAAGGCCTGGTCCAGCGCCTTGCGCTCGGCCGCCGGGTCGGCGCTGTAGCGCTGCGACAGCGCCTCGATCAGCGCGGCGCGCATCCCGCCGGCGCGGGGTGCGAGGCGGCGTGCCTGCTCGAGCGCCGCCAGCGCGCGGCGATTGGCGTCCTGCTCCATGAAGAAGTTCACGTGCGGCCCGAGCACCCAGGCCTCGCCCCACAAGCACATCGCGCAATCCGGGTCGAGCGCCTGGGCGGCGCGGAAGGCGCGCGCCGCCTCGGCATGGTTGAAGGCCCAGGCCAGGCGGTAGCCCTGGTCGAAATAGGCCTGGGCCTCGCGGCTGGCGGTGCCGGCGGGCCAGCTCAGCGTGCCGAGGGTGTCGATCAGCGCGGGCGTCGCGTCGCTGGTCGGCGCCGCGGCGCCACGCGGCAGGTCGCGCACCTGCCCGCCGAGTTCGGTGCGCGCCGGGGCGCTCGCGGTGGCCGGGGCGGCGGCGGGCGGCATGGCATGCTGCGCGCCGTGGCCGCGCGCCTCGTGGCCCTGCGGCGCCGGGTTCGTGGCCTGGACGTGCAGCGGCGCCAGGTTGGGCCTGAGGCCGGAATGGTCGTGCCGGGCCTGCGGCCAGGCCGGCGCCGCCATGGCGACGAGGAGGGCCGTGCCGGCGAGCAGCAGGCTGGCCCGGGACGATGAGCCGTGCGTCATGGTGTATCTGGTTCCCTCTCGCATCGCTGCGCCGCACTGCCGATCGCCACGGCGGCTGGTGGCGCGGGCTGGTCTCGCCGCACCGAAGCCCCCGACCGGTGCGGCGCGCGTCGGCGGCCTGCCGCCCGCCCGTGCCGGCGAAGTCCCGCTCCTGCGCGTTGTCCGCCGCTCCTCGGCCACGCGCGTCGCGGGCCTGACACTAGGCCGGATGCGTTGCCGGTCGATATCACCGTGCAGGCATAATGGTTTCGTCTGTTTCGCGCCGCCTGTGGGGTGCGCGGCGCCTCGGCCGCCCTTGCGCGATTGACCCCGGCCACGACGCGTGATCGCCTTGGCCGTGTTGCCCGAGGGAAAGGAACCGCCCATGCCCATCGCCCCCAACCACGTGAAGCTGCGCCTTGCGAAGGGCGAGCTCGCCCTCGGCTTCGGCGTGCACCATCTGCGCGGCAGTGCCGTCGGCATGCTGGCCGCTGCCGCCGGCTACGACTGGCTGTTCATCGACATGGAGCACGGCGCGATGTCCGTGCACGAGGCGACGCAGATCGCCATCGCCGCGCTCGGGCAGGGCATCACCCCCATCGTTCGGGTCTGCCGCGACGCGGTGTTCGAGGGCACGCGGTCGCTCGACAATGGGGCGATGGGCGTCGTCGTGCCGCATGTCGACACGGTGGAGGATGCGAAGGCGGTTGCGGCCGCCTACCGCTTCCCGCCGCTCGGCACGCGAAGCTGGGGCGGCCCGCCCTTCGCCTACGGCATGCAGCCGCCCCCGAACGCCGAGGCGCAGGCGGAGCTGAACCGCGAGATCCTCGTCGCCTGCATGATCGAGACGCCGGAGGCGGTGGCGAACGCCGACGGCATCGCCGCCGTGCCGGGCGTCGACGTCTTGCTGATCGGAACCTCCGACCTGACGGCGGCCATGGGGATCTCCGGCCAGATCGGCCACAAGGACGTCTATGCGGCGTATGAGACGGTCGCCGCCGCCTGCCGCAAGCATGGCAAGACCATGGGCATGGGCGGCGTCTACGACGAGACTCATGCCGCCGCCTACATCAAGATGGGCGCGCGCTTCCTGCTGAGCGGGTCCGACCACAACCTGCTGATGGCCGGTGCCACCGCGCGCTCGAAATTCCTGCGCGGCCTGCCGGCGGGCTGACCTGCACCAGAGGGGGGGGCGGCCCTCGGGCCGTTTCCCGTTTGCGGTGGCGCAAGGCGCCGGACTCAGCGCCCGCGCAATTTGCGATTGCCTCGCAGCCGCGCATACTTGCGAATGGTTCTCATTATCGCTATGAAGCGTCGGTGCAGCAGCCCGGGAGTCCGCCACCCATGCCCGCCCGCCTCCTTCGTCGCAGCCTCGGCCTCCTGGCCGCCGGCGCCGCCTCCGTCCTTCTCGCCGGACCGGGCGCGGCGCAGCAGGGGGCGGAGGTCCATGTCTATTCCTCCCGCCACTACGATACCGACCGCGAGCTCTACGACGCCTTCACGCGCGAGACCGGCATCCGTGTCCGCCTCATCGAGGGCGACGCCGACCAGCTCATCCAGCGCATCCGCTCGGAGGGCGCCAACAGCCCCGCCGACGTGCTGATCACCGTCGATGCCGCCCGTCTTGCCCGTGCGAAGGAGGCCGGGATCCTCCAGCCCGTGCGCAGCCAGGTCCTGGACAGCCGCGTGCCCGCCAGCCTGCGCGACCCCGAGGGGTACTGGTTCGGCGTCTCCAAGCGCGCCCGCGTCATCATGTACGACCGCCAGAAGGGCCTGCCCGAGGGCCTCGCGCGCTACGAGGACCTGGCCGATCCGCGGTTCCGGGGGATGGTCTGCATCCGCGCCGCGGCGCATCCCTACAACACCAGCCTTGTCGGCTCGATCCTCGCGGCCAATGGGCCGGAGGCCACCGAGGCCTGGGCGCGCGGCGTGGTCGCGAACATGGCCCGCCCGCCGCAGGGCGGCGACCGCGACCAGTTCCGCGCCATCCCGGCCGGGCAGTGCGGGATCGCCGTCTCCAACACCTACTACCTGGCGCAGATGGCGGTTTCCCAGCGCGCCGAGGACCGGGCCGTCGCGGAGCGCATCGGCGTGCTCTTCCCGAACCAGGGCGCCGGCGACCGCGGCGCACACGTGAACGTCTCGGGCGCCGGGGTGGTGCGCACCGCGCCGAATCCGGCCGCCGCGCAGCGCTTCATCGAATACCTGACCGGCCCGCGGGCGCAGGAGCTCTTCGCCGTCGGCAACATGGAGTATCCGGTGGTGGACGATGCGCCGCTGCATCCCGCGCTGGCCGCCTTCGGCGCCTTCCGCGAGGATGGGCTGAATGCCGCCCGCTACGCCGCCAATGCGGCGCAGGCGCTGCAGATCATGCAGCGCGCCGGCTGGCGCTGACGAGACCGCGAGGGGGAACGCGAGACCGTGTACATCTGCCTCTGCAACGGCATGACCGATGCCCAGATCAGCGCAGCCGTGGCCGCCGGCGCCAGCCGCCCGAAGGAGGTCTACTGCGCCTGCGGCGGGCGGGCGCAGTGCGGCAACTGCACCGCGACGATCCTCACCATGATCCGCGCCGGCGGCGATTCCGCAGCCTCGGCCGGGCCTGCCGCTTGACGCGCACGGGCTGAACCGGGTCATCTGAACCGGAGGCGTTCCCGGCCGTTTCGGCGCGGGCACGCCGAACGGAGAAGGGATCAGGCTGATGCTGCGCGACCCGAAGGTGGTGGAGCACCTGAACACGGTGCTCACCAACGAGCTCACCGCGATCAACCAGTACTTCCTGCATGCGCGCACCCTGCGCCACTGGGGTGTCACGCAGCTCGGCCGCAAGGAGTACAAGGAATCCATCGAGGAGATGCACCACGCCGACTGGCTGATCGAGCGCATCCTGTTTCTCGACGGGCTGCCCAACGTGCAGCGGCTGAACCAGGTGATGGTCGGCCAGGACGTGCGGGAGATCCTGGAGGCCGACCTCAAGCTCGAGGAGCGGGCGATGGAGGACCTGCGCGAGGGCATCGCCTACTGCGAGACCGTGCGCGACTACGTCTCCCGTGACCTGCTGCGGCGCATCCTGGAGAACGAGGAGGAGCACGTGGACTTCCTCGACCGCCAGTTCGACCTGATCCGCCAGATCGGCATCGAGCGATACATCCTGCTGAACAGCGATCCGGCGCCGAAGCAGGATGACGGGGCGGCGGGGAAGGACTGACGGGGTGCGGCGGATAAAGCCCTCCCCCGCGCGCGGGGGAGGGTTCGCCAGCTGGAGCTCGCCTTCAACCAGTACACAAGCCCTCCCCCGCGCGCGGGGGAGGGTTGGGCGGGGGTTGGCGTCTCAACCAGGGCCTCGGTCAGCACCCCCACCCCCACCCTGACCCTCCCCCGCCCGCGGGGGAGGGAACCTACGCAAGCCCGCCTCCGCTACCCTGAACCGCTCCGGGTCCGCCAGCACGCGCGCCACCTCGTGCTGGCCGCCCAGGTTGCCCTGTGCGCGCACCCATGCCGCGAAGGCGCCGGGCGGCAGCAGCGTCACCTCCGGCGGATCGAGCTGCGCACCCCGGCGGTGCGCGGCGTAGTCGTCGTTGGCCGCCATCAGCGCCGTGTCGATCAGCGCCGCCAGCCGCGGTGCCAGGGCCGGCTCGGCCGGCCCGGCCGTCTCCACCAGCCAGCGATGGTGCCCGCGTACCGCGCCGAAGACCGGCCCCACCGTGTATTCCGCCAGCGCCAGCCCGCAGCCGGCGAGCGCGCCGAGCAGCGCCGCCTCGATCTCCTCGCCCGCCAGGTGCTCGCCGAAGGCGGAGAGCGTGTAGCTGATCCGCCCCGTCACCATCAGCCGCGGCGGCGCGCGATCGACGAAGCGCACCGTGTCGCCCAGCACGTAGGACCACAGGCCGGCGCAGGACGACAGCACCACGGCATAGTCCACGCCGGTCTCGATGGTGGCCGTCCAGTGCCGCGCCGGCGCAGGCGCGTCGAGCTCGCCGACCGGCACGAACTCCCAGAACACGCCGCGGTCGATGCACAGGCGCAGCCCCTCGCCATCGCCCCGGTCGGCGATCGCGACGAAGCCCTCGCTGGCCGGATAGACCTCCCGCGTCGAGCAGCCCGGCGGCAGGAAGGGCGCGACGCGGTCGCGATAGGGCGGCCAGGCGACGCCGCCATGCACCAGCAGCTCCAGCTCCCGCAGCGGCGGTGAGCCGTGCCGCGCCGCCAAGCGCTCCAGCAGCACCAGCAGCCAGGAGGGCGTGCCGCTCAGCACCCGCACCTGCTGCACGGGCGTCGCCGCGGCCAGCGCCGCCAGCTTGCGGTCCCAGTCGGCGATCAGCGCGATCTCCCGCGGCGGGAAGCTCCAGCGGCGCAGGAATGCTGGTACCTCCGCCGTGGCGATGCCGGACAGGTCGCCCTGCCGCACCCCCGGCGCCACCTCCGCCAGGTCGGTGGAGCCGCCGAGCATGAAGGAGAGCCCGCCGAAGACCCGGCTGCCCGGATGCGCGCGCAGGTGCCAGGCCAGCGTGTCCAGCGCCGCGCCGCGGTTCGCCGCCACCATCGCCCGCGTCACCGGGATGAACTTCGTCGTGCCCGAGGTGGTGCCGGAGGACAGCGCGAAATAGGGCACCAGCCCGGGCCAGGTCGCGTCGCGCAGCGCCGGGTGTGCCGGCTGCCACCACTCGCGCCAGAAATCCTCGTAGCGCCGTAGCTTCACGCGGGCCTGGTAGCCGGCGAGGTCGCGGATGGCATCGAAGCCATGCGCCCGGCCGAAGCGCGTGCCCGCCGCGCGCCGCAGCAGCCTCGAGAGCAGCGCGCGCTGCGTCGCCGCCGGATCCTTGCGCCCGAGCCGTGCCAGGCGCAGGGCGCAGGCCGCGCGCAACAGCGGGGTGGCGTCGAAGGGTGGGCTCACGGCCGCAACATGGTGACGCGCGGGAATTCCCGCGCCACCGTCTCGGCCCGCAGCGGCACGCGGATCGCGCGCCCCTCCCGCCACAGCGGCAGCTGGTCGGCGAAGGCGGCGCTGCCGAGCCAGCCATCCTGCCCGCCGAACAGCACGAACCAGTTGGCATCCGGGTCCGACATGTCGCTCACATGCCGCGCCATGGAGCCGAAGCCTACCTCGTGCGGCCCGCGCACCAGGCCGTGCCCGGTCTTCATCGGCGTCTCGCGCGAGCCGCCGACGGGCAGGCTCTCCAGCACGAAGCGGCGGCCCAGCACGGGCAGGTTCACCAGCCAATGCGCCGCACGCAGCCGGTGCACCTCGCCCCAATTGCGGTACCGCGCGGCGATCGGCGCGGCCGCCGCCGCCGCCCCGCGCAGCACCGCGGTGCGGCGGCCCGGCGGCAGCGCGTCGAGGTCGCGCAGCAGGAAGGTGGTGATGAAATTCCACCCCGTCTCCGGCCCGCGTCCCGGCAGGCTGCCGTCGCCGCGCAGCAGCGGGACGAGCTGGCCGAGGATCAGCTCGAACACCAGCGCCGCCTCGCTCTCGGCGCGGTAGTCGCCGTCCCAGCCGCGCAGCCGCGCCAGCATGGCAGGCTCCGGCGCGCCGCCGGGCAGCGCATCCAGCCGCGCCAGCAGCGCCGCCGCCAGGACCGCCGCCTTCGGCGCCAGCGTGTCG
>ERZ1066123.1794-NODE-1794-length-12121-cov-6.499503_pt1 | contig 12121 bp, 9 predicted proteins | sample MGYA00382770_ERZ1066123 | MGnify/ENA primary metagenome ERZ1066123 (study PRJEB33369, sample SAMEA5778353) | biofilm metagenome | biome: Industrial cooling water; feature: Water cooling tower basin; material: Biofilm | place: United Arab Emirates | collected...
GATCGGGGCCGCCCCCTCCGCCGTCGTGGGGGCGGGCTCCCGCACGGCCTCCACGGGCCACGTCTCGCAGCCGGGCGCCATGACGAAGTCGCGCCCGAAGGTGGGCGCCTCGGCCTCGACGACCCCGGCGAGCTGGTCGAGCTCGGCGTAGGAGAGCTCCTCCGCGGGGTAGTCGAGGCAGTTGATCGCGGTGAAGGCGACCATCTGGTTCGACCCGTAGGTGCCGTCGGCCGTCCGGTCGAGGTAGAAGTTCGCGAGCTCGAGGAAGATCGCGCCGCGGTCCTCCGTGAGGGCCTCCTCGAGCGCCAGGGTGAGGTACGTCCAGGTCTCGTCGTCGTAGAGGGTCACGACGACCCGCGCCCTCGGCCCCGAGGCGGGTACCGTGTCCGCTCTGACACACTTGCATCTCTTTGGCAATATCCACGAAATTGAGGGTCGCCCGGGGCCGGACGCTGTAAAGGTGCCGGTGCCGGTGGTGGCCGATTTGGTGACGTTGGCGGTCGCGGCTGAAAAGGTGACGTTCAAGTTGAACGCCGGTGTGATCCGGTCTTCGAGCGCCTCCACACCGCGGCCGAGCGGCGATCGAGCGGACCGGACGGCGGTGACGGGGCGGGTCCAGAGGCGGCGGAACCACGGACGGGCGGGCATCAACTGACCTCGGGCACAGATACCCGCCGGAGCCGCAGGTCGTATCACCCGGTCCGAGAAGTGTCAAACAACGGACCGGCCGACGGCAGCGCATTCCCCCGATACGCTCCCGCCGGCCGGTCGTGATTCGTCGACTTACTTGCCCTTGATGACCGACACCTCCGCGGTCCGCGGCATGGACTCCATTGCCTTGCGGTCCGCTTCCATCTCCTCGATCAGCCGGCGGACGGACTGCTTGTGGTTCGCTTCCGTCACCTCCCCCGGCGTCACCAGCAGGGCCGGCGGGACGGGGGCCGGGGCGGGTTGCAGCGGCGGCATCACCGGGCCGGCGGGCGTCCCCGGCGGAGCCGGCTTCGGGCCGGTCGGCGAGCCGAGCTTGTGGGCGAGCGGGCCGACCGGTTGGAGGGTCACGCAGCCGACGCCGGAACCGAGGCCGATCAGCGCGAACCCGAGTGCGATCGTTCTCATGGCTTCACCCCCCGGCTCGGGCGAGCCTCGGCCGACGAGGTGTCGGGCCTGGTCGGAGCGAGCGGCTTCCGCGGGTCGGCGGCGACGCCGGACCCGAGCTTCTCGTCGAGCACGTCCCCCGGCGTCCGTACCAGGGACGGCACCGGCGACATCCCGCGCGGCCCGCCCTTCACGCCGAGCCGGGCGACCCGCTGGTGGTAGAGGGCGGTGGCTTGCTGTTCGAGCCGGTCGGCGTCGGCGAGCATGGCGTCGTCGTTCGCCCCGGCCGCGATCTGCCGGAGTTTCCCGCACACGTCGAGCCGCCGCAGGTAGGCGTCCTGCTCGGACCGGAGCGCGTCCGCGAGGGCTTCCGCCGACAGCGGCGCGTAGGCGATCGGCCGCGGCGGAACCGGTGCCGGCTCCTCTTTCTTGGTGTCCCCGCCGACCACCCGTGCGTACCACGGCTTGGCGTCGGCCGGCCGCGCCTCGGTCGGGCGCGGGGCCGGGTCGGCGGCGTCGGCGGTCGGCGTCCCCGCGCCGGCCGCCAGGGCTGCGGTCAGCCCCCAGGCCCCGTAACGGTGCATGACTGTTCCCCCCGAGCGGACCGCCCCGGCCGTTGACCGGCCGCGCTCACCGCCGTCCCCCCGGAAGGGGTGAGCCTGGGTCCACTTCGTGTGCTTGAAGGTCGGACGGCTTATGCCGAGGGGATCCGGACTTGTAAAGGGGAACTGGCCGAAATTTCTCGCGCGGCCGTCTCCCCGTGCGGGTTCGCCTTCCCCGGCCGCTCGGCTCCGATGTATGCTCTCGCCGCCATGCACACCGCGACACCGACCCGGACACCGACGACCGCGCTGCCCGCACGCACGCCGCTGGGGAGAAAGCTCCGCACGCCGGCGCTGGTGTTCGCGGCGCTGCTCGGGCTCGACTTTCTCATCGCGGCGAACCGCGACGTCTGGGAGCGGTATTCGCCGGACGACTACGCCGAGCGCGTCCGCGGGTGCGCCGCTTTTCCTCGGGACTTCGTCGCGGTCGGCGGCTCGCCGGTCGCGGAAGGGATCGACCCCGCCCTGATCGGCACCAACGGCTACGCCATCGGCCTGTCCGGCGGCACGACCACCGACATGTACTACGCCCTGACGCACGCGTGCCCGACGCCGCCGCGGGTGGTGGTGTACGGCGTCTCCGTCAGCGACATGAACGACTCCCGGAACGAACCGCACGGGCCGCACTCGCTGATGACCTGGGGCGACCTCGCAGAGTGCGTCCGCACCCGGCCGGACGTCGCCGAGTGGGAAACGCGGCACTTCCTGCAAGCCCGGCTCGGCCGGTGCTGGGCCGCGTTCCGCTACCGGCACGGCATCCGGATGTGGGCCGCCGCCACCGCGGACGAGGCGTTCCCCGGCTGTTGCCCGGTCTCCGCGAAGGAAGCCCGCGACGGCCGGACGCTGTCCGACGCACTGCGGACCGGTAACGGCTACGTCCCGACGGCAGGGTTCGCGTTCCGGCAGTACGACAACGTGAAAGCGACGAACGCCCCGCAGCCGCCGTTCGGGTTCCTGGACAAGTACCGGACGGGCTCGCACCTGAAGTACGTCGACAAGATGCTGGACTGGGCCAACGAACGCGGCAGCGACATCGTGCTGGTCGAAATGCCCGTGACCGCGGACCTGGAGGCGAAGTACGCGGCCGCCGTCGCGGAGTTTCGCACGCGGTTGGCCGAGGTCGAATCCCGACGCGGGGTGAAAGTCGTGCGGGCGACCCGCGACGCGGTGGGCCTCGGGGACGGCGATTTCGCGGACCTGATTCACTTGAACCACATCGGGGCGAAGAAGCTTTCGACGTGGGTCAGGGATGTGGCGTTCAAGAGCCGCGAACGGAAGTGAGCGGCTGACTTCCCGAGCCAAGAGACGGTGATGTGTGGGCGGATGCGAACTGCTCACGTCCGTTCGAGGCGCTTGGGAAGGCGGTTGTCTCACCGGGCGTGTAGCGGGCCGCTCACTGGCGTTCGCGGCTGTTGAAGAGTGACCGAGGGACCGGCCGTGATTCTCGGCAGCAAAGCCTTCTTCGTCTTCCTGCCGGTCGTCCTGATCGGCTACCACCTGCTCGCCGGGCGGACGCGGAAGTACGCCTTCCTGCTGGTCGCGAGTTGGGTCTTCTACGCCTTCGCCGCGTGGTACTACCTGTCGGTGCTGCTCGCGCTCACGGTCATCGACTACCTCGTCGCCCACCGCATCGAGGCGTCCGACGACGACCGCGTGCGGAAGCGGTGGCTGGTGCTCAGCGTCGTGTCGAACCTCGGGCTGCTGGCGGCGTTCAAGTACCTGCCGTTCGCCTACGACACCGGGGTGTCAGTGGCCCACTGGTTCGGGCACCCGGCCGCGGACCGGGCGTGGCAGATTCTGCTTCCGCTCGGGATCAGCTTTCACACCTTCCAGGGGATTTCGTACACGGTCGACGTGTACCGCCGGCAGATTCGCGCGGTGCGGAGCTTCCTCGACTACGCCCTGTTCGTCGCGTTCTTCCCGCAACTGGCCGCCGGGCCGATCGTGCGGGCCGTCGAGTTCCTGCCGCAGATGGTCGCGCCGCCGCGGGTGACGGCCCAGCAAATCACGGACGGAACGTACCTGTTCCTGTTCGGGCTGTTCAAGAAGCTGTTCGTCGCGGACCAACTCGATCAACTGTTCGTGTCGCCGGTGTTCGCGAACCCGGAGGCGTTCGACGCGGCGACGCACCGCTGGGCCGTCATCGCGTGGGCCGTGCAGATTTACTGCGATTTCTCGGGGTACACGGACATCGCGATCGGCACCGCGAAGTGGTTCGGCTTTGAACTTCCGCCGAACTTCCGCCTGCCCTACCTCGCCACCAGCATCGCGGACTTCTGGCGGCGGTGGCACCTCTCGTTCTCGACCTGGCTCCGCGACTACGTCTACTTCCCGATGGGCGGCAGCCGGGGGTCGGTGGCGCGGACGTACTTCAACCTGATCGTGCTGTTCGTGCTCTGCGGGCTGTGGCACGGGGCCGAGTGGCGGTGGGTCGCCTACGGGGCGTACAACGGGCTGCTGATGGGGCTCCACCGCACGTTCGACCGCACCGCCGCCGCCATCCCGTGGGCCGTGCGGCTGCGATCCACCCTCGGCTGGAAGCTGTTCGCGTGGACCGCCACGATGTTCATTCTGCTCGGGGGTCTGGTGCTGATCCGGATGGCGGACTGGCCCGGCGGGCTGCTCGTGCTCCGCTCCCTCGTCGGGATCGGGCACGACCCCGTTGCCGCAACCGGTGCCGCGTTCGCGCCGTGGGTGTGGGGCGCGCCGCTCGCGGTGCCGGTGTTGATCGCGTTGGGGCTCGTCGAACACGTCGGTGCCGCGGCCCGCTCGGTGCGGTTGGAAGTGCCGGAACCGGTGAAGGCGGTCGCCGCCGCGTCGTGTGCCGTGCTGGTCGTGGTCCTGGGGCCGGGCGCGGGGAAGGCGTTCATCTACATCCAGTTTTGACCCCGTCTCCCGGTCGGCGGGGGCGCGGGATCCCGCGCCCCCGCCGACCGCGGGGAAAATCACGCCTCGTCGTCCTGCCGCAGTTTCGCGAGCACGCTCAGGTCTTCGAGCGTCGTCGTGTCCTGCGTCCCCTCGCGGCCCGCGGCGATGTCCCGCAGCAGCCGCCGCATGATCTTTCCGGACCGCGTCTTGGGCAGCGTGTCCGTGAAGCGGACGTCGTCCGGCCGGGCGAGGGCCCCGATCTCCTTCGCGACGTGCTTCTTCAACTCGTCCTTCAGCGCGTCCGACGGGGCGAGGCCCTGCTTCAGCGACACGAAGCAGCAGATCGCCTCGCCCTTGAGGTCGTCGGGCCGGCCGACGACCGCCGCCTCCGCGACCTTCGGGTGATTGACGAGGGCACTCTCCACTTCCATCGTGCTGAGCCGGTGGCCGGAGACGTTGAGCACGTCGTCGACGCGGCCCATCACCCAGATGTAGCCGTCCTCGTCCTGCCGGGCCCCGTCCGCGGTGAAGTACACGTTCGGGATGTGACTCCAGTAGGCTTCCTTGAAGCGGGCGTCGTCGCCGTAGATGGTCCGCAACATGCTCGGCCACGGACGCTTCACGACGAGGAACCCGCCCGAGCCGGGGGGCACCGGCGTCCCGGACTTGTCCACGATTTCCGCCGCGATTCCGGGGAGCGGCTTCGTCGCGCTGCCGGGCTTGGTCGGCGTCGCGCCCGGAAGCGGGGCGATCATGATGGCCCCGGTTTCCGTCTGCCACCACGTGTCGACGATCGGGCACGTCCCGCCGCCGATGACCTCGTGGTACCACATCCACGCTTCCGGGTTGATCGGCTCGCCGACGCTTCCCAGGAGCCGGAGCGACGACAGGTCGTGCCCCTTCGGCCAGTGGTCGCCCCACTTGATGAACGCGCGGATCGCGGTCGGCGCGGTGTAAAACACCGACACGCGGTACTTCTCGATGATCTCCCAGAAGCGATCCTCACGCGGCTGGTTGGGGGCCCCCTCGTACATGACGACCGTGCTGCCGTTGCACAGCGGGCCGTACACGATGTAGCTGTGGCCGGTGATCCAGCCCACATCCGCCGTACACCAATAAACGTCAGATTCCTTGATGTCGAACACCCACTTGTGCGTGAGTGACGCGCCGAGCAGGTAGCCGCCGGTGGTGTGCAGCACGCCCTTCGGCTTCCCGGTACTCCCGGACGTGTACAGGATGAACAGCGGGTGCTCGCTGTCCAGCGGCTCGGCGGGGCAATCCGCGGAGGCGGCGGTCATCATGTCGTGCCACCACACGTCGCGGCCGGGCTTCATGTCGACGGCCGTGTTGCAGCGGTTCAGAACGACGCACTTCTCCACGGTCGGCGACTTGGCCAGGGCCGCGTCGACGTTCGCCTTCAGCGGGACGACCTTGCCCCGCCGCCAGCCGCCGTCGGCGGTGATGACGAGCTTCGAGTGGGCGTCGTTGTTCCGGTCCGCAACGGCGTCCGCGCTGAACCCGCCGAACACGACCGAGTGAACCGCCCCGATCCGGGCGCAGGCCAGCATCGCGATCGCCGCTTCCGGGACCATCGGCAGGTAGATCGTGACGCGGTCCCCCTTGTGGACGCCGAGCATTTTCAGCGCGTTCGCGAACCGGCACACTTCCCGGTGGAGTTGCTGGTACGTCAGCGTGCGGGTGTCGCCGGGCTCCCCCTCGAAAATGATGGCAGCCTTGTTCCGCCGCCAGCCGGCGAGGTGCCGGTCGAGGCAGTTGTGCGCGACGTTGAGCTTCGCGTTCGCGAACCACCTGGCGTGCGGGGCGTGCGACCAGTCCAGCACCTGGTCCCACGGCTTGAACCAGTCGAGGGACTTGGCTTGCTCGGCCCAGAAGGCGTCCGGGTCTTCGTCGGCCCACTTGCGGAGCCGCTCGAACTCGGCCGCGGTGACGTGTGACTTCGCGACGAACTCCTGGCTCGGCGGGAAGACGCGGGTTTCCTTCAGGACGCTGGTGATGTTGGGAGAGGGAGAGGACATTGGGGCTCCGGAGTGGCGCGGGTGTGGGGACAGATTAGCCCCGCGGCCCCGGTTCCGCAACCGTCACGCCCCAGCCGCCGCCGCGAGTTTCGCCAGATCCTTGGTCGCCGCCGCGATCCCGGTCGGGTGGCCGAAGATCGCGGTGCCGGCGACGAACACGTTCGCCCCCGCGGTTGCCGCACCTGTGATAGTCCGGTGGTCGATGCCGCCGTCCACTTCCAGTTCGCAGGCCGGGTTCGCGGTGCGGATCATCTCGCGGACGGCCCGGATGCGGTCGAGGCTTTCCGGGATGAACGCCTGCCCGCCGAAGCCGGGGAACACGGTCATGCACAGGGCCAGGTCGAATTCGCCCAGGAACGGCTTGACGCGGTCGACCGGGAAGTCCGGGTTGAACGCGAGGCCGACCTTCTTGCCCATCGCCCGGACGTGCTTCGCCAGCGGCACCGGGTCCGGCACGACCTCGATGTGGAAGATGACCGAGTCCGCCCCGGCCTTGAAGAACCCGTCGATGAACTTCGCCGGGTCCGTGACCATGAGGTGAACTTCGAGCGGCAGCTTCGTCACGGGGCGGAGGCCCTTGACGACGATCGACCCCATGCTGAGGTTCGGGACGAAGTGGCCGTCCATCACGTCGACGTGGACGCGGTTCGCCCCGGCGCGTTCGGTTTCGAGGACGAGTTCGCCGAGGCGGGAGAAGTCGGCGGCGAGGATCGACGGCGCGATCATGTCGGGGGTTCCAGCGGGGGGTTCGCGGCCGGCACCAGTGCCCGCAGCGCGGGGGCGGTCGCCAGGGTCGTGACGAGGGCCATGATGACCATCATCGCGAACAGGGCGGGCGAAATCACCCCCTCCTTCAAGCCAATGTCGAGAACGATGAGCGCCATCAGCCCGCGGGTGTTCATCATCGCCCCGAGTGCGGCAGACGTTCGCCAGTCGAGCCCGGTCACTCGCGCGGCCAGGAGCGTGCCCCCGAACTTGCCGAGCGTCGCGACCACGATGATCGCCAGACTCATTGCCCACGCCTGCCAGCCGGACACGAGGCCGATCTCCGTGCGGAGCCCGCTCAGGGCGAAGAACGCGGGGAGGAGCAACACCGTGACGACGTCCTTCAACTGCCGGGTGACTTCGCGGGCCAGTCGGCAATCGTGGGGGATCACGGCCCCGAGCAGGAACGCGCCGAAGACCGCGTGAACGCCGATCTCTTCCGTGGCGAGTGCGGACAGCAGCACCGCCACGAACAGGAGCGGAATCGCCGACGCGGGGAGCGGGCCTTCAACGGAATCGAGCTTGCGGCAGACCCACTTCGCGACCGGCCCCGCGACGAAAAACATCACCAGAATAAAGGCCATTGCCGCGACCCCGGTTACGACCGCCCCGCCGACTTGAGCCTTCGCCACGCCCACGACGAGGGCGAGCAGGCACCACGCGGTCACGTCGTCGGCGGCGGCGCACCCCAGGGCGACGGTGCCGACTTCCGTTTTGTCGAGCTGCTGATCGGCGAGGATTCGCGCGAGAACCGGAAACGCCGTCACCGCGAGGGCGGCCCCCAGGAACAGCGAAAAGCTCGTGAACGGAACTCCCTGGTGTGACATCACTGGGTACAGCCACAACGCGAGTGCGGCCCCGAGGACGAACGGGAACACGATGCTGGCGTGCGAGATCGCGATCGCGGAATGGGCGTGGTGCTTCAACTTCGCCGCGTTCAGTTCGAGCCCGACGAGGAACATGTACAGCACGACGCCGAGTTGCGAGATCGCCTTGAGGGCGGCCGTCACCTGCCCCTTCGGATCGGCGGTTGCCGACGGGACGAGCAGGTGCATGGCGTCCGGCGAGATCGCCCCGAGCAGCGACGGGCCGAGCAAAATCCCGGCGACGACTTCCCCGATGACCGGCGGCTGGCCGACGCGGGTGAACAGCCGACCCAGCACGAACCCGAGCCCGACGATGGCCGCGAGCGTGGCGAGGACGTGCGCGATCACGTCCACCTGCACGTTCGACGGCGACGCGACCTTCCCCACCAGCGGCGGTGCGGCCGGGGCGGTGAGCGTTTCCCCGATCTGGCGAATGACGAAAAACAGGGCGATGCCGGCGGCGAGCATCGCCACGTAGCCGGTGCCGAGAACCCAGGACGGAAGCGGTCGGGGGCGACTCAGTGCCAGTGATTCACTCATCGCTCCCCCCGGCCTGACGCCCGCGCTCCGCTTCGCGTCGCGGCTACACGTGGTCCGAGTCACGCCGAAACCGCTTCCTTCGCGGCCCGTTCCGCGGCGACTTCCTTCCGCAGCTCGTCCATCAACGGCCACAGCACGTCGACTTCCGGCTTGAACACGTCGCCGATGAGCACGTCCGTGACGCGGTCCTTCAGGTCCGGGTGCTTCTTCACGAACCGGCCGAAGCTGAAGCCGTCGTAGAACTCGCAGACGAGCCGCCGCATCCGCTCCATGCCGTCGACGAACGGCTTTTCCCAGGTGCGGAGTTGCTTCTCGGACGTGTCCCCCTTCGCGAGGCCCTCGGCGATGGCGTCGGCGGCCATCGACCCGGACGTGAGCGCGAGCAGCACCCCGGACGAGTACAGCGGGTCGAGGAACCCGAAGGCGTCGCCGACGAGGCACCACCCGTCGCCGGCGACTTGCTTCGAGCGGTACGAGTATTCCTTCTGGGCGCGGAAGATGTCGCACCGCGTGGCCGACGCGAGCCGCGGCTGCAGGCCGGGGGCTTTCGCCACTTCCTCGAAGTAGATCGTCTCCAGGTCCTTCGACGCGCGGTTCTGAAAGAGGTAGTCGTACCCCGCGACGACCCCGACGCTGAGGACGTCGTCGTGCAGCGGGATGTACCAGAACCAGCCGTGCTTGCCTTCCGTCTGGATCACGACCGTGGCCCCGGCGTCCTTGTCCCGGTCGCGGTACGCCCCCTTCCAGTACGTCCAGATGGCGGCCTTCTTCAGGACGGGGTCCCACTCGCGGAGGTTCATGCGGTCGATGAGCATGGAGCTTTGCCCGCTCGCGTCGACGACGACTTGCGCCCGCACCTCCCGTTCGGGGCCGTCTTCCGGCTTCACGCGGACGCCGACGGCCCGGTCCCCCTCGAAGAGCACTTCGAGGACGCGAGCCCCCTCATGCACGGAAACGCCGTGGTCGCGGGCGTTGTTCAGCATGATGTGGTCGAACTCGCTGCGGCGGACCTGCCACGTCTGCGACGACTCGTGCGGGTTGTGGTCGACGAAGTAGAACGGCTCCGAGAGCTTGCCCCGCTGGTTCACGAACTGGACGCTGTACTTCTTCACGAAGTGGCTCGACTGCATCTTCGGCAACATGCCGAGCCGGTTGAGGACGTGGTACGTCTGCGGGATGAGCGACTCGCCGATGTGGAACCGGGGGAAGTGGTCGCGCTCGAAGAGCGCGACGCGGTGTCCCTTCTGGGCCAGCAGGGTCGCGGCCGTCGACCCGGACGGGCCGCCGCCGATCACGATCACGTCGGGGGAAGACATGCGAATCTCCGAAAGGGGGTGGGTTACTTCCACACGCTGCCGTCGGGCTCGTGCGGTTCGCGTGCGGTTCGCAGCAGCGAAGTCAGCTTCTTCAGTTCCGCCGGGGACAGGTGCCCGAGTTGCTTCGCGTGACACTCCCGCAGCGGCCCGGCCATTTCGTCCAGTAACCGCAGGCCGGCGTCCGTGACGGCGACCAGAACCGTTCGCCGGTCGGTCGGCGGGCGGTCGCGGCGGACCAGTTCCCGCTGTTCGAGCTTGTCGATCATCCGGGTGATGTCCGGGGCCCGCGACACGAGCCGGTCCGCGAGGGCGAGCGTCGGCAGCGCGTCCGGGTAGACGGCCCGCAGCAACCGCAACACGTTGTACTGCTGCGGCGTCAGGTCGAAGCTCGCGAAGAGGTCGTCTTCCAGCACCCGGAGGCGGTCGTAGGTCCGCCACAGGGCGAGGAACGCTTCCTGTTCGGGGGAATCGAAGCGGAGGCCGGGGGTCGGTTCCGTGCGCGCGGGAGCCATGCCGAAATGGTATCGGTCCGGACGATAGTTGTCTACACAATTATCGTCCCGACTGCGAGCGATCTCGTCCTCTACTTCGTGCGGGCAAGTATGTGCCGGCTCTGTGGCAGGCGTTTGATCTTGGCGGATTGATCGCGCTGACCTGGGCTCGATGGACAAATGAGGCTCGGTCACGCAGGCATGTGAAAAACGGGCGGCACTTCAATTTTCAGCGCGAGATCGACGACCCAGCAACCACGGACGTGTTCCCGTGGTTCCCGGCAATACTCCAGGATGGCGGGTTCGTCGCAACCCGCGCCCTCGAGCGTCCGCGAGGACGGGCATGTTGCATTCAATTAAGGTTCCGACGAAACGCTGGAATCGATCTGCCTAATCACATGATGCGATCTTGTTGCTTTTGCGAATGTTGCACTCCCAGCATCGCAATATGAGATTACTCCAAACTGTTTTTCCGCCTTTAGATTTAGGTATAATATGATCGCCATGAAGTCGCTTAAACCCACTCGTGCCGCTAAACACTCGTCTGCAATCAGGGCAAGAGTACCCTCGGATCGATGCGTCATAGTGACGACGATAAAAAGCTTCTTTCCAGTCAACAGGAAAGACAGATGCGTCTTCCGGACATAATGAGAGATGTTGCGGCATCATGTTGACAAGAAATCTAGATCTTGATAATCTTGTCTACAATTTTGACAGCAGCATCGCATTGTGATTTTTGGCCTCTTGGGCCATCCCACCTGCCTTTAGGTTCTGGATATGCTCCTTTGCCGAGCCAATTCTCACCAGCTTCTCGTGGAGCACGAACAAACTTTGCAAGCGCGTCCCATGCATTATCTGAAATCGCATTTGGCTGCACACCAAGTTCTGCCAACGCGCCAATCATTAATGATAGCTGTTTATATTTATCTACACTAATCCCGGCCATTCCCCGACTCAAGATTTCGCTGATCCATACTGCAAAATCGCGGAACTGAATCTCGAGCCCATGCCCAAGTGTGGGAAAGATATTTGTGCCACCTTGCAGATCTGTATACAGCAGTTGCGCACAATACACGTCGAGCGCCTCTTCGGTGGTTCCGCGAAACGCCAAAGACAAGTGCTTCATACTATCGCCATGTCCAGCCAACAGTTGAAACAAAGGCTGGCGATTCCGTAAAATGTAATACCAAAGCACCATTTCCGAGGGAGTTTGCCCTCTGGCTTTCGCTTTGCCAGACCACCATTCCTGCCAAAGCAACTCTGCATCAGGAAAGCTAAGCCAGGGAGAAGTAACGCCGATTTCTGATGCCGATTGAATCATCCGCTTGGTAGCATCTGTTGAGACATAAATACCTGCCAGTCTAATGAATCGGACAGACTTTGATTCGCTGTAGTATGATAATCGAATATCTTGACCACTAAGAGGTGTTCCGCCCTCATTGATTCTTCGGAATATTTCGAGCTTGGTGCTTAGTTCCAAATCATTCGGCAAGTAGATGACAGTGAGTGGGTAATCGTTGAAAATGCTTTGCAACTCAGGAC
>ERZ1066123.1796-NODE-1796-length-12119-cov-7.856101_pt1 | contig 12119 bp, 11 predicted proteins | sample MGYA00382770_ERZ1066123 | MGnify/ENA primary metagenome ERZ1066123 (study PRJEB33369, sample SAMEA5778353) | biofilm metagenome | biome: Industrial cooling water; feature: Water cooling tower basin; material: Biofilm | place: United Arab Emirates | collected...
GGGCATGGTGAAGCGCGAGGGCGCCGCCGCCCGCGCGCGGCTGGAAGTGCTGCTGCACGAGGCGGCGTCCTGCACGCTGCACCTGCCGGCGCGGATCGGCGACTACACCGATTTCTTCGCCGGCATTCACCACGCCACCAACACGGGGCGGCAATTCCGGCCGGAGACCCCGCTGCTGCCGAACTACAAGTACGTCCCCGTCGCCTATCACGGCCGCGCCTCCTCGGTGCGCGTCTCCGGCCAGCCGGTGCGGCGGCCGCGCGGCCAGCGCAAGCCGCCCACCGATCCGGCGCCGAGCTTCGGCCCCTGCCGCAACCTCGACTACGAGATGGAGCTCGGCCTCTGGATCGGCCCGGGGAATGCGCTGGGCGAGCCGATCCCGATCGGCCGCGCGGCCGAGCACATCGCCGGCTTCTGCCTGCTGAACGACTGGTCGGCGCGCGACATCCAGGCCTGGGAATACCAGCCGCTCGGCCCCTTCCTGGCGAAGAATTTCCATACCACCGTCAGTCCCTGGGTCGTCACGCCCGAGGCGCTGGCGCCCTTCCGCATCGCCCAGCCGCCGCGGCCGCAGGGCGATCCGCCGCCGATGGACTACCTGCTGGATGCGCGTGACCAGGCGGAAGGCGGGCTCGACATCGGGCTGGAGGTGTTCATCCTCACGCGTGCGATGCGCGAGCAGGGACGGCGGCCCTACCGGCTCAGCCACGGCAATGCGCGCCACCTGTATTGGACGGTGGCGCAGATGGTGGCGCATCACACGGTGGGCGGCTGCGACCTGCACCCGGGCGACCTGCTCGGCAGCGGCACCATCTCCGCTCCCGAGGCGACGGGGTACGGCGCGCTGCTGGAGATCACCGAGGGCGGCCGCAACCCGGTGATGCTGCCCTCGGGCGAGGCGCGCGCCTACCTGGCCGATGGCGACGAGGTGATCTTCCGCGCGCATGCCCGCCGGGAGGGCTGCGTCTCTGTCGGCTTCGGCGAGTGCCGCGGGATGATCCTGCCGGCGCCGGGGGGTTGAGCATGCGGCGCCGCGCCCTGCTGCTCCCGCTGCTGGCGGCGCCCGCGCTGGCGCGCGCGCAGGACGGCGGCGCCGCCTTCCCGAACCGGCCCATCACGCTGCTCGTCGGCTTCGCGCCCGGCGGCGGCACGGACATCCTGGCGCGGCTGCTGGCACCGAGGCTCTCCGAGCAGTTCGGCCAGCCGGTGGCGGTGGAGAACCGCACCGGCGGCGCCGGCACCATCGCCGCCGCTGCGATGGTGCGCGCCCGGCCGGACGGACACGTGGTGAACCTCGGCACCCTGAGCAACCACTGCCAGGCACCGCTGGCGATGCGGCCACCCCCCTTCGACCCGCTGCGTGACGTCACGCCGATCCTGCTGACCGCGACGGTGCCGATGGTGGTGACGGTGCCCGCCACCTCGCCCGCGCGAGACATGGCGGGGTTCGTGGCGCATGCGCGCGCCAGCCGGCAGCGGCTGAACTTCGCCAGCAACGGCGTCGGCAGCGCCCAGCACCTGGCCGGCGTGCTGCTCATGCAGGCCACCGGCATCGAGATGGTGCACGTGCCCTATCGCGGCAGCGGGCAGGTGGTGAGCGACCTTGCCGCCGGCGTGGTGGACGTGAACGTGGACACGCTGCCCAGCGTGCTCGGCCAGATCCGCGACGGGCGGCTGCGTGGCCTGGCGGTGACGCCGGCCAGCCGCTCGCCGCGCCTGCCCGAGGCGCCGACGATGATCGAGGCCGGCATCGCCGGCTACGACATCACGCTGTGGTACATGCTGTTCGGCCCCGCCGGACTGCCCGACGCGGCGACGCGGCGCTGGGCCGAGGCGCTGAACGCGGCGCTGGCCGATGCCGCGCTGCGCCGGCGCGTGGAGGAGGCGGGGTTCGACCCCGGCGGCGGCACGCCCGCCGAGGCCGCCGCGCTGCTGCGGGCCGAGGTGGCGCGCTGGGGCGACGTGATCGGCCGCGCGGGAATCAGGCTGGAGTAGCGCTCACCACTTCGCGCCGCCGGTGGCGATACTGGCGGCATAGGGGTCGGCCGGCGGCATGTAGCCCTGGCCCGCGTAGCCCTGGCCCGCGTAGCCCTGGGGCGCGGCGCCGTAGGGCGGCGCATAGCCCGGCTGGCCGGGATCGTAGGACGGTGCATAGCCCGGCTGCCCGAGGCCGTAGGACGGCGTGGCATAGCCGTAGGGTACCGGCGGCGGCACGTAGCCATAGACCGGCGGCGCGGCGAAGAGCGGCGGCGCGACATAGATGCCGACGCGCGGCGCGGCGTAGCCCCAGCCGCCACCATGGTAGCCGCCGTGATGCGCCGGTGCGGCGTGGTAGCCGCCGCGATGGCCGCCGCCCCGATGGCCTCCGCTCGCGTGCGGACCGCCACCATGATGGCCGCCGCCCCAGTACGCACCGCCTCCGCGATGGCCGCCGCTGCCGCCATGGTGCGGCTCCCGTGCCTCGGCGACGGCAGGGAGCTGGGCGGCGGCGGCGCCCAGCGTGGCGGCGATCAGGGCGATGCGGGTGATGGACATGGCGACCTCCTTTGGGTCGCCGGCAGAATCGGCATTCGTTGTGTCACAATGTGGGCGCCGCCGTGTCCGGCCCGTGCCGTCAGGGTGAATTCGTGGTCACCCGCCGGCGCGCCGCCGCGAAGCAGTCCGTCCGCGCCTGCTCCAGCCGCAGCGCCACGGCGCGCAGGGCATCCTGGTCGGCTGCCAGTCCGGCGCGGCGCGCGGCGATCATCGCCGCCATGTTGCCGGGTGCCGGCCCGCCCTGCACGGTGCGCGTGCGGATGTTCTCCGCTGGATCGAGGGCCTGGCGCACCGCCTCCTCCCGGATGCGCAGCGCCCGGCCGAAATGCGCCTCGGCCGAGCGGTCGAGGTCGGCGGAGCGGATCGCGTCCGCGCTGATGCCGCGCTCCAGCGCGTCGCTCACCACGCCGGCGACCACGTTGTGCGCCATGCGGAAGGAGAGCCCCGCCTCCCGCACGATCACGTCGGCCAGTTCCGTGGCGCTGCCGAAGCCCAAGCGTGCCGCCTCCGCCATGCGGTCGGCGCGCAGCGACAGGCCGGCGAAGACCTCCTCCGCCAGCACCAGCACGCGCGTGGTGCGCAGCGCCGCATCCAGCACCGGCTCGTTCACCGCCGTGACGGCGTCGTTCACGTCGGCGAAGGGCGTGTTCTTGGTGCTGCCGAGCGCCGCGGCCAGCGCGCCCTGCACCATGCCGGCGGCGGCGCGGACGTGTTCCAGCGCCGCCGGGTTCTTCTTCTGCGGCATGATGCTGCTGACCGCGCTGTGGCGGTCCGCGGGCTCAATGAAGCCGTACTCCCAGGTGGACCAGGCGATGAGGTCGGTGGCCAGGCGCGACAGGAAGGTCATCAGCAGCGCCATCGCGCCGACCGCTTCCAGCGCATCATCATGGGAGGAGACGGCGTCGTAGGCCACCTCCATCGGCGCGTCGAAGCCGAGCAGCTCCGCCACCATGGCGCGGTCCAGCGGGAAGGCGGTCGTGGTCAGCGCCCCGGCGCCGAGCGGGCAGAGGTTGGTGTGGCGCAGCGAGGCCGTGAGCCGCGTGTGGTCGCGCGCCAGCACGTCGGCCGCGGCCAGCAGCCAGTAGCCGAAGGTGACGGGCTGGGCGTGCTGCCAGTGGGTGTAGCCCGGCATCACCGTGCCGACATGCGCCTCCGCCATGTCCAGCAGCCGGGTGCGCAGGGCCGAGAGCGCCTCCAGCCCCGCCAGCACGCGCTCGCGCAGCAGCATGCGCCAGGTGGTGGCGTTCAGGTCGTTGCGGCTGCGGCCGGTGTGCAGCCTGCCGCCGATGTCGGGGCCGAGCTCGGCGACGATGCGGCGCTCGACGTAGGAGTACAGATCCTCCTGCCGGTAATCCACCGGCACCGAGTCCGGCCCCTGCGCGGCGAGATCGAGGACGCAGCGCAGGATCGGCGGCAGCACGCCGGGCGCCAGGATGCCCTGCCGCTCCAGCATCAGCCCATGCGCGAGATGCGCCCACATCTCGTGCGGGAAGACGGTGGGCCGGGAGCGTTCCAGGGCGGGGCGGTAGTAGCTCTCCACCAGGGCGGCGCTGGGCGGTTCCTTCACCCTCTCGCGCAGGCTGACCTCGGTCATGGCTTCCTCCCGCCGATGCGGCGAGGCTAGGCTGGGCGCGGGAACGCATCAAGAAGACCGCACGCCATGACGATCGACAGCATCGAGGCCACCGCCATCGAGATCCCGCTGCCCCGCCAGTTCAGCGGCAGCGTCTATGCCATGACCACGCGCTGCGCCATCGTCACGCGCATCCGCACCGCGGATGGCCTCTCGGCCGAGGTGTACAACGGCGACAACCGCGAGCATGGGCGGGAGCTGGTGCGCCTGATCACCGAGGAGATCGCGCCGCTTGTGCTCGGGCAGGACGCCATCGCCTACGAACGGCTGTGGGAGCGCATGTTCGCCATCACCCTGCCCAACCGCGACCGCAAGCTGGCGATGGAGGCGATCGCCTGCGTCGATACCGCCGTGTGGGACCTGCTGGGCAAGCGCGCGGGACTCTCCGTGCGGCAGCTGCTCGGCGGCTATCGCAGCGAGCTGCCGATCATCTCCATCGGAGGCTACTACGCGGAGGGCAAGACGCTGCTCGACCTGGCGAAGGAGATGGAGGGGCTCCGCCTTTGGGGCATGGGCGGCTGCAAGGTGAAGGTCGGCGGCCTCTCGCCGGAGGCCGATGCGGAGCGGGTGAAGGCCGCGCTGGACGGTGCCGGCCCGGGTTTCATGATCGCCGTCGATGCCAATCGCGGCTGGTCCGTCCCCGACGCCATCCGCTTCGCCCGCCTCATCGAGCACCTGCCCATCGCCTGGTTCGAGGAGCCCGTGCGCTGGGACGACGAGGCGCGCGGCATGGCGGCGGTGCGGCGCGCCTGCCGCATCCCGGTCAATGCCGGACAGTCCGAGTACAGCGCCCGGGGCGTGCGGCGCCTGCTGGATGCCGGCGCCGTGGACATCGTGAATTTCGACGCCTCGGAGGCCGGCGGCGTCACCGAATGGCGACGCGCCGCGGATGCCTGCGCGCTGCTGGACGTGCGCATGGCGCACCACGAGGAGCCGCAGATCGCCGCGCACATGCTGGCGGCGATCCCGCACGGCATCTGCGTGGAATGCTTCGCCGACCCGGCGCGCGACCCGCTCTGGCCGCATCTGCTGCCGGACGCGCCGCGGCCGAAGGACGGCATGCTGGCCGTGCCGGACCGGCCCGGCTTCGGCATCAGGCTGGATGAGGCGGCGGCGGCAAAATACGCGATCGCCCGCGCAACAGCGCGCCGTTAGCGCGGGGCGAAGCGACCGATGCGGATGGCGCGTGCGACGCGCTCGTGCTCGGCCAGGCTCTCGGCCATCAGCCGCGCCGTCTCCTCGGGGCCGAGGCGCATGGGGAAGATCGCCAGGTCGTTCAGCACCTTGCGGAACAACTCGGTCGCCATGGCGGCGTCCAGCGCCGCCACGTAGCGGGCGACGATCGCGGCGGGCAGCCCCTTCGGCCCGCCTACCGCCAGCCAGGGCCGCGCCGCCCAGCCATAGCCGAGATCGAGCAGCGTCGGCACTTCCGGGAATTCCGGCGGGCGGCGGTCGTTCAGCACGGCAAGCAGCCGCAGCGAGCCGTCGCGCACCGCAGGCAGGATCTCGCCCGAGACCACGGCGCAGCGGATATGCCCCCCGAGCAGCGCCGTGCTTGCCGGTGCGCCCCCGGTGAAGGGCACGAAGGTGACCTCCACCCCTTCCTGCGCCACCAGCCGGGCCATCTGCAGGTGCGAGTTGGCGCCGATGGCGGCGACGCCGATGGTCAGGGCGCCCGGCTCGCGCCGCGCGAACGCCATCATCTCCTTCAGCCCGGCGAAGGGCGCGTTCCGCGCCACCGCGACGAAGGTCATGAACGAGCCATAGGCGAGGAACGGCGTGACGTCCCGCACCGGATCGTAGGGCAGCTCGATCAGCTGCGGCGCGACGGCGTTGGAGTTCACGCTGAGCAGCGCGATGGTCTGGCCATCGGGACGCGCGCGCACGATTTCGGTCAGCATGACGGTGCCCGCCGCGCCGGGGCGGTTCACCACCGTCACCGGCTGGCCCAGCACCGGCTCCATGCCACGCGCAAGGGCGCGCTGCGTCAGGTCGAAGGCACCGCCGGCGGCGAAGGGGCCGAGGAAGCTCACCGGCCGGTCCGGCGACCAGGGGGCTTGCTGCGCCAGCGCGGGCAGCGGCAGCAGGGCGGCCAGCAGGGCGCGGCGCGCGGCGGCCACGACGGCCTACTCGTACACCAGCGACAGCGTCTCCGCGACCAGGGCCGGGCGCTCGTTGCCCTCGACCTCCACGCTGGCCTCCATGGTCAGGCGGGAGCAGCCATTGCCCAGGGCCTCGATGCCTTTCAACGTGAGATGTCCGCGCACGCGCGCGCCCGCCGGCACCGGTGCGGTGAAGCGTACCTTGTTCGAGCCGTAGTTCACGCCGCGCTTGCGCTTCGTGATCCTGAAGATGCCCTGGTTCAGCTTGGGCAGCAGGGAGAGCGTGAGGTAGCCATGGGCGATGGTCCTGCCGCCCGGCATCTCGCGCTTCGCGCGCTCCACGTCGATATGGATCCACTGGTGGTCGCCGGTTGCCTCAGCGAATTGGTCGATCATCTTCTGATCGACGGTCAGCCAATCGCTGCTGCCGAGCCGCTTGCCGACATGGGCCTTCAGCGCCTCGACATTCTCGACCTCGAGCATGCGTTCCCTCTCCTGATTGGCCTGGACTGGCCGAACCGTGGCACAGGCCGGGGGGGCTTGGCCAGACGCCCCGGCTGCCGCACCCTTGGCGCATGTTCGACCCCATCCGGGCCACCGCCGCCGAGACCGCCGCCGCCATCCGCGCGCGCCAGGTCTCCCCCGTCGAGGTGATGCAGGCGACGCTCGACCGCGCCGAGCGGTCGCAGCCCGTGCTGAACGCCTTCGTCACGCTCTGCCCCGACCGCGCCCTGGCGGAGGCCCGCGCGGCAGAGGCGGCCGTGATGCGCGGCGGGGACCTGCCGCCGCTGCACGGCGTGCCGCTTTCCGTGAAGGACCTGGTGCCGACGGCGGGAGTGCGCACCACCTGGGGTTCGCGCATCTTCGCCGACCACGTGCCGCAGCACGACGCCGCCGTGGTGGCGCGGCTGCGGGCTGCCGGGGCGATCCTGTTCGGCAAGACCACGACGCCCGAGTTCGGCCAGAAGCCGCTGACCGAATCGCCGCTGTTCGGCACCACGCGCAATCCCTGGAACGCGACGCGCACCCCTGGCGGTTCCTCGGGCGGCGCGGCGGCGTCCGTCGCGGCGGGGATCGGGGCGATCGCGGTGGCGACCGATGGCGGCGGCTCCACCCGCATCCCGGCGGCCTGCAACGGGCTGGTGGGGTTCAAGCAGGGGCTCGGCGTGGTGCCGCAGGAATGGGCCCAGGACGGCTTCGGCAACATCTCCACCATCACGCCGATGACGCGCACGGTGCTGGACACGGCGCTGATGCTGGACGCCATGGCCGGCCCGCACCCCGCCGATCCGCTGACCGTCGGCCGCCCGCAACCCGGCTTCGCGGAGGCGGTGCGCAACGCGCCGGCGCGGCTGGACGGCACGCGCATCGCCTTCCGCATGCGCCTGGGCAATACGTGCGTCGCGGCCGACGTGCTGCGGCTCTGCGCCGAGGCGCTGGCGGCGCTCGCCGGCATCGGCGCGGCGGTCGAGGAGACCACGACGCCCTTCGAGAACCCGGAAGCCGTCTGGTTCGTGGTGAACGGCAGCTACCGCATGGCGCAGTACGGCCACCACCTGGCGCGGCACCGCGCCATCATGGACCCGGTCTTCGTCCGCCAGATGGACCGGGTGGCGAGCTGTTCCGCGCAGGAACTCTACGCGGGCATCTTCCAGCGCACGACGCTGTACCGCGCCGTGCAGGCCTGGTTCGAGGAGGCGGACATCGTGGCCATGCCCACCCTGTCGCGCACCGCCCTGCCGATCGACCAGGATTTCTTCGGCCCCATCACCATCGACAACGCGGTCGTGCCGAACCTGCGCGCCGCCTGGTACCCCTACACCATGCCCTTCAACCTCACCGGCAACCCCGCCGTGTCGCTGCCCGTCGGCCTGGCAGGGGACGGGCTGCCGGTGGCGATCCAGCTCGTCGCGCGGCCCGGCGAGGATGCGCGGCTGCTGCAGGTCGCCACGGCGCTGGAGCGCGCGCGCCCCTGGTCGCATCTCCGCCCGCAGGTGCCTGGCCTCGCATGAGGTTCCAGCCTGCGCCGGCGCGAATCCCGGATGGCCGCCGCGTCTATGCCGTCGGCGACATCCATGGCTGCGCCGACAAGCTGGACGCGCTGCACGCGCTGATCGCGGGCGACCTGAAGGCGCGGCCGATCGCGCTGCCGCTGCTGCTGCACATCGGCGACTACGTGGACAAGGGGCCCGACAGCGCCGGCGTGCTGGAGCGGCTGACGCGCTGCGCCTCGCCCATCCCGGGCCTTGCCTGCGTGAACCTGATGGGCAACCACGAGCGCACCATGATCGACGCGCTGGCCGGCGAGCGCGCCGCGGTCACCGACTGGCTCTACACCGGCGGGCGCGAGGCGCTGGCGAGCTGGGGCGCCGACCCGGACGAGCCGGCAGGCTGGGCCGCGCGCATCCCCACGAGGCACCAGGATTTCGTGCGCGGCCTGAAGCGCACGCACCGGCTCGGGGGCTATCTCTTCGTGCATGCCGGCATCCGCCCCGGCGTGCCGCTGGACCAGCAGAGCGAGGACGACCTGCTGCGCATCCGCGGCGACTTCCTCAGCAGCGAGCGGGCGCATGGCTTCGTCGTGGTGCACGGCCACACGCCGGCGCGGCACGGGGCGGAGGTGTACGGCAACCGCATCAACATCGACACCGGCGCGGTGTTCGGCCGCCGGCTGACCTGCGCGGTGCTGGAGGAGCGGCGGGTCGGGTTCCTCGAAGTCTGATCAGCGCACCGATTCGTACACCAGCATGCGCCGGCCACGGTGATCGAAGGCATCGCATTCCGTCATGCCGATATCCTGCAGCACCAGACGAGAGGCGAGGTTCTCCACCCACGCCACGGCGATGATGCGCCGGAGGCCGGCGCGATGGCCGAACTCCAGCGCCGCCGCCGCCGCCTCCCGCGCATAGCCGCGGCCGCGGCATTCCGGCCAGAGCGCGAAGCGCAGCGCCACGCCGCGGCCATCGGGACGCTCCATCAGCCCGGCGATGCCGAGGAAGTCGCCGGTCGCGCGCTCGAACACGGACCAGGCGCCGTAGCCGCGCACGCGCCAGAACTCGATGTCGTCCTCCAGCTCCTCGCGCGTGCGGTCCGGCGTCCGGACGCCGTGCAGCATCAGGCCGAAGACGCGCCCATCGGCCTTCAGGCGGATGAGCTCGGGCAGGTGCTCCGGCCCCGGTGGCAGCAGGGAGAGCCGCGCCGTGGTGATGGTGCGCGGGGTGTGGAGGGCGGAGGAGCGCGCGGTTGGGCCACCCCCACCCAACCCTCCCCCGCCAGCGGGGGAGGGCTCGTCATTCCCCCTTCCCCGCTGGCGGGGGAGGGCTGGGGTGGGGGTGGTCGCCCGCTGCTCCACCGATCCGCCCTACCGCGTCAGCGGCCGGTACTTGATGCGGTGCGGCTGGTCGGCCGCGGCGCCCAGGCGGCGGCGCTTGTCTGCCTCATAGGCCTGGTAGTTGCCCTCGAACCACTCGACATGGCTGTCGCCCTCGAAGGCCAGGATATGCGTCGCCAGCCGGTCCAGGAACCAGCGGTCATGGCTGATGATCACCGCGCAGCCGGCGAAGTCCATCAGCGCCTCCTCAAGGCTGCGCAGCGTGTCCACGTCGAGGTCGTTGGTCGGCTCGTCGAGCAGGATGACGTTGTGCTCGCGCTTCAGCATCTTCGCCAGGTGCACCCGGTTGCGCTCGCCGCCGGAGAGCACGCCGACGCGCTTCTGCTGGTCGGCGCCCTTGAAGTTGAAGGCGGCGACATAGGCGCGCGACGCGATGGTGCGCTTGCCGATGGTGATCTGGTCCATGCCGTCCGAGATCTCCTCCCAGACCGTGCGCGCGTCGTTCAGGCTGTCGCGGCTCTGATCGACGTAGCCCAGCACGACGCTGTCGCCGACCGCCAGCGTGCCGCCATCGGGCTGCTCCTGGCCGGTGATCATGCGGAACAGCGTGGTCTTGCCCGCGCCGTTCGGCCCGATGACGCCGACGATGCCGCCCGGTGGCAGCTTGAAGGAGAGATCGTCGATCAGCAGCCGGTTGCCGTACCCCTTGCGCACCTCCTCGGCGGTGATGACGACGTTGCCGAGCCGCGGCGGCACCGGGATGACGATCTCGGTCGGGTCGGGCGCCCGTTCCTGGCTGCGCGCCAGCATCTCCTCATAGGCCTGGATGCGGGCCTTGCTCTTGGCCTGGCGGGCGGCGGGGCTGCGCCCGATCCACTCCTGCTCCTCGGCGAGCTGGCGCTGCCGCGCCGTCTCCTCGCGCTCCTCCTGGGAGAGGCGCTTGCGCTTCTGCTCCAGGTAGGCGCTGTAGTTGCCCTGGTAGGGGATGCCGCGCCCGCGATCGACCTCCAGGATCCAGCCCGTGACGTTGTCCAGGAAGTAGCGGTCGTGGGTGACGATCAGCACCGCGCCCGGGTATTCGCGCAGCGTCTTCTCCAGCCAGGCGACGCTCTCGGCGTCGAGGTGGTTGGTCGGCTCGTCCAGCAGTAGCAGGTCCGGCTTCTCCAGCAGCAGGCGGCAGAGCGCCACGCGCCGGCGCTCGCCGCCCGAGAGGTGCGTCACTGCGCTTTCGGCCGGCGGGCAGCGCAGAGCGTCCAGCGCGATGTCCACCGTGCGGTCGAGCTCCCAGCCATTGGCGGCGTCGATGCGCTCCTGCAGGTCTGCCTGCTCGGAGAGCAGCTCGTTCATCTTCTCCTCCGGCATCTCCTCGGCGAAGGCGGCGCTGATCTCGTTGAAGCGTTCCAGGTCGGCCTCCAGCGTGCCGAAGGCGGCGCGCACGTTCTCGCCGACCGTCTTCTCCTCATCGAGGTGCGGCTCCTGCGGCAGGTAGCCGACGCGGGCCCCCTCCGCGGCCCAGGCCTCGCCGCCGAACTCGGTGTCCTGGCCGGCCATGATGCGCATGAGCGTGGACTTGCCGGCGCCGTTCGGGCCGAGCACGCCGATCTTCGCATCCGGCAGGAAGGAGAGGGTGATGCCCTTGAAGACCTCGCGCCCGCCCGGATAGGCCTTGGTGAGGTTCTTCATGACGTAGACATACTGATAGGCGGCCATCGGGCGTGATCCTGCGGCGTTCGGGGGTTGGCGCCTATCTAGCGATCCGCACCCCCCACGCAAAGCCGCGCTACCGCAGGTGGAGCGCGGGGCGGGCCGACATCGGCCAGATGCGGGCGCCCGCCGCGTCGCCCTCGGCGGCGACCTCGCCCAGCGCGATGCCGGGCAGGTCGGCCATGGCGACGTCGTAGCCGTGCCGCGCCAGGTCGATGGCCGTAGCGCGGCCGATGCCGGTGGAGGCGCCGGTGACCAGCGCGGCCCGGCGGGCGGTGCTGCTCATGCTGTCATCCGTTCCGTCCCGGACCGCATGAGACACGCAAAACGCCCGCGTGGCCAGCCGCCCCCCTTACCGGTGCCGGCGCAGCTCCAGCCGGGCGATCTGGTTGCGGTGCACCTCGTCCGGCCCGTCGGCGAAGCGCAGCGCGCGCGACCAGGCATAGGCATAGGCCAGGGGGAAATCGTCCGACATGCCTCCCCCCCCATGCACCTGCATCGCCCAGTCGATCACCCGGCAGGCCATGTTGGGCGCGATGACCTTGATCATGGCGATCTCGGCGCGCGCCTCCTTGTTGCCGACGGTGTCCATCATCCAGGCCGCCTTCAGTGTCAGCAGCCGCGCCTGCTCGATCATCATGCGGGATTCGGCGATACGCTCCAGCGTGGTGTCGAACTCCGAGATGCGCTTGCCGAAGGCGATGCGCGACTGGGCGCGGCGGCACATCAGCTCCAGCGCGCGCTCCGCCAGGCCGATGGTGCGCATGCAGTGGTGGATGCGGCCCGGCCCGAGCCGGCCCTGCGCGATCTCGAA
>ERZ1066123.1798-NODE-1798-length-12106-cov-10.147208_pt1 | contig 12106 bp, 10 predicted proteins | sample MGYA00382770_ERZ1066123 | MGnify/ENA primary metagenome ERZ1066123 (study PRJEB33369, sample SAMEA5778353) | biofilm metagenome | biome: Industrial cooling water; feature: Water cooling tower basin; material: Biofilm | place: United Arab Emirates | collected...
GGCCTCAGTCGCTTCGCGCGGGCCGCTGGCTTCGTCGAGGGCCGCGGCGAAGCGGCCCGACGCGCCGCCGTCGGCGGCGGCATCGGCGTCGCGGCCGGCGGGCTCGGCGACAAAGCCGGCCGCGCTGCCCGGCGTGGACGATGCGCGCGGCGAGCCGGGCAGGGCATTGAGGGCCGTCGGGGTCATGGGTTCTCCTCGCGCTTCTTGGCGCCGTGCGCGCGCGCGCCGAGGTCGTCGAGCACGCGCTGGTCGTTGCGTTCCTGGACCTTCTGCTCCGCGGCGCGGTAGCTGGCCGCGAGCTTCTCGAGCACGAGCTTGTCGCGGCTGGCGAGCAGCAGTCGCGTGCGCTCGATCGCGAGCGCCTCCTCGCTGGTGGCGATGTGCTTCTGCTGCGTCACGACCGCGTCGTCGATCTTGGCGAGGAAGGCGGCGCGGTTGAGCAGCTGGCTCGGGCTGACCGCGGAGCCCGGCGCCGGCGGCGCTTCGTATTCGCTGCGGAAGCGCTCGAGGTCGTCGAGGCGCTGTGCCTGCTGCTGGTGGGACTGGACTTTCTGCGCCAGCGCCTTGGCCAGCGCGTCCTCGCGCGTCTCGGCGCGGCGGATCAGGGGATCGAGGCGCTTCGAGTTCACGGCGCGGCCTCCAGCAGCTGGGCGAGCGCGGCCTTGCTCGATTCGAGGCTGGCGCCTTCGTGCACGTCCTGGCCGAGGAAGGCCTGGATGGCGGGCCAGCGCGCGATGGCTTCGTCGACCAACGGGTCGGCGCCGCGCTGGTAGGCGCCGATGGCGATCAGGTCGCGCTGCGCGGAGTACGCCGCCATCAGCCGCTTCAGGCGGCGGATGCGCTCGCGGGTGGCGAGGTCGGCGATCTCGGTGACGACGCGCGACACCGAGCGCTCGATGTCGATGGCCGGGTAGAGGCCGGAATCGGCGATGCGGCGATCCAGCACGATGTGGCCGTCGAGGATCGCGCGCGCGGCGTCGGCGATCGGCTCCTGCTGGTCGTCGCCTTCGGTGAGCACGGTGTAGAACGCGGTGATCGAGCCGCGGCCGGCCGGACCCATGCCGGCACGCTCCACGAGCGCCGGCAGCTTGGCGAACACCGACGGCGGGTAGCCGCGCGTGGTTGGCGGTTCGCCGATGGACAGGCCGATCTCGCGCTGCGCCTGCGCGAAGCGCGTCAGCGAATCCATCAGCAGCAGCACGTTCAAGCCCTGGTCGCGGAAGTATTCGGCGATCGACGTGGCGCGCAGCGCGCCGTGGATGCGCGCCAGCGGCGGGCGGTCCGCCGGCGAGGCGACGACGACGGCGCGCTTCAGGCCGTCGGGGCCGAGGGTGCTCTCGACGAAATCGCGGACTTCGCGACCGCGTTCGCCGATCAGCCCGACCACGACCACGTCGGCCTGCGTGTACTTGGTCATCATGCCGAGCAGCGTCGATTTGCCCACGCCGGAGCCGGCGAACAGGCCCACGCGCTGGCCGCGCCCGATGGGCAGCATGGCGTTGATCGCGCGCACGCCGACGTCGAGGCCCTGCGTGATCGGCTCGCGCGAGAGCGGGTTCAGCGGCACGCCGGTCAGGCCGGTGTAGCCGTCGGGGCGCGGCGTCGGCCGGCCGTCGAGGGCGTGGCCATCGCTGTCGATGACGCGGCCCAGCAGGCCTTCGCCCACCGCCACGCGGCCGCGCGCCCAGCCGGGCACGACGCGCGCGCGCGGCAGCAGGCCGTGCAGGTCGGTGGTCGGCATCAGGTAGGTCTTGTCGCCGGCGAAGCCGACCACTTCGGCCTCGACGAACGTGCCGCCCTGCGCCTCGATGCGCACGGCGGAGCCGAGCGGCACGTCGCAGCCGTCGGCTTCGAGGGTGAGCCCCACCGCGCGGCGCAGCACGCCCTCGCGCACGGTGCCCAAACGCTCGAGCTGCGGGTCGACGGCCGACAGCCGCGCGGCCAGTCGCGTGCTGCGCGAGGCGAGCAGATGGCCGGTGGCCGTGCTCACGCGCCGCCTCCGACCGGGTTCAGCACGGCCGCCAGCGCGGCCTGCAGCCGCGCGTCGGCGCGCGCGTCGATGCGCACGCCGTCGCCGTGCAGGCGCACGTCGCCGCGCGCGAGTTGGGGATCGGTGACGACGCGCGCGTCCGGCCACGTGGGCAGCCAGGGCTGCAGCACCGTCGCGTCGTCCGGATGGAGGCGCAGCTCGACGTCGCGCTGGCCGGGGCCAGCGGCGTCGATCGCGGTGCGCACGAGCTGGGCGAGCAGCTCCGGCTCGGCGTCGTAGGCGCGGCCCAGCAGGGCGCCGGCGATGCGGACGGCGAGCTGCCCGAGCGCGCCGTGGACGTCGTCATCGAGACGGCCGAGCGGCCGCGCCATCGCTTCGACCACGCCCTCGATCTGCGCGACCAGCTTGCGCACCTCGGCTTCGCCCGCCTTGAAGCCTTCGCGGCGACCGGCCTCGAAGCCCTCGCGACGCGCGGCCTCCTCGATGCGCTGCAGCTCGTCGATCGAGGGGGGTTTCGGCGGCGGCGGCGCGTCGAGCGCCGGCACCTGCCACAGGGCGGCCCCGGCGTTCACACCAGCTCGTCCTTGCTGCCGCCCAGGCTGATCGTGCCTTCGTCAGCGAGGCGCCGCACGATCGACAGGATCTCCTTCTGCGCGCCTTCGACCTCGCTGAGCTTGACCGGGCCGCGGTCGTCCATGTCTTCCTTGAGGATCTGCGCAGCGCGCTGCGACATGTTCTTGAGCACCTTCTCCTTGACCTCGGGCGAGCCGCCGCGCAGGGCCAGCGGCAGGCGGTCACCCGGCACTTCGCGCAGGATGGCCTGCATCGACTTGTCGTCGACGCCGGCGAGGTCGTCGAAGACGAACATCAGGTCCTGGATCTGGTCGGAGAGCGCCTGGTCGACCTTGCCGATCGCGCCGAGGATCACCTGGTCCTGGCCGGTCTCGACGAAGTTCAGGATGTTGGCCGCGGTCTTGATGCCGCCGATCGTGGTGGCCTTGCTGTTCTGCGAGCCGGCGAACTGCTTCTCCATCACCTCGTTCAATTCATTGAGCGCCACCGGCGGCACGTTGTCGAGCGTCGCCACGCGCAGCAGCACGTCGGCGCGCACGCGCTCGGGGAAGCTCTTCAGGGTCTCGGCGGCCTGGTCGGGCTCGAGGTGCGACATCACGATCGCCATGATCTGCGGGTGTTCATTCCGGATCAGGTCGGCGATCGCGCGCGGGTCCATCCACTTGAGCATTTCCATGCCCGAGCTGTTGCGCCCGAGCAGGATGCGGTCGATCACGCTGCCGGCCTTGTCCTCGCCGAGCGCCTGCACCAGCACCTTGCGGACGTAGTCGTCGGCGCCGACGCCCACCGACGTCTGCTTGTCGAGCGCGGTGGCGAATTCGCCGACCACGGCCTCGATCTGCTCGCGCGAGACGCCGCCGACGCCGGCCATCGCCTGGCCGACCTTCTGCACTTCCTTCGCCGACATGTGCTTGAGCACCTCGGCGGCTTCGACCTCGCCGAGCGACAGCATCAGGATCGCGGCCTTTTCGGTGCCGCTGAATTCGCCCTTCTTGTCAGCCATCGCTCGCCATCCATTCCTTCACGACCTGGGCCACGCGGCGCGGGTCTTCCTTGACGGCGTTGCGCGCGAATTCGATCTTGCCCTCGATGCTGGTGGGCGGCGCGAGGCCGCTGCCGGCCTGGCCAGGCAGGGCCAACGCGGTGCCGGGCGAACCGGGCGGCAGCGCCGCCTGGCCGGCGGCTCCGGGCAGCATCGGCGTTCCATCGGCAGCATACGCCGGGCCGGCGTCGTCGGCGTCGCGGGCCGGCGGCGCCAGCAGCTGCTTCAGCGTCGGGCGGATGACGAGGAAGATCACCAGCAGCACCAGCAGCGCGCCGACCACGATGCGGCCGACCTGCCAGACCAGGGGGTTCTCCCAGATCGGCGCGGCCACGTCCTCGAGCGGCTCGGGCGCGACGAAGGGCGCGTTGACCACGGTGACGACGTCGCCGCGCGGCTCGCTGAATCCGACGGCCTGCTTCACCAGCGCCTCGATGCGCGACAGCTCGTCGGCATTGAGGGCGCGGAACGGCGCGGGCTCGCCTTCGGGCGCCTCTTCGCCTTCCGCCAGCGGCGCCGGCACGTTCGGCACGTTGTCGACGACGACGGCCACGGTGACGCGCTTGACGCGGCCGACCGGCTGCCGCGTGTGCGTCAGCGTGCGATCGAGTTCGAAGTTGCGCGTGCGGCTGCTGGCCTGCTCCGTCGCGCCGCCGTCCACCGGCGTCGCGGCGCCCGCGGCGGCGACGGCGCCCGCTTCGCCCGCGGCCGGATCGGCGGCCGGATCGGCCGGCGCCTCGGCGTTCGGGCCCGGCGGCGTGTTGCTGGTCGCGCCCGGCACGCCGCGATCGGCGGCCTCCGCGCGGCGCTCCTCGCTGACCTGCTCGCTGCGCAGCTGGCCGGACTCCGGCGTGTAGACCTCGCGCGCCTCTTCGACGGTGGAGAAGTCCATGTCGATGGCGACCTCGCTGCGCACGCGGCCCACGCCGACCAGCGGCTCGATCAGGCTGGCGACCTTCGCAGCGAGCGAGGCTTCCTTCTCGCGGGTCAGCGCGAACTGCTCGGCGCTGATGGCGCCCGCGCTGTCGGGTTTGTCGCGGGTGAGCAGGCGGCCCGACTCGTCGACCACGGTGACGCGCTCCGGCGTCAGGTTGGGGATGCCGTTGGCGACCAGGTGCTGGATCGCCTGCACCTCGTCGGGCTTCAGGAAGCGGCCGGGCAGCAGCCCGACGACGACCGACGCGGCGGCCGCCTGCTGCTGGCGGGTGAAGGCCGACGGCCGCGGCAGCGCGAGGTGCACGCGCGCCTCGCGGATCGGCCGCAGCTGCTTGATGGTCTTGGCGAGCTCGGTTTCCAGCGCGCGCTGGTAGCGCGCGGTCTCGACGAACTGGCTGACGCCGAAGCCCGGGTCGCGCTCGATCAGGGCCATGCCGGGCCCCTCACTGCCGGACAGGCCGGCGGTCGCCAGCGCCATCCGGGCGTCCTGCAGGCGCTCGCCGGGCACCTGCACGTCGCCGGTCGCCGGATTGATCTCGACCGGGATCTGCGCGCTGCGCAGCGCGGCGGCGAACTCCGAGGCGGTCGCCGCGTCGATGCCGCTCTGCACCGTCACCAGCGCCGGCTTCTGCAGCCAGAAGAACGCCCACAGGCCGCCGGCGATCGCCAGCGTCAGCAGGCCCATGGTCCACAGCTGGCGCAGCAGGCCGGCCTGGTTGATCTGCGCGAGCACGCCGGGCGAGGGTGCCTGCGACGGCGGAAGGACAACGGCGTTCATGGGTCAGGTCCGGTCCTTTAGAGCGGCATGTTCATGACGTCCTGGTACGCCTGCACGAGGCGGTTCCGGACTTCGACGGTGGCGCGGAAGGCGACGCTGGAGGCCTGCGCGGCCACCATGACGCGGGCGAGGTCGGCGCCGGGCTCGCCGCGTTCGAACGCGCCCTGCAGGTTGCGGGTCTCGGCCTGCAGCGTGTTGACCTTCTTCAGGGCGTTGCCGAGCGCATCGCCGAAGCTGGCCCCGCCCACGCCGCCCGCCGCCCCGGCACCGCCGGGGGCCGTCGTGCCGCCGATCCCGCCCACGCCGCCGGCCGCATGGGCCGCCCCGGCGAGCCCGGCGCCCGGCATCCCGGTGCCGATCTGGGTCTGGTAGCTGCGGATCTGCGACAGCACGGAGGAGATGGCGTCGGACATGGGAAGGGCGTCGGGCCGCGGACGGACAGGTGCAGGCGAGGGTGCAAGCCGCGTGCCACGCGCGGGCGCGCCGGCGCGGCGGGAAATCGCCGGCCGGGGGCGCGGCGGGCGCCACGTCGGCGGCATCGGCCTCGTGCGAGCATCCGCGCATGGACCGGTCCACCCTGCCCGCATCGCTCGACGCCGTCGCCGCCGCGCTGGCCGGTGCTGCGCGCCACGCCGCCGAGGGGCTGGCCTCGCCGTGGCTCGGCGTGGCGTGGCTGGCCTACGTGCTGGTCCTCGCGGCGTGGATCGTGCGCCAGCGCCGCGAGCCGGTCGCCACGCTGGCCTGGCTGCTCGGCCTGGCCTGGCTGCCGGTGCTCGGCTGGGCGGTCTACTGGTGGCTGGGGCCGCAGCGGATCCATCGCCGCAAACTGAAGCGCCTGCGGGCGCGGCTGGCGCTGGCCGAGGCCACGCTGCCGCCGGTCGGCGATCCATCGGAAGCCGGCCAGGAGCGCCTGATCGAGCGCAGCACCGGCTACGCCCCGACCCGCGCGACCGCCATCGACCTGCTGACCGGGGGCGAGCGCACCTACGAGGCGCTGTTCGCCGCCGTGGCCGACGCGCGGGAAACGATCCACCTCGAGTACTACATCTACGAGCCGGACGGCGTCGGCACGCGGCTGCGCGACCTGCTCGCCGAGCGCGCCCGGGCCGGCGTCGAGGTGCGCCTGCTGCTGGACGGGCTCGGCTCGCGGCGGTGCTCGCCGGCCTTCCTGCGGCCGCTGCGCGAGGCCGGCGCCGAGGTGGCGTGGTTCCATCCGCTGAAGGCCGGCCACCTGCTGTGGCGGCCCACGCTGAACCTGCGCACGCACCGCAAGATCGCCGTCATCGACGGCCGCATCGGCTTCACCGGCGGCGTCAACATCAGCGACACGCAGAGCGAGCGAGCGTCCGCATCGGCCTTCCACGACCTGCACCTGAAGCTCGGCGGCGACGTGGTGCGCGCGCTCCAGCTGGCCTTCGCCGAGGACTGGCACTACGCGGCCGGACGCAAGCTCACCGATCCGCGCTACTGGCCCGCGCAGCCCCCCGGCCCGATCCGCTGCCAGCTGATCCCCTCCGGGCCCGACAACCCGCTGGCGCCGATCCACCGCGTGCACGTCGAAGCGCTGCACAACGCCAAGCGCCGGGTCTGGCTGATGACGCCCTACTTCGTGCCCGACGCGGCCGTACTGCTCGCGCTGACCAGCGCCGCGCTGTCCGGCCTCGACGTGCGCCTGCTGGTGCCGCGCATCAACGACAACCGCGTGGTGCGCGCCGCGGCCCGCAGCTTCTACCCCGAGCTGCTGGTGGCCGGCGTGCGCGTGTTCGAGTTCCAGCCGCGGATGCTGCACGGCAAGGCGCTGCTGGTCGACGACGAGATCGCGCTGATCGGCAGCGCCAACGTCGACCCGCGCAGCTTCTGGCTGAACTTCGAGCTCTCGGTGCTGGCGCGCGACGCCGGCGTCGCGGCGGCGCTGGCCGCGCGCATCGAGGCCGACCTCGCGCAGTCGAAGGAAGTGCCGCGCGGGTGGCGTCCCGGCGGCCTGCAGGCCTACACCGACAGCGCGGCGCGGCTGCTGGCGCCGATCCTGTAGCGCAGCGACGGTGCGCCGCGGCGCCACGCTACACTCCGCGGCGTTTCCCCTCGGAGCCCCGCCCATGGCGTGGTTGATGCTGCTCGCCGCGCTCGCCTGCTTCGCGCTCGCGATCGTCCTGCCGGTCGGCACCGGCGTCGTGCTGCTCGTCCTGCTCGCCGCGCTCGGGCTGCTGCTGGCCGGCACGACGCGGCTGCTGCGCGATCGCCTCGACGCCGTCAGCCGCTCGCAGGCGCGGATGCTCGATGAAGCGGAAGTGCAGCGGCTGCGCGAGCAGATCGCCGCGCGGCAGGACGCGGCCGCGCGCGACCCGGCCTGACGCAGCCGGGATCGCGGCCGACGCCTCGGCCCGCGCCCGTCGGCAGCACCTCGTCAGCGGCTCGGGCCGGAGCGCGTCGCCGCCTTGCCACCGCGCGGGGTGCCGCGCCGACAGGCGTCTGAGCAGTAGACCACCTGCTCCCAGTCGCGTTCCCACTTCTTCCGCCACTCGAACGGACGTCCGCAGACCGGGCAGGTCTTCGACGGCCTGGCCGCGCGGCGCGACTCACGGATCGGCACACACCACCCGGTTGCGCCCCATGCGCTTGGCCTCGTAAAGGGCCTGGTCGGCGCGCCGCATCAGGGTCGACGGCAGCTCGTGCGCGGTGGGCCAGGCGACCGCCACGCCAAGGCTGACGGTCACGCCGGTGCGTGCGCGCTCGACGATCTCGCGAAGCGCCTCGGCCCGGCGCGCCGCGGCGTCCGGCGCGGCGCCCGGCAGCAGCACCGTGAACTCCTCGCCGCCGTAGCGCGCAAGGATCTCCACCGGCGGATTGAGGTCGGTGCGCAGCAGCGTGGCCACCTCGATCAGCACCCGATCCCCTTCGAGATGCCCGTGGTGGTCGTTGTAGCGCTTGAAGTGGTCGACGTCGATCATCAGCGCCGCCAGCGGCAGGCCCTGTTCGCTGCAGCGCGCCCATTCGCGCGCGAGCGCCTGCTCCAGCGCGCGTCGGTTCTGCGCACCGGTCAGCGGATCCTCGACGGCCATTTCGGCCAGCCGCGCGTTGGCGCGCTCCAGCTCCAGCGTGCGGTCGGCGATGCGCTGCTCGAGCTGGCGGTTCTGCGCTTCGACGCGGAGCACGCGGCGGCGTCCGATCGCCCGCGACGCCCAGACCGCGATGCCGACCAGCCCGAGCATCAGCAGGCCGCGCAGGGCCGGCTCCTCGAACCAGCGCGGCTGCACCATCAGCCGCACGCGCATCGGCTCGACGTGGCGACCGCTCGGCAGTTGGCCCTCCACGTCGAACAGGTACTCGCCGGGATCGAGGCCGCGGATCGTCAGGTCGCGATCGGCCCAATCGGAGAACTCCGGCGCCACGCCGGCGAGGCGATAGCGGAACCGGGCGCCGGGCTCCAGCGAGTTCAGCGTGAAGCGCATGCGCAGCGGCTGGCCGGAGCGCAACGACAGGATGCCGCGCTCGACGTCCACGGCCCGCAGCTCGCCGTCGTCGTCCTGCAGCAGCAGCTGGTCGAAGGCCACCGCCAGCGCCGGCATCGGAAGCACCGGGCCCTCCGGTGCGTACTGCAGCACGCCGTTCCACACCGGCACGCGCAGCACGCCGCCGCGGCTCACGCGGGGTGGGCCGAAGCCGGTGCTCGACCAGCCGCCGATCTGCACGCGCTCCCAGGCCATCGTGGAGGCGGGGCGTCGCATCAGGTCGCGCGGCGTGTAGGCGAACAGGCCCATCGTCGTTTCGACGACGCTGAGCTTCCCGGGTTGGATCAGCTGGGTGATCCACGCCGGCGTCTCGATGGCGACGAAGCGACCGGCATCGGCGTCGAAGCGATAGGTGCGGCCTTTCGCCCAGGCCTGCAGCGCGCCGTCGATGAAGAACAGCTTCGGCCGGTCCTCGCCGTCGATCGGCAGCCCCTGCTCCTCGCCGAAGGCCTCCACCGACAGGCGGCGACCCTCCGCGAGATCGAAGCGCCAGCGCTGCGGGGGCCCGCGATCGTCGCTGAGCCAGAACTCGCCCTCGGCGGTCTGCACCGCCTCCATGATCGACATGCCCTGCAGCGGCCAGCGCCCGTCGATCTGCCAGCTGCCGTCGCGGAAGCGCAGCAGCAGGAATTCGCTCTCGCCGTAGGCCACGGCGATGTCGGTGTGGTTGCGCACCCGCTGCGGCATGTAGATCGCCTCGCCGCCGACCAGCGTCTGCGGCTCGCGGCTGCCGGGCTTCAGCTGGCGCAGGCCTTCACGTTCACCCACCAGCATCGCGCGCTCGTCCGCGAGCAGGCCGTAGGCCTCGAGCTGCGCCCACGGCATCAGCTCGGAGCGCACGCTGCCCGCGCCGTCATCGGTCATGCGGAAGAGCCCGCGCGAGCTCGCCACCCACAGCGCGCCGTCGAACTCCGCGGTGTCGCTGACCAGGCCGCGCACGCCGTGCGTGCGGTCGAGGATCGACCACGCCGACGGCATGCCCAGTCGCAGCACCTCGGTGTCGGTGACGGCCCACAGCGCGCCTTCGCTGTCGCGGGCGAGGTCCGCCACCGCCTGGTCGGCCAGCTTGACCCGCTGGCGCAGGCGCAGGCCGGCGTCGACGATGAGCACCTCGCCGTCCAGGGTCGACATCGCGAACCCGCCGCCGTCGAGCGGCACGGTGACGTAGACGGCGAGCTCGCCGTCCGGCCAGGCGAGGGCCTGCGTCACGCCGCTGTCGTCCAGTCGCCAGACGCCGTTGCCGGCCACCACGAATCGGCTGCCGCCCCAGCCGATCACGCCGGAGACGGGCACGCGCTTGAAGGTGTCGCCGCCGGGCACGACCTGCAGCTTGCCGTCGCGCAGCCAGCCGAGGCCCTGGTCCTGGAAGCGCGCGTAGAGGTCGCCGCCGAAGGCCATGACGCTGCGCATGTCCGGGCCCATCGGCCAGCTGCGGGTGTCGGCGCCGCTGGCCGGCAGCAGGTGCAGGAAGTGCTGCGCCTGGATGTAGATGCCTTCGGGCGTCTGCAGGATCTCCCACACGGGCCCGAGGCGACGGTCCGCGATCGACAGGCCGCTGCTCGCCAGCAGGTCCACGTAGCGGTAGCCGCGCACGGGGTCGAGCTCGAGGCGGCCGTAGGTGTCGTTGCCGCCGACCATGATGTCGCCGTCGGGGAGGCGCCGCACCACGGTGGCGTTGACGCCGATCGGCAGCGGCACGGTCGTCCACTCGCTGCCGTCATGCACCAGCACGCCGTCGTTCGAGGCCACGTAGATCTTCCCGGGCGCAGCGGCCACCGACCACAGGGCCGGGGCGGCGCGGTATTCGTCGGGCCCGATGCGCTGCGTGATCGGCACCCCGGCAAGGCCCGACGCCCACGCGAGCGGGCACGCCGCCAGCGCAAGCGCGAGCGCGAAGGGCCCAAACCAACGATGCGGTGGCCGGCGGGTCATCGGCGCATTATGGCCTCGGCGCCGCGGCACGTACCGCGCGGCTTGCGGTCGGACTGAGGCGGCGGGCACGCTTCCCGCATTCCGAAGGACCGCCATGACCCTGCTCAGCGTCAACGTCAACAAGATCGCCGTCCTGCGCAATTCGCGCGGCGGGCGCCTGCCGTCGCCGCGCGATGAAGCCCTGCGCTGCATCGACGCGGGCGCGCGCGGCATCACCGTGCACCCGCGGCCGGATCGTCGACACATCACCCCCGAGGACGTCGCGGCCATCGCCGAAGCGCTGCCGCCCGACGTCGAGTTCAACATCGAAGGCAACCCGTTCGCCGCGCCGCGCGAGGGCTATCCCGGCCTGCTCGCGCTCGCCGAGGCCGCACGGCCCGCACAGGTCACCTTCGTGCCCGATGGCGACGGCCAGATCACCTCGGACCACGGCTTCGATCCGACCGCGCTGCCGACGTCGATGGGCGCGCAGGTGGCGGCCTTCAAGGCCGTGGGCGCCCGGGTCTCGCTGTTCGTCGACGCCGGGGAGACGCGCTTCGCGTCCATCCGCGACGCCGGCGCCGACCGCATCGAGCTGTACACCGGGCCGTACGCCGAGGCCTACGAGGCCGCGAACGCCGCCGCGGCGCACCGCGCAGCCGGGCCGGTCGCCGCCACCGCGCACCTGGGGGAGCGGATCGCCGACTGCCGCCGCAGCGCCGAGGCCGCCCAGGCGCTGGGCTTGGGCGTCAACGCCGGACACGACCTGTCCCAGGCCAATCTCCACGCTTTCCTCGCCGGCGTGCCCGGTGTCCTCGAGGTGTCGATCGGCCACGCGCTGATCGCCGAAGCCCTGGTCGACGGCCTGGCCGAGACCGTGCGGCGCTATCGCGCGATCACCGGCCGCTGAGGCCCAGGCCGGAAACGACAGCGCCGCCCGGAGGCGGCGCTGCGTGGCGATGGGCCGCCGCGGGGCGACCCGATGCCTTTACTGGGCGACCTGGTCGACGAACGCGATCTTTTCCATCTGCGCGTTCTTGGCCCGGGCCAGCACCCGCGCCAGCACCTCGTACTCCGCCGCCGGATCGACCTCGATCTCGAGCTTCGGCTGCTCGGCGGCCGGGAGCACCTGGGTCCGCACGTTGGTGATGTCGGCGAACTGGTCTTCCAACGTGGCCATCGGGGCCGGCGTGCCGTTGATGAGGATCTCGCCCGAGGACAGGATCTTCAGCGCCACCGGGGGCGGCGGCTCGGTCGGCGGCGGCGGCGGCGGGTCACGCATGCGCTGCGGCAGCGTGATGTTGATCAGCGAGGCCGGCGTCGGCGCCGTCACCATGAAGATGATCAGCAGCACGAGCAGGATGTCG
>ERZ1066123.1799-NODE-1799-length-12103-cov-8.009545_pt1 | contig 12103 bp, 15 predicted proteins | sample MGYA00382770_ERZ1066123 | MGnify/ENA primary metagenome ERZ1066123 (study PRJEB33369, sample SAMEA5778353) | biofilm metagenome | biome: Industrial cooling water; feature: Water cooling tower basin; material: Biofilm | place: United Arab Emirates | collected...
CGGCGACCACCGAGATCTACACGCAAGCCTGGCGCGGCGAGCAGGCCTGGAACCGCTCGCGCGAGGCCCAGTACGAATACGCCTGCCATGAGGGCAATTACGCGATGGCGGGGATTCTCGCCGGCGCGCGCAAGCTGGAGAAGGACGGCCGCCTGGTGCCGCGCAACGCGGAGGAGGAGTAGGGGACGCCCTCTCCATGGCGAGCGCCGCGCGCGACACGGCCACGCAGATCATCGGCGGGGACCTTTACCTCAAGCGCGCGCTTTACAATCAGATCCGGCATCCCGGCCAGGCGCCCAACATCACCGCGCTGGCGGGCGAAGGCTTCACGCTGGTCGTCGCGGGCCGGGACCCGGCCAAGGCCCGCGCGCTGCTCGACGAGCTCGCCCCCATTTGCGAGCACCACACCGCCCCCCTTGCCCATTTCGCCGATCCCACCGATTTCCCCTTCGACGACCGCGAAGGGTGCCTCGATCTCGTCGTCAACGCCTCCAGCCTCGGGATGACGGGCCAGCCCCCCCTTCCCTTCGACTGGAGCCACGCGCCCCCGGGCGCCATCGCCTACGACATCGTCACCGCGCCTCTCGACACTCCCTTCCTCCAAGGCGCGCGCGCAAAGGGCCACCGCACCATCGACGGGCTTTTTATGCTGATCGGGCAGGCGGCGGTCGCTTTCGAGAAATTCTTCGGCCAAGCGCCCCCGCGTCAGCATGATGCCGAATTGCGGGAACTGCTCAGCCAATGACCCGCCGCACCGTCATCGGCCTCACCGGAAGCATCGGCATGGGCAAGTCGACCGTCGCCGCCATGTTCGCCGAAGCCGGGATTCCGGTGTTCGACGCCGATGCCGAGGTGCGCGCGATGCAGGGGCCGGGCGGCGAACTGATCCCCGCGATCGAGGCCGCCTTTCCGGGCTCGACCGACCCCCAGGGCGTCGACCGCGACCGGCTCGGCCATCAGGTCTTTGCCGACAAGGCGGCGCTTGCCCGGCTCGAGGCCATCGTCCACCCCGCCGTCGCCGCCAAGCGCGCCGCATTCCTCGAACGGCACCGCGACAAGCGCGCCGTCGTCTTCGACATTCCCCTGCTGTTCGAACGCGGCGGACACAAGAGCGTCGACATGGTGGTGGTCGTCTCCGCTCCGGCCGAAGTCCAGCGCGCCCGCGTGCTCGCCCGCCCGGGGATGACGCCCGAGAAATTCGCCCACATCTCCGACCTTCAACTCCACGACAGCGAAAAACGCGCCCGCGCCGATCATGTCATCGACACCGGCACCACCCTCGCCGAAACCCGCGCGCAGGTCGCCGCGCTGATTGCGTCACTTTGATTGCACGCACCCCTTGCAAGTGTCCGGACATGGGCAGATAGTCCGGCAAATGCGCGAGATCATCTTCGATACCGAAACCACCGGCCTCGATCCCAAGACCGGGGACCGCATGGTGGAAATCGGTTGCATCGAAATGGTCGGCCGGGTCGAGACGGGCCGCACCTTCCACGCCTATTTCAACCCCGATCGCGACATGCCGGTGGAGGCCGAGCGGGTCCACGGCCTGTCCTCGGCCTTCCTCGCCACCAAGCCGCGCTTTGCCGAGCTGGCGGACGAGCTGCTGGCGTTTCTGGGCGACTCCAACCTCGTCGCACACAATGCCGGGTTCGATTTCGGCTTTCTCAACAACGAGCTCGAACTGGCGGGCCGCCAGCCGGTAAGCATGGACCGGATGGTCGATACCGTCGCCATCGCCCGCAGGAAGCACCCGGGCGCCAAGCTCAGCCTCGATGCGCTGTGCACTCGTTACGGCATCGACCGCTCGCACCGCGTCAAGCACGGCGCGCTGCTCGATGCGGAACTTCTGGCGCAGGTCTATGTAGAGCTGACCGGCGGGCGGCAGATCGGATTGGGACTCGCCGATGCGCCCGCCCCGGTCCCTGCCCTTGCCGAACTGACGCCGAACGCGCCCTGGCACCGTCCCCGCACGGACAAGCCGCGGCGCGAGCCTCGCCTCCATGTTGCCAGCCCGGAGGAGCTGGAACGCCACCGCGCGTTCATCGCGCAGATCAAGGACGCGATCTGGGCCAGCTGAAGCCCGACGGGTCTTGTTGCCTCAACCTGGGATCCTCATCAGACGGGAGGACTACGCTTCATGGACATTCGGATTTCCGGCCACCAGATGGACACCGGCAGCGCGCTGCAATCGCACGCCTCGGACCGGCTCGGCGCGATCGTCGACAAGTATTTCGACCGCGCGCTCTCCAGCCACGTGACCTTCGGCAAGGCCCCGGCGGGCGCCTTCACCTGTGACATCGTCACCCATGTGATGCAGGGCCTGATCCTCAAGGCGCAGGGCACCGCGCATGATGTGCACGTCGCCTTCGACGATGCGGTCGGCAAGATCGAGAAGCAGCTGCGCCGCTACAAGCGCCGGCTCACCGATCGCCACGAACAGGCCGATCACGCGCGCGGCGAGGAAGAGGCCGCCTACACGATCTTCGCGGTCGAGGAGGACGAGGAGGAAGAGGTCGCCGCCGATGCGCCGCTGGTGATCGCCGAGACCCGCGTCGACATCCCCACTGCCAGCGTCGCCGACGCGGTGATGATGCTCGACCTCAGGAACACCGGCGCCCTGTTTTTCAAAAATGCTGGCACCGGACGCCATAATATGGTCTACAGACGCGCCGATGGCTCGATCGGCTGGGTCGAGCCGAGATAGGGACAAGAGCCGGTCTGCCGTAACGGCAAGGGCCGCTTTCAGGACCAGACGGCGGTAGCAGGAGGGGGCACCGCCCCGGACCGGCAATGCCCATGCAAGGGCGTGACCGGGCCGGATCATCGCCATGCACAGTTCTCCAGAGTCGGGGCGCGCAGTATCGGGATCAATCGCACCATGGACGTCAACCTCGCTCTTTCCCCGCAGGCCATCGCGTTCGCCCGGCTCGACACCAAACCCAAGGTGCTGGCGCGTACGGCGCAGCTTTTGGCCGAGGCCTACGGGCTCGACGCGGGCGAGGTGCTCGAGAACCTCGAGGCGCGCGAGGCCCTGGGAAGCACCGGTTTCGGGCGCGGGGTGGCAATTCCGCATTGCCGGTCGAAAGCCATCCGCCGCCCCTCGCTGGCGCTGATCCGGCTCGAAGCCCCGATCGATTTCGCCGCCGCCGATGCCCGGCCGGTGATGCTGGTGTGCGGCCTCGTCTCGCCCGAGAACGCCGGGGCGACGCACCTCCACGCGCTCGCCGCGATCTCGCGCCTGACGCGCGACGAGACGACGCTGCAGATGCTCGCCGACGCGCCGGATACCGAGGCGGTCTATGCGCTCCTCACCAACCAGTTCCTGCGCACCGCGGCCTGACCCGTTCACACCCCGATGCCTGCCAGTGACGATCTCCTCGCCGCCAGCGGTGCCCAGCAGCACTACCGGGCGCTGGAGCGGCTCTATGCCTCCGCCCCGGTCAACGCCAAGTTCGCCTCAAGGCTGCACATCCCGGCACAGGGCCGCGCGCAGCTGACCTTCACGGTGACGCCGGAGGATTACCACGCGGCCGGCGCGGCGCACGGGACGATCTATTTCAAGATGCTCGACGATGCGGCCTTCTATGCGGCCAATTCGCTGGTGACGGACCGCTTTTTGCTGACCACCGGCTTCAACCTGTTCTTCTCCAGGCCGGTGCGCGCCGGAACCGTCACCGCCCAAGGCCACTGGGTCAGCGGGCGGCGCCGGGTGTTCGTCGCCGAAGCGCGGCTGGTGGATCAAGAGGGCGAGGAGATCGGGCGCGGCACCGGCACCTTCATGCGCTCGCGCATCGCGCTCTCCAGCCTGCCGGGATACGCCGCGGACGGCCCTTCGGGGCTGTGACAATGGAGGGCCGGCTCCCCGCCCATCTCGAAGCGGGCGCGATCATGCGCCTCGCCCAGGCAGAGGGTGGGTTCGCGACGGTGCTGGCCAGGGGGGAGAGGGACGCTGGGACGATCCTCATCGTGACGCTGTGTCGCGGGGCGGGGGGCGTGCTGTACGAAAGGATGCCGCAGCTCGACGGAACGCGCAAGTTTCTTGCTGCAAAGCGGGAAGACCCTGACAATCCTCAGGAATTTGCCGAATATCTGGCCCGCAGACAGCGCCAGGACCAGGATATGTGGCTAATCGAGGTTGATATCGCATACCCGCAACGGTTCGTCGCACAGCTCGACGAATTGCGTTGACGCGGGCGGCAGGCACCGCCAGAGGCCCGCTCCAATTCCTCGCGCAGGCTGGCAGGGCGGCAATCCGGTCGCATCGACAGCACGCAGACGGGGAGCGGCCGGCAGGCTTTTTCGAACCCCCTCATCCTCAGCGATCTGGATCACGGTTCCCGCCTGCGCCTGTGCGCGCTCACCGCCGAATTAGACGAGTTCATGAGTCGCAAGACCACCTTTGGCGCGATCGCCGCTGTCGCTTTCGCAGCCACTCTGTTTCCCGGCGGCCACGATGCCGCCGCGCTGGCGCAAGCCGCCTCCGAACAGCTCTCCCCCGCCCCCGACGCGGCGCCCGAGCTGGTTCCCGAGCATATCACCTTCGTCTCCGAGCCCGTGGTCCAGCCGCTGCCCGACGCGGCGACCGACACCCCGGTGCTGACCGAGGCCGGGTCATTGAACGAACTGGTCGGCATGATCGACACCACCGCCGCGATGGATGCCGAGATGCGCTGCCTTGCGGGCGCCGTCTATTTCGAGGCGCGCGGCGAGGCGCTGGCAGGTCAGCTCGCCGTCGCCCAGGTGATCGTCAACCGCACCGAGGACGGACGCTTCCCGCGCTCCTATTGCGGCGTCGTCTCCCAGCCCGGCCAATTCTCCTTCATGCGCGGCCAGAGGATGCCCGCCGTGCGCGAGGGCTCGCCCGCATGGACGCGCGCTGTCGCCGTGGCCCACATCGCGCATCAGGGCCTGTGGGATTCGGAAGCCGGCAATGCGGTGTTCTTCCACGCCCGCTACGTGAAGCCCGGCTGGAGCCGCACCAAGACGCGCCTCGCCCAGATCGACACGCATATTTTCTACAGGTGATCCTCGCCGAGTCCTTGTTGCCCTACCGCTTCGCTGCTTGAGGGCGTTTGGCGGCCCTACCGCTTCGCTGCTTGAGGGCGGAAGCTGATCGGCCCGCAAGGGCCGCAAGCCCGACTTGGCGCCCGCAGCCGCTCGCGCGAAGCGCGAAACGCGGCGAGGACTACAAAGAAAGCCGCACCCACACCGGCGCGTGGTCGCTGGCCTTCTCGCGGCCCCGGTGCGCCTTGTCGACGCCGCAGGCCTCCAACCGGTCGGCGCATTCGGGCGACAGCAGGATGTGGTCGATGCGAAAGCCGTGGTCGCGCTGCCATGCGCCCGCCTGATAGTCCCAATAGGTCCACACCCCCCCGCGCGGATTGTGGGTGCGGATCGCATCGACCCACCCGTCCGCCAGCAGCCGCGCATAGGCGGCGCGGCTTTCGGGCTGCATCAGCGCGTCGTTTGCCATCGCCTTGACCGACCACACGTCGTCGTCATGCGGGATGACGTTGAAATCGCCGAGCACCACCGCCGGGATTTCTTCCGCCCACAGCTCCGCCATCCGTTCGCGCAGCCGCGCCATCCACGCCAGCTTGTAGGTGAACTTCGGCCCCGGATGCGGGTTACCGTTGGGCAGGTAAAGGCAGGCGATGCGGATGCCGGAAACATCCGCCTCCAGGTAACGCGCCTGTTCCTCGTCGCCCTCGTTCGGGCCGGGAATGCCGAGTCCGCGCTTCACCTCGGTGCAGGTGTAGCCCGCGCGGCTGTCGACGAGGATCGCCACGCCGTTGAAGGCCTTCTGCCCGTGGGTGACGACGGCATAGCCCAGCGCCTCGATCTCGGCCGCGGGGAAGCTCTCGTCCTGCGACTTGATCTCCTGCAGGCAGGCGACCGCGGGGCGGGTTTCTTCCAGCCATTCGATCAGGCGCGGCAAGCGGGCCTTGATGCCGTTGATGTTGAAGGTGGCGATTTTCATGCGCGCGCTTGTGCCGCAAAGCGCCTTGCGGGTCTAACCTAAATCCCGAAGCTCGCCCCGCACCCGCAACCCGCCGCCGCCTGCGGGTTCTCGACCTTGAAGGCCGCCCCGCCCAGCGACTCGACGAAATCGACCGTGCTCCCGGCGATCAGATCGAGGCTGACCGGATCGACCACCAGCCGCACACCATCGGTTTCCGAGATGCTGTCGTCGGCCTCGGGCGCGTCGGCGAGGTCGAACCTGTACTGGAAGCCCGAACAGCCCCCGCCCTCCACCGCCAGACGCAGGATCGCCGGGCGCGATTGCTTGTGCGCGATGAAGGCCACCCGCTTGGCGGCCGACGGAGTGAGGACAAGGGGCTGGGCGGTCATGGCAGCAATCTAGGGCGCGCGGGGCGTTTCCTCAAGGTTCACACGGCCTGAATATAATTGCGCAGCGCCTCGGCCTCGTGCTGGACCTCGTCCATCTTGTGCTTCACGAGGTCGCCGATCGATATGAAGGCGACGAGCTGGCCATTCTCCACCACCGGGAAGTGGCGGAAGCGGCGGCGGGTCATCATGCCCAGTGCCTCGTCCACGGTGGTCGAAGGCTCGACCGTGACAGCAGGCGAGGTCATGATATCCTCCACCGCGACATCGAGGCATTCTTTCCCACGATCGGCGAGCCGGTAGATCACGTCGCGTTCGGAGACGATGCCGACCACGCGCCCTTCGCGCAGCACCGGCAGCGCGCCGATGCGCCGCGTGGAGAGGGTCTGGACGACGTCGCTGACCGGGGTGCCGCAGTCGCAGGCGATGATGTCGGACGGGCCGCGATTGGCGATGATGCGGGCGATGTTCATGGACAGGCTCCCTCTGTGCGGGAGAGGAAAGTGACATGATTCGAAGGAAAAGGCGAATCCCGTGCGGCAGGCTGGTTGCGCCGCATGCAGCGGCCTGTGCGCCTTTCACGCGTTGCAAAGCTTGCGGGCGCGCGCCATGTCCGGGGCATGACCCGCAAATCCCCGCTCGACGATCCCGTTAACGCCGCCCACGCCTGGGCGCGCTATCGCCGGATCATGAAATGGCTGCTCGCCGCGACCGTGCTGACGGTGGTGCTGGCGATGGGGTTGCTGTTTGCCTTCAACGGCATGATCTCGGTGCATTTCTACATCGCGGTGGCGCTGGGGATCAGCTTCACGATGCTGCTGGGCGGGGGGCTGATGGGGCTGGTGTTCCTCAGCAACGGAACGGGCCACGACGAATCGGTCGACAACCAGATGCCGAGCCGGGACGAGTTGTGGAGCCCGAAGGAGGATTGAGGGAGCTGAAGGAGGCGCGATCCTGGGGCCCCGCGTCCCCACCCCCGGCCCCTCCCCTAGGGGGAGGGGGGAAGGAGACGGTAGTCCTCGACCGGCTCCCCGCCGATCAGATGTTCCTGGATGATCCGTTCGAGCACCTCGGGGCCGCACGAGTGATACCACACCCCGTCCGGCCAGACGACCGCGATCGGCCCGGCGGCGCAGATCTGGAAGCAGTCCGCCTTGGTGCGCTGCACCCCGCCGCCCGCCCCGCGCTTGCTCGCGTCGGTGCGCTGCGGCCCGACGAGGCCCAGTTCCTTGAGCCGCGACTTGAGATAGCTCCACGCCTCCTTGCCGTCCTCGCGCGAGCAGCACTTCTGCTTTTCCGATACGGCGCACAGCATGATGTGGCGGGTAATGGCGGTGCCCTGCGCCGCATCGCCGAAGTGCTTGGCGAGCGAGTGGCGCGCCGAGGCCAGTTCCTGCTTGCTCACTGGCCGCCCTCCGGCTTCAGCCAGCGGTCGAGCCATGCAAACACGGTGTCGTGCCATTGCAGCGCGTTCTTCGCGCCGAGCACCCAGTGGTTTTCATCCGGGAAGACCAGCAATTGCGCGGGGATGCCGCGTTCCCGGAGCGCGGTGAAGGCGCCGAGGCCCTGGGTGTAGGGCACGCGGAAATCCTTCTCGCCCAGCACCACCAGCATCGGCGTTTTCCACTTGCTCACGTGGTTGACCGGGTTCCACCGCTCGTGCGTCTCGCGCGCGGTCTCGTAGGAGCCGCCGAAATCCCAGCGCACGAACCATTGTTCCTCGGTCGAATAGGCAAAGGCGCGGGTGTCGAACAGGCCGTTGTGGTTGACGAGGCACTTGAACCGTTCCGGCCAGTTCCCGGCGATCCAGTTGACCATGTAGCCGCCATAGCTCGCCCCCATCGCACAGGCGCGGCTGCCGTCGATCTGCGGGTCGAGCGCGAGCGCGGCGTCGAGGCCCTTCTGCAGGTCCTCGAGCGGCCCGCCGCCCCAGTCCCTGTTGATCGCATCGGTGAAGGCTTGCCCGTATCCGGTCGAACCGTGGAAATCGACCGAGATCACGGCATAGCCCTGCGAGGCCGTGACCCGCGGGTTCCAGCGGTTCGACCAGCTGTCGTCGAAGCTCCCCTGCGGCCCGCCGTGGATGTAGAGCAGCGCGGGGATCGGCCCGGTCTGGTCGGCAAGGCGCGTGATCTGGCCCCACACCGTGTCCCCGTTGGCGCCTGCAAAGCTGAAGCGGCGGGTGACGATGCTCGCCATCTGTCCCATGCGGGTGGTGGCGACATCGGTGAGCGGCCGGGCCTGCCCCATGCCGTCCGACAGGTACAGTTCGGCAGGCGCCCCCAGCGAATCCCGCGTGAACAGCGCGCGGCCGCCCGGCAGGGGCAGGAGACCCGCGATATGCGCCTCGTTGCCTGCCATGAGGTTCAATTCGGTGACCTTGCCGGTGGCGACGTCGATGCGGAAGGCGGGGGTATCGAGCACCTTCTGTGCGGTGGCGATCAGGCTCTTGCCGTCCGCCGCCCAGGCGATGCTGGCGAAAGAGAGGTCGACGCTTTCGGTCAGGTTGCGGGTCTTGCCGGTGGCGAGGTCCATCAGCCGCACCGATTGCCGGTCGGCCTCGTAGGTGGGCCGGTCCATCGCCAGCCAGGCGAGCAGGCGGCCGTCGGGCGATACCGCCGGGGCAGTGTCGGTCGCCGCGTTGCCCCCTGTCATCAGCCGCGGGGCTGCGCCGGTGAGGTCGGAGGCGTAGATATCGAGATTGGTCGATGCGGGCTCTTCGGCGTTCGACAGGCGGGCGGTGAAGTAGAGTGCGCTGCCATCGGGGGCGAAGGCGATCTCCTCGGCCCCGCCGAAAGGCATGGTCGGGGTGTCGGCGGTGATCCCGGTGGCCGGATCGCGCCCGTCGACAGGCGCGCCGTCACCTTGCGCGATGCCATCCTTCAGCGGGAAGACGAAGATGCGGTTGTGGAGGCCGGGGCTCGCCCAGCGGTCCCAGTGGCGCACGGAGCCGTCCTCGGCGTCATAGAGGCGGCCCGTGCCGGGGCCGGGGAGGTGGCGCGCCCTCGCATCGGCGCAGCCGAAGGTCGGGCAATCGCGCGGCACCTCGCCCCACACCGCGATGCGGGTGCCATCGGGGGCGAGCTTGAAGCCCGCGACGTCGGCTTCGGGGAAGCCCGCGACCAGCTGCGGCTTGCCCGCCGCGCCGTCCTTCCCCATTGCCGCACGCCACACCCGGCTGCGGGTGGGGGCGGCAGGGTCATCGGGGTGTTCGCTGCTGAGAAAATACACCGTGCCGCCCGCGCCGAAGGCAAGGTCCGAGGCAGGGATGCCGAGATCGAGCGCCACGGGCGCCGCGCCGCGCTGGCCCAGATCGATCAGGTAATACTGCGGCGCGCGCTTGAGGGTCTGGGGATCGGTGACGGTGACGGAATAGACCGCCAGCGTTCCCTCCCGGTTGACCGCAGGCGTGCCCAGACGCGGGAGGGTGACGAGATCCTGTGCGCTCATCGGCGGCACGCTGACCCCGGGGATCGCCGAGGCTGCAAGCGGGCGCGGTGCCTCTTCTGCGTGGAGTGGTGCGGTGATGGCGAGGGCGGCGGCGATCAGGGCGCCGGAAGCGGAGAAGCTGCGCATGGCGGGGGGATTAGCCCGCAAGCCCGCATTGCGCCAGACCCCGCACCCGCGCTTGCGGCAAACCGAGGCAAGGCGAAAGGGGGAGGCGCGCGGGTCAGCGGCGCTTGCCGACGATCCGGGCGATTTCGGCCTGAACGAGCTGTTCCACCATCGCGGGCAAGTTCGCCTCGAGCCATTCGGCCAGCATCGGGCGGAGCAGTTCGCGGGTCAGGCCCTCCAGCGACGTTTCTCCCTGCCGCACGATCTGCGGGCGCGCGGGGGGCTCTGCCAGCATGGCGAGGGCGGCGAGGTTTTCCTGCATCGCGCCCAGCACCTGATCGGCAATCAGCGGAGCTTCATCCGTGGCGGCGGCGGCGAGCGGGAGAGCGGCGGCCTCGTCCGCGACTTCCATATCGCCGAGGTCGAGCACTTCGTCGGCATCGCGAACCTTGTGGGTGCGGGCGAGCGGGGCAGGTTCGGCAGCGTCATCCTCGGACACGAGCATCCGCCGCCGCCGCGCTTCCAGCGCGCCGGCGCGGTTGTCGCGTGCGATCACCTTCTTGATCGATTCGAGGATTTCCTCGACCGACGCCTCGTTATCCTGACCCATCATGCCCGCCTGTTCTCTGGCCCCGTGGTCACGCTGCCCTTCGTCCCGAATCGGGACCGCGATCATTCGCCGGGCAGCAACTGCGGGCCGATCATTGCGTCGGCGGGGGGAATGTCAACGGTGCTGGTCGATTTCGGAGCAGGTTCGTCGTCGCGGTCCCAGTCCCACATCTTGCTGCTGACCCGCCGCGCATTGATGGTCGGATCGTAGAGCGGCCCGCCCACGTCGAGGTTGAGGTCGCGCGCCTCGGCCCGGCCCATCAACGCCAGCAGGTTGAACCCGGCGACATAGGCGTTGCGCCGCGCGGTCACCAGCTGGGCGCGGGCGCTGACCAGTTCCTGCTCGCCATTGAGCACGTCAAGGATCTGGCGATTGCCGATCGACTGTTCGGCGCGCAGGCCCTCAAGGCTGAGTTCGGCGGCCTCGACTGCGGCCTGGGCGCTCCTGATGACGCCGCCGGCCGCCTGCCAGCTGGCATAGGTGGAGCGGGTTTCGGCGATGATCTGGCGTTCGGCGGCGATCGCGTCCTCGAGCGCGGCCGACTCGCGCGCTCCCGCCTGACGCTGGCGCGCGGCAGGCAGGCCGCCCTGGAAGATCGGAACCGTGACGCGCACCCCGGCATTGGCGGTCACCTCGCGCTGGACGAGGCCGGGGAACAGGCTCTGCAATGTGCCGAAGAAGTCGGTATAGTCGCCGTTGACGAACAGGCTGACGGTGGGCAGGCGCCCTGCGCCCGCGACTTCGGTATCGAAGCCGGCGGCCTTGGCGCGCTGTCTGGCGGCATCGAGATTGGGATTGTTCTCCAGCGCGGCAACGATCGCCTCTCCCACCGTGTCCGGCAGGCCCGGGAGCGGCGGCGGCGCTGCCAGCTCCCCCGGTGCCTTGCCGACAAGGCGCACATAGGTCTCGCGCGCGGCAACCAGGTTAGCCTCGGCCGACTGGAGATCGCCTTCCGCCACCGCCAGGCGCGAACGCGACTGGGCGACGTCGGTGATGGTCAGATCGCCGATCTGGAACCGGTCGCTCGTCGCCTCCAGATTGGTGCGCAGCACCGCGACATTGTTGGCAGCCAGCGCCACCAGCGCCTCGGTGCGCAGGACGTCCATGTAGGCGGCGACGACATTGGCGAAGAGCGTGCTTTCCGAGTTGCGCAGATCTGCCTGCCCGGCCTCGATCCGCTCCTTGGCTGCCGCGATCCCGTTCCTCACCGCGCCGCCCGAATAGACCGGCACCAGCAGCGCCGCGCCGACCCCGAGATTGCGCTCGGGCGGGGCGAAAGCATTGGCCGACTGACGGATGAACTCGATATGCGTGGCTGTCACGTTGAGCGATGGCAGGCCCTGCGCGCGCTGGATCGGCACGTCCTCGTCCGCGGCGCGCTGGTTGGCGCGCGCGGACTCCAGTGTGGGATTGTTGTTGTAGGCCGCCACCAGCGCCTCGCGCAGATCGTCGGCCGCCGCGGGCACGGCGGCCGCGGCGAGCGCCAGCAGGCTCGCTCTGGCGGCGAGGCGCAGGGAGGCGGGCGATGCCGTCACGCGAAGGTCCAGCGCCTCGGCGCGGCAAAGGCGGCAAGGACGGGGATGCCGA
>ERZ1066123.1808-NODE-1808-length-12061-cov-7.088206_pt1 | contig 12061 bp, 10 predicted proteins | sample MGYA00382770_ERZ1066123 | MGnify/ENA primary metagenome ERZ1066123 (study PRJEB33369, sample SAMEA5778353) | biofilm metagenome | biome: Industrial cooling water; feature: Water cooling tower basin; material: Biofilm | place: United Arab Emirates | collected...
CGGCACGCCGTTGCGCCGCGGCGGCGGCGATGCGGTTCGCTCCGCCGGGAGCTGTGGCGCGGGCGGCGCGGCGGGGGCCGCGATGGGCGGCAGCACCGCGGTCCCTGGCGGGTTCACGGCGGGCGGCACCTCGGGCGGGCGCCGCGACAGCGGCGTCTGCGCACCGGCAGGCGGCGGGGGCAGAAGCGCGGCGACGCCGACCAGCGCCGCCAGGAGGACACGGTGACGCCCTGGCATGCCCCTACTCCGCGGCCTCCCGGCGCGGCACGGCGGCGGCCGGCATGGCCGGCACGGCCGGCGCATCCGGCGTCGCTGGCGCGGCCGCCTCGTCCTCTGCGCCGAGCTCGTCCTCCGGCAGCCGGCGCTCCGGCGGCACGGCGAAGCGGTCGTAGAGGATCGGCAGCAGCACCAGGGTCAGCACGGTCGCCGTCACCAGGCCGCCGATCACCACGGCAGCGAGCGGCCGCTGGATTTCGGCGCCCGGCCCGTCGGCGAACAGGAAGGGCACCAGGCCGAAGGCGGCGATGGCGGCGGTGAGCGTCACCGGTGTCATGCGGCGCTTGGCGCCCTCGCGCACCGCCGCGTGCAGTGTCAGCCCCTCCTCGACGATCAGGCGGTTGATGTAGCTGATCAGCACGACGCCGTTCAGCACCGCGATGCCGATCAGCGCGATGAAGCCGACCGAGGCAGGGACGGAGAGGAACTCGCCCGAGATCCAGAGGCCGATGACGCCGCCGATCGCGGCGAAGGGCACGTTGCAGAACACCAGCACCGCCTGCCGCGCCGAGCCGAAGGTGAGGTAGAGCAGCAGGAAGATGAGGCAGAGCGCCAGCGGCACCACGACCGCGAGACGGGCCGAGGCGCGCTTCTGGTTTTCGAACTGCCCGCCCCAGTCGAGCATGTAGCCCTGCGGGATCTGCACCCGTTCCGCGACCGCCGCCTCGGCCTCGGCGACGAAGCCCACCAGGTCGCGGCCGCGCACGTTCGCCAGCACGGTCTGGTAGCGCTGCGCGTCCTCGCGGATCACCTGCACGACACCTTCCTCCTCGAGGATGGTGGCGAGCTGGGAGAGTTCGACGGCGCCGCCTTGCGGCAGCACCACGGGCACGCGGGCGAGATCGTCGGGCGACCGGCGCAGCGCCTCCTCGCCGCGGAGCATCAGGGGGATGCGCCGCTCGCCTTCCAGCACGATGCCGAGCGGCGTGCCGTCCACCCAGACGCGCAGCGCGCCCTGCACCTCCTCGGCATTGATGCCGAGCCGGCCGGCAGCCAGGCGGTCGGCGCGGACGGTGAGATACTTCTGCCCCTCGTTGCGCAGCGCGAAGACATCGGCCGAGCCGGGGATGGAGCGGATCACCGCGGCGATCTCCCGGGTCAGCCGGTTCAGCTCACCGATGTCGGGGCCGAAGACCTTCACCACGACGTCGCCGCGCGCGCCGATGACCAGTTCCTGCACGCGCATGTCGATCGGCTGGCTGAAGGCGTAGGCAATGCCGGGGAAGCTGTCCATGACGCGGCGCAGCTCGGAGATCAGCCAGGCGCCGTCGCCCGGGCGGCGCCATTCATCCTTCGGCGCGAGCGTGAGGAACATGTCGGTCTCGTTCAGCCCGACGGGATCGATCCCCAGCTCGTCGGCACCGGCGCGGCCCATGATGCCGCGCACCTCCGGCACCCCCGCCAGGATGGCGCGCTGGATGCGCATGTCCGTCTCGGCCGCTTCCTCGATGCTGATGGTCGGGAACTTGCGCACCGAGATCACCGGCGTGCCCTCGTCCATTACCGGCATGAAGATGCTGCCGATCTGGCCGAAGGCGACCACGGCGAGCGCCATCCCGCCCAGCGCCCCGGCGCCGACCTTGAGGGGATTCCCCAGCGACCAGGCCAGCGCCGGATCGTAGGCGCGGTGCAGCACCCGCACCAGCCAGGGCTCGCGATGCGCCGGCTCGGCCTTCAGCAGGTAGGCGCAGAGCGCGGGGACGATGGTCAGCGACAGCAGCAGCGCCGCCAGCAGGGCGAAGATGATGGTCAGCGCCACCGGAGCGAAGAGCCGCCCCTCGAGGCCCTGAAGCGCCAGCAGCGGCACGAAGACGGTGACGATGATGATGACGCCGGAGACCAGCGGCACCGTCACCTCCCGCGTCGATTCCAGCGTGATCTGCAGGCGCTGGCGCAGCGTGGTGCGGCCGGCCCCGTTCAGGTGGTGCGCGGTGTTCTCCACCACGACGACGGCGCAATCGACCAGCAGGCCGATGGCGATGGCAAGGCCGCCGAGCGACATCACGTTGGCGGAGAGCCCGTAGGCCCGCATGATGCCGAAGGTCGCCAGCACCGCCAGCGGCAGGATGCAGGAAACGACGAGTGCTGCGCGCAGGTTGCCGAGGAACAGCAGCAGCAGGATCACGACCAGGACGATCGCCTCCAGCAGCACCTTCTGCACCGTCCAGACCGCCTTCCCGATCAGCTCGGAGCGGTCGTAGAAGAAGGCGATCCTCACGCCCGGCGGCAGTTGGCGCTCGATGACCGGCAGGCGGGCCTTCACGCCCTCGACCACGGTGCGGGCATTGGCGCCGCGCAGGCCGAGCACGAGGCCCCAGACCGCCTCGCCCTCCCCGTCCCGGGTGACCACGCCGTTGCGCGGCAGCGCGCCGAAGCGCACCTCGGCGACGTCGGCGACGCGCACGATGTTGCCGCCCGGCCGCGCCGCCACCACGATGGAGCGCACGTCCTCGAGCGACTGGATGCGGCCCTCGGCGCGCACCAGCAGCGCTTCCTCGGCGTGGGTGACGCGGCCGGCGCCGTCGTTGCGGTTGTTGCCTTCCAGCACGCGCTGCAATTGCTGGGTGGTGATGCCGCGGGCGGCCATGGCCGCCGGGCTCGGCACGACCTCGTAGGTGCGCACGAACCCGCCCAGCGTGTTCACGTCGGCGACGCCCGGCACGCCGCGCAGCTGCGGCCTGATCACCCAGTCCACCAGCGTACGCTGCTCCTCCGTGCTCAGCCCCGGTGCATCGAGGGTGAACATCAGCATCTCGGCCAGCGGCGTGATGATGGGCGCGAGGCCGCCATCGACGCCGTCGGGCAGCTCGGCGCGGATCTGCTGCAGCCGCTCGTTCACCTGGGCGCGCGCCCAGTAGATGTCGGTGCGCTCGGCGAATTCGAAGGTGATCAGCGTCACCGCGAAGCGCGTGGTGGAGCGCATGCGCACCAGGTTCGGAATGCCCTTCATGGCGATCTCGATGGGCACCGTCACGCGCGCCTCCAGCTCCTCCGGCGCCAGGCCGGGGGCGCGCATGGAGACCAGCACCTGGGTCGGTGCCACGTCCGGGAAGGCGTCGATCGGCAGGCGCAGGTAGGCGGAGGCGCCCCAGGCGCCGATCACCAGCGCGAGCAGCAGGGCGAGGAAGCGCTGGCGCAGCGCCAGCGCGACGAGGCCGTGGAACATGGCGCCTCAGCTCCCCTCGGCCTGCACCAGCTCGGCGAGCAGCGTCAGGATGCCGCGCGCCGCCACCTGGTCGCCGGCGCGCAGGCCGGCCGAGGCGACGGAGATGCTCTGCGGCCCCTCCGCCAGCACCTGCACCGGCTGCGCCGAGAACCCCTCCGGCGTGCGCAGGAACACCCATTGCCGGTCGCGGTGGCGCACCACGGCGGTCGCCGGCACGCGCCACTGCGCCGCGTTCGGCAGCCGCAGCCCGACGGCGACGGTCACCGCCTGGCCGGGCCGCAGGTTCTCGGAGCCCTCCAGCACCTCGGCGACCGCGGTCACCGACTGGGTCGCGGGATCGACGCTGCGGCCGAGCCGCAGCAGGCTGCCCTCCACGCCCTGGGCCGGGATGGCGATGCGCACCGCCTGGGCAACGGCCGCCGCCCGCGACACCGGCACCTGCACGTTCACCCAGAGCGGGCGCAGCCGCGCCACGGTGAAGATGGGCGCGGCCTGCGCCACGCGCTCGCCCGGCTGGGCCTGCCAGTTCAGCACCACGCCCGAGGAGGGCGCGAGGATCTCGAGCGTCGGCGAGATGCGCCGGTCCGCGCGCAGCGCGCGCATCTGCGCATCGCCCATGCCGTAGAGGGTCAGGAGCTGCTCGCGTTCCGACAGCACGGCGGCGGCGGCCTCGGCCTCGGCGCGGGTGGTCAGCAGGCGGCGTTCGGCAATCACCCGCTCGCGGAACATCTGCTCGTCGCGCCGCAGCTTCTCCTGCGCCAGGTTGCCGTTGGCCAGCGCCTCCAGGAAGAAGCGCTGCGCCTCGACGAGGTCGGTGCTGCGCATGCGCGCGATCGGCTCGCCGGCACGCACCTGCTGGTCGGGCGGCACGTAGAGTGCCTCGATCAGGCCGCCGGCGGGCGCGGCGACCACGCGCAGCTGCGCCGGCGGCACCACGACGGTGCCGGGCAGCAGCAGCTCCGGCACGCCGCTCTCGGCCTCGACGCGCGCGACGTCGATGCCGGCGGCGCGGACCTGGCGCTCCTCCATGCGGATGGCGACGCCGCCGCGCGCGCCCGCCTGCGGCGGCTGGGCGGTCCCAGGCGCGGCGGTCTGGGCCGCCGCGAGCAGCGGCAGGATGGCCAGCGCCGAAGCGACAATGATCGCTCCCCATCGGCAGCCCGATGCGTGTCGCACGGTGAGTCCCCCTGGACGAAGTCCGGTCACGGGCGGACGCATGGCTCAGCGCCCGCAACCAGCATCGCACATCCCCGTGGGATGCGGATGGCTCAACAGGTCCCCGCCTTGCCGCGGGGACGCACCGCCTTCGGGCGGTCTGCAGCGCCGGCCATCGCGAGCTAACATGGCCAGCGCGTAACCCGTTTCAAGCCGGCCGTCACGTGCCTTGCCAGGTCTGCCGCCCCGACGCACGGACCGTTTCCCTGCGCTGCGCCCGCGGGTTACGCAGTCCTTGCCCGTGCGCAGCACGTTGCCGTGAAGCCGTTGGATGAGGGAAGCCGCAGCATGATCGCGCCCGCCGCTGGTCGCCGTGGGAGCTGATCCTGAGCATGGGGGACACGACCGAGGCGCGCCTCACGCCTCCCTATCCCGAACGGCTGACCGGGCGCCTGCCGCCGCTCGAGTTGTTGCGACGGTTCCGCCAGGACATGCTCTCGGTCTGGCACGAGCGGCATTTCGAGGAGCCGTTCTTCGCCACCCGGCTGCTCGCGCGCCGCGCCCTTGTCTGCAACAGCCCGGAGACGGTGCACGCCGCCTTCGTTGCGCGGCATGCCGCCTTCGAACGCAAGAGCCCGCAGCTGCGCCACGCCCTCGAACCGCTGATCGGCGACGGCGTGTTCATCGCCGACGGCCTCGCCTGGCGGGCGCGCCGGCCGGTCGTCGCCGGCGTCACGCACCGCACGCGGCTGGCCGAATTCGCGCCGGCGATGGCGGCGGTGGTGGCGGAACGCCGGGCCGCCTGGGCGGCGCGCGGGCCCGGTGCCGCCGTGGACATGCTGGCGGAGATGGGCGGGCTGGCGGCCGAGGTGATCTGCCGCGTGCTGTTCGGCGCGCCGGAGCCGGGCGCGCCGGCCGAGGTGGCGGCAGCCTTCTCGCGCTACCTGGCGCGCGTCGCCGGCGAGGACCTGCCCTCCCTGCTCGGCCTGCCCGACTGGGTGCCGCGCCTGCAAGGCCTGCGCGTCGGCGACGAGGTGCGGCGCATCCATGCCGTGCTCGACCGGCTCGTGGCCGCGGCGGTGCGGCCGGGGCAGGGAGCGGGGGCCGGTCCCTCGCTGGTGGGTGCCATGGCGGCGGAGGGCGGGCTCGACAGCCGGGCGCTGCGCAATGAGGCGGCCACGCTGATCCTGGCCGGGCACGAGACCACCGCCAACCTGCTGGCCTGGGCCTGGTTCCTGCTCAGCCAGGACCCCGCCACCGCGGGGCGGCTGCGGGCGGAGGCGCGCGCGGCGCTCGGCGGGGGCGTCGCCGGACTCGGGGACCTGTCGCGCCTGCCCTTCACCCGCGCCGTGCTCGAGGAGTCGCTGCGTCTCTACCCGCCGGTGGCGGTGCTGGCGCGGCAGGCGGTGCAGGACACCGAGCTGGCCGGGCATCGCGTCCGCCGCGGCGACCTGGTGCTGGCGCTGCCCTTCCTGCTGCACCGGCACCGCGCGCTGTGGACGGCGCCCGACGAGTTCCGGCCGGAGCGCTTCCTGCCCGGCGCGCCGCCGCGGCCGCTGCACGGCTTCATCCCCTTCGGCCTCGGCCCGCGGGTCTGCACGGGCGCGCATTTCGCCCTGGCCGAGGCGATGCTGGCGCTGGCCACCCTGTCGCAGGACGTGGCGCCGCGCCTGGTCCCCGGCACGGGGGTGATGCCGCGCTGCCGGCTCTCGCTGCGCCCGGGGGATGCGCTGCCGATGCTGCTCGATCCGGCGCCGCCGTGACCTGGCGCGAGGCGGTCTCGGCCGGGCTGGAGCGCGGCCTGCACCACCCGCTGCGCCTGCTGCCGAGCGGGGCGGGCAGCGCGCTCGGGGCCTGGCTGGGGCGGCGCGTGGTGCCCGGGCTCCATCCGGTGGCGACGGCGCGGGCGCGGGCGGCGCTGGCGCGGCTGCGCCCGGACCTCGACACCGGGGCGGCGCTGGCCGAGGCCTGGGCGAATATCGCCGCCAGCTTCGCCGAGATGCCGCGCATCCTGCGCTTCTGGGAGGAGGGGCGTGTCGCCGTGGCCGGGGAGGCGCACCTGCTGGAAGCGCACCGGCAGGGAGGGCCGGTGATCTGCGCCGGGCTGCACACGGCGAACCCGGAGGTGCTCGGGCTGACCCTGGCGCGGCTCGGGGCGCGGCCGGTCGGCATCGCCATCCGCCAGCCGACGGCGTTCCGCGAGCGGGTGATCACCGATATCCGCACGCGTGGCGGCGGGCGGATGATCGCCGCCGGCCGCGATGCCATGCGCCCTGCGCTCTCGCTGCTGCGTGGCGGCAGCGGGGAGACGCTGCTGTTCTGGATGGACGAGCATGTCGGCGGCACCGTGCGAGGGCCCTCGCTGGGGCGCGGCGCGCTGCCGCGCAACGGCAACATGGCGCTGGCGGCCCGGCTGGCGCGGCTGAGCGGGGCGGCGGTGGTGCCGGGCTATGTCACGCGGCTGCCGGGGCAGCGGGCGCGCTTCCTGACCACCTTCCTGCCGCCGGTGGCCTGGCCGGAGCGCGAGGACCGCCTGGGCGACGCGGCGGCGATCGACGCGGTGGTGGACCCCGTGATCCGCGCCCTGCTGCCGCAATGGCTGCACCTGATCGCGATGCCGGCGGAGGAGTAGCGCCCGACCTGCACGGTGCCGGACGGTTGGCGGCTACTCCACGTCCGGCGGGCCGGCCCAGGGTTCCTCGTTCACCGCGGCGACGCGCCAGTCGGCGCCGTGCCGCTCCAGCCGCGTCAGGCCGAGGTTGCGGATGGAGAAGACCAGGGCCTGGTGCGCCGTCAGGTCCAGCGCATGCGCCAGCGCCGCGCGGATCGAGCCGCCATGCGCGACGATGACGATGTCCCCGCCGGCATGGGTGGCGACCAGCCGTTCCAGCACCGGCGCGACGCGGGCGCGCAGCGCGGCGAAGCTCTCGCCGCCGGGCGGCACCTCCTCCGCGCCGTGCGGCCAGAAGGGGTGCGGCGGGTGGCGCAGGCGCTCGACCAGCGCCTCGTGCGCCAGGCCCTGCCATTCGCCGAGGGCCTGCTCGCGCAAGTCGGGTTCCACGGCAAGCGGCTGGTCGGGGTAGCCGCCGGCGAAGATCGCCTGCGCGGTCAGGCGCGTGCGGGCCAGGCTGCTGACCACCCAGGCGGCGGGGCGGGGCAGGCGGTGCGCCAGCCAGCGATACAGTGCCGCGTCGTCGCGCAGCGCCAGGTCGCAGAGCGCGACATCCATGTCGCCGTAGAGCATGGCGCGCGCCGGCGCCTCGACGAGGGCGTGGCGGATGAGGTGGAGGCGGGTGACCGGCACGGCTTCAGGCATGGCCTGCGTCTAACGCCTTCCCGCCGGCGCGGCGAGGCGGCAGGCTGCGGCGCATGCAGGGCGCGCGGAGTCTCAGGAGTCTCGAGAGCCGGGCGGCGGGGGTGACCGGCGGCGTCGCGGCTCCATCCGAGGGCGGGCTTCGCGGTGGCGGAACAGGTGGCCGCGGCGCAGTGGGGCCAACGGAGGGGGGAGGCGCGGATGGTGGTGCGGTCCGGTGCGCTGGGCCCTCAAGCCGCCGGTATCCCGAACAGGCGCCGATCCCAGTCCAGCCGCACCGGCGCCGCAGCGAGAATACGCACCGCCTCCGGGTGCCGTGAGTTGACCAGCCAATTCGGTTCGCGCGGCACCAGCACGGAGGGTACGCGCAGCAGCGCCGTGCGCCCTGCCCTCACCCAGGCCGCCCCCGCCGCGGCCGCTTCCGGGCTGCCGAGCGCCTGCCATCCCCGGGGCGGCGCGGCCATCAGGTCCTCCCAGGCGAGGTCGTCAGGCGCGGTCGCCTCGACCAGCAGCGTGTCGCCGAGGTTCCGGCGCTGCACCAGCCGCTCCAGCATCGCCAGTGAGAGCGTGCCGGCGGCGTAGATCACCGGCACGCCCGGCGGGTTCCAGCGGCCGCCCACCAGCGCCGCGCCGGTGCCGTCCCAGACCGGGTGCGCGCCGGTGCCGAGGCGGAACAGCTGCACCGGATCGGATCAGGCCGGCAGCCCGTGCTCGATGTTCAGCAGCAGCCGCTCCACCTGGCGGGCACCAAGGTCGGTGGCGGCGACCTGGATGGGCTGGCGGTCGCCGAGCAGGGGGTGCGGCGCGCCGAGCCAGGCCTGCGCTTCCTCCACCGTGCCGAGCGCCTGGCCGGCCAGCGCGACGATGCGCGCCAGGCGCTCCGCCCGCTCGCTGGCGGCGGGGGAGAGGCGCGGGCTGCGCTTGTAGGTCGCGGGCGAGACGACCAGCGCGGCGATGCGCTGCCGCAGGTCGCCCTTGGCCGGCGCCGCATGCGCCGCGATCGCCGGCACCACGGCGCGCGGCAGGCCATGCTCGACGGCGGCGGCGAGTTCGCCCAGGGTGGCGAGGCTGGCGCCGATGGTCCTGCGGCCACCGAGGGTGGCGGTGACCTTCTCCAGCGTGACGGGGTACATGGCGTGGCCTCCTGGCTCACATGACCTTTCCAATATGGATCACGTGAGCCCAAACCACAAGCATCATTCCCCGATGTTCAGCAGCGCCCCCTTCACCCGCGCTGCCCTGAGCTGCGCCATGAAGACCCAGCTCATCGCCGCCATCCAGGCGGCGTCCAGCGCTAAGGCCCAGGCCAGGTGGCCCCAGTCGATCCGCCCCTCCAGCAGCGCGGCGCGCATGCCCTCGAAGACATGCGCCGCTGGCAGGCTGAGCGCCACCGGTTGCAACCAGGCCGGCAGCACCGCCACCGGGTAGAACACCGCGGCGAAGGGGGTGATGCCGAACAGCACGGACCAGGCCAGCGTCTCCGCCCCCGCGCCGAAGCGCAGGATCAGCGAGGTGACGCCGAGCGCCACCGCCCAACCCATCAGCAGCAGCGCCGCGAAGAAGGCGATCACCACCGGCCCCATGCTCCAGACGCCGAAGGCGTAGAGCAACCAGGCCAGGCCCATCGCCGGCACCACGCCGATCAGCACGCGGATCACGCTCATGCCCATCAGCGCCGCCACCATCTCATGCGGCCGGATGGGGGAGACGAAGAGGTGCCCGAGGTTGCGTGACCAGATCTCCTCGAGGAAGGAGATGGAGAAGCCCATCTGGCTGCGCAGCGCCACCTCCCATAGCAGCACGCCGCCCAGGAGCACGCCGGCGGCGGCGCTGGCGACGTTGTTCTGCACGCCGGCGAGGTAGGCGGTGACGAAGCCCCAGACCACCATCTGCAGGATCGGCCAGTACATCAGCTCGATCAGCCGAGGCCAGGAGCGGCGATACAGCGCCAGATGACGGTACATCAGCCCCCAGACGCGCCTTGCCGCGCTGCGGGTCATGCCGGCACCATCTCCGCCGCCGCGCCGGTGCCACGGGCGATGTCGAGGAAGACCTGCTCCAGGTCGTCGCGCCCGTAGCGCTCGATCAGCGCCGCGGGGCTGCCCTGGTCCACCACGCGGCCCCGGCGCAGCATCAGCACGTGCTCGCAGAGCCGCTCCACCTCGGCCATGTTGTGGCTGGCGAGCAGGATGGCGGCGCCGCTCTCGGCCCGGTAGCGCTCCAGCCAGGTGCGCACCCAATCCCCCGTATCGGGATCGAGGCTCGCGGTGGGTTCGTCGAGCAGCAGCAGCGCCGGGCGGTTCACCAGCGCCTTGGCCAGCGCCACGCGCGTCTTCTGCCCGGCCGAGAGCTCCCCGGCCGGACGGTCCAGCAGATCCTCGAGCTGCAACTGCGCGGCCAGCTCGGCGATGCGGCGCTCGGCCCGCGGCACGTCGTAGAGATGGGCGTAGACGCGCAGGTTCTCCCGCACCGAAAGCCGGTGCGGCAGCGCGATGTAGGGCGAGGAGAAATTCATCCGCGCCAGCGCCCGGAAGCGGTCGCGCGCCATGTCGTGGCCGAGGCAGGCCACGCGCCCCGAGGTCGGCACCAGCAGCCCCAGCAGCATGCCGATGGTCGTGGTCTTGCCCGCGCCGTTGCCGCCCAGCAGCCCCCAGGTGGCGCCCCGCGGCAGGGTGAAGCTGAGCGCATCCACCGCCGGCGGCCGGTCCGGCTTGCCGTAGCGCTTGCTCAGCGCCTCGCAGCGGATGGCGGGAACGGGCGCCGCGGTGCCCGGGGCGGCGGCAGTCGCGGCGGGGCGGAGGGACATGTCGTACGGCATATGCGCGCCGCCCGGCGATCCGCCAAGCCGGGGCCCGCGCGATCGTCGGCAGCTGGGCCGCGCTGCCCGGGCCGGTCAGCCGCGCAGCAGCCGCCCCTCGAACAGGCGGATGCCCATGTCCAGCCCCCAGCCAAGCGCGACGGCGCGATCGACGCCGGTCAGCACCACCGAGGCGGGCGGCAGCGAGGGCGGCAGGCCGCGCACCGGCAGGCTGTGGTCGAAGCGCAGCCGCACCAGGGCCACGCCGCAGCGCCGCGGCGGCAGCAGCGCCAGCACGGCCGGATCTGCGGCATCCAGTGCCAGGCGCCAGCCGCGATCCGCCAGCACCTCACGCGCCGCGCGGAAGCCGGCCGGATCGGCCAGCACCGCCGCCACCGGCAGGCCGATGACGCTGCGCGCCCGCACGTCTGGCGCCACCAGCGAATCCAGCTTGCGAAAGGCCGCGGAATCGAGCGCTGCGAGCCCGAGCGAGAGGCCGATGGGGCCGCGCTGCGTCGCCTCCTCCGGGCGCGCCAGCTCGGCCAGCAGGCGCCCGTCCAGCACGCCCCGCAGATACGGCGTCAGCGCGGGGGAGGCCGCGGCGGCGCGCTCGCCCAGCAGGGTGGCCGACAATTCGGACACGTCCACATGCCATTCCGTCCATTGCACGGAGGCCTCGGCCATGGCCTCCGGCACCACCCGCAGCACCGGCCGGCAGCGCAGGAAGGCGGAGAGGTTGGCGCCCCCCAGCGCCTGCGCCAGCCGGGTCGGGTCGGGCGCGCCATCCTCCTCGACGGCGGGGCGCGGCGGCAGCACGTGCATCAGCGGCGGCGGATCCTCCGCCAGCGCTTCCTCCAGCGCCGCCAGCACGATCGCGGCCTGGTCGGGCAGGCGCAGCAGGCTGGCGCCCTCGCCGGCCGCCTCGGCGCCGAGCAGCGTGATCAGCCGCTGCGCGACATTCTCCATGTGCCAGCCGCGCTCCGGCCCCACCGCGACCAGGTCGCCGTTCGGCAGGGTGAACAGCCGCGCGCGGCTCGGCCGCAGCAGCGGTTCCAGCGTCTCGCGCAGCAGGCGCTGGTGATGCTCCTCCCGCAGCCGCGGCGCCAGCAGGGCAAGCCGGACGAGCAGCGCCTGGCGCGGGGCGTTGGCGGCCACGCTCTCCTGCACCAGGGCGGAGAGCGCGGTGGCATCGGCCAGCTTCACGCGGCCCTGGTGGGGCAGCAGGGCTTCGGCCAGGCTGGTCATGCGGAGCCCGGCCTGGGCGCCGCCGTGCGGCGTGCCGCCGCCATCAACCCCTCCAGCGCCCGGCCGGCGAAACGGCGGATGCCGGCATCCAGGCCCCAGGCCATCGCAT
>ERZ1066123.1811-NODE-1811-length-12046-cov-9.296889_pt1 | contig 12046 bp, 12 predicted proteins | sample MGYA00382770_ERZ1066123 | MGnify/ENA primary metagenome ERZ1066123 (study PRJEB33369, sample SAMEA5778353) | biofilm metagenome | biome: Industrial cooling water; feature: Water cooling tower basin; material: Biofilm | place: United Arab Emirates | collected...
AAGAACGGCCCTTCGACAAGCTCAGGGCGAACGGGATCTTCCCGATTGGAGAACAGCAATGCGCCCTTCAGGACGCGCGCCCGACGAAATGCGCGCCATCACCATCGAGACCGGTTTCACCCGCCATGCCGAAGGATCGGTGCTGATCGGCTTCGGCGACACCAAGGTGCTGTGCACCGCTAGCGTCGAGAAGGGCGTGCCGCCGTGGCTCAGGGGCAAGGGCGAAGGCTGGGTGACGGGGGAATATTCGATGCTCCCGCGCGCCACGCACACCCGGGGACAGCGTGAGGCCGCCAAGGGCAAGCAATCGGGCCGCACGCAGGAAATCCAGCGGCTGATCGGGCGCAGCTTGCGTGCCGTGGTCGACCTGCAAAAGCTCGGCGAGCGGCAGATCACGCTCGATTGCGACGTGATCCAGGCCGATGGCGGCACGCGCACCGCCGCCATTTCGGGCGCGTGGATTGCGCTGCGCCTCGCCGTGAACGGGCTGATGAAATCGGGCGACATCAGGCACGATCCGATCACCGCGCAGGTCGCGGGCATCTCCTGCGGCATCTACAAGGGCACGCCGGTGCTCGACCTCGATTACGACGAGGATTCGAACGCAGAGGCTGACGGCAATTTCGTGCTGCTGTCGGGCGGGAAGATCGCCGAGGTGCAGGCGACCGCCGAAGGCGCGACCTATGACGAGGAAGGCCTGCTGCGCCTCCTGCGCCTCGCCCGCATCGGCTGCGACCGGATCTTTGCGGCGCAAGCGGACGCGGTGAAGTGACCAGAAGGCTCGGCTCCGGCAGTCTTGTGATCGCCACGCACAATGCGGGCAAGCTCAGGGAGATCGGCGCGCTGCTCGATCCCTATGGGGTGAAGTGCATCTCCGCCGGGTCATTGGGTCTGCCCGAGCCCGCCGAGACCGGCACGACCTTTGCCCAGAACGCGCTGCTCAAGGCGCGCGCCGCCGCCGAGGCCTCCGGGCTGGCGGCACTGGCAGACGACAGCGGCCTCAGCGTCGCGGCGCTCAATGGCCGCCCCGGGGTCTACACCGCCGACTGGGCCGAGCGGCAGTGGTTCGAGGGCGCTCCCGGGCGCGACTGGTACATGGCTATGGGCAAGGTCGAAGGGCTGCTCGCCGAGAAGGGCGCTGACGTCGACCGCTCCGCCGCCTTCCACTGCGTCCTTGCGATCGCCTGGCCGGACGGCGAGCACGCGATCTATGAGGGCCGGTGCCAGGGAAGCCTCACATGGCCGCCGCGCGGGACCCTCGGCTTCGGCTATGATCCGGTGTTCGTCCCCAGCGGGCGCACCCGGACCTTCGCCGAGATCGCGCCGGAGGAAAAGCACGCCATCAGCCACCGCGCCGATGCTTTCGCCAAGCTTGTCGCCGATCAGTTCGGATAGGGCGTCAACGCCGGGTCAGGCGCGGCGCGGGATCGAGCCGATAGCCAAGCACGTTGCCCGCAGGCCAGTATCGGCACACCAGCACCTCCTTGCGGCGATTCGACGCGCTCGCGCAGCCGACCTCGCGGGTGTCGGGCCAGATGATCTGGGTGTAGTGCCCCACGTCCTTCCACTGGCCGGTGCGCGAGACATCGGGAAAGGTCCCGGGGCGGAATATCCGGCGTTCGTCAAGGAACAGGTCGATCATCTGCCAGGGGGCGTAGCGGCCCGCATCGCCGATCCACAGGTTCTCGCCCTGCCCGATCTGCAACAGGTTCGGCGCGTGCTCGAAGGCGCCGCGCGCGGCAAGGCTCTCGGCCCAGGCGAGCGCGTCGCGGCGAAGCGCATGGTTCCAGCGCAGCGGCGCAAGGCCCAGGGCCTCGCGTTCGGCATTGTGTTCGGCGAGCCATTCCTGTTCGGCCGGGTAGAGCGGACGCTGGCTGTCTGGCGCGCCGTGCGGCATGGCTTGCGATAGGGCGGGCGCGGCTGCCATAAGCAGGGCGGCGCCGACAAGGCGGGCGATGATCGACATGAGACAGGAACTCCGCATGAAGCCAGACTATGCGGCAACGGTTAAGCGGGGTTGAAAATTCCACCAGCAACCACCCCCGGCCCCCGCGCGCTCTACGTCCACTGGCCGTTCTGCGCGAAGAAGTGCCCCTATTGCGACTTCAACTCGCATGTGCGGGCGGGCGTGGACGTGGCCGCGTGGGAGCGCGCGCTGATCGCCGACATGCGCGCCGAGGCGGCTGTCGCCGGCGGCGGCCCGCTCACCTCGATCTTCTTCGGCGGCGGCACGCCATCGCTGATGCCCCCTGCCCTCGTCGCCGCGCTGCTTGCCGAGGCCGAGCGGCTGTGGGGCTTTGCCGAGGGGATCGAGATCACGCTGGAGGCCAATCCCTCCTCGGTCGAAGTGGCCAGTTTCGCAGGGCTGGCGGCAGCGGGGGTGAACCGGGTGTCGCTGGGGGTGCAGTCGCTCGATGATGCGGAATTGCGGTTCCTCGGGCGGCTCCACGGGGCCGAGGAAGCCCTCGCTGCGCTGCGCGTGGCGCAGGGGCATTTCGCGAGGGTGAGCTTCGACATGATCTATGCCCTGCCCGGCCACACCCCGGCGCTGTGGCACGACCGCCTTGCCCGCGCGCTCGATTTCGGGACGGGGCACATGTCGCTCTACCAGCTGACGATCGAGCCGGGCACGCGCTTTGCCAGCGACGTGCGGCGCGGACGGCTTGCGCCGCTGGACGATGACGCGGCGGCCGAGCTGTTCGACATCACGCAGGAGCTGACGGCCGCGGCGGGGCTGCCCGCTTACGAGACATCCAATCACGCCCGCCCCGGTGAGGAGAGCCGCCACAACCTCGCCTATTGGCGCTATCAGGATTACGCCGGGATCGGGCCGGGCGCCCACGGGCGGCGCGGGGGCGTGGCGACGGTGCGGCACAGGAAGCCCGAGAATTTCCTGCGCGCGGTCTGCGAGCAGGGCGACGGGATCGCCGAGGCGCGCGCTCTGGCGATCGCCGAGCAGGCCGCCGAGGCCCTGCTGATGGGGCTGCGCCTGACCGAGGGGGTGGACCTTGCCGCGCTCTCGGCCCGCTTAGGCCTGCCGCGAGAGAGCTTGATCGACGAGGCGGCCCTCGCCCGCTTGCGCGGTCTCGGGATGGTGTGGGTTTCGGGCGCGCGGATCGGGGTCGCGCCGGAGGGTCGCGGTGTGCTCGACGCGCTGCTTGCCGAGCTGGTCGCCGACAGTCTGGTGAGCGCATGAGCGCCGCCGCAATGCTCGAGAGCTGGCGCGCGCATCTTGCCGACAACCGTCGCCGCTCGCCCCATACGGTGCGCGCCTATGTCACCGCTGCCGCGCGGCTGCTGGCGGCGCAGGGGTGCGAGGACTGGACGACGGCGGCGCGGATCGAGGCGCATCACCTGCGCGCGCATCTGGCGATGCGGCGCACCGAGGGCCTCGGCAATGCCAGCACCGCGCGGGAACTGTCGGCGCTCAAGGCCTTTATCGCCTTCGCGCGGGCGCAGGCGGGTGATCCCGACCCCGCCGCCCCGCGCCTGCGCGGTCCCCGGATCAAGAAGGGCCTCCCCCGCCCCGTCACCCCCGACGAGGCCGAGAACCTTGCCGCGCATGTCGAGGACTTCGCGGCACAGGACTGGATCGGCGCGCGCGACCGGGCGGTGCTGCTGCTGATGTACGGTTCGGGCCTGCGCATCGCCGAGGCCTTGTCGTTGACGGGGCGCAACGCGCATCCCGGCGACGTCTTGCAGGTGACCGGCAAGGGCGGCAAGCAGCGGATGGTGCCGGTGCTGCCGATCACCCGGGCCGCGGTGGCGGAGTATGTAAGGCTGTGTCCCTACCCCCTCACCCCGTCGGAGCCGCTGTTCCGCGGGGCCAAGGGCGGGCCGCTCTCGCCCGGCATGGTGCAGAAGGCGATGGCCAATGCGCGCCGCGCGCTCGGCCTGCCGGACAGCGCAACGCCCCACGCGCTGCGCCATTCCTTCGCCACGCACCTGCTGGGCGCGGGCGCGGATCTGCGCAGCTTGCAGGAGCTGCTCGGCCACGCCTCGCTGGGATCGACCCAGATCTACACCCGCGTCGATGCAGCGGCGCTGCTGGAGAATTACAGGAAGGCCCACCCGCGGGGGTGAGGGGCGGTCACTCCCCGCCTTCGTGCGCCTTGACCGGCTTCCACGTGACCACGCGGTAGATGTAGAACACCACCCCCGCGAGCACGAACAGCACCACGCCGTATCCCGCGAGCGTCTCGAACCGCTCCACCAGCGGCGCAAGCGCGCGGCCGCCGAAGATCAGCACCGCGTTCCAGACCCCCGATCCGAGCGCCGTGAACAGGCAGAAGCGCCACAGCTTCATGTGCGCAAGCCCCGCCGGCAGCGAGACGATGGTGCGCAAAATCGGCGAGAAGCGCAGCGCGAAGACGATGCCGTCGCCGTATTTCCTGAAGATGTTGCGCGCCTTGGTGAACTCGTCCCACTCGAAGGTCAGCCAGCGGCCCCAGCGGTCGATGATCGCCTTCAGCTGCTCCTCGCTCCAGCGCACGCCGATCCAGTACCAGAAGAGGTTGCCCGCGACCGTGCCCAATGTAGCGACGATCCACACAGCCCAGAACGTCATCTCTCCTTGCGCGACCAGAACGCCCGCGCCGCCCATGATGACCTCGGAGGGGATCGGCGGGAAGATGTTCTCGGCCGCCATCAGCAGGAAGATGCCGATATAGCCGCCCTTGTTGAGCAGTTCGAGGAGGAAGTCGGTCATGGGCTCTCTGTCGGTGGAGGGGGAAGGCGTCAGGCGTCAGGCAGCTGCGCGGCGCTCTGCAAGACGCCGTTCGATCGCGTCCCAGATCATGGCGGCCGTATCGGTTTTGTTGAAGCGGTCAATCGCCACGATGCCCGTGGGGGAGGTCACGTTGATTTCGGTGAGCCATTTGCCCCCGATCACGTCGATGCCGACGAAGGTGAGGCCGAGGCGCTTGAGGTCCGGGCCGAGCGCCGCGCAGATTTCCGCCTCGCGCTGCGTCAGCCCGGTCGGCTGCGCGCTGCCGCCCATCGCGAGGTTGCTTCGGAACTCGCCCTCCCCCGGCACGCGGTTGATCGCGCCCGCGACCTCGCCGTCGACCAGGACGATGCGCTTGTCGCCCTCACGCACCTCGGGGAGGAAGGGCTGGACCATGTGCGGCTCGGGCCAGGTCTGGTTGAACACCTCGAACAGCGCGGTGAGGTTCTCGCCGTTCTCGCCGATGCGGAAGATCGCCTTGCCGCCGTTGCCGTGGATCGGCTTCACCACGATCGCGCCGTGCCTGTCCATGAAGCGCCGCACCTCCTCGACCGAGCGGGTCACCAGTGTCGGCGGCATGAAGCGGCGGTAGTTCAGCACCATGACCTTCTCCGGCGAGTTGCGAACATTGGCCGGATCGTTGACCACCAACGTGTGCGGCGCGATCCGTTCGAGCATGTGGGTCGCGGTGATGTAGCCCATGTGGAACGGCGGGTCCTGCCGCATCAGCACGACGTCGACGTCCTTGCCGAGATCGAGCCGCACCTGTTCGCCGCGCTTGAAGTGATCGCCCTCTACACGCTGCACCGTCACCGAAAAGGCGTGAGCGTGGAGCCGGTCGTCCTCGTCGAGGGTCAGGCTCTCGACGTGATATTCGTGGAGCGTGTAGCCGCGCGCCTGTGCTGACAGCATCAGGGCAAAGGAACTGTCGCCCGCGATGTTGATCCGGTCGATGGGGTCCATCTGGACGGCAACGCGCAAGGTCATTCGATTACTCCGAAAGGTCAGCCGAAGGGCATCCAGGCGTTCTCGATGTGGGTCGGCTTGCGGCCCGGCGCAAGCAGGATGACGTCGATGCGGATGTCCTCTCCTTGTGTGGCATAGTCCTGCCACACCAGTTCGACCGCCGCCGCCACGCGCCTCAGGCGGCGTTCGTCGATGGCGTCATTCAGGCTTGCGGCGCGCGCGCGCCACTTGACCTCGACGAAGGCGACGAGGCCGGGGCGCATCGCGATCAAATCGATCTCGCCCGCCTTGGTCTTCACCCGCTCGGCCACAATCCGCCAGCCCCGCTGGGCAAGGAACATCGCCGCCTCGGCCTCGCCCTCGCGGCCGCGCTGATCGGCCTCGTGGCGATCTTCCGGGGTGCGGCCCCTGCCCTCCCGGTCGCCGCTCATTCGCCTTTCAGCTCCAGCGCGCGGGCGTAGAGCACCGCGCGGTCGATCCCGGTCGCCTTCGCCACCTGCCCCGCCGCCTTGCCCGGCCCCGCCCCGGCGAGCGCCGCTCGCAGCAGGGCGTCGGTGTCGTGGACCGGCGCCTCCGCTTCGGATGGCGGGCCGACCAGCAGCACGATCTCGCCCTTGGGGGGATGGGCTGCGTAATGCGCGGCGAGCGCGGCGGCGGTGCCGCTGCGGCATTCCTCGTGGAGCTTGGTCAGCTCGCGCGCCACGGCCACCTCGCGCTCGGGCCACAGCGCGGCGATGGCATCGAGCGATTTCGCGAGCCGCGGCGCGGTCTCGTAGAAGACCAGCGTCGCCGCCACCCCCGCCAGCGCCTCAAGCGCCTGCTCCCGCGCCTTGTCCTTTGCGGGCAGAAAGCCGGCAAACAGGAACCGATCCGACGGCAGCCCCGCCGTCGCCAGCGCCGAGACCGCTGCGCAGGCGCCGGGGATGCTCGTCACCGTGACGCCCGCCGCGCGCGCCTCGCGCACCAGACGATAGCCGGGATCGGAGACCAGCGGCGTGCCCGCATCCGACACCAATACGACCGGCCCCTGCCTCGCCTCGTCGATCACCCGGGCACGAACCTCGGGCGGGGCGTGATCGTCGAGCCGTTGCAGCCGGGCCTTGATTCCGTAGTGTTTCAGAAGCTTGCCGGTGACCCGCGTGTCCTCGCAAGCGACCAGCGCCGCGCCGCGCAGCACGGCGAGCGCGCGCAGGGTTATATCGCCAAGATTGCCAATCGGGGTCGCAACGATATACAGCCCGGCTACGGGTTCCCACCTGGGAAGGGATGGCAGCGCATCGGACATCACACGGCGGTCCATGGCGCACGACTGAGGGGTCGGCAAGAATGAAGCTTTGGCCAAGTCCGAATTGGGCACCGATCGGGGCCGGATGGCGCAGCATGGCGGCCGGGCGCAACCTTGCGCTGGCAGGGACGGCGCTGCTGGCTGCCGGGTGCCAGGTGATCCCCAAGGCCGATGTCGCCACCACCGCTCCGCCGCCCGCGCCCGAGCCTTCGGCGACCGCGCTCCCCACCGATACCGGCCGCCACCGCATCGCCCTGCTGGTGCCGCTCGCGGGTGATACCGCCGCAGTCGGGCAGGCGATCGCCAATGCCACCACCATGGCGCTGCTCGATACGGGCGCGGACAATCTGCGCATCACCACTTACGACACTGCCGCCGGGATCGGCGCGGCCGCCAGCAAGGCGATTGCCGATGGCAACAAGCTGATCCTCGGCCCGCTCACCGCCGACGCGGTGCCTGCGGTGCAGATGGCCGCGCGCCCTGCCGGGGTGCCGGTGATCGCCTTCGCCAATGATCCGGGCGTCGCCAGCCCCGACGTCTTCGTGATTGGGCACCTTCCGGAGCAATCGGTCCGCCGCGCGGTGCAATACGCCCGCGGCAAGGGGGCGGCACGCTTTGCCGTGCTTGCACCCGAGGGCGACTACGGCGCCCGCGCGGTGTCATCGCTGGAGAACGCACTGCGCGACTTCGGCGGGGCGCTTTCCGCCAAGGAGAGTTACACGCGCGGCAATACCTCGATCGTCAGCGCCGCCACCCGGCTGCGCGCCGCGGGCGGATACGATACCGTGCTGATCGCGGATTCGGCGCGGCTCGGCGTCGATGCGGCGGGCGAACTGGGCCGCCAGTCACGCACCCGCATCATCGGCACCGAATTGTGGAGCGGCGACAGCGCGGTGCGCACCCGCTCGCTCGAAGGCGCGCTGTTCGCGGCTGTGTCCGACCAGCGATATGCCCGCTTTGCCGACAGTTACGCCGCGCGTTTCGGCGGGCAGCCGCACCGGGTGGCGACGCTCGGCTATGACGCGGTGCTGCTGACGCTGCGCGTCGCGCGCGACTGGAAGGTCGGCGCGCCCTTCCCCAAGAACCAGCTTTACGACAAGGGCGGGTTCCTCGGGGTCGACGGGGCGTTTCGCTTTGCGAGGAACGGGGTGGTCGAACGGGCGCTGGAAGTGCGCGAGGTCAGGGGCGGCGAGGTGACGGCGGTCGACCCGGCGCCCACGGGCTTCGGCAAGTGACACCAGTCCCACGCGGCACCTGAGCGAAACCGGCGCGTGACGCGCAAGCGTCTTGGCGCGCTGACAAGGATGCGTAAAAGCACGGGGGGTGGCTTGTGACGCCGGCGCGCGCACGACTATACGGGGGGCCATGGCCGCAGACCCCACCCCCGACGATCTTTTCGCCAACACCCCCACGTCGAGCGGCGATTACAACGCCTCCGCCATCGAGGTGCTGGAGGGGCTCGAACCCGTCCGCCGCCGCCCCGGCATGTATATCGGCGGCACCGACGAGCGCGCGCTCCACCACCTCGCCGCCGAGGTGCTCGACAATGCGATGGACGAGGCCGTGGCGGGCCACGCCACCCGGATCGAGATGCGGCTGGAGGAGGGCAACCGCCTCGTGATTGCCGACAATGGCCGCGGCATCCCGGTCGACGAGCACCCCAAGTTCCCCGGCAAGTCGACGCTGGAGGTGATCCTTTCGACCCTGCATTCGGGCGGCAAGTTCTCAGGGAAAGCCTATGCCACCAGCGGGGGCCTCCACGGGGTCGGCATCAGCGTGGTCAATGCACTCTCGGTCCACACCCGGGTCGAGGTGGCACGCGAAAAGCAGCTTTACGCGCAGGAGTTCTCGAAAGGCGTCACGCAGGGCCCGATCCAGACCCTCGGCCCCACCCCCAACCGGCGCGGGACCACAGTGAGCTTCGTTCCCGATCCCGAGATCTTCGGCGACCGCAGCTTCAACCCCAAACGGCTGTTCAAGCTCGCCCGCTCCAAGGCCTATCTGTTCGCGGGTGTCGAAATCCGCTGGAAGTGCGCCCCCTCGCTCGCCAGCGAGGAGGTGCCGGCCGAGGCCGTGTTCAAGTTCCCCGGCGGGCTGGCCGATCACCTCGCCGAGCAGGTCGGCACGCGCGAATGCGTCACCGCCCAGCCCTTTGCCGGAACGCAGGACTTCCCGCAGGTGGACGGCATCCAGCAGGGCCGGGTCGAATGGGCGATTGCCTGGCCCCTCTATTCCGACGGCGCGACGAGCTGGTATTGCAACACCGTGCCCACCCCGGATGGCGGCACCCACGAACAGGGGTTGAGAACCGCCCTTACCCGGGGCCTGCGCGCATTCGGCGAGCTGGTCGGCGCCAAGAAAGCCAAGGACATTACCGCCGACGACGTCATGACCGGCGCGGAAGTGATGCTCTCGGTCTTCATTCGCGATCCGCAGTTCCAGTCGCAGACCAAGGACCGCCTCACCTCGCCCGAGGCCGCGCGTCTGGTCGAGAACGCGGTCCGCGACCATTTCGACCACTTCCTCACCGACAATATGGAGCGGGGCAAGGCGCTGCTCGGCGAGGTGATGGAGCGCATGGACGAGCGCCTCAAGCGCAAGCAGGAGCGCGAGATCAAGCGCAAGAGCGCCACGAATGCGAAGAAGCTGCGCCTGCCCGGCAAGCTCACCGATTGCTCCGGCGAAGGCGGGCGCGAGACCGAGCTGTTCATCGTCGAAGGCGACAGCGCGGGCGGCAGCGCCAAGCAGGCGCGCGACCGCAAGAGCCAGGCGATCCTGCCGATCCGCGGCAAGATCCTCAACGTCGCCAGCGCCACCGCCGACAAGATCCGCGCCAACAGCGAAATCGCCGACCTGATTCTCGCGATGGGCTGCGGCACGCGCAAGGACTGCAACGCCGACACGCTGCGCTACGACCGCATCATCATCATGACCGACGCCGACGTCGACGGCGCGCATATCGCAACGCTGCTGATGACCTTCTTCTTCCAGGAAATGCCCGAGATCGTCCGCAGGGGGCACCTGTTCCTCGCCCAGCCCCCGCTCTACCGGCTGACGGCGGGCAAGGAGAGCCGCTACGCCCGCGACGACGCGCACCGGGCGGAACTGGAAGCCACGGTATTCAAGGGCAGGAAGGTCGAGGTCGCGCGCTTCAAGGGCCTCGGCGAGATGAACCCGCAGCAATTGCGAGAAACCACCATGGCGCCCGAGACGCGCAGCCTGATCCGCATCACCCTGCCTGCCGAGTATGAACAGCGCGCCAGCGTCGCCCGCCTCGTCGACGAGCTGATGGGCCGCAATCCCGAGCACCGCTTCAACTTCATCCAGAACCGCGCCGGCGACGTCGACCGCGATCTGATCGATGCGTAAGGCACTGGTGCTGGCGCTGGCAGCGCTGGCGATGGTGCCGGGCGTAGCCGCCGCCCAGGAGCCGCCGCGCGCTGCCGCGCCTGCCGAAAAGACCCCGCTCGAAGCGCGTGCCGATCAGGTCGTGGCGCTGCTCAATGGCAAGCTCGAACCCGAGGCGATCTTCACCGACGGGTTTCGCGCCGCGGTCGCCGATACGCAGCTCAAGACGCTCGCCGCCAATCTCACCGCGCAGTTCGGCCGCGCGGTGGACGTCGCGCTGCTCGCCCCGCGCGAGGGCACCCGCGCCGCGCTCGAAATCCGCTTCGAGCGGGGGCTGGCGAAGGGCGGCATCGCCATCGACCCGGCCGCCGGGGGCCGGATTAGCGAGCTGCGCTTCACCTCGGTCGATGCGCTCGCCGTCGCGGGCGACACGCCTGAAGCCATTGCGGCCGAACTTGCCGCCCTTCCCGGCACCGTCAACGCGTGGTTCGGCCCCCTCGGCGGCGCGCCCGTGATCGCCCGCAACCCGGACACGCCGCTGGCGCTGGGCTCGGCCTTCAAGCTCTATGTGCTGGCCGCGCTCGCCGATGACGTGAAGGCCGGGCGGCGCAAGTGGTCCGACGTGGCGGTGCTGACCGAGAAGAGCTACCCCAGCGGCCAGTTGCAGGACTGGCCCGAGGGCGCGCCGGTGACGCTCCACACGCTGGCGAGCCTGATGATCGCGATCAGCGACAACACCGCCACCGATCAGCTGATCGCCGTGCTGGACCGCAAGCGCATCCTCAAGCTGATGCGGGACAGCGGCCATGCCGATCCCGGCGCGAACGATCCGTTCCTCAGCACCCGCGAGCTGTTCATGCTCAAGGCTGACCCGGCGCTGGCCGAACGCTGGCAGAGCGGCGACAGGGCTGCCCGGATCGCTGCACAGAACGAAGTGGCTGCCCGCGCAAACCTGCCGCTCGACGAGGTCAATGCCGCCTTCGGCAACGGCCCGCGCGCACTCGCGGTCGAATGGTTCGCCTCGCCCGCCGACCTCGCCCGCCTGTTCGCCCACATGCGCCGCACCGCCGATCCCGCGGCCTTCGCCATCCTCGGCATCAACCCCTCGGCGACCGATGCGATCAAGGCGAACTGGCGGAGCATCGGCTACAAGGGCGGCTCCGAACCCGGGGTGATCAACCTCACCTGGCTGCTCACCGACAAGGCCGGGCGCGACTGGATGCTGACGCTGGGCTGGAACAATCCGGACGCCGTGGTCGACGAGGGCAAGTTCCTCGCGCTCGCCCAGCGCATCCTGTTGCTGCCTCGCTGAATTGCGAGGCCCCGCCCCCTTGCGCCGCTGGGCTTGCGCCCTTATCGCTGGGGCAAATTAAGTCTCGCAGGAAAACCCATGACCGATCAGACGCAGCGTTTCGAAGGCACCAAGTCCTATATCGCGACCGAGGATCTCAAGGTCGCGGTCAATGCCGCCGTGACGCTGCGCCGCCCGCTGCTGGTCAAGGGCGAGCCCGGCACCGGCAAGACGGTGCTGGCGCATGAAATCTCCAAGGCGCTGGGCGCGCCGCTGATCGAGTGGAACATCAAGTCCACCACCAAGGCGCAGCAGGGCCTGTATGAATATGACGCCGTGGCGCGCCTGCGCGATGGCCAGCTCGGCGAGGAGCGGGTCCACGACATCCGCAACTACATCAAGAAGGGCAAGCTGTGGGAGGCCTTCACCT
>ERZ1066123.1814-NODE-1814-length-12025-cov-8.324144_pt1 | contig 12025 bp, 4 predicted proteins | sample MGYA00382770_ERZ1066123 | MGnify/ENA primary metagenome ERZ1066123 (study PRJEB33369, sample SAMEA5778353) | biofilm metagenome | biome: Industrial cooling water; feature: Water cooling tower basin; material: Biofilm | place: United Arab Emirates | collected...
GCAAGAGCGGGTTAATCGCACTTCCGATTGTAAAGGTATTGGGCGAATTGTACGATAAAGCGCCCGGAGCGATATCGTTGACCGTAATCACCACGTCGAAAGACACGCTGCCGCCTGAATTTAGTGCGGTTACGGTGTACGATCCCGTTGAGGTTACTTCGGTTGGTGTTCCGGAAATTACACCAGTGGCCGAATCAAAAACGAGTCCCGCCGGCAGTGCAGGCGAAATACTCCAACTGGTAACACTTCCACTAACTGTCGGCAAGAGCGGGTTAATCGCACTTCCGATTGTAAAGGTATTGGGCGAATTGTACGAGAGGTCGCCCGGGGCGACATCGTTGACCGTAATCAACACTTCGAAAGACACGCTGCCGCCGGAATTTTGTGCGGTTACGGTATAACTCGCGGTGGGCGTGATGATAGTTGGCGTTCCCGAAATTTCACCGGTAGCTGAATCAAAAACGAGTCCCGCCGGCAGTGCAGGCGAAATACTCCAACTGGTAACACTTCCACTAACTGTCGGCAAGAGCGGGTTAATCGCACTTCCGATTGTAAAGGTATTGGGCGAATTGTACGATAAAGCGCCCGGAGCGATATCGTTGACCGTAATCACCACGTCGAAAGACACGCTGCCGCCTGAATTTAGTGCGGTTACGGTGTACGATCCCGTTGAGGTTACTTCGGTTGGTGTTCCGGAAATTACACCAGTGGCCGAATCAAAAACGAGTCCCGCCGGCAGTGCAGGCGAAATACTCCAACTGGTAACACTTCCACTAACTGTCGGCAAGAGCGGGTTAATCGCACTTCCGATTGTAAAGGTATTGGGCGAATTGTACGAGAGGTCGCCCGGGGCGACATCGTTGACCGTAATCAACACTTCGAAAGACACGCTGCCGCCGGAATTTTGTGCGGTTACAGTATACGACGCTTCTGAGGTTACTACGGTAGGAGTTCCGGAAATTACGCCGCTCGAACTATTAAACGTTAAGCCGGCCGGCAGTGCAGGCGAAATATTCCAACCGGTAACACTTCCACTAATGGTCGGCAAGAGCGGGTTAATCGAACTTCCTATTGTAAAGGTGTTTGGTGAATTGTACGACAAAGAACCCGGAGCGATATCGTTGACCGTAATCACCACGTCAAACGAGACGCTGCCGCCTGAATTTTGTGCGGTTACGGTATACGATAATGTAGAAGTTACTTCCGTAGGTGTTCCGGAAATTACGCCTGTAGCCGGATCGAAAACGAGTCCCGCAGGAAGTGCCGGGGCAATCGAAAAGGAGGCAACCGGACCCGTGACGGTAGGCACCAGACTACCTACATTAATTCCAACAGTGAAAATATTTGGAGTAGAATAACTCAATCCTGACGGCGGGGCTTGGTCAACCCGAATGGTAAATGCTGCGGTTGAGAGTACAGTATTGTAAACAGCACTTACCACATATTCGGTTTCCGGCATGGCAACTAAAGGCGTTCCGCTAATGATCCCGCTTAGCGGATCCAGTGTTAGCCCCGCCGGCAATGCGGGTGAAATGCTGAACGAATTAAAAGGCACAGTCCCTGTTATAACGGGCACTATATTCGAAATAGCAGTACCCGTAACAAATACATTTGGAGACGGATATAAAACCGATTGCGCAACTCCCGTCATTGCAAAATTGTTGAACGTCACCCGGTTTCCATTGTCGGCCGTCATATTCGGACCGGCAAATCGGATTCGTACCCTTAAATGGGGGTTGGCGTCTGCGCCCGGAATGTCCGTGAAGTCGACAAGGTATTGCTGGTAAAACGCCTGTAATGGCTGTATAGACGCAATTCCTGTCGTAACCCATTGCGGTACACCATCATTTAAAGCATAGTCTATCACGAGCGATTCTGCCGCATTTTCATTTTTAGCGGCAAACGAAAACAGTACATCCTTAAATCCCGTTGTAGGCACCGAAAATACCATTGTATTTTCAAGTCCGTTTTGCTGAAAAGGCTGCGTTATCTGGAGTCCGCGCATGTTGCTGGACGCGAAGGGGATCCCACTGTTGGCCTCCGGTAAATAGTTGATTTCCGTAGGGCTGTTTCGACGTTCCATCGATGCTTTACGCCACAACGGATGTCCCTGACTGAAAGGATAGCCCGGTAGGCAGGATTGATAAGATATCGAAGCGTCGGCAGGAATCTCAAAAGTAGCTGCCATAGTGGTGAGCGGTGTATCATTCGGCAAAGCCGTATTCATCATCCAAAAATATATAGGCTGGCGAATTTCTTCCGGCGTCATCGGTTGGAAGTGTGCAGTTACCGCAAATGCGGTTGATGATGTTACGGTGATCTCATCATCCGTACTGGTGACTGCGCCGCTCCAATGGCTGAATTGAAAGCCGGGAAGTGCAACAGCCTTCAGTTTTACGGGAATATTTGAAAAGTAAATGCCTGTCCATGGATAGGGGTTTGCCGGAACTCCGGGTGTTGAAGACACGATGTCGATGGTGTTGACTTTCACAAATCCGTGGTCGGAGTTTGAGACCTGAACCGTAACTTCAATATCGTTTGCAATTCCAAACTGTTGACGAATGTGCATTCGTTGGAAAGATGGCCGTTGCGCGCTGAATTGCTTCTGTTTATTAATAAAGAAAATCCAGTCGTTGTAATCCTGCGGGGCTTTCCACCGGGCACTCATTTCATTGATTTCGGGAGCTAAAATTGCCGCTAATTCGTCGATTTTACCGATTATGCGCGACGTAGAATAGTACGTATTCATAAGATCCGCAAATCGCGTAATGAATTGCGTTTTAAACTCATCATTTTCTAACAAACGACGCAGCCACAGGGTTGACCATGGCGGGTTTGGAGAACTCGGCCCGTTCGGATCGGTAGCCACCTGAAGCGTATTGGACTGGGCATTGCTGAACGTCGAGGTAACATCGTGCACCGCCCAGCGCCAGCGACCATCATTTCCGTAGGGAGCGCCCGGATCGTATTGGGACAAACTCCTTCTCCAGAAAATTACATTGTTTCCCGGCCAGTCTTTATTCTGGAGAAAAATATTCGTAATAAAGTAATCGGTAAAACTGTCCGGATCGATTTTGGTTTTAATGTACTGATAGTTCTCGGGCGTGGCCAGTGTATTGACCTCCAGCCAATCGAATAGCTCCATGTAGGCGTCATTATCGCCTTCTTCCACACGGTATCCGTCGTTCTCTAATAATTCGATTTCATTTTCCGGAATGCCGAAAACCCGATTAAAAAATTTCTCATCATACCGTTCCCGCAAACTCATGATTCCCCAGTACTCGCCATTGATGAATGAGATAACAGGCTGATAGGCCTCTGTTTGCGTATTTAGTCCTTTTGCCAGTTCATTTACAAGCGGATCCCGGAAAACGGTATTGTACATATCGCTGCCATTATTCTTTAAAACCGCTCTTTTATAAACCTGATAAGGCTGGTCTGAATACAATGGATAATCGAAAGTATCGTCGCCATATTCCTGACGCGCGTACATATTCAACGATTTTAGCGGATATATTCGGGAGAAATTCCCCTGAATACGAATGCCGATATTCTGATTTAGAACGGGTTGCCCGTTGACGAAGTAGTGCATGTTTGCTTCGCGCTCCGTATCGCCGCCTTTGGAGTCATAATTCCCGATGGTGGAGGTAGCAGCGACAAACGGGTTGTTAATTCGCCAGGTGTCGAATGTTTTTCCTGCCACGTAAATCCCGTCGTCATAATCAAACAACAGGTTTTCATCGACACTGATCGACACGATCGGTAGCGAATATCGTGCTGCGCCCAGCGGATTAACAAAATAGTTCCGCGTAACCGATTTACTTTCCCCGATTCCGGGTTTTACCACTTTTGCACGCACAATAGTGCCTTTAAAAATATTGTGATTGGTTGGCAGGTAGGTGGGTGTAAAATCATAGGTTGACGAAATCATCGAAATTTTATTCGGTTGCGACGTGCGGTCAGCGATGGTAATAGGCGCCGAATAACTTATAGATGTAAACGAATTAAAAAGCATCGGACCCAGCGGCTGCCCCGGATTTCGCGGGTACTGATTTTTATAATTATAGGTTGTCCCGCCAAGATTGTTCAATTCAGGCTCGGAACCGTCCAGAGTGTAAATAATTATTGCGTCCGCATCTGCAGTGCTGAGGGTGAGCTGAAACGACGCATTGTAAAAACCTGATGGATGTGAAAAGGTCGGAGGCAGTAGTTCTTCAGGGCCGCTTTGGCCTATGTTTTCCGCCGCGGGCGTCGGCACGGAGGTGATGGTAAAATTTCCGGTGCCATTTGGGATTCGCGCTAATGCCGCGTTTGTTGGCAGCGCGGTGGCGGGCGATGTGTTTGTGTACGTTCCGTTAGCAGAGGTAATCTGAAGCTGCTCGCCATCATTGCTGATCTTCCAGTTCGTGTGGAGTGGTGCGGCAGGGTTTGTACGGTTTTTATCGGAACAAAACACAATGCGGTATTCACCGGGGCCCAGCGTAATATTAGGAAATACCCATTTATACGGCGAACTGACATCATCTGTGAGGCCAAAGCCGGTTAGATTTACCGCAAACGATCCGGCATTGTACAATTCTACCCAATCCTGATAGGAACCGTCTTCGTCGGTAAGTCCGTTAGTGTTGGACGCGACAATTTCATTGATAACCACTTGCGCATTCGCCTGGTAGAAACTTGTCAACAGCATTAAAATCAATCCAAAAGTAAAGTTCCTCATCACTTTTTAAGGTAAGTTATTGTCAATAGTTTAGCACTCCTACTTTTTTCGTCCAACGACTCAAACCGTTCGACGAAAAGTCAGGCTGCTAAACTTCAGTACAGAAAGCGTGGCCTCCGATACTTACAGTTTTATAATCTTTTTTGTTTGCGAACGGTCGCCCGCAGCAAGTTCCAGCAAATAAATTCCGCTATTTAAAGCACTCATATCAAGTGAGGGCTGCATCAAAGGCCCTTCCTGGACTAATTTTCCATCAATGGTGTACAGACGGAAATAATTATTTTCTGAGGTCAAACTCAAATTCAGGACGTCGCGTACCGGATTCGGATAAACGGCAAACAAATCTGCCTGCACAGAAGGTGTTTCCAGCGAAATTTCGGTGCCGATTACACTAAAATTATTAAAAGTAACACGGTTCCCCAGATCGGCGGTCATGTCCGTACCCGCAAATCGAATCCGGATTTTTAAGTTTGGATTGTCATTTGCCGCTGCTACCGAACTCAGATCAACAGTGTAAAGTTGATAAGTGTCCGACAGAGGGAGTGTGGATGTGATGCCTGCCGAACTCCACTGCGGCGCACCGCCATTCGTTGAATAGTCAATCAGCAGGGCATCGGCTGCATTTTCGTCTTTTGCCGCAAATGAAAATTTGATGTCTTTGTAATTGGTGGATGGAATGTTGAACACCATTGTATTTTCAAGCCCTGCGTTTTGGAAGGGCTGCGTGACCTGAAGACCGCGCATATTGCTCGTGGCAAAAGGAATGTTTTGATTCGCCTGCGGTAAATAATTAAGATCGGTAGGGCTGTTTCTGCGCTCCATGGATGCTTTGCGCCAGTTCGGATTTGCGCTTGTGAAAGGATATCCGGCCAAACACGACTGGTACGATATGGAGGCATCGGCTGTCAGTTCGTATGTGGCAGCCAGTGATTCGAGCGGCGTATCATTAGGAATGTTGGTGTCCATCATCCAGAAATACAGCGGCACGGTTTCGGCCACAGGTGCCGCTTCAATAAAGTGTGCAGTCAGCGCGAACGAAGAGGCCATGGTCATCGTAATCTCTTCTTCGGTGCTGTTTGAAGCGCCGCTCCAATGACTGAATGCATAGCCCGGTAGCGCTACTGCTTTAACTTTTACAGGAATGTTCGAAAAATAAATGCCCGTCCACGGATATGGATTTCCTTCAATGCCCGGCGTTCCGTCTTTCACATCGATGGTGTTGATATGTACAAAACCGCGATCGGTGTGCGAAACGTCGAGTGTAATGTTAATGTTGGAGGCAATATTGAATTTGCTTCGGATGTGATTTCGTTGTACGGTAGGGCGGTTATTGATGAAGTTGGTTTGAAAGTTCAGGTACCAGGTTCGGGAATCCAGCGTAAGCGGCGCTTTCCACCGATCGATATGTTCCGGCATTTCCTGATCGATCGCTTCATTCATGGCGACTAGCAGGTTTACCATCCGTGTGGGCAGGAAAGTCGTATTCATCAAATCGGCGAAGCGGTTGATGAAGTCGTTTTTAAACGTGTTATTCTCGAGGAATCGTCTTAAAAAAAGCGTTGACGACGGAGGGTTAGGCCACTCCGGTCCGTCAGTAGCGGTGGCTGCTGCAAGCGAATTGCGCGTAAAGTTGTCTGATGTGATGCCAAACGTATCATCCATATCGTGAAACGCCCAACGCCACCTTCCGTCGTGACCGTACAGCGCGCCGGGGACGTAGCCCTGGGTTTTCTTACGCCAGTAAACGGTGTTGTAACCCGGCCAGTCGCCATTATCCATAAAAATATTGGCGATGTAGTAATCCATAAAATTCTCAGTGTCGATTCGGGTTTGGATGTACTGATAGTTTTCGTCCCCAGCCAGAGAATTTGCAAGCATGTATGAGTAGAGTTGCATCCAGTCGACCTCGTCGCCCGCTTCCGCTTCCGGATCGGACATTTCGTTTTCCAGCAGGTCTACTTCGTCAATATCGAGCATTTGCGCAAAATATTCATCGTCGTATTTTTCACGGAAATTGAGTACTCCCCAATATTCGCCATTCATAAATACGACGGTGGGCTGATAAGACTGCCGCTCGATGTTGCGTAAATTTTTACAAAGTTCCTGATTGTAGGCATCGCGGAACATGGTGGCATAAAAATCACCTCCGGAATTGCGCAACTGTAACCTTTCATAATCGTCATTCGGCAAATCGCTGAAAATAGGGTAGTTGATTCGGTTCGCGCCGTAATTGTTACGTGCGAACAGGTTTAATGATTTGCTTGGAAAATCCCGTGATGAGCCGCCCTTAACGCGGATTCCAATGTTTTGATTGAGCACTTCCTGACCGCCGACAAAATAGCTGATGTGTGCTTTTCGCTCTGACTCTGCGCCTTCGCGATGGAAATTTCCGGCATCGAGGTACATCGGATCCAGATCCGGGTTTTGTACCCGCCATTGGTCGAAGTCAATACCTGCGGTATAAATTCCGTCTTCGTAGTCGTAAAGTTTATCTTCATCCACACTTACAGATACTACCGGAAACGTAAAGCGATCGGAACCCTGCGGGGTGACAAAGTAGGTCTGGGTAACAACCCGACTCGGAAGCGCTCCTTCTTTAACGAGCATGGCTTTTACGACAGTCCCCTTAAAAATAGGATCTTCAGGAATGTAGGTCGGAGTAAAATCCCACGTGGATGAAATATTGGCAATTTCATTAGGTTGGGTGGAGCGATCGACAATGCTGATCGGACCGTTGTACGTAAGGGTTTCGATGCTTTGTGTAAGCATCGGCCCGAACGGTTGACCCGGAACGCGGGGGTATTGATTTTTATAATTATACGTTTTACCGCCAATGTGGGCCGGGTTGGGATCGGAACCATCCAGCGTATACAGAATAGTGGCTCCTGCTACAGGCGATGTGATGTTTAGCGTAAACGCGGCAGTGCTGAATCCTCCATTTTGGGAGAAAACCGGCGGAGGCAGCACTTCGTTAAAGCCTTGCGCTGCATTGGGCGCGGCGGGAGTCACATTTTCGAAAAACAGCCACGAACCGGTACCGTTGGGAAGTCGGCCATAGGAAATGTCCTGAAGCAAGGCGACGGCAGGAGAGGCGTCTGCCACGGAATTGTCCGGAGCAGTTAGCGTGATGGTTTCGCCTCCTGCACTGATTCTAAAGTTGGTATGAAGAGGCTGTCCGGCAATAGCGCGGTCTTTATCGGAGCAGAAAACGAGCAGGTACGAATTGGCCGGAAGTGTTACTGCCGGAAAAACCCATTTAAAAGGCACCGAGGCATCATCGGTAAGCCCGAATCCACCGAGGTTAACCGCAGTAGTGCCGGCATTGTAGAGTTCGACCCAATCTTCGTACGACCCGTCTTCATCGGCGTTGATTGTGGCGTTTGAAGTAAGGATTTCGTTGATAACTACCTGAGCTTGCGCCATCGGGCTTGTTATAAATGCTGCGATAAAAAAAAGCGAGATTGTAATTTTTGACATAAAAAACCGTGCTTAAGTAACCCTCAAAGGTAAAATTAGCATCGGGGGAATTTAAATAAAATCGACAAGCAGTAAAAAATGGCTTTGAAATGCAGAAATTTACGTTTGCGAGGGTGAGGTAATACCGGATTTTGAATGGTCTAAAAAGTACCGGAAGAATGTGAAAAAGAGCAAGCTAAAGTAGAATAAACCGTACTGACGATAAAGATAATCTTCGGTAAAACAGAGAATGAAAACATGTGAAACAACGACGCTACAAAGGAAAAGCCGCATTTTGTAAACCGCCTGAAAAACCTTTCGGCAGTAGAAAAGAAATGCCATAAATCCTACAATACCGGAACCTAACCAGATATACAGAAAGTAATTATGCGTTAGATATCCATTCTTCTTGTAAAACTCCGAATTGTAGTTATCTGCATAACATTGATTTAATTCATCTCCTACATTGTTAAAACCTAGACCTGTAAGGTAATGATGTTGCAGGAGTATTCCGGAGCAATTAACGATGGCAATTCGAACGTTCGTGGAGTCATATGCAACACCGGATGGAGGCTTGTTCCAACTATTTGCGATCTCCTGAAAGCGTCTGCTTATACCCGGTACACTTATTACTAATAGCGTTGTTAATCCAAGTATCGACAGTAATGCCAAAATTTTGTACTTATTGGTTAAGCCGGAGCGGAAAATCAACATACCTGTAAGCAAAACAACCAGAAGGACTATATTTAGCTTAGCCAGAATAAGGAAGGTAATCAGGACAAATATTGCCAGAAATATTAGCTCATAATACTGTCTGAATTTTAATATTCTTTCTAAGCAAAAGGCGCTGCAAAGCAAGACGACAGCCGTGTAATATGTAGGATGTATTTTAAAAAGAGGGGTTTCATAGTATACGAAGTCGCGAAATTTTGGAATATTGTATTTGTAGGAGAAGAAATCAGAATAGTCGTAATACCAAAGAAATAAGAGTATATATCCAACTGCCATAATTGCGCACGAAATTTTCAAGAGTTGGAGGCATTTGGTTAATTTTTCGCGAGTAACAAATCCCGGGGGGAGATATGAAAAAACTACCGGAAACAGAAGAAAGAAAAAAGCTCTGTTCGCCGGCTGAAGGGTTTCTAAGGTTTTAAATCGGATCAGGCAATCCGTCAGAACGATAAAAAAAGGAATTATGAAGCATAGCAGTCCGGGATATTCCGGTTTGAAGTTTCGGATGGTGATCCGGTAAAGCACTGTGGCTAAAAGTAACAGGAGAAAGGTAAATGTCACCAGGTTCTCTTTCAGCAAAGGAAATAAAAACAGTGCGGGGAATAAAACATTAAGCCCTTTCTCAGTTAGTGCTTTCACAATATTTCTTCAATTTTTTGTTTAAATCGGTTTAAAATAGCATCGTCAGAAAATTCGTGTAGAATAAAGTGTCTTGCATTTTTACCTACTGCCTCAGCCTTTTCGGGATGATTTTTCCACTCGAGAATCTGCTGATATACTGTATTTGGATTTCCGTCGGAAAAATAAGACCCGCCTCCTGATTTTTTAAAATTAAGAGCTACTTCAGAAGCGCTGTTTCCGGTAACGATGGATGGCCGGGCGCTCGCCATCATCCCTAATATTTTGGAAGGCATCAATGAGTCGAGAATATCTGTTTTCTGAAAAAGAAAATGCACTTGGGCGTGGCAAATCAAATCATTTAATTCTTCATAAGGCAGAGGTTGATGAAACCGCACGAATTCATACCTGCTCAGCATAAGCTCAAGTGATTTTCGGGCACCGCCGTCACCCACAATCAAAATTTCAATCGCCGGATCGCTCACCAATTCACATAAGCCTTGTAAAAATTGCCAATCTTGTTTTTCTCCGATATTTCCGGAATATAGCAAGGTAAATTTATTGGGATTTAAAATCGAATGCCGGCTGCTTCGCTGTGGACTAATTTGCGTACCGGATACCCAGTTCGGGAAATAAAATGGTTGCTGATGTTTTGATTTGTCACGTGCTTTTTGCAACATTCCCGAACTTATGCTACTTACTATTGTTGCTGAATTCAACATTTTTTGCTCAAGCTTCCGAACTACATTTTTAACGAGCCTTATGGCAAAACTGTTCTTTTTAAGTACTCCCGATTCCAGGGCAAGGTCAAATTCAAAATCTTGCACGTGTACCCACAACTTAGCACCGCACCGCACCGCAAGATTTCTCGCAGGTATTACCAAAAACGTCAGCGGAACAATTGCAATCATACCTCTTACTATTTCCTGATGCGGACTGGGACGATTCTGATAGTCGTCGGCAATTTTCCATGCTGGATAATAAGGATATCCTGTGATAACACTCACTTTATAGCCTTGTTGCACTAAAAAATCGCAGAATTGCGTAGTGTAAAGTCCGATTGCCGTGTCTTCGGGATAAAAATAACCGGTAATTACCGTGATATGTTTCTGATACATGCAGTAAAAATGCAAAAATAAAATATCTCAGCGCATTACTTCTCCAACATTGAAAAATAATACTTTTGCGTATAACTTTTCGCAGAATGAAAAAGGCAGTTATTATTATTGCATGTTTGGCGCTTACCGCATGCGGAAAAAAGGAAGAGCAAAATGCAAAACCGGAGGTTGTTGAATCGCCTGCTTACGACAACTACTCGGTGGTTTTAGACGCAGTGTATAAAAAAGATGACAGTATTACTGTTACCTACATGATGGGTTCACATTTTCAGTATGAAAAGCCTGTGAGCCTCCCGATTAAAGGTTCGCCCGCAATACAACGAATTACCGTCAATATCCCCGGTGGAATTCCGGTAGAAAATATTGCTATTGTGGCAAGCACCAACAAGGCACAAGATTCGCTTCGGGTGCGAAACATTTCGATATTAAATGGAGATCAAATTTTAGTTAATGGCGAAAATTACAAGCATGCCGAATTCTTCATGTTGGATGAATCTTTCACATGGGATGAGAAAAATGAGCGGTACGCCATTTCACATGATAAAAAATATCCTCCGGGAATTAGAGGAAACGAAAAAGTTGAAGCGATACTAAAAAATTAAGTTGCGAGCAAGGAGTGGTAAAGATCATTCCACAGATGCCCTTTTCTTTCCCAACTGTAATTATCTGCAACAAAGTTCGAAAGCGCAGCGCCTCTGTCCCGGCGTTCGGATGCTGTCCACATCATAAGTTGGTTCAGGGCAGCAGTTAATTCAGGTTCTGTAGGATGAATCATAATCCCGCCATTTTCATTCCAACGTGGATCAATTCCGGTCTCAAATGTGGTTACCACGGGTGTTTTACAAACCGCAGCTTCCAGATTTACCATGCCGATTGCCTCTGAATAAGACGGAGCAATGAAAGCCCGCGCATTAGCGTAGAGTCGGAATTTTTCAGCACCGTACACGCTTCCTAAAAATTCGACTCTGTGTGCTATTCCAAGTGATTTAGCCAATTGCTGCATTTCAATAGAATGCTCGCTTTCCTGGCCCACAACCTTGACTTTTATCGACTTGTTATCGATTTTACTCAGGGACTTAATCATTAAATCTAATCCTTTTTTAGGATGAAGCCGCCCAAGAAAAAGCAGGTAATCTTCCTCCGGCTGATGCGTCAGGTTTTCCGGAATGCTGCTCAAGTGCATCAAATTAGGTATTTGCACGATGTTTTTGTGCCCGGTCATGGCAAAAAGATTGTCGCGTTCTAAAGGTGTAATGGCGTGTAAAAGCGTGGATTTCTGGAGCAACTCGCGTAAAACTACCTGCATGTAGACCCATTTTTTTAAACCTTTGTCGCGCATGTGCCACGGCTCAAGCATGCCGTGTGGAGTAACAATATAAGG
>ERZ1066123.1815-NODE-1815-length-12019-cov-6.194500_pt1 | contig 12019 bp, 12 predicted proteins | sample MGYA00382770_ERZ1066123 | MGnify/ENA primary metagenome ERZ1066123 (study PRJEB33369, sample SAMEA5778353) | biofilm metagenome | biome: Industrial cooling water; feature: Water cooling tower basin; material: Biofilm | place: United Arab Emirates | collected...
ATAATAAATAGATAAAGGAGGTATGAGCATGAATCAACCAAAAGTTTTTGCTGATTTTCACAACGCTGATACGAACGGCAGATTACGTCTTAATTGCACTGGGACTATTGAAGATTTGGCTCGTTACAAAGTTTTGCTCAAAGAAAGTCAAAATTTTGTTTAATATAGCGAAGATTTAGAAGCGGATGGAGTTGTTGAATACTCGATATAAGAAAGCATTTTAGTTGCTGTGATTGATTGGAATAAGATTAAAAAGTAGGGTAATTATGTCTTGGGATGGTAATGTATAATTGACTTACTTTGCTACATTATATATAATAGTAATTATTGTTAAACAGGTGCCATAAGAATATGACTACTCATAAACTACCTGAGAAAAAGAAGAAAGCCCAGAAGAATGAACACCCGCTTGCAGACCTTGAAGGCAAGTTTGGGGGTGAACTCTGGGAAGCGACTCTTGAAGAAATAAAACGCTTTAGAGAAGCAGAAAAAGAAGAGATTAATAAAATTTTAGATAGTAGTTTAGATGATAAGTAACAGCAGTGTATATACTTGATACAATCGTTAGTGATTATCTGGATAAACGTCGTGGTAATTTTCCGCTCATCGAAAACCAGATTCTAAGTAAACCGCCTGAATTGATATTTGTTAGCATTATTACGGTTGAGGAAATAATTCAGGGTGCTTTAAACATAATTCAGAAATCAAAGCAGAAATCGTCTGTAGTCAATGGATATCGATATTTTGAAGAATTATTTGAAGCGCTACATCGCTTTCAAATCTTGCCTTATACTTCGGAGGCAGAACAAATTTTTCAATCATTATCTCCGAAAGTAAAGCGTGTAGGAACCCAAGATTGTAGAATTGCTGCTACTGCTCGCTCAAAGGGATATATTGTGGTTACGGCAAATGTATCTGATTTTGAGAGAATTGGAATTGTTTCAATTGAAGACTGGACGCAGTAAAAATCTATACCAGAATTGTCAGAAAAATCTTTTATGGGCAAATTGCTTTGACAAAGGTAGGTGAAATTCGCTTTAGTTTGTGAAACCCAAACTAAGCAAGCTTTATAACTCAAAGTCTTTGTAAGTCCATTTTCTTTTAACCTAACTTAACAACTTATCATATTCCGCACTTTATTTCGCCAAAAATTTAATTATATATAATAAAGGTTTCTTTCAGCAATTGGGCAGCCGCTTCATCATCTTCCACTTGTAAAATATCTCATAACGGCTAGTTATCCTTATTGAATGGAAATATTGAACAGCAAGCATAGCACTCTCCACCTGAATCTGAAAAATTTAAAGGTGCCCTATGATGTTATGTCCGGTAGCATAACCATAATAAAATCTTTGTAGAGACGCGATTATTCCCTACCCTTCGGTAAGTAGTAAGACAGAATTAATTACATAAAATTAGACCTAAAACCTTTATCCAGCCGAAGACGCACGTGTAAATATTTATTCTAAGTACAGAAAGTTAAAATAGGCTATAACAGTGGTTAAGCTTATCACCATATACTTAACGCTGATAAAAAATGACAATCAATATTCAAAAGTGTATACGTATAATCAACTTAACATTAGTCGCTAGTACTTTTTTATTGTTAGGCTCATACAGTCCAAGTATTGCTTCCTCTGAATATAATATAGTTCAAGCACAAACAAAGCAAGTACGTCCACAACGTCTTTCTGCTAGGGATGCTCGTCAAATTCGTGCGGTACTACCTAAGCAAACCCCTGTTATTAACCAAAGTTTCCGAGTTAATTTGCCAGAATGTGGTTCTTGTTTTTTTGTCCCTGCTCTTAATAACGAAAATACACTTGGAATATATTTGGTCAAAAATAATCGTGTTGTTTATACTTTTCCACAATCAGAAGATTTAACACCCGCCAGTTGGAGAGTACATGAAATAAAAGCTGTGTCTTTTCTACAGCTAGGTTTTTCTGACCCTAATGAAGATGGTGTTTTAGTTTTAGCTGACTATATCACGGGTATTGGTCGAACAGGAGCTAAACCTTTCCCTGTAGCTATTCTTTACCAACGCGAGGGAAAAGGATTCAAAATTTTAGCAAAAGAAAGCGAAGCGCTGACATCCCGACGTGTGAAAACAGTTAGAGATGCTCAAAAAATACTGTGGGATGAATTCCAATATTTACCTTGATAGTTTACATGTTTGTGGCGCCTGCTTTTTACTCGTTGGGCGCCCCTAAAATTTCAGCGCTTTTAGCTCACCTCATCAATTGATGATACTGTGAACTTAAGTAAATCTATCCAAAGTAATATATTTTGGCATTAGTTTCATTGAAAGCTATAATGAGAAATATAGAGTTTCTAGCATTTAATAAAACTTAATCTATATCTGATTTGGAAGCGAGTTACTTTCAGTTTTATTAAATTTTGTTGCTTTCTGTCTATAGAAATTCATCAATTCAAATATTCAGTTAACAGTTATCAGTCTACTGTTAACTAAAGGCGAATATATATGGATACTAACTTAACTTATTACGATTTAGTTATCAAAAATGGTTGGGTAATTGAAGAAAGTCAATCACTTAACGGGTATTTCGATATTGCAGTATCTAATGGTAAAATTGTTGCAGTTGCCAAGCAATTAACGAACTACAAAGCCAAGCAAACTGTTGTAGCGTCTGATTATATAGTGTGTCCTGGCTTAATTGATTTACACACTCATGTTTACGAGTGGGTGACTAATTTTGGTCTGCCTGCTGATGATGCGGGTATTAATTCAGGTTCTACCACAGTTGTAGATCAGGGTAGCAGCAGTTATTTTAATTTTCCAGGCTTTAAGTCTAATGTTGTAGACAAAGTTAAAACAGATGTACGTTGCTTTCTTTCAGTTAATGTAGGCGCCAATAAAGCACTAGATATTACAGGTGCTTGTTTTGATAGTCCGAAAAACATCAATATAGATGCAATTGTGCATTTAGCTGAAGAATATCCTGAAATTATACGTGGCTTTAGGGTTTTTGCTGATTCAGGCTCTATATCTCGATGGGGTATGGGTGTAATGGAATTATCCCGTGAAATAGGTAATCGGACTGGTTTGCCGTTGTATGTCCACACAGGAGAATTATTCCCTGTAGTTGAAACCTCACGACCATCACCAGAACAGGTAGTAGAAAAAGTGGTGTCCTACATGAAAGCAGGTGATATATTAGGTCACTGCTACAGTTGCCAACCTGATGGAGTGATGGGAAGACGTACTAAAGTTCCAAATTGGCTGCTCCAAGCTATCGAGCGTGGGGTCTTATTGGATTTAGGGCACGGATTAAAATTTAGCTTTGACATTGCTCGACTAATGATAGAACAAGGAGTCTTACCTCATACCATAAGTAGTGATGTCCACGGTGACTTTTTTACTCTTCACGATGATTCTCATTTGAACTATAGCCTGTGCGGTGCTATATCAAAATTAATGGCTTTAGGAATGAATTTAGTAAGTGCAATTACTTCTGTCACCATTAACCCAGCACGCATTTTAAAAGCAGAATCTGAGATTGGCACGTTAAAGATTGGTTCGCGTGCGGATATTAGCATATTAAATTTAGTAGAGGGTTGTTGGTTGCTTTTCGACTCAATGGGCAAACAAGTGGTAGCAAAAGAAAAACTGGCGCCAGTTTGGGTTGTACGTTCAGGAGAGTTAATTCAACCACATCGCCGTCTTCTACGAGATGAGCGAATATCGGTGTAATAAGATAGATGTTAGTAATCAAGACCTTTGTATAGCTTAAACATCATACTTTACAGGAATTGTTCACGAATTTCGGCGCCTTTAGTTTAAAATAAACACGGCGCCAGCATTTAAATTTATGCAAGACAATCAAAGTGCAGCTACAGACTTATACACATTAGACCCACTCAATCGATTTACACAACGCGCGGATGATTACGTAAAATATCGTCCCAGTTATCCACCTGAAGCAATTGATATTATCTTGCAAGGACTGGCGCCTGCATCTCAAATATTAGCAGCAGATATTGGAGCAGGAACAGGAATTGCATCACGGTTACTAGCTCTTCGTGGAGTAAAAGTCATTGCAGTTGAACCAAATGGAGCAATGCGGGAAGCAGCACAAACACATCCGAATGTCGAATATCGTGAAGGTAGTGCAGAAGCTACTAACTTACCAGATGCATCAGTTGATGTAGTGACAGCATTTCAAGCATTCCACTGGTTTGACCCAGAACCCGCTTTATTAGAATTTCGCCGTATTTTAAAACCGAATGGACGTTTGGCTCTGGTATGGAATAATCGTGACCAAAATGATGATTTTACTGGGGAATATAGCAGTTTTATTCGCGAAGTATCTAATAACCACCCCTGTGAAGGGGCAGATACGTTTGAAGAAACATTAAGGCAAACTCAATATTTCGCTAATTATTATCAACATGAATGTACGATAAAATATCGCCAAGAATTAGATTTAGATGCTTTGATAGGACGCACCCAGAGTATCTCTTATCTTCCGTGCGAAGGTGAAAGCTATGAATACCTTGTTTCTGGTTTACAAGACTTATACCATAAATTTCGTTCTGAACGCGGTTTTGTTGAGATGGTGTATCAAACAAGTATTCATATATTAACTTAACTTGGATATTACGGAATGTTATAAAATAAGTACGGCGCCACCAATCCAAACCAATGCAAAATAATCCAAGTGCAGCTACACCGTTATATACTTTAAATCCACGTGAGCGATTTACAGAACGTGCTTCGGATTATGTAAAGCATCGTCCCAGTTATCCAGCAGAAGCAATTGATGCAATGAGTATTTCTTATGTTCCGCGCGAAGGTGAAGGTCATGAACGGCTCCTTAATGGTTTGCTTTCTTTATACCAAAAGTTTTGTTCTGAACAGGGTTTTGTTGATATTGTTTATCAAACAGATGTTTATATATTAAGTTAGCTTTTTGTATAGTGGGCAATGCCCACCTTACGTTTTATTAAGTTCAATCTTAAGAAAAGATTATTCAGAGCAATTAATGACGGCGCCCGTCAGATAATGACGGTGCTATGAACAATAACCTAATTACAATTGCGACTTTTGGTAATTCCGTTGAAGCTTCCCTTGCAAAGCAACTGCTTGAAGCAGAAGGAATACCAGCGTTTTTAATGGATGATGATACAGCAAGTATGGCTTGGCATTTAACCATCGCTTTAGGATGGATTAAATTAAAAGTCTTACAATCTGATGCTGATAATGCTATAGATATTTTAACGGCTGTTGAGTTTATTAATTCTGATACTGAGGCGCCATCAACAGACGAAAATACTCCTCAAGCTGAAACATCAAGGCGCCGTTCAAGTACGAAAACCAAAAGTGATAAAATATTAGATGATGCATTTAATGCGGCAATCATTGGTCTATTCATTTTTCCACTTTGCATAATGCAACTGTACTCATTGTGGCTACTTGTGTTTCTACTATTTACAGGGTGGAAGATTAGTGCGAATAGGCAATTAAAAGCTGCAATCACCTTGTTGTTAAACTTATTAATGATTGCTGTGACTTGGATGCTTGTTACTGCATTGGTTTGAGCTTCAAAATACTATAGCTTAGGAAATACTTTCGACAAATCTAAGGTTAAATCATCAAAGCAAGGAAGAATTATTGATTCAGTTGGTAGTAAAATTTCTTTTTTACGATAAGTAAATTTACCTTGTTTACTGCTGCGAGTTGGCGCCAAGCATGTGTAAAATGCGTTCGGCGTTTTCTAAATCACCTATAACACGTCGTATTGGTTGTGGGTAAACTTTTACTAATGTAGGTGTAGCTGATATTTGATTTGCTTCTGCTAGTTCTGGATGACTCAAAACATCAATTACCTTGAGTGTATAAGGATGCACAAGGTGTTTTTCTAATAATTCGTAGAGTAATTTTAATATACGTTCGGTATTTGGGCTTCGACCTGCTACAAATAATCTGAGTACGTAAGCTTGTGTATTATCTTCCTGTACAGGTATTGTTAATGCAGGCGCCTTAAATTCTTTTTCTGCAATATCTGTACGAACTATTAAATCATGGTCTTCCCATAGTTGAGGAAATGTTGAACGATATGTAGATAATACTACGCTATCACATAACCCCTCTTTCCACGGCGCCTTTTGCCAAACTAAACCATGAGTATCAAAAATTACATTTAATAAAGCTTGATATCGAATTACTGCTGGATACGCTTCTGCAAATGTTCGTATTTGCTGAGTTTTTGGGTCTAACCAATGGTCAATTGTAGCTGTATAACAAGGAACTAAGAAATGTGGCGGTTCTGATAAATCTAAGATTCTCTGTAAAGTACTACACAAATGCGAATGCCATTTACCCTGTTTGCTGGGGTCAATACAATAAAGCATATCTCCTCCAGGTGTAAACAAGGCAATTCCTTTAAACAATTTTGGTAGCGGATTTTGTGTCAATTTAGTGCTGAGTGATGAGTGCTGAGTGCTGAGTGAGGGGTGAGAAGTTAGGAGTGAGGAGTGAGGGGTGAGAAGTTAGGAGTTAGAAGTTAACTCTTAACTCAGCACTCAGCACTCAGCACTTTTAACTTATCTCAGCACTCAGCACTTTTAACTTATTTAAACTCTGCCTCTGAGGAATTGTGCCATTTCGTTAGGAGTTGGCGACATTTCCAAGGCGGTTTCTTCGGTGATTCGTCCTTCTTGGTAGAGATTGAGCAATGCTTGGTTCATGGTAATCATACCGTCAAAGCTGGCTTGCTTCATCAATTCGCCGATTTCATCGTATTTACCATCTTTTATCCATTCTTTAACAGCATCTGTGTTAATTAGGATATCGTGAAATGCGGCGCGTTTACCATCGGTTGTTCTGCACAATCCTTGGGCAATTACTGCAACTAATGATTCTGCGACCGCAACACGCATTGCATCTTGCTCTTCTGCTGAGTAAAGGTTCAAAATACGTTCAATTGTTTTGACCGCACTGTTGGTGTGCAGGGTTCCCATTACTAAGTGACCTGTTTGAGCAGCTTTGAGTGCTGTGTTTACGGTTTCTTTATCGCGCATTTCACCCACGAGTATTACATCTGGGTCTTCCCGTAATGCTGCTTTGAGCGCGTTATCAAATTTACGGGTGTGCATTCCCACTTCGCGCTGCTTAATTAAAGCTTTTTTACTTTGGTGAACAAATTCAATTGGGTCTTCAATGGTGATAATGTGGCGAGGCATTTCATGATTCATATAGTCCATCATTGCCGCCATTGTCGTCGATTTACCTGAACCTGTTGGGCCTGTCACCAATATCAAGCCTTTATGATAATGACAAACATCGCGGAATATAGGGGGAAGACGCAATTGTTCCATTGTTAAGATTTTTAATGGAATCAATCGAAGCACCATCGCGTTGCCCAGCATTGAATCAAAAACGTTAATCCGCACACGTGCAAAGTCATATTGTGTGGCGCCATCAAATTCGAGGTGTTCTTTAAAGCGACGAATTTCTTCTTCGGTCATTATTTCGCGTAACCAACACATGAAGGTTTCATTATCGGTTACAGGATAATCGGTTTTCTCAATTTCGCCTCGGTTACGGAAACGCGGTACTTCCCCTACACCTAAATGGACATCCGAAAATCCTTTATCGTATGCTTCTTTAATTATTTGCGCCATTGTCAATCTGTTGGGATTACTTTGTGCGCGCGCATTACCCTGTGAGAAAGGTGGTGTACCGGGTCTGGCTGCAACCGCCGCAACTGGTGGTGGCGCCGTTGGTACGGTCGGCGCCCCAGGAGGAGCAACCCTTGTGCTTCTCTCAGCTGACATATCTAATGTTTGTGTTGCCTGTCGTGGTGTACTCATGGGTGGTGGTGGTGGCGCCGGAGGAACACCACGAGGTACAGATGGAGCTGGGCTGGATGCACGAATTGTGTCTGTCATATATCTTTACTTTTTAAACAATATTCAATCTTGAGATTTACCTCTAAAACGAAGGAGCGGAAAAAGCGCCCCCACCTCAAGCAGAAAGTAACAACACATGTTTGAACAAATGTTGAGAAGATGTAATTGAACATCTTGTCTACCAGTATCAAATATTGCACTGGCCACTTCTGCTGTGAGCCGATATAATTCTCACTTGCTTCTGATTACTTGTTTAACATATCTACCTGAATAACCATTCTCAGTACATACACTAGAGTTTGCTTGTATTAAATATTATAATTTTGACTGTATAATCCTCATTAAGTTAAATTAGAGCGTTTTTGAAATTTTCAGCTACGACTGTTTACTAAAGTGAGTCCAAACCGTTTACTAGATAATTGCTTCAGACAATTTGGAAATTATGAGAATGGGTACTCATTTTGATAAGAAATGTTAAGGCTCTCAGTAATCAAATTTGGAGCCTAAACTATAAAATCAACGTTGTTTGAGGTTTTGTTGACTATATAAGATACCCCCAAGGAAAGATTGACGGCGCCGAATTTGGGGTTTATTTCCATAATTACGAAAGATTAAATGTAAAGTTTATTAAAGAAATGCTCATCTATTAAGGCGGGTTTTATATACTTAATTTCTATCGGAGAGCGATCCCCGACAAAATTGCTATCAGTTAATTGTTTGATTTCTGCGCTCACTTTTGATTTATCGCTGTGTATTTGGGAGGAAAGGTCATGACTTTAGCTACTGCATCTGATTTAAGACAAACCGACTCATTACAAATGATTAAAAGCTTCTTAATTTGGACTTTTACATTGGCTGTATGCTTGTTGGTGGTTGGTTTTCCGTTGGTTGTTTTAATGGCAACGGTTGGATGTCTGTTGTCGATTGTTTTGCAATCAGTAATGCCAGTTAGTGCGGTTTTACTAGTTGCGGGTGGATTAATTCTGTTTAATGTAATGGCAGTTATGATTGCGGCAGGTGTATTGACAGCTAAAGGCGTTCATCCTAGCGATATGAAATGGTTAAGCTGGTTACATGGTGAAGCTGAACAAATGCAGACCACTGTTTATGCTGCTTGTCCTTTGACTTGCGAACTCAACAAATAGTTGTATATTACTGCTTTTTACTCGATAAACAGTGTATCTGCCCGGTTCACCCGGGTTTTTTCATGTCTATTTAAGTGATGAGTGCGCTCGTGCTGAGTGCTGAGTGAGGAAAGTAGGCGCCAAATTATTAATGTGATGGATGACTGTTGACTATTTACAATTAAGCATTAACTATTTATCTGTTAACGATAATTAAAACTATTGACTATTGAAGCATGACTATTGAAAAATGTGTTTACATTATTTTGGGTACTCGTCCAGAAGCGATAAAGCTGGCGCCTGTAATTAAGGTGTTTCAAAATGCTACTGGTATAAAATCGAAGGTGATATTGACTGGGCAGCATCGGGAAATGGTAGAGCAGGTGATGCAGTTGTTTGATATCAGAGCAGATAATGACTTAGAGATTATGCAGCCTAAGCAATCTTTGAGTGATATTACAATTCGGAGTTTGCGAGGGTTAGAGAAATTATTTCAAGAAGAGAAACCTGATTTAGTGATTGTTCAGGGAGATACAACTACCGCGTTTGCCGCTTCTTTAGCTGCTTTTTATCAAAAAATTCCAGTTGGACACGTTGAAGCTGGTTTAAGAACAGATGAATTATATGACCCTTATCCAGAAGAAGCAAATCGGCGCCTGATATCGCAAATTACGCAGTTACACTTTGCACCAACAAGTTTAGCAGTAGAAAACTTACAGCGTTCAGGTGTATTAGGTGAAATACATTTAACTGGAAATACAGTAATTGATGCCTTATTAGACGTGGCAGCCAAACAACCCCCATGTAACATACCAGGTTTAGAGTGGGATAAATACCGGGTACTCTTATCAACAGTTCACCGTCGCGAAAATTGGGGAGAACCATTACAGCATATAGCCCAAGGATTTTTACAATTATTAAATAAATTCCCTGATACGGCATTGTTACTTCCATTACATCGTAACCCCACAGTTCGCGAGCCATTACAAACTATACTCGGCAATCATCCACGTATATTTTTAACCGAACCACTCGACTACGCCGAACTTGTGGGGGCAATAATGCGCTCATATCTATTATTAACAGACTCAGGTGGACTACAAGAAGAGGCGCCAAGTCTTGGTAAACCAGTTTTAGTACTACGCGAAACAACCGAACGTCCGGAAGCAGTAACAGCAGGAACAGCCAAGCTCATAGGTACAGATGTAAATTCTATTGTTACTAATGGCGCCGAGCTATTAGCAAATGCAACTGCGTATGAAACAATGGCAAACGCTATCAACCCATTCGGTGATGGAAAAGCCTCCGCGCGCATCCTAGATATAGTACAAAAATTCCTAAACAACTAACACACCTCTTGTGGAACGGGCATCTCTGCCCGTCATAATAATATAGATAATTACCGCAAAAACTCGGAAGTTAGATTGGTAGAACCTTTGTTACATTGGTGTATAAAATTGTCTCTAATTTTAGAATCCAAGCCTTATTTAACAAAAATACCAGGACTCTACCGCTTCCGTATGTACACGCAAAACATCCCAGAACTGACACAAATTTTACTGGAACACACACCTGTCGCCGTTGCTATGTTCGACCGGGAGATGCGTTACATTGCAGTTAGTCGCAAATGGTTAATAGACCATAACTGTAGTGAGATTTCTTTAATTAGTCTCTGTAATTGCCAAGTTTTGCCAAGCATTGCCCAAAGGTGGAGAGAAATTCACCACCGTTGTTTAACGGGAGAGTCACACCAATGTGAAGCAGAAAAAATTACTCAGGCAGATGGTTCATGCGAATGGTTAAAGTGGGAGTGTCGTCCCTGGTATGACAAAAGCGGTGAAATTGGCGGAACTATTTTTTGTACTGAATTAATTACCGAACAAAAGCAAACACAAGAAGCGCTCAAAAAAAGTAAAGCGCGTGTGACTAAGCTAGCTGCAAACGTTCCAGGAATGATATATCAATATCTGTTACATTCCTCCGGGAGTATCGAATTACCGTATGTTAGTCATGGTTGTCGGCACCTGCTGGAGGTAGAACCAGAAATGCTTCAGCACAACAGTGCAAAATTTTCTGAGCGAATTCATCCAGAAGATTATTCAGCATTTATTGAGTCAATGTCAATTTCGGCAGATACGCTTTTGCCTTGGTTATGGGAAGGTAGAATTATTACATCTACAGGTAAATTAAAGTGGGTGCGTCAAAGTGGGCGCCCAGAAAAGCAACCAAACGGCGATATAATTTGGGATGGGCTAATAATTGACGTTAGCGATAAAAAGCTAGCAGAATCACAGCTATATCAATATAAAGAGCTATTAGAAAACTTAGTCGAAAAGCGTACTAGTGAATTAAATATAACAAACACACAACTACAAGCAGAAATTGTAGAAAGACAAAAAGCCGAGTCAGCACTGCGAAAAAGTGAAACCCGCTTTCAAAAGCTATCAGCAAATATACCAGGTGTACTGTATCAATATGTGCTATGTCCTGACGGCTCACATTACTTTTCGTATATCAACGCTGCCTGTCGTACAATTTATGAACTAGAACCAGAGCAAATTCTTGATGATAGCGAAGTATTGTTTAAATTAATAGACCCAGAAGATTTAGCTAATTTTTATCAATCAATACAAACTTCGGCCGAAACTCTCGAACCTTGGGACTATGAATGGAGAATTGTAACGCCGTCAGGGCGCCTGAAATGGTTACAAGGTTCATCACGCCCCGAATTGCAACCCAACGGTGACATCGTTTGGGATGGCTTAATAATGGATGTTACTGAACGTAGATTTGTCGAAGAAGAACGACAAAAGTTAGTAGCTTTGATTGAAAATAGTCCAGACTTTATTTGTATGGCAACACTTGAAGGTAGTGGACTATTTATTAATAAAGCAGGTCAAAAACTTATAGGTATAGAAAACAACGAACAAATTCGGCAGATATCTCTACTAAATTTTCACACAGATGAAGATTCAGAGTTTCTGAAAAAAGAAGTTTTACCTCAAGTTATTGAACAAGGG
>ERZ1066123.1816-NODE-1816-length-11994-cov-45.578105_pt1 | contig 11994 bp, 11 predicted proteins | sample MGYA00382770_ERZ1066123 | MGnify/ENA primary metagenome ERZ1066123 (study PRJEB33369, sample SAMEA5778353) | biofilm metagenome | biome: Industrial cooling water; feature: Water cooling tower basin; material: Biofilm | place: United Arab Emirates | collected...
CAAGCTCTACCGCTGCCACACGATCATGAACTGCGCGCGGACCTGCCCGAAGGGCCTGAACCCCGCGAAGGCGATCGCCGAGATCAAGAAGCTGATGCTCGCGCGCCGGGGCGCCTGATGGCCGCTTCACCGTGGGTGTGGCCGATGGTGGCGATGGTGGGCCTCGCGTTCGCCGTCGCCACGCGGCTGTTCCTGACCCGCATCCCGGAGATGAAGCGCCGCGGCATCCATCCGCAGGCCGTGGCGTCGGCGAAGCAGATGGCCGAGTCGATGGAAGACACGCGGGCGGCGGACCACTTCCGCAACCTGTTCGAGACGCCGGTGCTGTTCTTCGCCGGCTGCCTCGCGGCGATGCAGACCGGCGTCGAGGCCTTCGGCGCCTTGCTGGCGGCCTGGATCTTCGTCGCTGCGCGCGTGCTGATGGCCATCGAGGCCTGCGGCCGGAACAAGGTGATGCGCCGCTTCCAGGCCTTCCTCGCGGCCTGCGTGGCCCTCCTCGCGCTGTGGGCGCAGCTGGGCCTGCACTGGGCCGGCGTGCTCTGAGCCGGGCGGCGTCCCCGCCCGCACGACCGTGACCGGCATCGATCCCGTCGAACTCAAGAAGCTGAAGTGGCGCTGCCGGCGCGGCATGCGCGAGCTCGACCAGCTGATGGAGCGCTTCCTCGACCGCGCCTACGCGACGTCTTCCGACGCCGAGCGCGCGCTTTTCCTCAAGCTTCTGGACACCGAGGACGACATCCTGTGGCGATGGTGCATGGGCCGCGAGCGCCCGGAGGACCCCGCCCTTGCCGGATTCGTCGATCGACTGCTCGCCTTGCCGCCTTGAGTGGCGGCCGTCGTCCTGTGCCGGCTGGGCCGCAGCGGCGCTGGTGATCCTAGTGGCTGCCGCCCTGCTGGGCACGCGGTGGGCCGAGGCCCTCCCGATTGCGCTGCAGCTTGCTCTCGGCGCGGTGGCCGTTCCTGCAGCGGCGCACGCGCGCAAGCGGGTGCTCTCGGCACCGGGCGGCAGCGTCGAACTCGGACCGCGGTCGGCGCCTTCCGATGCCGGTTCGCGCCGGGCCTGCTGGCGGGGAGCTGACGGCGTTTCGGTCGAAGGCCTTGCCGATCTGCATGAACAGTGGCCCGTGGTGGTGCTTCGTTTCCGCGCCGGCGGATGCACCGTGGTGTTCTGGCCGGATACCCTGTGCGACTCCGGCCGCCGCGCGCTGCGGCGCTGGGCCGGCGCGGCGCCGGAAGCGTCGCCGCTCTCGCAGTTCTGGACAGGCTGACCATGTTCCAACCCCTTCCGCTCGCCATCGGCCTGCGCTACCTGCGCGCGCGCCGCCGCGACCGCCGCATCAGCTTCACGTCGGCGCTGTCGATCCTCGGCATCGTCGTCGGGGTGGCGGCGCTGATCACCGTGATTGCGGTGATGAGTGGATTCCAGCGCGAGATCCGCGACCGCCTGCTGGGGTCGGTGGCGCACGTCACGCTCGTGGGCGTCGGTGCGCCGCTCGACGACTGGCCGGGCGTGGTGGCGATGGCGAAGGCCGATCCGCGCGTGGTCGGCGCGGCGCCCTACGTGCAGCGCGAGGGCCTGCTGACCGGTCGGCGCACCGGCGCGGCGCTCGTGATGGGCATCGATCCCGCATCCGAGCGAGGCGTTTCGGAGCTGGCCGAGCGCATGCGCGAGGGTCGCATCGACGCGCTCGCCGACGGCGCCTTCGGCGTGGTGCTCGGCGACCAGCTCGCAATCGCCATCGGCGCACGCGTGGGCGACCGCGTGAACCTCACGCTCAACGAGTTCAGCAGCACCCCGATCGGCGCGATTCCGCGATCGCGCCGCTTCACCGTCGTCGGCACGTTCTCGATGGGTGAACACACGGCGGACAGCAGCTTCGCCTTCATCGCGCTCGGCGACGCGCAGCGGATGCTGCGGCTGGGGGACGGCGTGAGCGGCGTGCGCATCAAGGTGACCGACCTCTGGTCGGCCGGCGCGGTGGCCGATGACCTGGCGCTGCGCGCCGACGTCCCGGTGCTCGCCAGCGACTGGATGCGCGACAACCGCAATTTCTTCAGCGCGCTGGCGCTCGAGCGCACGGTGATGTTCCTCCTGCTGTCGCTGGTGGTGACCATCGCCTCGGTCAACCTCGTCTCGTCGCTGGTGATGCTGGTCCAGGAAAAGCAGGCCGACATCGCCATCCTGCGCACGCTCGGCCTGAGTCCGCGGCAGGTGATGGGCGTTTTCATCGTGCAGGGCAGCGTGATCGGGCTCGTCGGCACCGCCGTCGGCGTGCTCGGCGGCGTGCTGCTGGCCATGAACCTCGGCGCCATCGTCCGCGCGGTGGAGTCGGCGCTCGGCGTCACGCTGATGCCGGCCGACGTGTACTACATCACCGGCGTCCCGACCGCGGTTTACCCGGCCGACGTGCTCGCCGTGGCGGCGCTGACGCTGGGCCTGAGCTTCCTCGCCACCCTGTACCCGGCCTGGCGCGCCTCGCGCACCGATCCGGCCACCGCCCTGCGCTACGAGTAAACCGATGAGCAACGTGCTGGAAGCCCGAGGACTGGCCAAAACCTACCGCGAGGGCCGGCTCGACACGCCGGTCTTCGACGGGCTTGACCTCGAGGTGGCGCGCGGCGAGACGGTGGCGATCATCGGCGCGTCCGGCGCCGGCAAGAGCACCCTGCTGCACCTCTTGGGTGGGCTGGATACGCCGACTGCCGGACAGGTCGTCGTGGACGGCCAGCCGATGGGCCGGCTTGATGACGCTGCGCGCGGACGGCTCCGCAACCGGGCGCTGGGCTTCATCTACCAGTTCCACCACCTGCTCCCCGAATTCACCGCCCTCGAGAACGTCATGCTGCCGCTGCTCGTTCGCGGCGATGCCCCGCGCGCGGCCGATGCGCCGGCGCGCGCGCTGCTCGAAGCGGTCGGCATCGGGCATCGGCTGCACCACAAGCCCGGCGAATTGTCCGGCGGGGAGCGGCAGCGCTGCGCGGTGGCCCGTGCGCTGGTCGCGCAGCCGGCCTGCGTCCTCGGCGACGAGCCCACCGGCAACCTCGACGAGCACTCGGCCGCCGTGGTCTTCGACCTGCTGCTCGCGCTGAACCGCGCGCGCGGTACCGCCCTGGTGATGGTCACGCACGACCGCCGCCTCGCACGAAGGCTCGACCGCGTACTCGAGCTGAAGGGCGGACGCCTGCAGCCCTGGGTGCCCGACTGAGATGGACGGTGGGCAAGGACGCCCGGTCGACCCCCAACGCCTGAGTCCGGCGGACCTTGCCGTCGCCCCGCGCGCGCCGATCCTGCGACCCGCGGCGGTCGCCGCGCTTTGCGTCGGCGCGATGCTGCAGCTCTGGGCGCCGGCGCTGCTCCCGGTGGGTATCGCGCTGGCGGCGCTCGGCCTCGCAACGGTCGCGCTGGCGTTTGCGGCGGCCGGCCGATCGCCCCGCGTCGCCCGGGTCGTCGGTCCGCTTGCGGCCCTGCTGCTCGGCGCTTCGGCGTGCGCGCTGCACGGCACATGGGCCATGGGCGAGCGCCTCCCCGAAGGTCTGGTTGGCGCGACCACGGTGCTGGAGCTCCGCGTCGCGGGTCTTGCGGAGCGGACGCCGCGGGGCGCGCGCTTCAACGCCGACGTGATTCGCGTCGTCGACGGCGCGGCGCTTCCGGGTGCCGCGTCGCTCGTCGATCGACGCCTGGCGCTGCGCTGGTTCGGCGCCCGGGCGCTGCCGCGCCCCGGCGAGACGTGGCGGCTCGCGGTTCGCTTCCGCGCCCTCGAGTCGGCCGCCGGCCCCGGCTTGGGCGATGCCGCGAAGCGCGCGCTGCTCGACGGCGTGGCGGGCGCGGGCGTTGTGCAGCCGGGCGTCCGGCCGCTGCGCCTCGGGTCGGGCCGGGGTATCGACGCGATGCGGGACCGCATTGCCGCGCGGATCGCTGCTGCGTTGGGGCCGTCGCGCGCGCGCTTCGTCGCGGCGCTGGCGATCGGCGACACCCGCGGCATCGCGGACGCCGACTGGGACTGGCTGCGCGACTTCGGCCTGACCCATCTCGTCGCCATCTCGGGATTCCACGTGGCGCTGGTGGCAGGGCTCGGCGTCGTTGCCGTGCGCGCGCTGTGGGCCCTGCAGCCGGCGCTGGGCCTTTTCTGGCGACGCTCGCAGGCCGCTGCCGCCGCCGCGTGCGGGGTCGCGATCGCCTACGCGGCGCTGGCCGGGTTCAGCCTACCGACGGTGCGCACGGTGCTGATGATCGGCGTCGTCGGATGGGTGGCCGCCCGGCGGCGGCGCGTGGCGCCGGCGCAGGGCCTGCTGCTCGCCGCGGCGCTGATCGTGCTGCTGGATCCGTTCGCCCTGCTCACGCCCGGATTCTGGCTCTCCTGCGGGGGTGTCGCCTGGCTGCTGTGGTGCCTGCCGCGCTCGGTGTCACCGTGGAGCGCGCGCGCCTTCCTCGGCGCGCAGTGGGTCGCGACGCTGGGCCTGCTGCCCATCGCGGCGGCGTTCTTCCTGCAGGTGCCGGTGGCGGGACCGTTGGCGAATCTGGTGGGCATTCCGTGGATCAGCCTCGTGGTGGTGCCGCTATCGCTGGCCGGCGTGCTGCTGCTGCCGCTGGGCGACGCGCTGGCGGCGTGGCCATGGGCCGCCGCGTCGTGGGCGATGGACGCCTTCGCCGCGGCTCTTGCCGGCGTCCCGGCGTCGGTCTCGGCTAGCCGCTGGATCCCGCTGCCTTCCGCGGCGGCGGTGGGCTTGGCCGTGCTCGGGATGGCCATCGTGCTCCTGCCGCGGGGACTGCCCTGGCGGTGGGCCGGAGTGGCGCTGCTGCTCCCGCTGCTCGCACCGCGGGGCGTTTTGCCCACCGGCGACGCGATCGAGGTGGTGGCCCTGCCGCTGCCGCGCGGCGACGCCGTGCTGCTGCGGACCGCCGCTGCGATCCTGCTCGTGGATGCCGGGCCCCGCGACAGCGGCCTCGTGCCGATGCTCCGGGCGCTTGGCGTCGATCGCATCGACCTGCGGATCGAAACGCGCGGCAATGCCGGTCGCGCGGGGGGCGCGGCGGCGGTCGATGCCGCTTTCGCCACGCGGGCCGTGTGGCGATCGCCCGCCTCGGATGACGCTGCGGCGGCGCGCTGCGAGCGCGGGCGACGCTGGTCGGGCGGCGGCGTTCGCCTCGAAGCCCTTTCTCCCGCACCCGGCCTCGCGCGGACCGACGCCGAGGCCGCCTGCGTGCTCCGCGTGGCGGTCGGCCGCCACCTCGACCTGTGGCTCAGCTCCGACTCCGGGCGCTGGACGGCGGGTCGGCTCGCGGCATCCGCGGACGCGTCCCGCGACCGGATCGTTTGGGGCGCGCCAACGACGCTCGTGCACTGGCACGCGCTGCTCGACGCCGACGCCGCCATTGCCACGCGCGCGCCGGGTCCGTCGCTGCAGCGACGCTGGCCCAGCGCGCTCCGGCGGGTCGACCGCGAGGGCATGCTCCACCTGCGCACCTCGGCAGGCGAGCGCGCCGACGCTGCCGGCGGGGCGCCGCCGGTCATGGGCTGGCGCGCCGCCCATCGCCGCTGGTGGCACGTTGCCGAGGCCGTGCCCTCCGACTCTCCGGCAGGAGGTGGCCACCGGAGCGGCTAGACTGTCATTCCCCCGAACGAGAGCACGACATGCTGGAACTGGTCATCGCCGGCGGCTGGGTCATGGTGCCCATCCTGCTGCTTGCCGTCGTCGCGATCGGCATCGCCATCGAGCGCGCGTGGACGCTGCGTCGCCGCGAGGTGCTGCCGCCCGGGCTGGGCGACGAGGTGCGGCAGTGGGCGCGTGGCCGCCAGCTCGACCCGAAGCATGTCGACGTCCTGCGCTCGAATTCCCCGCTCGGCGCACTGCTCGCCGCCGCACTGGACGTCCGCCACCGGTCGCGGGAGCTGATCAAGGAGCGCGTCGAGGACACCGGACGGCACGTGCTGCACGACCTCGAGCGCTTCCTGCCGACCCTCGGCACCATCGCCGCCGTGACCCCGCTGCTCGGGCTGCTCGGCACCGTGTTCGGCATGATCGCGATGTTCATGGGCATCCTCGAGGCCGGCGTCGGCGACGCCAACCGGCTCGCCGGCGGCATCGGCCAGGCGCTGATCTCCACGGCCGCGGGCCTGCTCGTGGCGATCCCCGCCCTCGTGCTGCACCGCTGGTTCCGCGCCCGCGTGGCCGGGTACGTCGTGGAAATGGAGAAGGAGGCGATCGCGCTCATCGACGCCATCGACGACCATGCCGTGAGCGGTCGAGGGAAGGGCAAGGGGGCGGCGGCGTGAAGCTGCAGGCCGGTGCCCGCGACGACGAGCCGGAGATCAACCTGATCTCGCTGATCGACGTGATCTTCTGCATCATCGTCTTCCTCGTGGTCACCACCACCTTCGACGTGCGGACCTCGCTCCGCCTGCAGCTGCCGACCGCCGCGGGTCCGGCGCTGGAGGCGTCGGACGACCCCATCACCGTGGTGGTCGACGCCGAGGGGCGCGTGTATCTCGGTACCCGCGAGCTGCCGCGCGACGACCGGGCTGCGCTGGTGGCCGCCTTCGCGGCCGTCGAGGGCGACCGCGCCGCCGTCCGCGTGGTCCTGCGCGCCGACGCCCGCGCGCCGCACCAGGCGGTCGTCACCGCGATGGACGCGCTGGGCCAGGCCGGGTTTTCCCGGCTGTCGATCGCCACGCTGCCCGAGGCCGGCGAGTGAGCGGAGCCGACGCGGCACCGGGCCCATCGAGCTGGGCCACGTACCGACGCCTGCTGGGCTGGACGCTGCCGTATCGCGCGCTGCTGGCCGTCGCGTTCGTGGGCATGGTCATCGAGGCGGCGGCGGCGGGCGGGTTCACGTGGCTGATGCAGCCGATGATCGACGAGACGCTGGTCGCGCAGGATCCCGATGCGCGCTGGCAGCTGCCGCTGCTGATCGTGGGCCTGTTCGTGCTGCGCGGGCTCGCCACGTTCGCCACCGACTACGGCATGGCGCGCGCCGGTCGCAGCGTCGTGCGCGACCTCCGGGTGGCCGTCCTCGGCAAGATGCTGCGACTGCCGAGCGCGCGCTTCGATCGCGAGCCGGTCGCGGCCATGGTCTCGCGCCTCAACTACGACACCGAGCAGGTCGCCCAGGCCAGCAGCGACGCCCTCAAGGTGCTCGTGACCGACACCCTGACCGTCATCGCCCTCGTCACGGTGATGCTCTGGCACAGCGCGACCGTCACCGCGGCGATCGCGATCGTCGTGCCGCTGATCGCCGCCATCGCCGTCTACGTCAGCGGGCGCTACCGCCGCCTGAACCGCCGGATCCAGGAGGGCGTCGGCGAGCTCGCCAGCGGCGCGGAGGAGATCATCGCCGGCCAGCAGGACATCAAGGTCTATGGGCGCCAGGCGCAGGAGGTGTCGCGCTATCGCACGCTCGCCGAAGCGAACTTCCAGCTCAACATGAAGGTCGAGAGCACGCGGGCCGGCGCGTCGTCGGTGATCCAGCTGCTCGCCGCGATCGCGCTGGCCGTGCTGCTCGCGGTGGCGAGCGTCGAGGCCGGTCGCGGCGAGCTTTCGGCCGGCGGCTTCGTCGCCATCATGACCGCGATGATGGCGCTGATCCCGTCGCTGAAGCGGCTGGCGAACGTGCAGGCCACGGTGCAGCGTGGCGTGGCCGCCGCGCTGCGGCTGTTCGCGCTGCTCGACGAGCCCGAGGAGGAGGACGCCGGTCGCCATGCGCCGCCGCGCGCCGAGGGGCGGGTGCAGTTCCGGCGCGCCGGGCTCCGCTACGAGGGCGCCGGGGCGCCGGCGCTGGAGGGCATCGACTTCGAGGCGCGTCCCGGCACGGTCACCGCGATCGTCGGACGGTCCGGCAGCGGCAAGACCACCCTGGCCCGCCTGCTGCCGCGGTTCTACGAGCCCACCGAAGGCGCGGTGCTGCTCGACGGCGTGCCGCTGCGCGACTGGTCGCTGGCGGCGCTGCGGCGCCAGGTGGCGCTGGTGGGCCAGAAGGTGATGCTGTTCGACGACACTGTCGCCGCCAACATCGCCTACGGCGCTCAGGGCGATGCCGATCCGGCGGCGGTACGCGCTGCCGCCGATGCGGCGAACGCGAGCGAGTTCATCGATCGCCTGCCGGACGGCATGGCCACCCGCATCGGCGAGAACGGCAATCGGCTCTCTGGCGGCCAGCGGCAGCGCATCGCGATCGCGCGGGCCGTGCTCAAGGACGCGCCGGTGCTGATCCTCGACGAAGCCACGGCCGCGCTCGACAACGAATCGGAGCGGCTCGTGCAGGTCGCCCTCGAGCGGCTGATCCCGAACCGCACGACGCTGGTGATCGCGCACCGGCTGTCGACGATCGAGCGCGCCGACCAGGTGCTGGTGCTCGACGGCGGTCGGGTCGTCGAGGTCGGCACCCACGCCACCCTGCTGGCGCGCGACGGCGTCTACGCGCAGCTGCACCGCGCGCAGTTCCGCGACGCGGCCCCCTGACCCGATGCGGGCCGTCATCGAGCGCGCGCTGCTTTCGCGCTGGTTCGGCGAAGCGCCGCCGGCGTGGCCGGTGCGCGCGCTGGCCGCCGCCTACGGCGCGCTGATGCGCGTGCGGCGCTGGGCCTACCGCGTCGGTCTGCGCCGGGTGCGGTCGCTGCCCGTGCCCGTGGTCGTCGTCGGCAACCGCATCGTGGGCGGCGCGGGCAAGACCCCCACCGTCATCGCGCTCGTCCATGCGCTGCGGGCGCGCGGATGGCGCCCGGGCGTGGTGAGCCGCGGCCACGGCCGCGAGGCGACCGGCGCGCGCCGCGTGGGTGAGGGCAGCCGCGCCGCGGAGGTCGGCGACGAGCCGCTGCTGGTGCATCGCGCGACGGGCGTCGCGGTCGAGGTCGACCGCGACCGCGCGGCCGCGGCGGCTCGACTCGTCGAGGCGGGCTGCGACGTCGTCATCGCCGACGACGGCCTGCAGCACCTTCGCCTCGGCCGTCGCGTGGAGGTGGAGGTGCAGGACGCCCGCGGCTTCGGCAACGGCCGCGTGCTCCCCGCCGGTCCCCTGCGAGAGCCGCCCCCGGCCCGGCCCGCCGACCTGCGACTGGTGCATGGGCGCGCCGCCGCGGCGGGCGAAACGGCGATGGTGCTGGCGCTGGCCGCTCCGCGCCGCCTCCCGATCGCCGCCGCGACCGAGCCGGACGCCCGCCCGCTGTCCGACTTTGCGGGCCGGCCCGTGCACGCGGTCGCCGGGATCGGCGATCCGACGCGGTTCTTCACCGCGCTGCGCGATGCCGGCCTCGACGTCGTCGAGCATCCGTTCCCCGACCACCACCGCTATGTTCCGGCAGACTTCGCCGCATTCGCCGACGCCACCGTGCTGATGACCGGCAAGGATGCGGTGAAGTGCCAGGATTTCCCGCTCGCCGACGCGTGGGAGGTGCCGGTCGCCGCGATCGTGCCCGACCGCGCGCTCGACGCCCTCGACCACCTGCTGCGAACCCGCGACACCGATGTCGAACCCTGAATTCATCGTCGCCGTGCCGGCGCGCTTCGGCGCCTCGCGCCTGCCCGGCAAGCCGCTGCGGCCCCTCGGCGGCGAGCCCATCGTCCGCCACGTCCTGCGCCGGGCGCTCGACGCCGGCGCTTCGGCCGTCGTGCTGGCCACCGACGATCCGCGCATCGCCGCCGCCGCGGAGGGACTGCCGGTGCGGGTTTGCATGACCCGCGCCGACCACGCTTCCGGCACCGATCGGCTCGCCGAATGCGCGGCGCAGTGCGGGTGGCCCGACGCCGCCATCGTCGTCAACCTGCAGGGCGACGAGCCCTTCGCGCCGCCCTCGGCCCTGCGCGCGGTCGCGGCCGCGCTGGCGGCCAGCGCGGCGCCGATGGCCACGCTCGCCGCGCCCATCACCGATGCCGCGACGCTGTTCGATCCCAACGCGGTGAAGGTGGTGGTTGATGCCGCGGGGCACGCGCTCTATTTCAGCCGCGCGCCCATCCCGTGGGATCGCGACCGCTACGCGGCCGACCGACTGGGCCCACCCGCGGCGCCGTGCCTGCGGCACATCGGACTGTACGCGTATCGCGCCGGGTTCCTTCGGACGTTCCAGACCCTCGCGCCGGGGCGGCTGGAGCGCCTCGAGTCGCTCGAGCAGCTGCGCGTGCTGGAAGCCGGACACCGGATCGCCGTCGCGCTCAGTCCTGATCCGTTCCCGCCCGGCATCGACACCGAGGACGACCTCGCCCGTGCCGAAGCGGCGCTTCGCGACGCATAATCGCCCGCAGTCCCCACGGCCGCTCCGCATGGCTTCCACGATCGCCGCCGGTGCCGCTGCCGGCATCGCCCCCGAGTTCGACGAGCGCGTGGCTTGGATCAACGCCGCCCCGGCCACGCTGGCGTCGCTGCGCGGCCACCCGCTGCTGCTGCTGTTCTGGAACGCGGGATCGGCCCACTGCCACAACGCGCTGGTGGCCGCCCAGGCGCTGGCCCAGCGGTTCCGCGGCGATGCCCGGATCGTGGCGGTGCACGTGCCCAAGTTCGACTTCGAGCGCGACGGCGCCGCGGCCTGGGACGCGCTCCAGGCCGAAGGCGTCACGCTTCCGCTGGCCAACGACGCGGACTGGTCGGCCTGGCAGCACTACGGGCTCTCGGCGTGGCCGACGGCCGTGCTGGTCGATGCCGACGGTCGCCTCGCCGGGCGATTCGTCGGCGATCGCGGCATCGAGGCGGCCTTGCCGGCGCTCGAGTCCCTCGTCGACGCGAACTTCCAGCGCGCGCCCGGCATCGCCGACGGCTTCCGCCTCGACAGCGCCCCGACGCGCGCGGCTCTCGCATCGCCCGGTGGCCTTGCCGCCACCGCGAGTCGGCTGTACGTCGCCGATACCGGGCATCACCGCATCCTCGAGTGCACGCACGACGGGCGCGTGGTGCGCCGCATCGGCCACGGCAACCGCGACCTCGTCGACGGCCTCGCCGACGTGGCCGGCTTCAACGGCCCGCGCGGCATGGCCGTCCTGCAGGACCGGCTCTACGTCGCCGACACCGGCAACCACGCCGTCCGCCGCATCAACACGCGCACCGGCGAGGTCGACACGCTGGTCGGCAGCGGCCGCGCGGGCGATCCCGTCGCCGGCGCGCTCCGGCTGCCCGGCGACTCGCCGCTCGACCGGCCCTGGGGCGTGGCCGTCGTCGACAACACGCTGCTGGTCACGCTCGCCAGCGCCCAGCAGCTCTGGGCCTTCGAGCTCGGGGTCCGCGCACTCCGGCACGTCAGCGGTGCGGGTGGGTTTGGCGACGCCGATGGCGAGGCCGCGAGCGCCACCTTCGCCCAGCCCTCCGGGCTCGCGGTGCTCGGCGAGAACGCCTACGTCGTCGACGCGGCGGCGTCGGCGCTGCGCCAGGTCAGGCTCGCCGACGGCGCCGTCCGGACCCTGTTCGGGCGAGGCGTCTACGAGTTCGGCCTCAAGGACGGCGGGCTCCGTCATGCGCTGATGCAGTATCCGACGGCACTCGCGCCGACCGCTGGCGCGCCGGGACTGTGGATCGCCGATACCGGCAACGGCGCGCTGCGCAAGTGGGTGGTGCGGAACCAGGCCCTGTCCACCGTGGATTTGCCGGTCGCGCTCCAGCGCCCGTCGGCGCTGGCGAGCTTCCAGAACTGGCTGTGGATCGCCGACGCCGGCAGCCACTCGGTCTGGCGCCTCGATGTCGACAGCGGCGAGATGCAGCGCCTGCCGGTCGGAGAATGAGCGCGGAAGACGGCGCGCCCTTCGACGGCAAGGCCTACGCGCGCGCCCTGACCACCGGGCCCGGCGTCTACCGCATGTACGCGGCCGACGGGGCCGTGCTGTACGTCGGCAAGGCGGCGTCGCTGAAAAAGCGCGTCGGCAGCTACTTCACCAAGGCCCACGGGCCGCGCATTGGCGCGATGGTGGCGCAGATCGCGCGCATCGAGATCGTGGCCACCCGCACGGCCAACGAGGCGCTGCTGCTCGAGAACCAGCTCATCAAGGCGCTGAAGCCGCGCTTCAACATCCTGATGCGCG
>ERZ1066123.1818-NODE-1818-length-11984-cov-4.274625_pt1 | contig 11984 bp, 8 predicted proteins | sample MGYA00382770_ERZ1066123 | MGnify/ENA primary metagenome ERZ1066123 (study PRJEB33369, sample SAMEA5778353) | biofilm metagenome | biome: Industrial cooling water; feature: Water cooling tower basin; material: Biofilm | place: United Arab Emirates | collected...
CTCGGCGATCATCGTCTTGGCCGTCTCGCTCTCGCCGCCGGCATAGATGATGGGCCTGTTCGCGGGCTTGGGTGCGCAGATCGCCTCATCGGTTCGGTAGAACCGCCCTTCGAAGCTGAAGCGCTCTTCCGTCCAGAGCCCGTCCACAACCTTCAGCCATTCGGACGTCCGCGCGTATCTGTCGTCATGCTGATCGAACTGCAGGCCATATTGCCGGGCCTCGTCCGCCCACCAGGAAGAGACGACGTTGAGGCTGAGCCGCCCGCCCGCGATCCGGTCGATGTTGGCAGCGGCTTTCGCGAACAGCGCGGGCTGGTGGAAGTTGGGCCGCACCGCGACCATCAGCTCGATCGTCTCGGTCACGGCGGCAAGCGCGGCGGCGGTCGACCAGGCGTCGAGCGCAGGCTGTTCCACGCCCTTGATGTCGTTGAGGTTGAGCTCGGCAATCAGTGTCAGGTCATAGCCGATCCGCTCGGCGCGCTGGGCGAGCCGCTTTACATAGTCCCAGCTCGCCTCCATGCCCTCATCGGCCACGTTGCGGAGCCAGCCCCCGAAGACGGGCATCCAGAAACCGTACCTCATCCGCGCGCGATCCTGTCCTGGAGATAGTCGACCAGCCGCTCATGCGGGTCCCATCCGAGCACGTCGAGGGGGTTAGCGACGAAGTTGGACAGGGCGTTGATGTCGTAGAAGCGCGCCGAGCCGTCGCGATCGTCGATCATCACCTCGACACCGCCCACATCCATGTCCATCGCCGCCGCGATCCGCTCGGCGGCCTCGACGAGCGCGGGTGCCGGCGTTGTCGCACGCATGCGGATGCCCGATCCTTGCACGCAGGCGTCGGCAGGGCACAGGTCGAAGGCACCGCCGCCTTCAACCTCGATGGCATACAGGAAGCGGCGGTCGAGCGTCTCGATGCGGAGGATGCTGCCGCCGCGCTGGGGTACGTAGTCCTGGACCAGCAGCACGCCGTCGACGCTGTGAGGGACGTCGCCCGCCTCGGCAGCGGCGCGCAGCTCCGAACGGTTGTCGAAGCGCGCGATGCCGGCACCCGATCCGCCGATGTTGGCCTTGACGACGACCGGAAATCCGAACCCCTCCGTCGCCGCGAGCAGGTCGGCGGCGCGGTGCACGACACGGGTGCGTGGCACGGACAGGCCGAGCGAGGTCAGCAAGCTCAACTGCCGCGCCTTCGACGAATCGATCGCAAAGGCGGTGCCGCCGTTGATAACGGCCGCGCCCTGGCGTTCCCACCCTTCGAAAAGCGCCGCCGCGTAGAAGAGCGGGTGCGCCGCGTCGCGGAGGAAGCTCGATTGCGCGATCCGGTTGAAGACGAGGTGCGCGGGCGCAGGAGCACCGATCTCATACCAATGGCCCGCGGCAGGCACTGCCACATAGTCGACGCCGCGCCGGTCCAGTACCGAAAAGAGCGGGCGGAACCAGTCGGGATGTTCGTAGAGGATCGCGAGGTCGGGCATGGGTCCACCGGCTTAGGGTCGGTCGCGTGTAAGCCGGTCGGCGCTCCCGCCCACAAGTTTTTTTGTGCCAGGCCGGGACAGGGCAGCCTCTTGCGCCGTTGCTGCGGGAACTGCCGCCCCAAGCTGCCGATTCTTGCGGTGCGGGCGTGCATCCGCGCGGGGCGTTCCTCCGTAACTGGGACGTTGGTTGCTTGAGCGTGGTGAAATCCGGGGGTCGTTGACGTCATGGCTCAGGGGTGGGCTGTTCAGTGGAGGACCGTATGAAGCGATTTCTTCTTGGGGTCGGGGTGGCCCTGGCTCTTGCCGCGCCGGCGCAGGCCGAGCGGCTGGTCGGCTTGACCAGCGACAATCGCCTGGCGCTGTTCGAATCGACCTCGCCTTCGACGGCGACGTTCCGGTCGATTGCCGGCCTGGGCGGCGATACGCTGCTCGGCATAGATCTGCGCGCAACCGACCGGCGCATCTATGCGCTCGGCTCGAGCGGCTCGATCTATCGTCTGGGCAGCGGCGGCTCGACCGGCGTCACCGCGACCAGTCTCGGTTCGATCACGACCGCGATCAACGGCGGCAATGTCGATCTGGACTTCAACCCGGCCGCGAACCGGTTGCGGACGTCGAGCAACGCCAATCAGAGCCTGCGCCTTAATCCGGACGCACCGGCTGCGGCCGGCGGAACCAATGTCGACGGCAGCTATAACTATGCCACGGGCGGCGCGCCTTCGATCGTGGGCGTGGCTTATCTGAACAACCGTCCGGGCGCGACCACGACGCGCTTCTTCGCGCTGGATGCCGCGCGCAACCAGCTCGTCGTCGTGAGCCCGCCCAACGTCGGCACGCTGACCTCGCCCTTGGCGCTCAACGGGCTGACGCTGACCTCGGACGGCCCGGTCGGCTTCGACATCTCCGGCGGCACCGACGCGGCGTTCGTCGCGTTCGGCGGCCAGCTCTATGGGCTGGGTCTGGGCACCGGCAACGCGACGCTGCTCGGGACGCTCGGCACGGGCGTGACGGACATCACCGCGCTTGCGGTTCCGGAGCCCGCCACCTGGGCGATGATGATCGGCGGCTTCGGCGCAATCGGGGCGCAGCTACGCCGCCGTTCGGGCCTCAAGCTCCGGGTCGCGAAGGCGGTGCGCGCCTGACCTCAGTCGAGGGCCGGGGCGGACACGTCCCGGCCCTCTTCTCAGCCGACCACGCGCATCAGCGGCACCGGCTGCTTGGGCGGTCGTTCGGCGATCAGCGCCTTGACCAGGGGCTGCAGCGTCTCGTCGAAGCGCGCGAGCACGACATGCTCCTCGGCCGTGTCGAAATGGCTGACCAGCTGGCGGCCATTCCACTTGTGAAGCGCGAAAGCAGGCGGATCGGCGATGATCATCGCGCGGCCGTCGGGCGCGTCGGGATCGACCGGCGCGAGGTCGAGCGCCACTTGTGGGGCGGTCGACGGACAGATGGCAATGGTCGCGCCGCGCCACGCCACGCTGATCGGGCGGTGGAGATGGCCGCAGATGATCCCCCTCACCTGCGCATGACCCGCGATCGCGGCCCCGAAGCGGGCCACCCACGGTTCGTCCGGATCGGTCGCCATCCATTCGATGCCCACGTCGACCGGGGGGTGGTGCATGACGATGATGGTGTCGCGCTGCGGCTGGGCGGACAGCTCGGCACGCAGCCAGCGCGCGCGGATCTCGCAGAACGCTCCGCCATGCCGCCCTTCCTCGAGCGTGTCGATCACGAGGAACCGCACTTGGGCCGTATCAATCGCATATTGCACGAAGCCGTCGACGGCGGGCGTGCCCGGGAAGACGTCGAAAAAGGTGTCGCGCAGATCATGGTTGCCCATGGCGAGTGCCACGGGAAAAGGCAGGCCATCGAGCGCTTCGCGGAGCCGAAGATAGCTGTCGCGGTCGCCGCGATCGACCAGGTCGCCGGTCGCGAGCAGGATATCGGGCAGCGGACGCATGGCGGCGAGTTGGTGGAGAACCCGATCGAGCCGCTGCCGGTTGAACTCGGCGGGATTGCCCGGGTCAAAGCCGAGATGGATGTCCGTGATCTGCGCGATCAGCATCTGCAATCCTGTCAATGGACGCCCCGCGGCCCGGTCGCAAGATCGTTGCGGGCCTGTACCGCAACGGCCTCTACGGGACGTTAAGCACCCCTGTTCAGCGCCAGCGCACCGACAGCATCGCCACCCGGTTCGCAGGCACCTGCCGCCTGGTGCCGCGCCGAAGCACCCAGGGTGCTCCTTCGTCGGCATGATAATCGTGGCACATCGCACAGGACGAGGGTGTGCCGGAACGCACAAGCGCGTGGGTTGTCCGGCCACTCTCGCCCGTGTGGCAGCTCTGGCAGTTGGACACGGCCGGCAGCAGCAAGTCACGGGCGTCGTTCGACTTTTCGGCCGCATGGCAGTCACGGCAGCCATAGGTGCGTGCCCCGTTGCGTCCGCGCACGGCAAGGTTCTCGTGCGGGCGGTGATCGAACCAGCCATTCTGCAGGTAGCGGACGGGCTGGGCGACCGGCGCGATACGCACTCCCTGCGGCCCGCCCGGGGTGACGGTGTGGCACTCGCCGCACAGCCCGCCCGGGGCGAAGGTGGCGCGGATCAGATCGTCGTCGCGCCGCCCCTGGAGCGCGGATGCCCGTGCCATGTCGGCGGCGCGACGCTCGGCATTGGCCTCGCCCGGGCGCTGGCGCGTGTAGCGCGCGACGGGCGGTCCGGCAGGGCGGAAGCTCCCGTTCGATGAATAGAAGGCCCGGATGTCGGCGATCACCTGCTCGGGCTGGCCATGCGGCAGCTGGCGTACGGTCCCGCCGACGGTCTGCAATCCCAGGCTGTGGCACGACTGGCAGGCTGTCTCCATCTCGACGGGCTGGTAACGGGTGCCGCTCGCATCGGTCTTGTGGCAATCGGCACAGTCCATCGCGCCGCCGCCGCCGGGCGGAGCGACCTGGCTCCACATGCGCGCGACCGCGTTTGACGTCGACAGGTGCTGGGCGTGGGTGAACTTCAGCCCACCTTCCTGCCTGATCGGGCGGTCGAGCAGCGTGCGCTGCAGACGCCATCCGCGCAGCGGATCACCGCCCAGGCGGGGGTCGCGCTGCTCGGGCGACAGGTTTGCGGGCGCGTCGTATCCGGCCAACACCAGCGGCCGGAACTGCGGGTGCGCGGCCCCGAAGTCGCTCGCGCTCCCGATGCCGCTCCTGAACCCGGCGCGGGTAAGCCGGGTCTGCAGGCCCTCATGGCAGTCGGTGCAGAAGGCCTGCGCCGTCGCGGGCATCTTGCCCGCGCCTTCATGCTCGGTGTGGCAGTCGACGCAGCGCCCCTCGGGTACGTTGAAGCTCGCCTTGAAGAAGCCCTGGATGCGCCCGCCCAGATCGGGCGCGCCTTCGGACGCGCGCATCTTGTCGGCCGGCGCGTGTCCGTAAGCGGCCGGGCCCGGCCGCGCGGGGCCGGACAGCGCGACCTCGGTCAGGCCCTCGGCCCCATCGTGGCTTCCGGTGTGGCACGCGATGCAGGCCGTGTCGCGCACCGCCACGAACGCATCGGTGTGGCAGGCCTGGCAGTCGCCCTCCAGCTCGGCATGCGCCTGGCTGAGCTTGCCCGAGCTCCAGCTCTTGTCGCCGTGGATGCCGTCGGGTCTGATCCTCTCGCCGCGATAGCTTGCATAGCTGTAGATCGGCCAGACGAGGAAAGCCGCGAGCACGAGCGCGATGAAGCCATAAGCGCTGATCCGCTTGCCCGGGAGCAGCCCGCGGAGCGTGAAGACCGTCTGCTGGTCCTTGACCTCCAAGGCGTCCGATAGCGCCTCGACCCGCTCGATCGTGACGGTGATTGCGTCGCCCTCGGCCGCCAGGCGCAGCCGGTGACTGCCGAAGCGCAGCTCGGCCCCTTCGACCGGGTCGATGTCCGCGCGCTGCACGGTGCGTCCGTCATGATCGAAGCCGAGGCCCGAGAGCGACTCCACATGCACACGTCCGGCCCCGTCGCGCCGGATCACCGCGTGGCGCGGCTCGACCGCGAGGTCGGCGAGGTGGATGTCGTTGTCCGCCAGCCGGCCGACTCCGACCTCGGCCGACGCGATCTCGCGCTGGCGCACGATCTCGCGCCCGTCGGCGGTGCGCGAGATCTGACGAAGGATGAAGCTCATCGCCGGCTCACCAGTAGAAGAACACGGACACGATATGCGCCGAAAGCGCGGCGATCAGCGCGAAGGTGACGGGCACGTGGATGTAGAGCCATACCTCCAGCAGCGCCTTGAGCCGCAGGTGCCGGCGCACGCGCGCGAGGATGGCCTCCTTGCGTGTCAACAGTGCATCGACGCGCTCAAGCGGATCGTCGCCGACGTTGGGCTTGTAGGCCGTCTCGCGCCGGATCTCGGCCTGGGCGGCGCGCGTCGCGCAGCTCGGGTAGCGGCCCGACAGTCGCGCCCAGACTCCGCCGCCGAACGGGTTTTGGTCGAGCGAGGCCTGGACAAGGTCGGCATGCCGCTGCTCGAGCGGCTGGGCGGCATCGTGGAGCTGGCGGTCGATCGAACGAAGCGACTCGAGCATCTGCGTTTCGGTCATGCTCTCGCGATTGTCGCTGAGCGCCTTGGGCAGCAGCCCATAGGCGCCGACGCCCCAAAGTCCCGACAGGATCACGAGCATCATCAGCGCATAGGCGAGCGTGTGGACGTTCCAGCCGAACTGGAAGCCGGTGTGGAGCGTGCCGATCACGATCAGCGACAGGCCGAGCCAGACATGCGCGGAGGTCCAGGCCTTGAGCGACCAGCGCCCGCGCGTCATCGCCCGCTTGCGCACGCCCAGCAGCGTCAGCCACAGGATGAGAAGCGCCCCGATCGTGCCGAGCACATAGCCTTCGGCGCTGCCGCCATTGGGACGCGGCTGCACGTCGATGATCATGTAGGACAGGATGGCGACGCCCGAGAGCGCACCCGCGACCTTGGCCCAGCGCCAGTCGCGGTAGCGAAGGAAGCTGTCGTGCGCGGCCGATCGCTCACGCCTCGACGCGCGGGGAGCGATGGTGACCATTACTCTCCCCTCTCCCCTCCCGGGAAAGGGCGACTCGCCGAAGGCGAGCGGGGTGAGTGGGGCGCTCGCGATGCGAGCGCGCGAGCCTTCGGCTCGCTCCCCCTCGTCCAACCTCCGCTAAGCCGCTGCGCGGCTAAGCTGCGATATCCTTCCCCCGCCAGGGGGGACGGATGGGTCACCCCCCCCATCACGCTTTCTCCAGCCGCGCCACGGTCAGGAACTCCTCCGGTGCCACGCGGATCGCCGCGCCCGTCGGGCAAGCGCGCACGCAGGCGGGGCCGCCCTCGATGCCTGAGCACATGTCGCACTTGATCGCCTTTTTGGGTTTCTCCCCGACCGTATGCCTGTCCGACCATTTCTTGTTCGGCTCGCCCGGCCCGGGCCCCGCTCCGAAGAACAGCCAGCTAAGCAGCCCCGGCTTCTTGGGCGGCACCTTGTCCATCCGGATCACGCCGTAAGGGCAGTTGCGCTGACAGTTGCCGCACCCGATGCAGGTGTCGTCGATGAACACCTCGCCGTCGGGCCCGCGGTGGATGGCGTTGGGCGGGCAGTCGGCCATGCAGTGCGGGTGCTCGCAGTGACGGCACGAGGTCGGCACGTGGAGATGGGCGTAGGTCTTGCCCGCCTCGCGATCGAGCCGGCTTAGCCCCTCATGGCTGTCGGCGCAGGCCTTTTCGCAGTTGTCGCAGCCGACGCAGAGGTTCTCGTCGATCAGCAGCACGTCAGTGGCTTCGCCGATGCCGTTGTCGACCAGGAACTTGGCCGTCTCGGAATAAAGGTCGACCACGCCCGAAAAGCTGTCCTTCTTGGCCTCGATGAAGGCGTTCAGGTCCTGCCGCGCGGCCATGTCGCGCCGCACCCGCTCGGCCAGCGCGGGGTTGCGCGCCATCAGCGCCGCGAACGCCTCGCCGGGCAACCGGATCACGTCCGACTTGATCGCCGCGCGCACGGTCGCAGTCCGCCGCCCGCCCGCGATTAACGCCATCTCGCCTACGAACGAGCCTGCAGGCAGGTAGGACAGGAACACGTGTTTGCCGCCAACCGACTTCTCGACGATCATCGAGCCCGAGCGCACGACGAAGATGTCGCTGCCCTCCTCGCCTTCCGTGATGATCGCCTGCCCCGCCTTGACGGTCACGATTTCGGCCCCCGCCACGATCTCGGCCACGTCCTCCTTGCTCAGGCCAGCCTTGAACAGCTGCAGGAGCTGGCGCTCGGTCGAGATGCGCGCGATCGCAGCGCGCGCGGCGGGCACCTGGCTTTGCAGGCGCAACGCGGCTGTGCGCGGGATCTCGACAAGGATCGCGGGTTCGGCCGCGCGGATGGTGGCGCCGCGCCGGCGGCCGGAGATCAGCCCCACCTCGCCGAAGATCTCGCTTTGGCCGATCATCACGCCGTTGAGGCTGTCGTTCGGATCGATCTCGACCAGCACCGAGCCCTGGGCGATGCCGAACAGCGACGAACCCGGCTCGTTGCGCTCGAAGATGACCTCGCCCGGCTGGTAGGCGCGCACCTCCGAATCCAGCATGAACTCGCGCATCTGAAGCGCCGACATGCCTTCCAGGATCGCGACGTTCGCCCGCAGGAACTCGAGCCATTCCGCAACCGAGCGTCCTCCCGGCAGGCCGGCGAACTTCTGCTCGAGGATCGGCTCGTCGGCCGGCTTCAGGTCGCGGTTGCCATTGATGAACTCGACCACGTCATGGCCCTGGTTCATGCAGTGCTTGATCAGCGGATAGCCCGCAAGCGCGCCGATGACGAAGATGCCGGGCACCGTCGACTCGAAGGTCGGCGACAGCTTGGGATACGAGACGCGGTCGGCGCTGCTGAACTGCACGCCGGTGCCGGGCCTGACGCCCCTGACCATCCGCCCGGGATTGCGCTTGTCCTCCACCTCGACGAACTCGGCGCAGCAGCCCTCGACAAAGGCGCGCGGCGGGGCCGAGCCCATGCGCGCGATCACCCGGTCGCAGCGGATGCGCAACTCGCCGTCGCGCGTGTCGAACACGATGTGCCCGGGTTCCAGCCGGTTGGTGGTCGACTCGGTGAGCACCTGGACGCGGCCGAGATCCCTGGCGGCGAGCAGCGCCTTGATGTTCGCGTCCTTGGCGGTCGAGAACTCGGCCGAACGGTTGATGATGGTGACGGTGTTGCGCTGCTCGGGATCGGCCGCGAGGCCGAGCGCGTTCTCGATGCCTGCATCGCCCGCGCCGATCACGGTGATGTGCTCGTCGTTGAACTCGCCCGGATCGTCGAGCGTGTACTGGATAGTGGCGGTCTCGGCACCCGGCACGCGCAGCAGGTTTGGATTGCCCTGCGTGCCGATGGCAAGAATCACCGTTTCGGCAGCCACATGCCCGCCGTTTTTCAGCTTGAGGGTGAAATCCCCTTCCGCCCCAGTGATCGCGGTCACCTCCGCGTCGAGCATCACGTTGACGCCGTGCCCGGCGGTCTGCTCGTTCCAGGTGCCGAGGATCGCCTCGCGCTTGCCCGCGTCGAAATCGAGATCGGACCTGAGGACCAGCTGCGACGGCGTCGCCATCACATGCTTGCCCTTCTGGTATTTGTAGATCGTGTCGGACAGGTGGTCCGTCTTTTCGAGGAGCGCATGGCTGAGGCCGAGCTGTGCGGCGCGCGCGGCAGCGCTCAGGCCCGCGGGCCCCGACCCGACGATCGCGATCCGAACCTTGTCCGCCACGACTGCCCCCTTCACTCCCCGCCGCCTTCTTATCAAAGGTAAGCTATCGCGCTAGTGACCGGGCCTATAAAAAGACCAGGACAGCAATGACCGAGATGAGATTGCCGCTTTCGCGCATTGCCCTGGTGGGCGCGGCCGCGCTTGCCATCGTGGCGGTGGGCATTGGCGTGTCGCGCAACCGGGCCGCGCAAGAGGTCGCCGCCGCGCCTGCGCCGGCCGCAAGCGCCAGCCCGCAGGCCGAGGTTGGCGCGATGATCTCGGGCCTGGAGGCACGGCTCAAGGCCAATCCGGACGACGCCGAGGGCTGGCGCATGCTCGGCTGGTCCTTTTTCGAGACCGGCCGCTATGCCGAGTCGGCCACCGCCTACCGCAAGGCCACTCAGCTCAAGCCCGACTCGGCCGACTATTGGTCGTCGCTGGGCGAGGCGCTAGTGCTGGCCGGGTCCGGTGACGTGCCCGAGGACGCGTCGGCCGCCTTTGCGCGAGCGGTCGCACTCGACGCCAAGGACCCGCGCGCCCGCTACTTTCTCGCGGTGGAGAAAGACATGGCGGGCGATCACGCCGGTGCAATCGCCGACTGGATCGCGCTCCTCAAGGACACGCCTGCCGGCGCGCCCTGGGAGGCGGACGTGCGCAAGACGGTGGAACAGGTCGCGGCGCGCGAGAAGATCGACATAAAGGCGCAGCTCGCATCGCTCCGTCCCGCCCCGGCCGCCGGCCCCGCGGTCGCGCTGGCGGGCATCCCCGGCCCGAATACGGCGCAGATGGCGGCTGCCGCCAAGCTTCCGGCGGGCGCGCAGGAGGAGATGGTGCGCGGTATGGTGGACGGGCTCGCGGCCAAGCTCGCCGCCGATCCCAAGCAGCCCGAACGCTGGATGATGCTGATCCGCAGCCGCATGCAGCTCGGCCAGGGTGCGCAGGCGGCGCAGGCGCTGTCGGAGGCAATTGCGGCCAATCCGGGCGCACGCGGCGAACTGACGGCGGCAGCGAAGATGCTCGGCGTGCCGGGGGCATAAGCCGGTCTTGGCCGCGCGCGGCTCCGTTGCTGGCTGCGCAAACCTTGCATTCCCCTCCCCCTTCCCGCAATTCCCGCCACGCCATGGCGCAGAACTGGTCTCCTCAAAGCTGGCGCACGCACGAAGCGCGGCAGCTGCCCGCCTATCCCGATCCGGCCGCGCTTGCAGCCGCCGAGCAGGAGCTCCGCTCCTATCCGCCGCTCGTCTTTGCGGGCGAGGCGCGCGACCTGAAACGCGACCTGGCCGAGGTCGCCGCGGGCAACGCCTTCCTTCTTCAGGGGGGCGACTGTGCGGAAAGCTTTGCCGAGTTCCACCCCAACACCATCCGCGACACCTTTCGCCTGATCCTCCAGATGGCGGTGGTGCTCACCTTCGCCTCGAAGCTGCCGGTGGTGAAGCTCGGGCGCATGGCGGGCCAGTTCGCCAAGCCGCGATCGGCCGATATGGAGGAGCAGAACGGAACGCTGCTTCCCTCGTATCGCGGCGACAACGTCAACGACATCGCCTTTACGCCTGCGGGCCGCACGCCCGATCCGCGGCGCATGATCAAGGCCTACAGCCAGTCGGCCGCCACGCAGAACCTGCTCCGCGCCTTCGCGCAGGGCGGCTATGCCAACCTCCACCAGGTGCATCGCTGGACGCACGACTTCATGGGCCGGTCCCCCTGGACTAAGAAATACACCGACCTTGCCGACCGGATCGGCGAAGCGCTCGACTTCATGGCGGCGTGCGGGATCAACCCGGACACGGTCCCGCAGCTGAAGGGCACCACCTTCTACACCAGCCACGAGGCGCTGCTGCTGCCGTACGAGCAGGCGCTGACCCGCGAGGACTCGCTCACCGGCGACTGGTACGACACCTCCGCCCACTTCCTCTGGATCGGCGACCGCACGCGCTTCGACGGCTCCGCGCATGTCGAGTTCATGCGCGGCATCGGCAATCCGATCGGCATCAAGTGCGGGCCAAGCCTCGAGCCCGACCTGCTGCTGCGCCTCCTCGACACGCTCAACCCCGCGCGCGAGCCCGGCCGCATCACGCTCATCACCCGCTACGGCTATGACAAGATCGAAGCGGGCCTGCCCCGCCTCGTCCGCGCCGTAAAGGCGGCGGGTCACCCGGTCGTCTGGTCGTGCGACCCGATGCACGGCAACGTCGTCAAGCTAGCCAACGGCTACAAGACGCGGCCTTTCGAGCGGATCCTGGCCGAAGTGCGCGGCTTCTTCGCCGTCCACCGTGCCGAAGGCAGCTTCGCGGGCGGCATCCATGTGGAGATGACCGGCCAGAACGTCACCGAATGCACCGGCGGGGCGGTCGACGTGACCGAGCAGTCGCTGGCCGACCGCTACCACACGCACTGCGACCCGCGGCTGAACGCAGCGCAAAGTCTGGAGCTCGCCTTTTTACTGGCCGAGATGCTGAACCAGGAGCTGGCCGAGCGGAGAAGGGCGGCGGCCTAATCAACTTGCTTGAAACCAGCCTTAACCCAATAACCCAGCCGAACTAGCATCAACGCGATGATCGGACCGAATAGCCAGATCTTGATTAAGCCGTACTTGGTGACTTTCGCTTGGTAATGATAGAAGTTCGTGCTCTTCCCACTTTGCTGCCGCAGATAGTTATCTGCCCAGCTACCGGGCGCGGCGTACTCGCAGTCGCTCAATCTCGGGTCCCCGGCCGCGAAGATTTCCGCGCACAGCGTAGACGGTGTGGTCCACAACCCTGTCCACCCCAGAGATACGCCACAGGAGAAAAGAAGTCAGA
>ERZ1066123.1823-NODE-1823-length-11958-cov-6.004873_pt1 | contig 11958 bp, 12 predicted proteins | sample MGYA00382770_ERZ1066123 | MGnify/ENA primary metagenome ERZ1066123 (study PRJEB33369, sample SAMEA5778353) | biofilm metagenome | biome: Industrial cooling water; feature: Water cooling tower basin; material: Biofilm | place: United Arab Emirates | collected...
CACTGCCGGCGGATCACCTCGACATCGTTCGTCTGGGCAAACGAAGGCCCTGTTCCGCCTGTCATCACGGCGAGCGCCAGGACGAATCTGGTACCGCGAGTCACGGTCGGACCTCCTCGATGTCATGGAAGCGAAATCTCGATGCGTGGCGAGTAAGTCCGACCGGAGTCCCGACAGTGAATCGTCACAACGGCTGCCCCGGGCCGCTCCGAAAGGGCGTCGATCTTCACCCGAACTTCGTCCGCACGGGTCCTCTCAACCGTCACCCCGCACCGCCGGTCGACCTCCACGCCGACGATGTCTACCGGGCGACCGGTCAGAGAGTATACGCGAACGAATTCGTCGCGCGGCTGATCGGTTCGCACGGCGGACAGAACGGGGGGGAGACTTGGAGGTCGGGCGTCACTCGGAATGTGGCGCGGTGCTCGAACGCTGGTAAGGGTTCCTTCCACGCTGTGGTCGCAGTGATTGCCAAAGTGAACGGGTAACGTCCCACTGGTAATCCATCTTTCAGCTTGACTTCGACAACATGCCCATCCGACCCCTGGCGGGCCATCACACGAGCCGTCACGAGCGGGTTGTCACACGACGCGGCCACCGTTCGCACGGGGATGCGGAAGTCGAGCGGAATGAGGAACGGCTCGGACGACGGGGCCAGTTCCGACTGCGGCGACGGGGCGGCGTCCGGCAACGGGCGGAGGAACGACTTCGCCTTGCCCGTCACGACCCACTTCTGCTCCGCGTTCCCGCTCAGCCTGGCCGCGATGACCTGTTCGATCGGGCGGACCGCGTCGTCGCCCCGGCGGGCGGCCAGCAGGTTCAGCGTCACGACGACCGGCTTCGTCTCCCCCGGCAGCAGCGTCAACCGGTCCGGGGACACACCGACGCAACCGCAACTCGTCGACCATCCCGCGACTTCGGCCGGGGCCGAACCCGAGTTCGTCAGGCGGAGCGAGTGTTCGTGGGATTCGGTCTCCCAGACGGTGCCGAAGTCCAGTGCGGCGGCGGGGACGTCCAGTCGGGGAGAGGGAACGGACGACAGAACGGCCGTGCGGCTCGGATAAAGCATTCGCACGCCGACCGTCGACACGATGGCAGTCAGCGCGAGATAGACGAGAACTCTCATCACACGAACGTCCTGAGGACTGTCGAGTGAGAGAGGTAACTCAAGTTTAACGCCCCCCCCCCCGGTAGCGGGTCAAGTGGCGAGTCCGAAAACTTACTTCCCGATGCAGAACCGCGAAAAGATGCGGTCCAGAAGGTCGTCGGTGTGGACGGTGCCGGCCAGTTCGCCGATCTCGTCCAGAGCGGACCGGAGGGCCGCGGCGAGGAGTTCGGGCGGGTCGTCGAACAGGGCGTGCTGGTGGGCGTCCCGGAGGCGGGCGGCGGCGCGGTCGACGTGGCCGCGGCACCGGCTCTGGCTCGGGGCGAGGGGGGGGCGGGCGAGCGACCGGACCGCGTCCCCCAGCCGCGCTCGCAGGGCAGCGGTGCCGTCCGGGGTGCGGGTCGAGGCCGCGACTTCGCCGGGAATCTGGGGGGAAGCGGGATCGGCGAGGTCGCACTTCGTGCGGACGCGGATCGCCTCGGACCCGTCGGCCTCCGGCGGGAAGTGCTCGCCGACCGGGACGCACCAGAGGACGACGTCCGCCCGGTCGGACTGGTCGCGGCCGAGGGTCTGGGCCTGTTCCTCGATGGCGTCGGCGGCGGACTGCCGGCCGGCGGTGTCGACGAGTTCGACGTCGATCCCGGCCAGCGACACGGTCCGGGTGAGGTAGTCCCGGGTCGTGCCGGGCCGGTCGCTGACGATGGCGCGGTCGCCGCCGGTGAGGGCATTGAAGAGGCTGCTCTTGCCCGCGTTCGGCTCGCCGACCAGGACGACGCGGACCGGCCGGCCGCTGACGGTGCGGTCGTCGAGTTGCCGGCGGAGGTTGGTCAGCTGGGCGATGCCGGCCGCGACCCGGGTCAGCACCGCGGACCGGTCGACGAACTCGATGTCCTCGTCCGCGAAGTCGAGGGCGGCTTCCACGTCGGCGAGCAGGTTCAACAGGTCGTCCCGCAGGCGTTCGAGCGGCCGGGTCACGCCGCCGGCGAGTTGCGCCAGCGCCGACGTCAGGTCGGCGTCGGTCCGCGACTCGATCACCGCGAGGACCGCTTCCGCCTGGGGCAGGTCTTTCTTTCCGGCCAGAAACGCCCGCAGCGTGAACTCGCCGGGTTGGGCGGCCCGTGCCCCGCCGGCGAGCAGGTCGGCGAGCAGGCGTTCGACCAGCGGCGGGGACGAGATGGTGTGAATCTCGGCGAGGTCCTGGCCGGTGTAGGTTTTGGGCGCGGGCCAGAAATAGACGTCCGCCGGGAGCGCCGCGTTCACCCCCGTCAGCCGGAGCGAACCCGTGACGAACCGTCGCGGACGCAGGTCGGCGGCGAACACCGTACCCACGACGGCCCGCGCGTTCGGTCCGGTGACGCGGACGACCGCCCGCAGTCCGGGGCCGGCCGCGGACGAGACGGCGGCGATGGTGTCGTCGGGGTGGGGGATCAAGCGAATGCTCTCGCAAATGAACTCGCCCGCTGAAGGTTCAGCGGGCGAGTCGCGTCATCGAACCATCACCGGACTCACTCGTCGCTGCCGGTCGCCTTGCCGATGGCGTCGGCGGACAGTTTCAGGGCGACGGACACTTCCGAGCCCTTCACCTTGCTCTTGAGGGTCTTGCCGACCTCGTCGACGAGCGGCTTGAGGTTCTCCTTCTGGCCGGCGACGAACGGGAGGAACGTCTTGGCGGTGTTGATGAGGTTCTCCAGGGTCTTGCCGAAGTCGCCGGCGGAGTCGGCGTCCTTCATGCCCATCGTCACGTCGAGGCTGACGTCCGAGGTGAGCTTGAAGGTGACGGCGACGGTCTTCATGTTGCCGAGCTGCTTGGCCAGTTCCTTCGGGTCGACGCCGGGGATCTTGTCCAGGCCGTCCGGCAGTTCGCCGACCTTGCCCTCGACGAGCCCGCAGGCGAACATCGACGCCTTCTCGTCCATGCTCATGAGCAGCGCGGCGAGGTCCTTCTTGAGTTCCGGCTTGCCGCCCTTGATCGACGCCTCGACGGCGGCGACGACGAGCTTCTTGTCCGTCCCGCCGATCAGCGTCTTCTCGTTCGCGACGGCGGCGTACATCGGCTTCTTGTTGTCGCCGTTCTCGTCGACGATCTTGACGAGCTTGTAGTTGCCCTCCTCGACGATGGAGATCTTGGCGTTCTCTTTCTTCGATTCCTCCTTGGCCGCTTCGAACAGCTTGGCGGCGTCGAACTTGCCGCGGACGACGACGACGACGTTCATGTCGTCCTTGTCCTTGCCCCAGGTGCCGGCCGTCACCCGGTCGATGTCCTTGAGCGGGTCGAGGCCGAGCTTCTCCAGGATCTTCTGGGCGTCCGCGCCCTTGAGGGCCTGCTTCATCTGGCCGAGGGCGTACTTCTTGATGAGGTCCGATTCCAGCATCTGGCGGACGTTCACGAAGACGATCGACTCGGTCTGGGCCGGCAGCAGGTTGTCGACCTCGGCGGCCCGGCCGGGGGCGGCGGTCAACCCGGCGAGTACGACGGCCACGGCCAGGGAACGGGAAACGCGCGACATGGGGATCCTTTCGCGAACGGGGGGAGCCGACACCTGGGGTTCCGCCCCGCGGTGCTACCGCCCGGTCTACCCGGACCGGGCCGGTTCGGTTTCACACAAATCGTCACCCGCCGACCCGCGTCGGCGACCGGGGCATTCTACGCGGTCGCCCGGCCGGAATCGGCGCGAATCGCCCGGCGGCCGCGGCCGGGCCGGACCCGGTCCCTTGACCGCGTCGGGGATGCGGCTTTATAGTCCGGGTGCGACCGCGAAGCCCCCACCAAGCGAGACTCCCGTGCCGATCCAGATGGAATTGCGGCGGATCATCATCAGCGAGATCGACGAGCACCAGGTCATCGTCCTCCGCGAAGTGGACGGCGAGCGCAGCTTCCCGATCGTCATCGGGCTGTTCGAGGCCACGAGCATCGACCGCCGGGTCCGCAACCTGCCGACCCCCCGGCCGCTGACGCACGACCTCATCACCGCCGTGGTCGACCAGCTCGGCGGCGAGGTGCAGGACATCGTCATCAGCGAACTCCGGGAGCACACCTACTTCGCCAAGCTGCGGATCCGCCACGAGGGGGAACTGACGGAAGTGGACTGCCGGCCGAGCGACGCCATCGCGGTGGCGGTGACGGCGAAGGTGCCGATCTACGTGAACGAGGACGTGCTCGGGGAAGCGCTGGACGATTGAACGCCCGAACACTCTTGGCGATTCTTGTCGGGTGGGTCAGCGCTGCAAACCCGGTTCGACTCACCCGACGGGAATCGGCTGCGAAGCGACCATCGAAGAGTCCGCGTCTTCACGTGACGTCGCCGACTTGCGGGTCTCTGCAGGCCAACGGCCTGAGAGGACTCAGCCCCGGGCAACGCCCGGGGTTCCGGCGAGTGGAGGATTTCAGGCCGAAGGTCTGAGAGAAGCTTGTGTCAGGCCTTCGGCCTGAATGGGCTGAGGGTTTCTCACCCAGGGCGATGCCCTGGGCTGAATACTCCCAGGCCGTTGGCCTGAAGAAGGGGTACTGCACCGAAGTCTCCCTCACACCGCGTCGTTGTCTTGGGACGGTTCCCTACTCCCCCGCGATGTCCGGCAGGCCGACTTTCTTCAGATACTCGCGCTCCTTCGCCCGCATTTCCGCCGCGGCCTCGTCCGTCGTGTCGTCGTACCCGCACAGGTGCAGGCAGCCGTGGATGACGTACAGCGTCAGTTCCTCGGCGAGCCCGTGGCCCCGGTCGGCGGCATACTCGGTCGCGATCTCGTACCCGATGACGACCTCCCCTTCGAGCTTCCTCGCGCCGGGGTCGGTGTACGGGAACGTGAGCACGTCCGTCGGCTCGTCGTGGTTCAGGAACTGCTTGTTCAGCCGGTGGATGTGCGGGTTGTCCACGAAGGCGAGCGTGACCTTCGCCTCGCGGACGCGCTCGCCGTCCAGCACCGCCATCGCGGCCGCCTTCAGGGACTGGAAGTCGAGCGGGTAGTCGTAGGGGTTCGCGACGGAAACGCGGTTCATGCGGGTGTCCTGAAGGAAGCGACCGGCGGGGAAAACCCGCCGGTCATCGGGTGAATCGGGTGACCGCACCGGTGTCAGCCCGTCCCCGCGCCCTCGCTCGCGGACCGGGAGAGCTTCGCGTACTTCGCCAAGACGCCGTTCGCCACGCGCAGCGGCGGCTTCACCCACGCGGCCTGGCGCTTCGCGAGTTCGTCCGCAGGGACGTTGAGCCGGAGTTGCTGGGCGTCGCCGTCGATCGTGATGCTGTCGCCGTCCCGGACCAGTGCGATCGGGCCGCCGACCCAGGCCTCGGGGGCGACGTGGCCGACGACGAGGCCGTGGGTGCCGCCGCTGAACCGGCCGTCGGTGATGAGGCCGACCGTCTCGCCGAGCCCCTGCCCCATCAGCGCCCCGGTGATGCTCAGCATCTCCCGCATCCCCGGCCCGCCGACCGGCCCCTCGCCGCGGATCACGACGACGTCGCCGGCGACGATCTTCCGCGCCTGAATCGCCTGGAAGCAGGCTTCTTCGCCGTCGAACACCTTGGCCGGGCCGGTGATGTGCCGGACCTTCAGCCCGGCGAGCTTGGCGACCGCCCCTTCCGGGGCGAGGTTCCCGTGCATCACCGCGATGTGCCCGTGGTCGAACAGCGGCTGGTCGAGCGGGTGGACCACTTTCTGCGGCTTCGCGTACACGCTGGCCACGTCCTTGAGGTTCTCGGCGAGCGTCTTGCCCGTCACGGTGGGGCAGTCGCCGTGCAGGAAGCCGGCGTCGAGCAGGGCCTTCAAAACGGCCGGGGTGCCGCCGACGCGGTACAGGTCGAACATCACGAACTTGCCGCCCGGCTTCAGGTCCGCGAGGTGCGGCACCTTGTCACCGAGGCGGTCGAAGTCCTCGAGGGTCCAGGGCACGCCGGCCTCGCGGGCGATCGCCATGAGGTGCAGCACCGCGTTCGTCGAGCCGCCGAGCGCGAGCACGAACGTGTAGGCGTTCTCCAGGGACTTCCGGGTGATGATGTCGCGCGGCCGGAGGTTGTTCGCGACGCAGCCCATCAGGGCCTTGCCGGCGAGGTAGGCTTCCCGCTCTTTCGCCGCGGAAACCGCCGGGTTCGACGCGCCGGAGGGCAGGCACAGGCCCATCGCCTCGATCGCGGAGGCCATCGTATTCGCGGTGTACATCCCGCCGCAGGAGCCGTGGCCGGGGCAGCTCTCGCACTCGATCTTGTGGAGCTTCTTCTCGTCGATGGTGCCGGCCTGGAACTTCCCGACCGCCTCGAAGATGGACACGATGTCCACGTCCTCGCCGTCCGGGCCGACGCCGGGCAGGATGCTGCCGCCGTACACGAACACGCCGGGGACGTTCAACCGGGCGAGGGCCATGACGCAGCCGGGCATGTTCTTGTCGCACCCGCCGATGGCGAGGACGCCGTCGTGGTTCATCGCGCCGGCGACGGTTTCGATGCTGTCGGCGATGACCTCGCGGGAGACGAGGGAGTAGCGCATCCCCTTGTGGCCCATCGAGATGCCGTCCGAGACGGTGGGGGCACCGAAGGTCTGGGGGACGCCCCCGGCGGCGCGGATGCCCTCGACCGCTTTGCGGGCGAGGCGGTCGAGGTGGGCGTTGCACGGGGTGATGTCGCTGTGCAGCGAGGCGACGCCGACGACCGGCTTGTCGAAGTCGTCGTCGACGAACCCCACCGCGCGGAGCATGGCGCGGTTCGGGGCGCGGCCGGGGCCGCCCGTGGTGGTGAGACTGGTTCGCGGAGAGTCGGGCATTTGAGGGATTTCCGGACAGAATGAGGGGCGAAAAAGTTGGCAGTGTCGGCGAAGCCGGCGCGGTAAGTAAACTTCGAGAAAACCGCACGGGCAGGGTTTGCCCCCACCCGCGCGATGCTCTAAGGTAAGGAATCGTTGGACGGACCGGGTGGCAACGGTTTCCCACCTGCGGTCTTGGTTAACCCGACGAGTCCCACTTTACTTGGAGTCCGCCCGTGAACAAGATCGTCAAGAGCGTCGTCGAGTTCGTGAAGAAGGAAGACGGCCCGACCGCGGTCGAATACGCGGTCATGCTGGCCCTGATCATCGTGGTGTGCATCGCCGCCATCACCGCCCTCGGCTCGAACGCGAACAGCACGTTCAGCTCCGTCGCCAAGGCCGTCGGCGGCACCACCTCCAGCTGAATCTGACCCAGCCGTTGCTGGGTTTCCCGTCCAGGCTCCGCCGTCGTGGCGGGGCCTGATTCCCGCACTACCTCAACCGCCATGAGGTTCCCATGTTCTTGAAAAAAGCCGTCGGCTTTCTCAAAGCCGAAGACGGCCCGACCGCGGTCGAGTACGCGGTCATGCTGGCCCTGATCATCGTGGTCTGCATCGCCGCCATCACCGCCCTGGGACGGAACGCCAACAGCACGTTCAGCTCCGTCGCCAAGGCCGTCGGCAACACGACCTCCAGCTGAGTGCCGGTTCAGTCAATCTACCCGAAGGAGCCTCGGTCCCCGGACCGGGGTTTCTTCGTTTCTGCCCCGCCCGTCCTCACTCCTCCACCAGCACCCGCCCCGGCGTGAACAGCTGCGTCGCCCGCGCCTTCGCGTAGGCGGCCTCGACCACCCCCCGGAAGGCGTCCAGCCCCAACCCCGTCCGCGCCCCGAGCCCGGCCAGTTCCAGCGCCAGCGGGAACCCCCGGTGCGGGTTGAGCCCGCCGTCCGCCATCGCCAGGATCCCCGCCTCGACGGCCCGGTCCGCGTGGGCCACGAACAGCTGCGGCGGCGAGTACCGCGTCGCCCGGAACCCGCCGACCACGGTCGCCGCCCCGAGCCTCTTCGCGAACGCCTCCACCTTCTTGCGGTAGCCGGCCGCGTAGTTCGCCGTCTCGACGATCGCCTCGACCGCCGGCTTGCCCGTCTGGAACACCGCGAGTTCGCCGGGCCGCAGCGCGTTCGCGACGGTCAGCAGCGCCCGGTTGGACAGCTTCTCCGGCACGAACACCCAGCGGGTGTCCCCCAGCAGCAGGGCGTCGAGCACCGGGAACGTCTGGTCGATGAGGTCCATCGACCCCGACCCGGTGAGCAGTTCCATCGGGGCGGGCACGCCGTGGCCGAGCTTCCACCGGGACGCGGCCCGTTCGAGCAGGGCCTTCCGCTCGGCGGCGGCCATGAACCCGCGGCGGAGCAGCGTGTGGATCGGGTCCGGTTCGGCGGCCGGGTCCGTGCGGGCCGACCGCTTGTCGAGGACGGTCCGGAGTTGCCCGACGGGGTCGGCGGCGCGGGCGTCGAAGTCGTGCCGCAGGAACGAGGACCGCCACGAGTTCATCGCCCCGTCGTACCGGACGAGGCACACCCCGATCGAGACGACCGTCGCGGTCAGCCCGTCGTGCCCGGCGGCCGCGGCGTCGCAGGCGGTCACGTTGCCGGGCAACAGCAGGTTCCGGCGGGCGTCGGCGAGGTGCTTGTCGGACACGGGGTACACGCCGGCCGAGGCGGGGGCGTCCGGGAACCGGTGCAGTTCCGCCAACACGCGCTCGCGGATGGCCTCGCCGAGCCCGGCCTCTTCCGCGACCGACTTCGCGACCGCGTCGTGAACGTGGGCGAGCAGGTCTTCGAGCCCCGGCCCGGTGCCCCACCCCGCGAGGTCGAGCGCGTCGCGGACCGTCTCCCCGAGCGCCGCTTCGACGGCGGCCGCGGGAACGAGGTCCGGGTCCGCGACACTGGCGTTCATGAGCTCCGCTCCGCGACCTTCGCCGGACGGTGGTCTCGATGATACTGGACTTTCGTCCCGTCGCCACAATTTGAATCGCCACTTCGGGCTGATTTGCTCTTTTTTGAACTGCTGGTCCCCTCCCCCTGGGAGGGGGGAGGGTGAGGGTGGGGGTCGCTTCGGGATGGAAGCCTTCACCCCCACCCCAACCCTCCCCCCTCAAGGGGGAGGGGGAAAGATCAATCCTCAGTGCGTTGAGGACATCGGCCTGTCTGCCCGCCGCTCTGGATCGTCGTTGCGGGGGAACGAACGACGCCGGCCGCTCGCGTGCTGCGAGCGGCCGGGGGAGAGGTTCGCGGGTCGCCGGGCGGTTAGAAGTTGCCGGCCTTCTTCGCGGTCCGCAGGGTGCCGAACTCCAGGTCCTTCGGCACCGCCGTTACCTTCACGTCGAACGACTTCGTCTGGGAGTTGGACTTGAACGGCACCCGGACCTCCGCGGACCGGGCCGTGCTCCCCACCGTCTTGCCCCGGGACTCGCTCGTGCCGTCGGCGTACACCACCTTCACCTCGACGATGTACTCCTTCACCTGCCCGGCGATGCCGTTCGCGATGTCCCACTTCACTTCGATGCGGTCGGTCGAGTCGTCGCCGACATTGTTGCCGAGGTTCTTCACCGAGGTGATGCGGAACTGGCTGGCAACCGGGACGATGCCGGCAGGCTTGGCCGCTTCGGCGGGGGTGACGACAACCGCAACGGCGAGGGCGGCAACGATCAGAGCAGCAACTTGGCGACGCATGAGATTCTCCGGTTTGGGGGTTTGTGAGGCTCGCGAGTCGTTTCGTTTTTCACTCGCGTTCGCCTCTGCCAGGGAATGCAAACGCCGCGAACAAGCCGGACACCGGAGGCGAAGAATTTCCGCTTTCCGCAAACCGGAACCGCCTTTACTCGGCAGCGGGATGCCGCTACAAGCCCCCCGGACTCGGTTCCGGAGGGCAGCGGCATGAACGCGAATCGCCGGCTCAGTCTCGTGATTCCGGCCTTCAACGAGGCCGACGTCATCGCCCGCGCCGTCGCCGAGGCCGACGATTCCCTTGCGGGGTTGTTCGACGAGTACGAAATCCTCGTCGTCGACGACGGCAGTTCGGACGAAACGGTGGGCATCGTCCGTGCGACCGCTCGCCCAACGGTTCGACTGATCGCTCACGAGACGAATCGCGGGTACGGGGCTGCCCTCCGCACGGGGTTCGCGGCGGCGCGGTTCGACCTCGTCGCATTCACGGATGCGGACTGTCAGTTCGATCTCTCAGACCTCGGCCCGCTCGCTGCGTTGACGGATCGCGTTCCGATCGCAGTGGGATACCGCGCGAACCGCCAGGACCCGTGGCGGCGGAAGTTCCTGTCCCGCGGGTACAACCGCCTGACGCGGTTCCTGCTCGGCACGCGGGTGCGGGACGTCGATTGTGCGTTGAAGGTGTTTCGCCGAGAGGTGCTGTCGCAAATTCTGCCCGAAAGCCGGGGGTTTTTCGTCAACACGGAGATGCTGACCCGCGCCCGGCAGCGCGGGTACGCGGTCGCCGAACGGCCCGTGACGCATCGCCCGCGCGCCGGCGGTGACAGCAAGGTGTCACTGTGGGAAGTGCCGAAGACGCTGCGGGTGCTGCTCGCGTTCTGGTGGGCGAACCGCCGAACGCGGCCGACCGTGCTTTCCGCGCAAATCAAACGGCCCGCACGAACTGCTCGGCTTCCATTCGAGTTTGAACCCGTCCGTCCAGTTGCGCGTCCCGCAGCGCATCGAGAATCCGCTTGAACGCCGGGCCGGGCGAAAAACCCATCGCCCGCAGGTCATCGCCGGTCAAGAGCGGCGGAGGCGTCAGCACATCGGGCGGGGTGTCCCGCAAAATCGCCTCGCAGAACTCCGTCGGGATGCCGTTGGCCCTATGAAGCAGGAGCAATTCGCGAATGCCGGGGTGGGCCAGAATCGGATACAGCTGGGACTTGGGCATCGCGGACGCATCACGCAGCGCAGATGCGTTCCGAACGAGCCAGTTGATTCGCGCGATCTCCTCGTTCGAGAGCCGCAGTCGCCGGCCGACCGGTTCGGGGTCGCAACCGGCGGGGGACAGCAGGGCCGCGAGCGCCAGCTCGAACGAGACTTCCCCCGTCAACGCGGCCAGAACGCGGTGCGATTCCTCGAATTTCTCGACGATTTCGGGCAAGACCGGTGTCACAATCCCGAACTCCGCGAACAGGCGCACGGCCCTTGCACGGTGGCGGTTCACCAGCATCTTGCGGAACTCGTCCGCGATGCGTTCGGCACTCACGACGCGGATTTCGTCGGCCATCGCCCGCGCCGCGGCGAACGTGGCGGGGTCAACGGTCAACTCGAACCGGGCCGCCATTCGCACCGCTCGCAGCAACCGGAGTTTGTCTTCCGCGAAGCGTTTCGCCGGGTCGCCGATCGCCCGCAGTACCTTCGCGGCGAGGTCCGCCTGGCCGCCGACGTAGTCGATGACTTCGCCGGTGAGCGGGTCCAAAAACATGCCGTTGATGGTGAAATCCCGGCGTTCCGCGTCTTCGCGCGGGGACGAGAACACGACCGCGTCGGGCCGTCGGCCGTCGGTGTAGTCGCCGTCGGTGCGGAACGTCGCGACTTGCACCTTCAGCCACTCGCCAGCCGAATCGCGCGGGCCGAGCACCTCGACGACGCCGAAGCTGGCCCCAAAGGAATGGCACCGCCGGAAGTGGGCCTTCACCTGTTCCGGCGTCGCGGACGTGGCCACGTCGTGGTCGGCAGGGGCGAGCCCGAGCAGTTCGTCGCGGACGCACCCCCCTGCGAACAGCGCCTTGAACCCCGCCTTCTGCAAGCGGGCGACGACATCGGTGGCGAATTCTCGCTCGGTCATGGTGAGGTGATCATACCAGACCCGCCGGGTTAGCCGCCCGCCTTGCCCTTCACGCCGCCGGGGAGGAGCACCCGTTCGATGAAGGTCGTGTCGACCTTCCCTTCCACGAACGCGGCCGTCGTGAAGATTTCGCGGTGCAGGGGAATCGTCGTCGCGATGCCCTCGACGCCGAACTCGCGGAGGGCTCGGCGCATCGTGGCGATCGCTTCCTCCCGCGTCGGCCGGTGGACGAGGAGTTTCGCGACCATGCTGTCGTAGTTCGGCGGGACGCGGTAGCCGGAGACA
>ERZ1066123.1826-NODE-1826-length-11947-cov-6.014043_pt1 | contig 11947 bp, 12 predicted proteins | sample MGYA00382770_ERZ1066123 | MGnify/ENA primary metagenome ERZ1066123 (study PRJEB33369, sample SAMEA5778353) | biofilm metagenome | biome: Industrial cooling water; feature: Water cooling tower basin; material: Biofilm | place: United Arab Emirates | collected...
GCCCGATCCGGCACGGGCGGACGGCCGCCGCGCGGACGCGGCCGGTGAGCGGGCAGGAGCGGGGCGATCACGCTCCAGAGTTCGTCTGAAAGCAGAGGCGCAGCCATACGGCTACGTCTCTGCAAACTGCGTTCTGTTAAGGCATTCTTTGGGTGGCAGATCGCGATGCTCTTGGCGCGGACGGCCGTCGTACGGGACCGGACATGGACGCGAAGCGCTTCACCCAGGCCACGGCGACGCGGCCGCGCGACGTGGACGCGCGCCAGCGCCTCCTGGCGGCGCGGGTGGCGTCCTTCTCTAGCGCCTCACGGGATGCCATACCGGGCACGCTGCGCCTCCGCGATCCACTGCAGGGTACGCGGGCGGTACCCGACCCGCTCGACACTGGCATTGTAGTGGCGACTGCTGCCGACGAGAAACGGGTAGGCCGCCGCATGCCGGTGCGGCGCCCGGTCCCAGTTGTCATGCAGATGCCCATGAACGTTCACGTGCGCACCATGCAGCTCGGCCGAGGGCGCATGCGGGAGAAGGACGGTGACCGGAGCCCCGTCGAGCAGGTCATCGACGAACAGTCCGTATCGCGGCCATTCCGCTGGCGCGTGATCCCCGACGATGCGCGCGAACCACGCGCTCCAGTTGGTCTCACGCGGTGCGACTGGCTCGGCCACGGAGGGCCACTCTGACAAGGGGCGATCGCTCACTGCGCGCAGCGGCATGCTCACCGTCACCTGCGCCTCAATGCTGCCGTCCGTGGACCAGCCGAGTGCGACGTCGTGATTGCCGACCAGCGCGACGTGCTCCCGGGCATGGGCGAGCGGCGGCAGCACCGCCGTCGTCTCGCGCCACGCCCACCATGCCAGATCGCCCGCATGGATGATGCGAGCCCCCTCGCCATCGGCCTCGACGCATGCGGCCACGAGAGCGGCGTCCATCGCGCCGACCGACGCGAACGGGCGGCGGCAGTACTCGAGAATGCGCGTATGCCCGAGATGCGTATCGCTCCAGTACCGCGTCTCGCGCGTGTCCACACACGGCGGCACTCGGCAGAGGCGGTCGGGGCTTTGCGGCGTCGGGGCGCGGATCGACATCGGCACGTCGGCTCGGGCAGGACTGGTGACCGCGATGCCGGGCACGGAGCTCGGGGAACGCGTCGTCAGCGCACCGCCGCCTCGATGATCCGGCACGACAGCGTGTCGCGAGCAAGCGTATTCGCGGCTGGCGCTGACAGCAACCCGAAGCTTCGCACCGCAGGCTCGATGGCGGCTTCGCCGTGCCGACATGACGCATCGATACACTCGTCGCATCGTCTGCAAGCACGGACGTGTCATCATTCTGACGCACGCTCCCATCGGTACGTCGTCACAGCTACGAGCGCACGGACGCCCTCGGCGGGGATCGTGTCGTTGCGGGACCTGCTACGCGGGCGTCGGCGCCGGTGCACGAGAACGCCCCATGCACTATCCGCCCGGGCACGGTGTCGGCGCAGCGCACTCCTGCCGCCCTCGTGAGCACGACGTCCGTCCGTTCATCGTCGAGTGGTTGACCGACCCCCCTCGGGCCAGCGGGTCGCCTTGTCGCCGGAGGTGCGCGCCAAGCGTACGACGCCACACCGACACGCGGTGCGCGGCGGAGTCCTTGCGCGACTTGCGCGGTGTGGCCCGATCATGCTACGCTCCGGCGTGACGCCTCACCGCCGTGGCCCGCGCGTCGTCACTGGTGCTTCGACGACGCCCGTCGGTCGCACGAGAGGTGGCGGCAGAGCGTGCGCTGCCGCGCGTTGCCGCGAGCGAGCGGGTGCCCGCCGGCGTCTAGGCGCGTGTACGCGGTGGGCGGAGCGAGCGATTCGGGGGCGCGTCTCGTCTGCTCGGCCGTCGGAGGACCGCCCGTGCCCGCAGGCGCCGTCCGCATCGCGCCGCACGCGGTGGGGCACTGCACCGCGCACATGACACGCCTTGCCGAGGGACGATGCGCACGGTTACCTGGATACAGGTTCGCGAGCAGCGCACCCGCTGCTGCGACGAGGCCAGCGCCACGGGCGCGCCGCTCCGCGTCACCCGGCCAGGGCATCGCGCGCTTGTCCTGCCCCCCGCCGACGAGGTCACGAGCCTGCTGAAGACGGTGCACCTGCTCCGCTCCCCCGCGAACGTGCGGCGCCGGTTCGAGGCGCTGGACCGAGCGGGGGCCGGGCCCGACGCGTGCTCCGCGCCGGCGGCTGTCAGCATGCGGCCGCCATCCTCCGACTGCCGAGTATGGTGTGCTGCACGCAGGAGCCCCGCCAGCGACGTCGCTGTGTGGCCAGTGTCGGAGGGGGACGCGACGCTACGGCGGGCGCCAGGGCTCGCGAGGCTACCCTCGGCGGCCGGAGCGGCGCACGGTGCTGACACCGAAGCAACGCATGAGACGAACGGGACGCGATCAATTCACAGTCGGCCCCCTGGAGAGTGAACTCGTGGGGCAAGCGCACGCACTTCGTCGAGTCGGCGACGCGCACCCAGCCGCTCACACGTCCGAGCACGCGGCGCGACCTCGCCGGCTGGAAGCCGGTGCAAGTCGAGCGACGTACCGTCGTTCTGGCGAATCGGACGAGTGCGCTGTCCGTGATCAGGCCACCCGCCGATGCGCCACGACCATGAGAGCGCCGTGGCGCCCGCTGAGCGCGTGCTGCCGTTGACGCCAGCCGCGCCCGTGCCCGATGCGTTCCCGTCGGACGCTGCCGCTGGCAACGGCGCGCCCGGGGCGCGTCCGTGCGACGCAACGGTCCGGCCGCATTCCCGACGCTGCCCTGCCCGGGCCGTTGGGCGCTTCGGGGCCACCGCGTGGTGCCCATACGCGCCGAGTACGCACCGGCAGACGACCGGACCGTGGCACCAGCCCTTATGACCCCGACACTCGTCATCATCGGAGACACCCACATGGACCCCACTGCGATCGTGGCCGCCGACCGTGCCACGCCGCCGGGGGTGCCGTTCCTCCATGTCGGAGACCTCGACTACCACCCCGACTCGGCCGCCATCTGGGCCAGGATGGCGGCCTCGCTCCAGCGGGAGGTCTTCGCACTCCACGGCAACCACGACCGCTTCGAGCTCGCGTGGCGCGACGCGACCGAGCCGGTGCGCCTCGCGCCGCAGCTCTCCTTCGTGCCCGACGGCACGGTGCTGACGTTCGGCGGCCTGCGTGTCGGCTGTGTGGGCGGCGCGACGTCGATCGACCGGCGGGATCGCGAGCCGATCGGCCGCTGGGATCCGCACGAGGCGCTCCGGCCCAGCGAGGTCGCGCGGGCGATGGCCATGGGCCCGGTCGACCTGCTCGTCACCCATTGCCCGCCGCAGGACGTGATCGAGCGGCTGCTGCTCCCGAAGGACCTGCTGCGCCACTACGGCCTGCCCCTCTCGTGGCGGGACCCGGTCGCGGCGCAGATCCAGGCGATCCGGGCTGCCGTCGGCCAGCCGCCCGTGGTTTCGGGCCACATCCACGTCCCGTTCGCCGCGCCCGAACTGGGCGCGTACATCGTCGGCATGGACCGTGTGCTGCCATGGCCGGTTCCCGACGACGCCGACCCCGAGGGGCGGCACCGCTTTCCATGACCGACGACGCCCGCACGCCCGAGCCCACGCCCATCCCGCGCATCTGGCCTGACCAGCGGGTCGACGCGAACACGCTGTGCTGGTATCGCTCGAGCGAGGACGGCGAGATCCGGCCTGCCGTGCTTGACGGGGTCCGCCTGAGCGGTGCCACGATCATCCCGCTCGTGGGCCCCGAGGCCAACACGGCGTGCTTCGCACGCGAGCTCGCGCTCGCCCCGCGTGTCGGCATCCTGCTGACGCGCTCGGGCATCCCGCACGAGCGCGTCAGCAGGATGCCGACACGCGGGGCGAGCGCTCGCCCCGCGTGTCGGCATCCTGCTGACGCGCTCGGGCATCCCGCACGAGCCCTCGGCGCCCGCCGGCGAGTTGACGGCGGCGCGCCGCGCGTGGCGACACCTGCTCCTCGAGGCGATCCAGAGGTGGCCCACCGTGCAGGCGGCCCCCGCACTCGTCTGCGACGCGCTCGCGGCGTTCTGGTACGCCGTGACCTGGCACCCGATCGCTCGTGATCGGTGCTGGTCGATCCGGCTCATCCGCGTCCACCTCACCGAGCACGAACGCCGGTGGGCCTGTCGCGCCCTCTGGCGCACGGTGCCCGAGCCCCCGGCACCCGACGCCCTCGTTGCGCGCATCGCCGATCACATTCGGCAGGCGGGGCTCACGGGCGAGGCGGCAGATGACTTCCGCGTCGACGCGCACCTGGCGCGCGACCGCGAAGTGCCGCCCCCGCCGCCCGGCGCCTGACTGGCCTACAGGCTGACGCGTCGTCGCACGGCGACGCGGAGCGCGGCGAGGCTCTCGGTGGAACCGGTGAGCGACGGGCGCGCGGGGTCGCAGTCGTTCGCTGCGGTCCCCGGGCGGTCCAGCCACGTGGCGGCGATCGTGGTGCCGACGCCGTAGAAGGCCTGCGTCTCGGCGTAGATGGCGAGGAGGTGGCCGATCCGCGTGACACAGGCGGCGTCGAGCACCGCAGGCGGGCCGGCCGTGCGCCACGCAGTGTAGGTCGCCTCCGGTACCCCGAGCGCTGCGGCGACCTCGGACGGGGCGAGCCGCCAGCAGACCGCCACGGACGCGACCGCGCCGAGCAGCGTCGCCGCCTCGTGCGCGACTCGCGGCGGGCGGGCGCTGTGCGCGAGGCCATCGGGCCGGTGCTGCGCCTGCTCCTCGGTGGGCGTGTCCATGGGGGAAGGATGCCCCTCGTGACCGACTGTCGGCACCCACCACTACCCTCGCCGTCGATGCCTACACCGCCGCCGCCCCCCGTGCCTGACCTCCACGGTGAGGTCCTCATCCCCGTCGCCCGGATGGCCTTTGACCACTGGGGACTCTCCGACCACGAGGCCGCGACCATTCTGGACGTCGCGCCGGACGTGTGGGCGTCGTGGTGCGCGGTGCCACCGGCGACCCTGCCGCCCGAGTGCCTCGACCGCATGACCGAGGTGGTCGCGCTCGAGGTGCTGACCTGGTGCGGGCCGATCGGCGCGCGCCCCACGACGCCGGGTGGGCCGCACCCGCTTTTCCTGCCGGGGACCGGCCCGGACGGCGTGCGGCCGGCGATCGACTGGCTCCGGACCGGCCGACTCGAGGATCTCCGCGCCGTGCGCGTGGCGTTCGAGCGGGCGGTCGACCGGGCCTATCCCGACCCGGAGCGCCCCCGTGCGTGACCCCGCCCGCATCCCGCGTGTCCTCGACGCGCTCCGCGCCGCTTGGCAGGCGGTCTCCGATCTCCGATTGGGGCAATTGCTTATCGTCGCCGTGCCGCCCGAACGGCGGCCGCCACAGACGGGGGACAGGACGACGATGCCGCCATGTCGCGCGCGGTCTTCGTCCTCGTGGACGACGAGTGGCTGGCGGCGCTCGAACGGCTCGTGACGATCCGCCACCCGCAGCGGGACGAAGAGCGCACGAGCATCCAGCCGGTCGCGTGTACCCTCGCGAGGCCCTCGTTCACAGCCCACGCGCCGCATGCGGCGCCGCCGGCTGTCGACCCGCCTCACGACTGAGCGCACGCGCATGACCGCGCATGACGCACCGGGGGGGCGCGCGGGGCGCGTCGGCGCGGCCATGCCATTCCACGCCGAATTCACCCGCCCCGCGACGCCGTCGTCGCCGACCGCCGCGCGCCCGTCCGACACGCCGACGCCTCCGTCCCGCGCCGTGCGCACGCCGCCGACGGCACCGACCCGCGAGGCGCGCGAGCGGTTCGCGGCCCTCGTCGCCTCGCCGGACCGCACGGACCGCCTCGCTGCCGCGCTCGATCCGCTCGCGTGCCCTGAACTCCTGCGGCGCCTCTTCGACAGCGTCGTCGACGACACGCATCCGATCGCCCAGCTCCTGCGCGCCGTCGTCGCCGCACGGCTGCACGTCGCGTGGCGCGCCGCCCACGCCGCCGTCGACTACGAGCGTATCGCGCGCGCCGCCGCTGGACGGGTGCCGCTCGAGATCAGCGTCGCGTTCCTGCAGCGCGCGCTGCGGTGGTCGGGCGCCGTACGCTCGACGCTCGGCCGGTCGCTGCGCGCCAATCCGGACCGACTCGCCGCGCTGCTCGGCGACCGTTGGTGGCGGGAGTAGCGCGGCGCGCGACCAACAGGTTGAGGGACACCGCGCGACGCCCTCCCGAGGCGGCGGCAAGCCCTGTGCGCAAGGCCGTGACGCCGCTGGCACGCAGACGCCCGTCACGGGGGGATGCGCCTGTTTCACGCGAACCGCGCGGTGCGCTTGCCATCGCCGCGCGGCCGCTCGCGGCGGGAGTGTCCGACCACTGACGCATCGTGCTCCACACGACAGCCTTATTCTCCCGCACGAGATCACCGAACGCCTGGGGGGGCGATGGCCACCACCGTGCTGGCGAGCCTGCGACTCACCCCCGCGGTGACGGCGACGCTGCTGCGGCAGCACTCAACGCTCCTGTCGGCGGTTCCCGCGCGTGAGCGGGCGCGCTGGCAGTCGTCGGGGCGGCGCATCGTATGGCGGCCGTGGAAGTCGTCGTCCGTCAGGTTGCGGCCGAGGTGGCGCAGGCCGCGCGCCCGCTCGAGGTGCTTGCGTCAGGGTTCCCCGGCGCCGTCACACCCAACGGGGGCGTCGCCCAACGTCGGCGGCAGGCCGAGGCACACGCCGGCCTTCGGGCGATCGTCGCGCAGCTGTCTCGCGCGCTGGTGGCGCGCCAGGCCGGCGTGCCCGCACGGCGCGCGTCCACAGTCGTCCGCCACTGGGAGACCGAGGGGCGGATCTTTGCCGTGCCGGCGGGACGGCACGTGCGCTATCCCGCCTTCCATTCTGCCCCGATCACCGGGCAGCTACGGCCGGTGTTCGCGGCGGTGCTCGGACACCACCAGCCCGAGACGCCGTGGGGCCGTGCGCTGTGGTGGACCGCCCCGTCCGGGTGGCTTGGCGGCCGCCGACCGCTCGGCGTGCTCGCTCAGGTTGAGGGCGTGGTCGTACGCGACGCGCGCCGGCGCCGGCAGCCGCCCACGACTAGCGGCGACGGCGGAGCGGGGCGTCGTGCGCCAGCGTTCGCAGAATGCCGCGCGGCCGACCACAACACGATCGCGTCCGTGGCGGCGGGTTCGGCTCAGCTCGAGATCAGCCGAGCACTGCGCGAGCACGCGAGCCGGTGATCGCGTGCCCTGCATTCGTCAACCCGCAACGCTGTAGCGTCACATCCGGAGACGCGCCCGGCCCTCCTTCGGTGTGGGTCGCAGGTCGGCCGGGCGGGGAGATCGGCTGCTGTGGGGCACGCCGTGGTCTGCAGCCGCATGCGCCCGCGGCCAGCCGCCGGTGCGATTGCGCACCGGCGGGCAGCGTGCGCAATGCGCCGCCCGCAGGCCATGGCCCTCAGGCAGTCGGCATTCTCGCCACGGGCAAATCGGGCGCATCGCGCGCCACGTGCGCGGGCGACGGTCCGGGCACGGCTTTGCTCCGTAGGACGCATCCACCGCTGTCCGCACGCTGCAGCGGTGCCGGCTCGGGCCCGTGATCGTGTGCCTCACGTGGCTCCCCCGACGCCTCAGCGCTCGACAGGCGACTCCCCGTGGCTGCGCGGAGCTGCTGCCGCAGCTCGCGTTGGAACGTCTCACGGAAAGCAAGGACCGCCTGAAAGTGGTTACGGTCCGTGTACGGTGGCGGCTTCACAATCGGCAGCCGAGCGAATGCGATGAGGACCCCAACCATCTCCATCAGCGTCAGCCGCGGCATCGACACCGCTTTCGCCGCCGCGGCCACCTGCTCGTCGAACGCCACGAGCGCCTTCGCGCGCAGGTCCTGCCGTTCGAACGCGATCGGCGTCTTCGGCACGCTGGCTCTGACCGCGGCGCGCAACCATGCATCACGATTCCGTTCGGCGGCACCCACGTACACCACGTGCGGGTGCTCCGCGATCGGCAGGCGCGCATAGAAGTAGGGCGGCACGCGCATCGTCCACGGCGACCAGTCGGCGAGCACCATGGGCTGCTCAAGTGCACCACCGACCAAGCTCAGCGCCCACGGTTCGAAGGCCCACGTGCGCGCCGTGGGGTCCAGGGTGAACAGCGCCGTGCGGTACGCATCGCCATGACGACGACTCGCGGTCTCCGTCGGTGCGGCTATCGAGACGAGCCCGCCCTCGGCGAGGTGTAGCACGACCCGCTGCGACGTGATGAACGCGCGCTGCCGCGCGCGCCCATCCCGTGGGACGAGCGGCGGTCGGACGCCGCGCGTCTCGAGCACCCGCCGCCCGGCAGGGCCGAGCGTGACGATCGTGGCTGAGGCGGATCGGTTGAGTGCCCCGAGCCCGAGCGAGGCGAGCGGCAGCTCCTGCAGCAGGGGGCCCGACGCGCTCGTGAGCGCGCGCTGGACGTGCGTGCGCGCGGTCCGCTCGCCCCGCTCGAGCATGCACGCGAGCAGCCGCTCGAGGGTGACCCGCGAGGTGACCTGCAACGCGGCCGCCAGCACCAGACAGTACTCCTCCTCCGGGGTGATCCTGTAACGCTTACACATGGTATACGTCTCCGCCGAGCGCCGTCTGCACGCGGGCCGCGACGGCGCGCGAGGTGGCGCACAGCACCCAGTCGTTGTCGCGCGCCTGCGCGATCGCGTCAAGCGCGGGCCCGTCATACTGCCGCGTCACCAGCTCGACGAAGAAGTCGGCACTCTGCCGCTCGAAGCTGAACCACAGGTCCGGTCGCTTCTGATCGGCGAACGCGTCGGCGAGGTCACGCTGTGCCATGCGGCTGTCGCAGTAGATCGTCGCCACCCGCCAGCCCGGCCGCTCACGCGGGAGCACGGCGAGCCCCACCTCCACCGCGACGAGGTGGTGGAACAGCATCGCAGGAGGGATCCGGACCCGCGGACGCCGCAGCGAGACCACCGGACGGTCGATCTGGTCGGGGATCACGGTGAGCGCGGGGCTCCGACGCCATTGCCGGACGAGTGCTTCAACGGCGCGCACCGCGCCGCGACGATCGGGAGCCAACGGGCGGCAGAACATCTCCCGCGTGAGAAACGCATCGCCGTCCGACGCGCCGGCCCGGACGCGGTAGCTCAGGGGCGTCTGGCGGCGCGCCGTCGGACGGGGGCCGACGCGGTATGCGGCCCGGTACGCCCCCCAGACGCCCGCGCTCGGGCGGGGGAGTGGCGCGACCGTAAATCGTCCGTCCGCCCTGAGCGCGGCGAGCAGCGCGGGCGCATCGCGTGGGTGAAGCGCATCGGGGTGACAGGAGTGCATGGCTGCGGCGAACTGCCACACCGTCAAACTGCCCGCGTCGGCCAGCAGCGCGTGGGCACGTGCCACGAAGTGCGGGTGCGAGAGGGCGACCGGGTCATCCGGCGTCACGCGTGCGTGCACCGGCGCATCACAGGCGGCCGGTACCGGGCGCACCCCGCGCATCGAGTCGTCGTTGGTCACGGTGTGGGTCTCCGCTGCAGGTCCAGCAGGTGTGTGCGTGTCGCCTCGTCGGTCGGTCCCGGGGCGACGCATGCGTGCGCGGCCGGGATGAGGTGCTCGGGCGCGGAGTCTCGGACGATCCACGCCGCGCTGAAGCAGTCCGCGACCGTGATATCGTGACAGGTGTCGGTGCCGGTGCGGGATCCCGGATCGAGGGAGTACACGCAACGGTCCGCGATGTCGGGCGCCTCGCGCCGCCACTGCGAGTCGCGCAGCGCGCCCCACGGCGACCAGATGGCGGGCAGCGACCGGGGGCGCCTGACCCACGCCGACCAGTGCGACGGAGTCGTCAGACCTACAAGTGGGGCGAGGTGCGGCGCGATGGTTCGAATCACTCCGCTGTGCACGGGCATACCCGGGATCGACAGCCAGGCCGCCGGCGACGGCCGCGCCTCGTTGAAGCGCCAAACGGCAAGAGCGACGACGGTGGTCCCGATCGAGACCGGCAGGAGCTGATGCGCCTCGTAGTCGGTCATGTTGGCGAATTCCGCGCGAAGCGAGTGCGGCACAGCGTCGCGCAACGCGACGACGAGCGCGTGCCCCTCGCGAGCGCCGAACAGCTCCGTCGCGACGGTCCAGACCAACGCGGGCATCGTCGCGCACACAGCGACGTGTTGGTGCTCGATCGCCCGCTCCACGCTCTCTGCCGAGGGAATCCGGACGACACAGCCGTCCAGGTCGTCGCGCTGCAGGAGTGCGGTGAACAGCGCCTGCGCGTCGGCCACGAGTCCGTCAGTGAGGCGGAGCGGGCGTGCAGGCGAGACGGTCCAGCGCATCGCCGCTCGGTAGCCGCTGGTGCGAGCGGCGTCCTCGGTGGCGATGCGCGTATGGCCGGGCCGGAGGAGATCGTTACCAACCGCGCGCGGCCGGGGATCGGCGGTGGTGACGCGAACGCGCCACGCGGCATCGGTGGCGATGAGTTGCGCAATCGCGGGCGGCGTCACCGCGAATAGCAGATCGAGCGCCAGCGGCGTGTCCGCGTCCGCGCCCGGGATCCTCGCCCGCCCACCATCGCTGACCGTCGACCCGGAGGCCCTCGCATCCCCACCCATCGGTGGGGCCTCCGGGCAATGAGGGGGCCGATCCGGAGAGCGCGGCTGCTCGGTTTGCTGCTCGGTGGGCTGCGCTCCTGGCCTCGACGCCCCGCCCTGCCCCTCGCGCGACGAACGGTGCGCCGACGAGGGACACGCGTGGACGACAGAGTCTGACGGGACGGACGCCATCCCGAACGCGGGCGACGCCGACGGGCCCGCGTTCGGTGCCTCGTGGACGGTGCACGCGGTGGCACGCGGCGCGCGCGGGCCGTCCGCCGGGACGGCGCTGGCGAATCGGTCCCGTGTGTCGGCGTTGCCGGGTGCCCCGCAGCGCGGTACACCACGTGCGCGAGCGAATTGCGCAATAGCTGCCGCGGTAAGCGCGTCGGCGTATGCAGCTTGGAGCTCCTCAGGCGACTGGGTCGGAGACCTCGAATCGGTCGCGCGGCACGTATCCGTCGGCGCTGTCACGGACACCGGATCGGTCGTGCTCTCCGTGCGCGTCTCGCAGACGAGCGACGCCGCGGTGGGCGGCACGGTGATCGCCGCAGACGGAGCGCCCAGGCCGTCAGCATCAGGCGCCGGAGTCGGGGTGGTCGCTGTCTCGGTGTGGGCGGCGGCGCTGCCGTCGTTCAGCAGGAGGTCGAAAATCGACGGCTGCGTGGGGTCGTCGTGGGGCCACTTTCGGTTGCGCATGGCGGTGTCGGTGTAGGACTCAAGCGCGACGGCCCACCCGACCATCGCCGACTAGCCCGGGGGCGCCCACGCGCGCTCCGCCGCGCCAATCCCCCACGCGTCGGTGCCCGGCGCACCGCCCCCTCGCCCTTGCCAAAGGCGCAGGTCCCCCGGCAAACGGGTGACGTCCCACGACCGCGCACCGCCGGTGACCGCCATCCACCGCACGTCGAGCGCACGATGCCGAGGGAGTCCGTCCCTCGGTAAGCGAGACGCTACGGCCGCGCAGCGCAGTCCACCGCGTCGCGGTGCACGCGGCGGCGCTTATCGGGCGTACGGCAATTGCCGAAGGAGGACGTCCCCATCGGCACCCGAGCACCGCGAGGGCGATCGCGCTAAGTCGTTGCGCCAGCGTACGTAGCGGGGCGGGACGCCCGACCGAAAAACTGTCGGATGAAGTGGGCCGCACATGCCGCTCCTCCTCGGCGGTTCGCGATCGTGGCGCCACGCATAGTGCTGGCGCGAGGCATCGACGGCCCCGGCATGGTCACGCCGTGAGAGGCCGTCAGCGGTTGACGGCCTCGGAGCCTCGGTCGCCCCCCGCGACCACTGAAGCGGCACGCTGTACGGCCGACGGCGGCATGCGGTGAGGCACCGCCCGTGGCGTCATCGCAGAGCAGCCTCAGGGAGGCGGGCCCGGTGTCGTGTGCACAGTGGCGGGGTCGAGGTCACGC
>ERZ1066123.1827-NODE-1827-length-11944-cov-7.428547_pt1 | contig 11944 bp, 10 predicted proteins | sample MGYA00382770_ERZ1066123 | MGnify/ENA primary metagenome ERZ1066123 (study PRJEB33369, sample SAMEA5778353) | biofilm metagenome | biome: Industrial cooling water; feature: Water cooling tower basin; material: Biofilm | place: United Arab Emirates | collected...
TCGCAAGACTCTCTTGCCGCTTCGCCTTCACCTGCATCGGCACCTGATAGTTCGCCCCGCCGACCCGGCGGGACCGCACTTCCAGCGACGGCTTGACGTTGTTCACCGCGACCGTGAAGACCTCGATCGGGTCGACGTCCGGCATCCGCTTCTTGATCTGCTCCAGGGCGTCGTAGAAGACGCGGGTGGCCGTCGACTTCTTGCCGTCCTTCATGATGCAGTTGATGAACTTGCTCGCCAGCAACGAGCCGTACCGGATGTCGGGGGCGAGCGTGTCGGCGGAGGCGGTTCGCTTCTTGGTAGCCATATTCTTGGGTGGTGAGGTTGTGTGATCGCGAGGCGGTGAACGGGTGGGCGGGAAGACGACCCCGCCACCTCACTACCTCACCGAAATTACTTGCCTTCGACCTTCTGGCCGTACTTCGAGCGGGCTTGCTTGCGGCGGCTGTCGCCGGTGTTCACGCTGCTGGGCGACTGGCAGTCCAGCACGCCGCGGACGATGTGATACCGCACGCCCGGCAGGTCCCGCACGCGGCCGCCGCGGACGAGCACGATCGAGTGCTCCTGCAGGTTGTGGCCTTCGCCGCCGATGTACGCGGTGACTTCGGTCCCGCTCGAGAGGCGAACCCGGGCGACCTTCCGGAGTGCCGAGTTCGGCTTCTTCGGGGTCATCGTCTTCACGACGGTGCAGACGCCGCGCTTCTGCGGGCAGCCGTCCACGGCCGGGTGCTTCGGCTTCGACTTCTGGGGAACCCGCGGGCTGCGGATCAACTGATTAATCGTCGGCATTCCTGAACCTCGGGACCGCCGTCACGCCGGGACGGAAGTCAGCATTTAAGCGAAAACCGGCCGACCCTTCCAGGGGAGGTTGCGGATTTTTTCCGCGCGACGCGGCGGACCCGACCGCAGGGGTGCGGATTTGCCCCGGCCGAAACGCAGGGTACACTGACACCACACCTCTCCGTTCCCCCGCCTGACGAGACCCGTCCGTGGCCACCCCGATTCTTATCGTCGACGCCTTCGCGGACGCAGCGTTTGCCGGAAATCCGGCCGCCGTCTGCCTCGCGGACGAACCCCGCCCCGCGGACTGGATGCAGCGGGTCGCGAACGAAATGAATCTGTCCGAGACGGCGTTCCCCGTCCGCGAGGGGGACGTGTGGCGGCTCCGGTGGTTCACGCCAGCTGTCGAAGTGGACTTGTGCGGCCACGCCACCCTGGCCGCGGCCCACGTGCTCTGGGAAAGCGGCCGGGTGCCCGCCGGGGACACGATCCGGTTCCGCAGCAAGTCCGGCCTCCTGACCGCCGAACGGGACGGCGACTGGATCGCCCTCGACTTCCCCGCGTACAAGGTCGGACCCCGCACCCCGCCGCCCGCGCTGACCGAGGCCCTCGGGCTGACGCCGACGTTCGTCGGGCACACCGGCACGGACTACGTCTGCGAAGTGCCGACCGAGGACGCCGTCGTCGCGATCCGTCCGGACTACCGCCGGCTGGGTCAGGTGATGACCCGCGGGGTGATCGTGACCGCGAAGTGCGAGCGCGCCGGGGTCGACTTCGCGTCCCGGTTCTTCGCCCCGGCGGTCGGCGTCCCGGAAGACCCGGTGACGGGGTCCGCCCACTGCGCGCTCGGGCCGTACTGGGCGGGGAAACTCGGGAAGACGGAGCTGGTCGGGTTCCAGGCGTCCAAGCGGGGCGGCACGGTGAAGGTCGCCGTCGCCGGAGACCGGGTTCGCCTCGCCGGGAAGGCGGTGACGGTGCTCCGCGGGGAGCTGATCGCGTAAACGGCCGCGGACCCGCCGGTGTCGGCGGGTCCGCGGGAGGAGGTCATCCGAACCGGATTAGTGGTTCAGCATGAACTCGTTGGTGTTGAGCAGCGCCCAGAACAGGTCCTGGTAGAACGTCAGGTCGTTCGGGCCGGACGGCGGGATGCCGACGAACTTCGGCTGGCCCGCGCCGGGGGCCGGCTTCGGCTCTTTCTTGGGGTTCTTGGCACCCGTGCCGCCGGTGGACGGCGCGGGCTCGGCCGGCTTCGCGTCGGGGTTCGACACCACGCGGCCCTTCATCTGGAAGTCGACGAGGACGCCCATTTCCTTCGAGGTCGGGTGGCGGTTGAGCGTCATCACGAACAGCTCGTCGATCACGCCTTTCGCGTTGGTCACGCCGCCCTTGGCCGTGTACCGGCTGACGACCTCTTGCACCGCGTTGTTCCCCTTCCGGGTCACTTCGCCGTTGAGTTCCTGGCCGTTGAGCATCAGCAGGGCCTGGATCACGGTGCCGTTGAAGCTGAGTTCGTTCCCCTCGTCGTCGCCGAAGTTGCGGACGAGCTTGGCCATCCAGCGGTCGCGGAGCTGCTTCCGTTCGCCGGCGTCCGGGGAGGTTTCCGCCTTGGTGGCGGTCATCAGGGACTCGAACAGCACTTCCGGCGAGAGCGCCTTCAGCGGCATCCGGGCGAAGTAGCCGTCGTACTTCTGGTCGACGTAGGCCGGGTTCGCCTCGTGGCTCAGGCTGTACGGCTCGCTGCAGCAGATCCACTCCAGCAGCAGTTTGCTGTCGTAGTTGTACTTCTTGAACTCGTCGGTGACGGCCTTGAGCATGTCCGGGTGGAGGACTTCGTTCAGGCTGCCGAAGTCGTCGATGGTCGGCTCCTTGTTCAGCCCGCGGCCGAACAGGTGGCCCCAGATGCGGTTGACGTAGGCGTTCGCGAAGTTGTCGTGGGTGACGACGTACTCGGCGAGGATCTGGCGGCGGCTCTTGCCGGCGTGCGACGACTTGATCGTCTTGTCGGACTCGGCCCCGGCGTCGGCCTGGGCCACGTCCTTCAGGGCGATCGGCTTGGTGGACATCAGCCGGCCGTCCCGGGGTTCGTAGAAGATCCGCCCGTTCGGGTTCAGGGTCGGCTCGTCCCGCAGTTCGACCTGGGCCGGGACGTCCATCATCCGGTTGCCGTTGCCGGGGGTGCCGGCGGACGGGTTGCGGTCGCGGGTCGTCTGGCGGAAGTAGGCGTTGACGCCCCAGAAGTCCGACTGGACCCATTCCTTGTTGAACGGGTGGTTGTGGCACTGGGTACACTGCGTCTGCAGGCCGAGGAACAGCCGGGTGACGCGGGACGTGATCGGGACCGCGTCGTGGGTGCCGAGTTCGGACCGCTTCTCCTGCGGGATCGCCTCGCCCATGTGCTGGATGATGAAGTTCACCGCCTGGTTCTCGTCGGACTTCCCGGTCGCGGTGATGAGCTTCGTGACCAGATCCTTGTGGGAGATGTTCTTCTTGAAGTTCTCTTCGAGCCAGTACCCGATCTGCTCGCGGTAGAGGTAGTGGCTGGACCGGGTCATCAGCCAGACGGTCCAGATGTTGGACCAGTGGGTGGCGTACTCGTCCACGTAGTTGAACTCGACGCCCTTCTTCGCCCCCTTCGGGCGGTACTTGGTTTCGTTCAGCAGCCGGCGGACGAGGCGGACGCGCTTGTCCTTGCCGGTGTCCTGGTCGAAGTCGCGGACCTCGTCCGGGGTCGCGATGCGGCCGATCAGGTCGATGAACACGCGGCGGAGGAACTCGTCATCGGTCGCACGTTTGGCCGGGGTTTTAATGCCCTGGTCGGCCCACCCCTTCGCGATGCCTTCGTTGATCGCGACGGTGGCCGGCGGCAGAACCGGTCCCCCTTCGGCGGCGGAGCCGGCCGAGGCGGACACGAGCATCGCACCGGCGGCAAACAGACCGGCGGTCAGGCGCTTCATTCAACACCCCCCTTGCAGGGAATTCCGGGAAATGGGAAACCCGCCACGGCCCGGCGGGAGAATAGGTTCGCGAATCGTTCCGGCGTGACCGAGGGCGAGTATGATTCTAAGTCACGAGCCGCCGCGATGCCGAGAAAATTCTCCCCGTTTGTCTGATCGTCTCCGTGACCCGGACGCGACCGAAGCCAAACCCCCCAGGCGGCGGACACCTTAACCTTCTTGGACGCGGGTCCCGCCCGAGAGTTCCCGATTCCGGCGAAAAGGAGGAGCCCGTGAGACTGGACCTGCGTGCCGTGGCGGAGAACGCCCGCCGGGCGGAAACAACGGAACTGCTTGACAGGGTTACGGTTTACCGCGACGATATGGAGCCGGCCGCACTGGACCTGATCGAAGGGGAGCTCGCACGGCGAGGGGTGGAACCCGACGCGATCCGGGACCACCACCGCCTCCGACGCGAGCGGCTGATCCGCGACGCGGACGGAAGTTGCGTTCGCTGCGAGTTTTGCGACCAGCCCGCGGTTCGCCTCGGGCGAAGCTGGCACCGCATCGGCGGCATCATCCCGGTGTTCCGGCGAAGCTTTGCCTACTGCGAAGACCACGACCCGACCGCCGAGTGAGCCCTCATTCGTCCGCCTGGGCTGTCTTCGGTTTCGTATACCCCGTCGGCTTCGCGTGAAGCCGGGGCTTTGCCGGAGACTCCCCCGGTGTGCTCACTCCCGGCGGAGTCGAGAGGGCAGGCCCGGCGGCGGTCGCATCCGGGAGGTTCGCGGCCACGCCCGTCTCGGTCGGCTTCTGGAAGTACACGACCGCGACGGCCACCACGCCGGCAAGACCGGCCACCAGTCCGAGTTTGGCGTCGCTTTCCACGGGCGGCCCTCCACGCTCCTCCGTCGGTCCCGGTCAACGATGCCCCACCGGTCTCGGCCCGGCCCGGAAACTTGAGGGTTTCCGGCCGATTCGCACGCCCGTCCGCCCTCCCCACCCGTGCCTCGGGAAGGCCGGGCGAGAGGGGTGCCGCCGGAAGCCTCCGACCGACCGTCACCGGTCATTTGTTCGTCTTGAGCGTGACCTCGCAGTAGTGCCCGATGACGGCGGCCCAGAAGCCGAGCTCGTCCCACGGGCTGACCGGCATCCCGCCGAGGATGACGCCGCCCATCTCGTCCGTGCTCCCCTCGCCGTGGGTGATCCGGCGGGGCGGCCGGAACGGGTTCCGCGGGTGGTTCGCCGAGTTGTCCCAGACGAACTCGGCCTTGACGACCGTCCCCTTCGGCAGACGCACGGGTTTCGCGTACTGGTAGGTGTCCTGCCAGTTGAAGTCCCAGTCCTTGATGTACAGCAGTTCCTTGGTGGTCTTGTCCGGCAGTTCCGCCTTCACGCGGATTTCCTTGCCGATCATGTGCATGTGCCCCCACACGCTCCGCAGTTCGAAGTCGCACGGCAGGGTGAACTCGTCCTTGCGCGTGTAGTCCTTCTTCCCCGGCGGGATGTCGATGTCGTCCGACCCGAGCAGGATCGCGCCCATGTTCCGGGCCGGCTTCTTGTCCGTGAAGTAGAAGCCGACCTTGGTCTGGTCCTTCTCGACCTTGCCGCTGGGGTGGTAGTGCATCTGGAGGACGAAGTCCGACCCCTTGGACAGGGTGATGGCGGTGTCCGCGTCGAAGAACCGCGGCACCTGGCCGGGGACGTAGCCGGGGGTGAACCCGCGGGGGATGAAGCCGGGGCCGCCGAAGTTGACGTACCCGTTGCCGCCCGCCTTCTCGTTGAGCTTCCGGGCCGTCCCGCCGGTGTCGATCAGCCCGACGGCGTGGTGCGCCACCCGCCGGTTGCTCGGGATGACCTCGATCCCCTTCAGGTACTTGTCCCCCTTCAACTCCAGGGGGAACACGAAGTGGACGTACACGTCCTTCCCTTCCGCGGGGATCGTGAACGCCTTCGGCATGGTCAGGACGAGGTCCGGCTCGCCGAGTTGCCAGCCCTCCTTGAACTTCGGCGAGTCCGGCAGCTTGGCCTTGTCCCCCTCCGGGGCTCCGCCGTCGGCCCACGCCTTCAGCACGGCCACCTGCTCGGGGTCGAGCCGGCGGTCGTTCAGGAACTCGCCGTGTTTCGGCTGCGGCTTCCACGGGGGCATGACCTCGCCGGTCGTCACCCGCGCGATCGCCTTCGCCCGCTTCCTGGCGTCGGCGTAGGTCTGCAGCGGGAACGGGCCGATCTGCCCCGTCCGGTGGCAGGTGACGCAGTGGGCGTTCAGGATCGGCGCGACGTGTTCGGCGAAGTTCGGCGTGTCGCCGGCCGGGGACGCGGTCGCGGTCAGCGCGACGGCGGCCGCGGCCCACAGGACGCGGGGCATGGGGAAATCTCCCGGGGTTGAGGTCACTTCTTCGGGGGCGAAGGGAAGTCGATGTCGCAGCCGATCGCCTGAGTCCGCGGGTTCGGCACCGGCTTGCCCGCGAGGACGGCGTCGAGCGCGGCCCGCAAGTCGTGCGTCGTCGGTTCGGCACGCTTCTTGCCAAGGGCGATGTACCGGTCGTCGATCCGTCCGCGGTACAACACGTCCCCCGTCGGAGACAGGACGACCGCTTCCGGCTTGACCGTCGCCCCCGTGCGGGTCGCCAGGGTCAACTTCGGGTCGAGGACGGACGGGCACGGCAGGGCGTACTCTTTGGCGTGCTTCGCCGCCTCGTCGGGGGTGACGTCCGCGTCGGCGTACACGGCGAAGAATGCAACCTTCTTGGGCGTGTACGCCGTCGCGATCCGCGCGAGTTCGGGGGTGTAGCCGTTCGACACGGGGCAGTCGTGCCCGAGGAACAGCAGCACGACGGCGGCCGCGTCATCGGGTCCGGGCAGGCGAACCGTTCCGCCGCCGACACGGGGAAACTCTCGGGCCGGAGGTTCTGCTCGGGCGAAACCGACCGCCACGCCAGCCGTCGCGACGAGGAGGACTGCGACTCGCATACGGTACTCCTCGGGTCAACGGCTCCTACCGCCGGGACGGTCTCCGGGTTTCACACCGCAAGAAGAACTGGGCGAACCGAAAATGAACGTCGATCAGATTGTTGCCGGCGTTAAATTGTCTATGGTAAGATCAAGTCATTTCGCGAATCGACGAAATTTTGGAATGTATTTCGCGGAAACCTTTTGCCGGCTCGCCGGACTCATCCCGAACCCTCGCCACGGGTTGGGGTGATCTCGCCTCTTTCGACCTGCGGACGGCTGCAAGAACGGGTGGAACTCGGGGTTGCTCCGCGCCTAATACTGTCGCATTGTATACCTATAACTCCGGAATCGCCGCCCAGGGAGCCGCCCCTCCCTTGACAGGTTCGCCCATGGCCGCCGTGCTCGTCATCGACGACGACCCCGACGTTCTCGCCGTGCTCCGCGCGGCGGTCGAACGCCGCGGGGACTCGTTCCACGACGCTGGGGACGTCGCGGGCGGCATCGAACGGTTCAGCCGCTCCCGACCGGACGTGGTGTTTTGCGATCTGTTCCTCGGCGGCGCGAAGGGGTTCGACTTCCTCGCCCGGCTGCACGACATCGACCCTCGGGTGCCGGTCGTGATCATCACCGGCGAGCAGTCGAGCGACCTCGCGATCCTGTCGAACGCGCGGGGGGCCTTCGACTACCTGTCGAAGCCGTTGAACCCGGCGAGCGTCGATTACGTGATCGACCAGGCCGTCGCGGCGGCCGCGGCCGCGCGCCGACCCATCGCCCTGGCCCCCGCCGGCGAGCGACTGCCGCCGGGGACCATCGTCGGCCGGTGCCCCGCGATGCAAGAGGTCTACCGGTCGATCGGCCGCGTCGCCGCCCGGCGGGTCACGGTCCTGCTGCTCGGCGAGAGCGGCACCGGGAAGGAACTCGTCGCCCGGGCCATCCACCAGCACTCCGGCCGGGAAGGCCGCCCGTATGTCGTCGTCAACTGTGCCAGCGTCCCGGAGAACTTGCTCGAAAGCGAACTGTTCGGGCACGAGAAGGGGGCGTACACGGGTGCGGACCGCCGCCGCGAGGGCCGGTTCGAGCAGGCCGACGGCGGCACCCTGTTCCTCGACGAGGTCGGGGAACTCTCGCTCGACACGCAGGCCAAACTTCTCCGGGTGCTGCAGCAGCAGGAGTTCCAGCGGGTCGGCGGGAGCGAGACGCTCCGGACGGACGCCCGCGTGGTGGCGGCGACGAACCGCGACTTGAACGGGATGGTCGCCGAAGGCCGGTTCCGCTCCGACCTGTACTTCCGCCTCGCCGGCTACTCGATCTCCCTCCCGCCGCTCCGGGAGCGGGGCGACGACCTCCCCGCCCTGATCCGCCACTTCTTGAGCCTTCTCGGGGACGAACTCGGCATGACCGTCAGCGGCCTCTGCGAGGAGGCCGTCGACCTCTTGACGGCTCACCCGTGGCCCGGCAACTTGCGGGAACTGGAAGGGTCGCTCCGCCGGGCCATGCTCCGGTCGACGGGGCCGGTGCTGACCCCGGACCTGTTCGACCTGAGACCCTCCGGCCCGGTCCCTCCACCCGCTCGCCGATCGTGTCCGGACAAGACCGAGTTCGTCTCCGCCCGCCTCGCCGCGGGCACCCGGAACCTCTACGCGGAGTGGCTGGCCAGCCGGGAGCCGGAACTGTTCCGACACGTCCTGACGCACTTCAAGTGGAACCTGACCCAGGCGGCCGAAGCCCTCGGGATCAACCGCATGACCCTCCGCGGGCGGATCCGGGAGTACGACCTCCACGCCCCCGCCGAGAGCGAGTAGCGGCCGACCGCTGGCGAATTTTTCGCCGGTGGCGAGTCGGTCACCACCTTCCGCGCGACGCCTTTCGATGCGGGCCGAAAGATTCGGCGGTACAGACAGGGCTTTCTGCTGCGGGTTCATCTCGGGGTGGAATTCTGTTGAATGTCGGGACTGGCACACGAGATGCTGTACTAAGGGTCACTCACTTATTCGGCTCTGTCGATCACCGCCCAGTTCATGGGTGGCGGTCCTGTTGCCCTCAGACCGAGCTCCCATGCGAACGGACGCGGACCGCCCCCCGCGCGGGGTCGGGGAACACGACGTGTACGCCCTGCTCGCCCGGTGTACCGGCGCGGACGTGGCCCGCCTTGTGGCGCTGACCCGCTCGGCGAACCCGGTCGCGGCCGTGCCGTCGCTGGTGGCGGCCGGCGTGCTCGACCGGGTCTCGGCCCGGGCCGTCGGGCGCGTCCTCGCGGGGTCGCTCGACGAGCGGGATCTGAAACAAGTCCTCGACCTGCCCGCCCTTCGAACCCGAATCGACCGCCCGACGCGCGAGGAGCAGCCGCCCGCTCCGCCGCTGCCGCTGCCGCTCGACAGCACGTTCGGCCGGTACACGATCCGCGGCCTGCTGGGGCGGGGCGCGTCCGGCCACGTCTACCTCAGCGTCCACCCGGACCTCGGCGTGCCGGTGGCGCTGAAGGTGTCCGCGGACGCGGCCCCGCTGCGGGCGGAAGCGGCCGTGCTGGCGCGGGTCACGCACCGGAACGTCGTCCGCGTCTGGGACGTCGAGCGGGCGGGCCGGCTGACCGCACTGGTGCTCGAGTCCGTCGCCGGGGGCAGCCTCGGCCGGGCGCTCGCCGCGGGCGAGCCGCTCCCGGCCGCGACCGTGCTCCGGGCCGCCCGAGACGTGCTCTCCGCCCTCCGCGCCGCCCACGCCGCCGGGGTCGTCCACGGGGACGTGAAGCCGGCGAACGTCCTCGGGTCGGCCGCAGACGGGTTCAAGCTGGCGGACTTCGGCACCGCCCGCCGGCCGGCCGGGGTGTGCTCGTCCGGCGGCTGGATTCGGGGCACCTGGCCCTACGCCGCGCCGGAGTGCTTCGACGGCCGCGGCGGACCCGCCTCGGACGTGTATTCGCTGGGGCTGACCCTCCGCCACGCCGCGACGGGCCGGCCGGACGTGACCGCCGCCACGTTCGCCGAGTGCCGTGCCGCCCACGCCGCCCTTACCCTCGACCCGCTGCACTGGACGGTCCCCGGCATCGGCCGGCGGGCGTCCGACCTGATCCGTCGCATGACGGACCCCGACCCGGCCGGCCGGCCGTCGGTGTCCGCCCTGCTCCGCGCGTTCCGTACCGCCCGCGTCGCACACCCGGAGACGTCCCGATGACCTCGCCCCCGAGTCGGTTCCGGCTCTTGCTTCTCGTCCCGTGCCTCGCCCCGCTCGCCGTCGGGGCCGCGGTCGCCGTCGTCCCGGCGGACGGCCCGGTTTTGGCCGTCGGCCTGGGAACTGCGGTCGTCGCGGCGGGGGCGGCCGCCGGAATCGCCTGGGCTCTTTCCCGCCCCGTCGCCGAGTTGACGGCCGCCGTCGCGCGGGCCGCGGACACGGGGGACGGACGACTCCCGACCGACCGGCGCGACGAGATGGGCGCGATCGCGAGCGGCGTGTCCGGGTTGTTGGGCCGGATCGCCTCGCTGGAGCGCCGGGCCGAGCGGGCGGAAGCCGCCACCGCCGCCGCCGACGACCGGACCCAAGCGGCGACGGCCGCCGCCGCCGCCGAACGGGACAAGTTCGCCGCGGCCCTCGACCAACTGGTCCGGTACGTCGGTGCGGTCGCCAACGCCGCCCCGGCCGCGCCGCTGACTCTCGACCTGCCCGCGGGCGTGTCCGCCGACAAGATGCTGGCCGCGGCCCAGGACCTCGCGACCAAGGTGAACTTCGCCCGCCAGAAGCTCGGCGCGTTCCACCGGGTGCTGCAAACGACCCCGGCGGCGATCGTGGCCGTCGACGACAAGGGGATCGTCCGGTTCGCGAACGCGGCCGCGGAAAAGGCCCTCGGCCGGGCGTCGGCGGAACTCCTCCGCACCCCGCTGGCCGCGCACCTTCGGCCATCTGCGGCCCCGGACCCGACCGGCCTCGCCTCCCTTCCGGAGACCGGGATCGCCGGGTGGTTGGCCGCCGGGGGGCCGCCGGCCGCCGGCGAATCCGCGGGCGGGGTGCCGTTCGCCCTCGCCGCCGCCCGGTCCACGACCCCGTCGGACAGCCTCTGGTGCGTCGCCCTCCACGACCTGACCGGCGACCGCGACCGACTCGGCGGGGTGCTCGCGCGGACCCGGGAGGAAGGCTTCGCCACCAGCCTCGCGCTCGCCGACCGCGCCGTCGGCGGGACCGGCGAAGCGATCCTGGCCCAGACCCGGCAACTCATCGGCGAGGCGAAGCAGACCCCGCAGCGCGACGCCCTGGTTCCCCGGCTGAGGGCGATCCAGCAGTCGGCCGGCGACCTCGACGCGCAGGCGCGGGTGACGCGGGCGCTCGCCGCGGTGCTCTGGGGCGAACTCCCGCCGCCGGTCTGCGTCGAGTTCCTGGCCGGCGAGTCGGTCCGGTCCGTGGTCGACCAACTCGGGAGCCGGCTGGCGGCCCGGAACGCGACGGTCGCCGTCTCGGACGCCGGCGGGTGGGTGTACTGCGACGAGGAGTGGTTCCGCACCGCCGTCCACGGCGTGCTCGCCCACGCCACCGCATCCGTCCGGGACAACCCGATCGGGGTGAAGCTCCGCCGGCTGCCGTGCGGCCCCGGCGACCGCGAGGGCCGGCTGGAAGTCGAGGTCGTCGACGCCGGCCCGGCCCTGACTCCCGCCGACCACGAGGCGCTGCTCCAACCGTTCGGGGCCGTCGACCCGAGCGGGTTCGTGCCGGCACCGGGGGCGGACGGGTTCCTGCCCGGCCTGCTGCTCGCCGGGCGGATGGCCGCCGCCCTCGGGGGGGACGTGTCGTTCGCCGAGACGGCGTCGGGCCGGCTGGTCGTCCGCCTCGTCCTCCCGACCCGGCTGCCGAACCGGTCGGACGAAGTCCCGACCGAGACCGCCGGCGCGCAGCCGGACGTCGGCCACCCGGAAGAACTCTGTTTCGGCTGGAAACTCGGGGCCGCGAGCTAACGAGGGAAGCCCATGAAGTCGCTGACGCTGACGCCGGTCGGCGGAAACCTGGACGTCGTCACGGGCACCCGGCTCGTGGACGGCCTGCTGGCCCGGTCGCTGGACATCGACATGGCCTGCGGCGGCAAGGGCGTGTGCGCGACCTGCCACGTGTACGTCCGGGCCGGCCGCGACGGGCTGTCCCCGCCGACCCCGCGGGAGGCCCGCACCCTGGGCCTGCTGGCCACCGCCGACGCGGACAGCCGGCTCGCCTGTCAGTGCCGGATCGAGGCCGACGGCATCCTGGTCGAAGTCCCCGAGGGGATGTACGTCCAGTCGGTCGAGCAGGTCGGCGAACTGGTG
>ERZ1066123.1828-NODE-1828-length-11939-cov-7.152811_pt1 | contig 11939 bp, 10 predicted proteins | sample MGYA00382770_ERZ1066123 | MGnify/ENA primary metagenome ERZ1066123 (study PRJEB33369, sample SAMEA5778353) | biofilm metagenome | biome: Industrial cooling water; feature: Water cooling tower basin; material: Biofilm | place: United Arab Emirates | collected...
CGGCTGCTGCGCGCCCCGGCCGCGCTGCGCCTGCGGGTGGACATGCGGCACCGGTCCGGCCGCAGGCCCGCCCCGCCCGGTGCCGCCGGGCTTCGGCCCCACCGGGTCGCGGTGCGCCGTCAGCACGGCGGTGGCGCTCAGCACGCCGCGCACGGCCGCCGCCGCCCGCTCCGCCGCGGCACGCAGCGGCTCCATCTCGCGTGCCCGCTCGCGCGGCACCTCCAGGGCGAAGTGCACCAGCCCATCGCGCACGGTCAGGCCCTGCACCATGCCGGAGTCCAGCACGTCGCGGCCCGTCATCGGGTCGCGCACGGTGCTCAGCGCCAGGCGCACCGCATCCTGCAAGCTCTCGCCCATCGCTTGAAAACACTCCCCTTCCCGACAATATCGCCGGGACTCGTTCGCGTGCACGCGCCTGGTCTGGCGATCGGCATGCGCCGATCCCAGGCATCGACACCGGATCCGCGGCAGGGGCCGACGGAACCCGGGCGTCCGCAGGGGCACGACAGCGGCCCGGCGCCATGCCATATGGCTGGGTCAGGACGCCGTATCCACCCCCAGCCCGCAGCAACGGGCGGCGGCGCAGGGTGGCGACGGCCAGCAAGGGGCCCCGGCGGGGCCGGCAGGGATCGGCAGGATCGATGGCGCGCAACAACGGAAATCCGGCCAGATGCCGCTGAACAACGGTGGACCCAGCCCCTGGGGCAACCCGCGCCCGGGCGGCAGCGGCGGTGGTGGCGGACCCTGGGGCGCACCTCCTCCACCCGGCGGCCGCGGCCCCGGCGGCGGCAGCCCCGACCTCGACGACCTGATCCGGCAGGCCCAGGACTGGGTGCGCCGTGTCATCCCCGGCGGTGGCCGCACCGGCGGCAGGGGCCTGGCCATCCTCGGCATCATCGGCGTGGCGCTCTGGGGCGCCTCCGGATTCTACCGGGTGCAGGCGGATGAGCAGGGCGTGGAGCTGCGCTTCGGCGCCTTCACCACCACCACGCCGCCCGGCCTGAACTACCACCTGCCCTGGCCCATCGAGACCGTGCTGACCCCGCGCGTCACCACGGAGAACCTCGTCTTCGTCGGCTTCCGCCCGACCGAGGCCGTGCAGGCCCGGGGCACCTCCGCCCGCGACGTGCTCGAGGAGAGCATGATGCTGACGGGCGACGAGAACATCATCGACATCGACTTCGTGGTGCGCTGGCGCATCCGCGACGCCGGCGAGTTCCTGTTCAACACGCGCAACCCCGTCGAGACCATCAAGTGGGTCGCCGAGAGCGTGATGCGCGAGGTGATCGGCCGCACCCCCATCCAGCCCGCGCTGACCGAGGCGCGCGGCCAGATCGAGGACCAGGTGCGCGCCGGCATCCAGGCGATCATGGACCAGTATCGCGCCGGCGTGGCGATCACCCAGGTGCAGCTGCAGAAGGTCGATCCGCCCGGCGCCGTGATCGAGGCGTTCCGCGACGTGCAGCGCGCCGCCGCCGACCGCGAGCGCCAGCGCAACGAGGCCGAGGCCTACCGCAACGACATCATCCCCCGCGCCCGCGGCGAGGCCGAGCGCATGGTGCAGGAGGCCCAGGGCTTCCGCGACAGCCAGGAAGCCCGCGCCCGCGGCGAGGCGCAGCGCTTCACCCAGGTGCTGTCCGCCTACCAGCTGGCCAAGGACGTGACGCTGCAGCGGCTCTACCTGGAGACCATGGAGGAAATCCTGCGGCGCAACCCGAAGGTCATCGTCGATGACCGCCTGCAGGGGCTGGTGCCCTTCCTCAACCTCGGCGACCAGCCGCGGTCCAATCCGGGCGCGCAGCGCCCTGCCCTGCCGCCGGGCGCCCAGGCGGCGCCGGCGCTGAGCCAACCCGCCGGTCGCCCGGGGATGCCGCGATGAACCGCCTTGTCGTCGCGGGCGCCGGCCTCGCGCTCATCATCTTCGTCACCGTCTCTTCGCTGTTCGCGGTGCAGCAGACGCAGCAGGTGCTGATCACCCAGTTCGGCGAGCCGATGCGGGTGATCCGCGAGCCCGGCCTGGCCTGGAAGATCCCCTTCATCCAGACGGTGATCACCTTCGACCGCCGCCTGCTCGACTTCCCGGCGCAGAGCCAGGAGGTGATCCTCGGCGACCAGCGGCGGCTGGTGGTCGACACCTTCACCATGTACCGGATCACCGATCCGCTGCGCTTCTACCAGACCGTCGGCGCGACCGAGGCCGGCATCCGCCTGCGCCTGACGCCCATCGTGCAGTCCTCCCTGCGCAACACGCTGGGCAACGAGCCGCTGCTCTCCGTGCTCTCGGCCGACCGCTCGCGCATCATGGGCGAGATCCGCCAGCGCGTGAACGCGGAGGCGCGCAGCTTCGGCATCGAGGTGACGGACGTGCGCATCCGCCGCGCCGACCTGCCGGACGAGAACACCCAGGCCATCCTGTCGCGCATGCAGTCCGAGCGCGAGCGCGTGGCGCGCGAGGAACGCGCCCAGGGCGCCGAGCAGGCACAGCGCATCCGCGCCAGCGCCGAGCGCGAGCGCACCGTGCTGATCGCCGAGGCGCAGAGCCAGTCCGAGATCCTGCGCGGCCAGGGCGAGCAGACCGCCATCCGCATCTTCGCCGACGCCTTCCAGCGCGATCCGGAATTCTTCCAGTTCTGGCGCACCATGCAGGCCTGGCGCGAGGCCTTCGCCGAGGGCGACGCCCGCCTGCTGCTGAGCCCGGACAGCGATTTCTTCCGCTACTTCCGCACCATCCCGCAGCCCGGCGACGCCGCGCCGCGTTGAGAGTTGGTGTTCCCGGCCCCTCTCCGCCGCCGGGGACGCACCTGCGCTGAGCCGAAGGGCCGGACCTGCCCTGCGGGATCCGGACCGCATATCATCCGAGGACCCATGATGCGCCTTCAGACCTTGCGTCGCCGGACACCGGGCCGCACCAGCCTCGTCGCCCTCGCCGCTCTGGTGGCGGCGACGGGCTGGCCGAGCCTCGCCAGCGCCCAGGCCCCTGCCCCGGCACCCGTGCCGACCACGCCCGCCCTGCCGGCGCCGCCGCCGCCCGGCGGCGTGCAGCAGGATGCCGTCCAGCCGGTGCCGATGCGCGACGCGCCGCCCAGCTTCCGGCCCCTGGCGCGCCAGCTGCTGCCGGCGGTCGTGAACATCTCCACCACGCAGAACGTGCAGGCGCGCGGCGGCAACCGGCCGGACGCGCCGGACATGCCGCAGGCGCCGCCCGGCAGCCCGTTCGAGGAGTTCTTCCGCGACTTCTTCAACCGCAACCGGCCGGGCCCCCAAGGACAGGGGCCTGGCCAGGGACCCGGCGCGCCGGAGCAGCCGCAGCGGCCGCGCCGTGCGCAGTCGCTCGGTTCCGGCTTCATCGTCGACGCGTCCGGCATCGTCGTGACCAACAACCACGTCATCGAGGGCGCGGACGAGGTGAACGTCATCCTGCAGGACAACACCTCGATCCGGGCGCGCGTGCTGGGCACCGACCCGCGCACCGATCTCGCCGTCCTCAGGATCGAGACCGACAAGCCGCTGACCGCCGTGCCCTGGGGCAACTCGGACGAGGCGCAGGTCGGCGACTGGGTGATGGCGATCGGCAACCCGTTCGGGCTCGGCGGCACCGTCACCGTCGGCATCGTCTCGGCCCGCGGTCGCGACATCCGCCAGGGTCTCTACGACGACTTCATCCAGACCGATGCCGCCATCAACCGCGGCAATTCCGGCGGGCCGCTGTTCAACATGGACGGCCAGGTGGTGGGCATCAACACCGCGATCTACTCGCCGACGGGGGGCTCGATCGGCATCGGCTTCTCCATCCCGTCCAACCTGGCGCGCAACGTCGTCGCGCAACTGGCGGATGGGGGGCGGGTGCGGCGCGGCTGGCTCGGCGTGAACATCCAGCAGGTCACGGACGAGATCGCCCTCAGCCTCGACATGCCGGGCGGCGGCCGCGGCGCACTGGTGGCCCGCGCGCAGGAGGACGGGCCGGCAGCCAAGGCCGGCATCCGCAACGGTGACGTGATCCTGCGCTTCAACGGGCAGGAGATCCGCGAGATGCGCTCGCTGCCGCGCATCGTCGCGGAGACGCCGGTGGGCCGCGAGGTGCCGGTGGTGATCTGGCGCGACGGCCGCGAGCAGACCATCGGCGTGACGGTCGGCGAGCTGCCGACCGAGCCGCAGCAGGCGGCGGCGACGCCCGGTCCGCAGCAGCGCCCGACGGAACTCGCCGGCCTCGGCCTGCGCGTGCAGGGCATCACGCCCGAGCTGCGCGAGCGCTTCGGCCTGAAGCCGGAGCAGCGCGGCGTGGTGGTGACCGAGGTCCTGCCCAATACCCCGGCGGCCGAGCGCGAGATCCGCGCCGGCGACGTCATCGTCGAAGTGCAGCAGGAACGGGTGAACACGCCGCAGGAGCTGCAGCAGCGCATCGAGCAGCTGCGCCGGCAGAACCGCCCCTCCGCGCTGCTGCTGATCGAGAGCCAGCAGGGCCAGCGATTCGTGCCGCTGCGGCTCAGGGGTGGCGAGCGCGGATCACCGGGGTGATCCGCGCTGGCGGGGAACGCGACCGTCCCGGCTGACGCGTGCGGAGCGTGGCCGGGCGCCGTCGGCCACCGCTTCCGGTCGCAATGCTTGCCCTGGCCCGGAAGGGACCCATGCATCGCCTTTTCTACGCGGACGGTTCGCCCTATGCGCGCATCGTGCGCATCGCGGTCGCGGAACTCGGCCTCGGCGATCGCATCGCCACCGCCGAGACAGCGCTGCGCGACCCCGCCTCCTCCCTGCTGCCGCACAATCCGGTCGGGCGCGTGCCGAGCCTGGTTCTGGAAGACGGCACGGTGCTGACCGAGACCACGTTGATCCTGCCCTGGCTGGACCGCGTCTCCGGCAGGCCGCCGCTGTTGCCGATGGATGGCACGGACGGGTGGCGGATCCTCGCCGCCTATGGCCGCGTCACCGGCATGCTCGATGGCATCGCGGTGTGGAACCGCGAGCTGCGCCGCCCGGAGCACGAGCGCTCGCCCGGCGTCATCGCGCTGGAGACGGTGCGGGCGAACCGCGTGGCGGATGCGCTGGAGGCGGAGGTCGCGGGCGGGGCCCATGCCGGCGACGGCGTGGATGCCGCGCGCATCGCGCTGGCCTGCGCGCTCGGCTATTGCGAGCGTCGGCACACGGCCTGGCGCTGGCGGGATGGCCGCGCCGTGCTCTCCGCGTGGTTCGACGGCTTCGCGGCGCGCCCCGCCTGTCAGGCGACGATCCCGCCACCCAGCGGGATCTGACCTGCGGAGTTGCTTCCCCGCCCATCGCAAATTCCGTATCGTCGGGCCAAGGACGACGCCTGGCGGCAGGGCAGCGACAGGGGACGGCATGCGGTGGCTTCGTGCTTGGCTGCCCGGGCTCACGCTCATCGTCGCCGCGCCGCCTGCCGGCGCCGCCGGGCTGACGCCGGGCTGACGCCGGGCTGACGCCGGGCTGACGCCGGGCTGACGCCGGAACTCGATCTCGGCCGCCCGCGCGACACCTACCAGACCTTCCACGCCGGGCTGCGGCGCATCGAGGATCTCTACCGCGCCTATGCCGCGCACCGCAGCAACGCATCGCAATTCGCGCTGCTGCGCAGCGTCCGGCGGTTCGGCCTGCGGATGTTCGACCTCAGCCACCTGCCGCCGGCGACGCGCGACAAGCATGCCCCGAGCGCGATCGGCATCATGGCCGACATCATGCTGCGCCTGCCCGCCATCCGGCCGAAACCATCCCCGGCACGCCGCCGACGCCCGCCGCCGAGCTGCCCGCGCACTGGACGATCCCGGGGACGGAGCTGCGCATGGAGCGGCTGACGACGGGGCCATGGGCCGGCAGCTATGCATTCACCGCGGAGACGCTGGAGCGGCTGCCCGAATTCCATGCCGAGATCATCGGCCAGCCGCTGCTGCATCCCACGATCTCGGAGAACTGGCGGGCGATGCAGCAGCGCTTCGCCGGGCCCCTGCTGGCCCGCCTGCCGCTCGCGGACCTGCCCGCGCCGCTGCCGGCGCTGGTGCTCGGCACGCCGCTGTGGAAGACGCTGCCGGCGCTCGGATTGCTGGCGGGCGTCGGCGGCATCGCGCTGGCGCTGGCGCTGGCGGCGCAATCGACCGTGGAGACCCTGTTCGGCGGCATCTCCATCTTCGCCGACCGGCCCTTCCGCGTCGGCGACACCATTCAGGGCGGCAGCGTCAGCGGCACGGTGGAGGCGGTGGGGCCGCGCTCCTCGCGCATCCGCGGCGCGGACGGCACGCTGACCACGGTGCCGAACAGCGACCTGGCGAAGATGCACATCACCAACATGTCCGCGCGCAGCGGCTTCCTGTTCCGCCACACCATCCGCCTCGGCGGCGAGGCGACGCGGGCCCAGGCGGAATGGCTGCTGGCGGCCCTGCGCGAGCGCGTCGCGGTCGAGCCGCGCGTGACGCAGGAGCCGCCGCCGCGGGTGCGCCTGATCGGCTTCGGCGAGGCGTCGCTGGATCTGGAGGTCTTCGCGAAGGTGCCGGTGGCGACCCAGGCTGAGTTCCTGGACGTGCAGGAGGGGCTGATCCTGGAGATCATGCGCGCGGTCGAGACGGGCGGCCTGCGGCTTGCCATGGCGCCGCAGCCCATCGCGTCGCAGCCGGCGGAGGCCCCGGCGACCGCGCATTGAGCGGCACGGCGTCAATCCAGCCGCATGCCGGCCTGGCGCACCACCGCGGCCCGCTTCGCCATCTCCGACGCGATGAAGGCGTCGAGGTCGACGGGCGTGCCACCGACGGGATTCGCCCCCAGCGCGATCAGCGCCCCGCGCGTCGTGGCATCGGCGAGCGCGACGTTCAGCGCCCGGTTCAACGCCGCGATCGCCGCGGGCGGCGTGCGCGCCGGCGCCGAGAGCGCCATCCAGGAGGACGCCGCGAAGCCCGGGAAGCCCTGCTCCGCCACCGTGGGCAAGTCGGGCAGCAGCGGCGCGCGCTGTCCTGTCATCGCGGCCAGCGCGACCAGCCGCCCGGCGCGGATGTGCTCCAGCGCGGAGACGATGTTGTCGATCAGCACCGGCACGTTGCCGGCGATCACGTCGGTCAGCGCCGGTGCGCTGCCGCGATAGGGCACGTGGCTCAGGCGCACCCCGGCGCGGCCCCAGAGCATCTCGCCGGCGGCGTGCGGCGAGGTGCCGTTGCCGGAGGTGGCGTAGCCGATCTCCCCCGGCCGCGCCCGCGCCGCGGCGAGCAGCGCGCCGAGGTCGCGCGCCGGAAAGCCCGGATGGGCGGCGATGACGAGCGCGCTCTCGTGGATGATGCCGATGGAGGCGAAGTCGCGCACCGGATCGAAGGGCAGGCGCGGATAGAGCGCCGGGCCGATGCCGTGGGTGGCGATCGAGCTGACCAGCAGGGTGTAGCCGTCGGGTTCCGCGCGCGCCGCCGCCTCGGCGCCGACATTGCCGCCGGCGCCGGCGCGGTTCTCGACCAGGATGGCCTGGCCGATGCTGGCGCCCATCGGCTGCGCGAGCAGGCGGGCGATGGCATCCGTCGGCCCGCCCGCGGGAAAGGGGACGATCAGGCGGAGCGGGCGGGCGCGCGGCCAGTCCTGCGCCTGGGCGCGGGCCGCCGCCGGCACGAGCGCGGCGGCGGCGAGCAGGATGCGGCGCCGCATGGCTCAGTGCCCTCGGAAGACCGGCTTGCGCTTCTCCATGAAGGCGCGCATCGCCTCCCTGCTGTCCTCGGTGGCGGAAAGCTGCGCCGTCATCTCCTGTTCGAAGCGGTAGCCGTCGCGCAGCGACATCTCCTCGATGGTGTTGAGGCCGTGCTTGGCGAGCTTCATGGCGATGGGCGACTTCGATGCGATGTCGCGCGCCATCGCCATGGCGGCGGGCACGAGCCCGTCGGTCGGCACCACCGCCTCGACGATGCCGAGGCGATGCAGCTCGGCCGCCGGCACGCGATAGCCGGTGAACATCATGCGCCGCACCGTGGAATGGCCAAACAGGCGCATGGCGTGCCGGCCGCCGCCCATCAGCCCCACGTCGATCTCCGGCAGGCCGAGGCTGGCATTCTCGCCGGCGAAGAGGATGTCGCAGGAGGCGGCCAGCGCCAGGCCCGCGCCGAGGGCCGGGCCGTTGATCGCGCCGATCACCGGCTTGCGGCACTCGAAGACGGCGTGGAAGGCCTCCCGCGCGCGGCGCAGATGCGCGAGGCCCTCGCCCGGCTCGCGCGGCTTGGTGGCGCGGTCGCGGATGTCGGCGCCGGCGGAGAACACCCGGCCCGCGCCGGTGAGCACGGCGCAGCGGATGTCGTCGCGCTCGGCGATGCGGTCGAAGGCGATGTGCACCTCCTCGTGGAAGCGCTGCCCCTGCGCGTTTACCGGCGGCGCGTCCATGGTCACCAGCGCGACGCCGTCCTCCAGCGCTACCCGGAGCAGGGTGAGATCGTCCATGGCCCGTCGTTTCCTTCCCGTCTGGTCCGCGGCGGGAAGGCTAGGCCGTGTCGGCGCCTGCGCCAATCCGCGATGGCGCCGCCGGGCATGCTACAGGGGTGCCGGGACGCAAGGACCGGAGGAGGCTGCGATGCCGAGAATCCTGCTGCTGCAGGGCGCGAACCTGACCTTCCTCGGGCGGCGCGAGCCGGCGATCTACGGCTCGACGACGCCGTCCGAACTTGACGCCAGGCTGCAGCGCCATGCCGCGGAGCACGGCTACATGCTGGAGATCTTCTACACGAACATCGAGGGTGAGGCGATCAACCGCATCTACCGGGCGGTGGACGAAGGGGTTGACGGGCTGGTGATGAACCCCGCGGGCTTCACCTATGCGGGCTTCGCCCTGAAGGACTGCATCAAGGGTGCGGCGCTGCCCTATGTTGAGGTGCACATCAGCAGCATCGCCAAGCGCAACATCCACTGCGTGCTGTCCGACGTGGCGGAGGGGGTGATCACCGGCTTCGGGATGCATTCCTACATCCTCGGCCTCGATGCGATGCTGGAAATCCTGGGCGCGCGGGCGGCGGGACGCTGACGCGGCCCCACCCGGTCAGGCGCCGCCGATGATCTCGCCCGCCCGGTAGCCCTGCGCATAGAGCAGAGCGGTCAGGTCGGCATGCTCCACCCGCGCCCGCGCCGCCGCCGCCACCACGGGCTTGGCGCGGAACGCGACGCCGAGCCCCGCCGCCTGCAGCATGGGCAGGTCGTTCGCCCCATCGCCCACCGTCAGCGTCGCCGAGAGCGGCAGCCCCTGCTCCGCCGCCAGGCGCTTCAGCGCCGCCAGCTTGGCGTCCCGGTCGAGGATCGGCTCCGCCACCTTGCCGGTGAGCCGCCCCTCCGCGATCTCCAGGGTGTTGGAGAGGTGGACATGGAAGCCGACCCGGTCCGCGACCCGGCCCGTGAAGAAGGTGAAGCCGCCGGAGACCAGGGCGCAATGGGCGCCGTGCGCCCGCATGTTCTGCACCAGCGCCGCCGCGCCCGGCATCAGCCGGGTCTCCGCCCAGGTGGCCTCCAGCGCCGTGACCGGCAGGCCGGCCAGCATGCCGACGCGTTCCCGCAGCGCCGCCCCGAAGTCCAGCTCGCCGTTCATGGCCCGCGCCGTGATGGCGGCGACCCGTTCCTTCAGCCCGGCATGGGCGGCCAGCTCGTCCAGCGTCTCGGTCGTCACGATCGTGCTGTCCATGTCGGCGAGCAGCAGCCGCTTGCGGCGGCCTTCCGCGGGCTGGGCGATCAGGTCCACCGCGGCCTCCACGCCCAGCGCGGCGCGGGCCGCGGCGATGGCCTGCTCCGGCGCCAGCGCCTCGAAGGGCAGGTCGGCGGCGGTTTCCGCGGCGAGCCAGTCCGGCGTGCCCGCCGCGGCGCCCAGCCCGCCGAGCGCCGTGCGCGCCCGTGCCAGCGCGGCCCCGGAGAGGCCGCCGGGCGGCGCGATCAGGGTGAGGACATGGGTCATGCGGGCGGGGTCATGCCGGGCCGGCCGCGATGACGCAATCACCGTCGCCGCCGCGTCCAGCGCCCGGGCCGCGCCCATCGGGGCCAGGGGAACCTAGAGCAGGCGCCGGCCCGCCGGCGCTGATCCTGGCGGGTCCGACCGCGAGCGGGAAATCGGCATTGGCCCTGGCCCTTGCCCGGGAATTCGGCGGCACGGTGATCAACGCGGATTCCATGCAGCTGTACCGCGAGCTGCGCGTGCTGACCGCGCGGCCGACGCCGGCGGAGGAGGCGGCGGTGCCGCACCGCCTCTACGGCGTGCGCCCGGCGGCGGAGGCCGCCAGCGCTGCCTGGTGGCGCATGGCGGCGCTGGCCGAGATGGCGGCGGCCCGGGCGGCGGGGCGGCTGCCGATCCTCTGCGGCGGCACCGGCCTGTATTTCCTGGCGCTGACCGAGGGGCTGTCCAGCATACCGCCCGTGCCGGCGGCGGCGCGGGCGGCGGCGCGGGCGCTGCTGGCGGAGATCGGCGCGGCGGCGCTGCATGCCCGGCTGGCGGCGATCGACCCCGAGACCGCCGCGGCGCTGCGCCCCACCGACAGCCAACGCATCGCCCGCGCCTGGGAGGTGGCGACCGGCACCGGCCAGGGGCTTCTGGCCTGGCAGCGCGCCGGTCGGGGGGTGGCGGGGCCGGCGCCCTGGCGCTTCGGCGCCATCCTGCTGGACCCGCCGCGCGCGGCGCTGCGGGCTGCCATCGCGGCACGTTTCGACGCCATGCAGGCCGCCGGGGCGCTGGAGGAGGTGCGGGCGCTGGTGTCGCAAGGTCTGGACCCCGCGCTGCCGGCGATGCGGGCGCATGGCGTGCCGGAACTGGCCGCGGTGCTGGCCGGGCGGCTGGAGATGCCGGCGGCGCGGGAGCGGGCGATCCTCAACACCGGCCAATACACCAAGCGCCAGGCGACCTGGTTCCGACACCACGCGCTGGCGCCGCCGGAGCGGACGCATATCATCCATGCGAGAATGGAGGACATAGCGCAATTTTCTTCCGAAAAATGGCAGAGAATTATCTCGTTTGTTCAAGGCGGCATTGACGCGCCGCAGCAAACGGCCTAGTCCTCCGGCCCCGCCGGCCGGCCCCCGGTCCGGCGCAGGCCCGCTTAAGGAAAGACGCCAGAGATGTCCGCCACCACGGCCCCCACCAGTGCCGAAGCCCGCACCATGACCGGCGCGGACATCGTCCTGCAGGCGCTGAAGGACAACGGCGTCGAGATCATCTTCGGCTACCCCGGCGGCGCCGTGCTGCCGCTGTATGACGCGATCTTCCAGCAGAACGCCATCCGCCACATCCTGGTCCGGCACGAGCAGGCGGCGGTGCACGCGGCGGAGGGCTACGCGCGCAGCACCGGCAAGGTCGGCGTGGTGCTGGTGACCAGCGGCCCGGGCGCGACCAACGCGGTGACCGGGCTGGTGGACGCGCTGATGGACAGCATCCCGGTGATCTGCCTGACCGGCCAGGTGCCCACCCACCTGATCGGCAACGACGCCTTCCAGGAGGCCGACACCACCGGCATCACGCGGCCCGCGACGAAGCACAACTACCTGGTCAAGGACATTGCGAAGCTCGCCGGCGTGGTGCACGAGGCAATCTATGTCGCGACCTCGGGCCGGCCCGGCCCGGTGGTGATCGACCTGCCGAAGGACATCCTGATCGGCAAGGGCGCCTACACCGCGAAGCCGGTGGCCAGCCACCGCAGCTACCGCCCGCAGACCGAGCCCGATCCGGCGCAGATCGCCGCGGCCGTGCGGCTGCTGAAGCACGCGAAGCGGCCGGTGATCTACACCGGCGGCGGCGTGATCAATGCCGGCCCGGCGGCATCGGAGGCGCTGACGCAGTTCGTGCGCATGACCGGCTTTCCCTGCACCAACACGCTGATGGGCCTCGGCGCCTTCCCGGCGAGCGACCCGCAATTCCTCGGCATGCTGGGGATGCACGGCACCTACGAGGCCAACCTGGCGATGCATGGCTGCGACGTGCTGCTGAACATCGGCGCGCGCTTCGACGACCG